>Ga0209006_10003833_pt1 | contig 13651 bp, 10 predicted proteins | sample JacPin_JW_Ref_O2_FD_188567 | JGI IMG/M metagenome (GOLD analysis project Ga0209006, IMG submission 188567) | Forest soil microbial communities from Algoma, Ontario, Canada - Jack Pine, Ontario site 1_JW_Ref_O2 (SPAdes) (version 2) | ecosystem: Environmental > Terrestrial > Soil > Boreal... | reverse complement strand
CTTGACCTCTTTTACGGTGATCGTCTTCTGGTGCTTCTTGGCTTCGCGCTCTTTCTTTTCCTGCTGGTAAAGATACTTCCCGTAATCCATGATGCGGCACACGGGAGGCTGCGCGGTGGGCGAAATCTCAACAAGGTCCAGATTCTTCAGACGAGCTAACTTAATAGCCTCGAAGGGCGGCATAACGCCGATTTGTTCGCCTTCGTCTCCGATGACGCGAATTTCGCGCGCCCGGATCCGATCATTGATGCGGATAAAACGTTTATCGATACTGTCCTCCGTACTCTAAGCGACTGAGAATAAAGAATTATAGCATGATGCCGCAGCCTGGCCATCCCCTGCCAGAGCGGGCAAGTGCCTCAGTTTGAAATCGCGCAGGTGCGGACGCATTCGTCCGGCCGTGATCAAAGCGGGCGAATCCATCCCGGCTACGCGATTTCACACTGAGGGACCACTGCCGGCGAGTTCTTTATGTGCCGATTTTGACTGTGCCCTTCCCCTGCGTTCCTGAGGTATCCGAAATCGTATACGTCAAGGTCTGGCCGTTTCCGCCAGCCAGCGCGGTTTGCGGCGGAGTGTTCAGTCCTTCAACCAACTGCGTGGGCTGTGGCGACCAGACATTGGCCTGCTGTCCATTGGCAAGGGTCCAGCCGATGCTGTATTCGTCGTCGGTTGTAAATTGGACCTGCCCCCCAGGCGGGATCGCAATCGGGTCCGGAGACGTGCTGTCCGCAGAAATCGTGATGGGCAGTGGGCCGATTCCGAACTGAATGGAGTAGGGTCCACCGGTTTGCTGGCTGGTGTTGGCATTCCAGATGGTGTAATTCAGCGTGACGTTAAGCGGAGTCGAGCCGCCTTGCGCTCCACTGGTCGCTCCCTGCGCTAGGGTGATCGAGGAAAGCGTGTTGGTCATAACAATGTTGACCGGGAAATTGGCTGTGTTGTGAAACGAAATGGTCTCGAGCGCAGCGACTTTCTGATTCGCGTAGGCTGATGCAACGGTTCCACCCGGCTGGATAGTGATGGTCACCAACGCGCCGTCCGGTAAAGGTCTTGCTGCCATGTTCTCTCTCCTTGTGAATCTGATTTAAATTCCTCTAGTTCCGATTTACTTCGGGTTCGGCCTAAAATTCGGATCCGACAACAAACCCCTGAGTTCGGGTGTGTCCTTAAGCGACTCCAACGAATACCCCTTCTGCAGGCTTTTTTCCACGTATTCGAGGGCGCGCTTCCGATCACCCAGCCACTCATAGGTCTCACCAACGTTCTCCAACACGTCAGGATCGTCGGGGGCGAGCGCCAACGAAGTCTGCACTCGAGTCAAAGCCTCCTCCCGAAGATTCTTCTGGGCGCAGAGCAGCGCGAGCCGCGACTGAACTCCCGAATCCCGCGGACTCGACTCAGCCGCCTGCCGGAGCAACGGGAGTTCGTGGTCGCGCGCCGCCGCCGCCTTCGTCGCATCATTCAGGCTGGCATAGGTCGCCACCAGGTTCGCCCAAACGTTATAGTCCTTATCGTTTAATTGAACGGCGCGTTCCAGCACGTTCGCAGCCTCAACGTAACGGTGTTCCGAATCGTACAGATACCCCAGGTTCGTGTAGGCGCCATAGCTTGGGCTGAGTGCTGTGGATTTCTTCAACGCTGTCTCGGCAAGGGGAAACCGTTTGCTGTCCCCGGAATCCAAATAGATGGCGGCAAGATTGGAATAGGCAGTAGCGTTGTCCGGCGTCAACTCCACGGCGCGTTGCAGTTGGGCGGCACCGTCATCGAATTTCGATTGCCGATCATAAAAAAGGCCCAGGCTGTTATACCCATCCCAATAATCAGGTCGCAACGCAATCGCCTTCTTATAAGCGGCCTCGGCGTCTGCCACGCGGCCGGCGCTCTCGTAGGAATGCGCCAGACCCTTGATCGCATCCGCGTTGCGCGGATCCAGTTGCAGCGCCCGCTGGAACTCCTCGAGCGCCAGGTCATTCTTCCCTGTGGCATTGTGAATCCCGCCCAGCGTGATATAGGCCGGTGCCAGGTTATTATTCAATGCCGTTGCCTTACTCCCATTGGTTAATGCCAAATCCGTCCACTTCGGATTTTTATCCAACTCATACTTCAAGAGATAAGCCTGCCCCAGCCCGGCGTATCCCAGGGCAAATTGCGCATCGGTTGAGACTGCGGCAGAAAGCGCGGTAATTGCCTGATCGAGATTTCCCGGCTTGTCATAACGCTGCATGTAGCCCAGCGCTTTCAGGTACGACTCATAAGCCGCCGGCGCCGCGGTGCTGTCCGCGCTGTGCAGCGCCGCCGCCGGAATCTCCACATGCATCAGCCGCGCCAGTCCGGAGACCGCCTGGTCCTGCAGCGCCGCAAAATCCCCGGAAGGATCCTGCAATGAGAGCGAGCCCTCCTGCCTGACATCTTTCGTTCGAATCAGGTTGACGGTCATGTGCACGCCGGAGTTGTCGCGCATCACGCTGCCCTTCACTACCAGGGTTGCGCCAAACTCGCGCAGCGCCGCCTCCGGGTCCGTGACCTTGCGCCGCCGCACCTCGCTGGCCGGTACCACCCACAGCGACTGTTCCCCTTCCTCCAAATTCGACAACTTGCTGGTCAAGCTGTCCATGAGTCCCTCAGAGATCGCCTCGTTGTCGGCATTGTTGCCGATATTGTCGAAGGGCAGCACGGCAATGTGCTTCTCCCCTCCGCCTCCACCGTGCGAAAGCAGCGACCCAATTCGCTGCCGCACGGCCGGAACCAGAAGCGCAGCCGCTGCCAGCACCAGAACCACGGTGATCAGCTCAACCAGGCCACGTCGCGCCCGGTCAATCGGCGTCACCGTCACCCGGCTGGATGAAGCGTGTTCCAGCGCTCGCCTCAGGTCGCGCGACGAAGCTTTGAAATCACGCGTGGAAGCCGCACTGGGCATGGCATCCACCGCGGGCTTCACGGCTACCAGGTCGGCCAGCATCTCCCGGCAATCGCCGTAGCGATGGGTACGGTCCTTGGCCAGCGCGCGGCACACAATCGCCGCCAGCGCCGGATCCAGCCCCTCCACCGGCGGTGGCTGCTCCAGAATCGCCAACAACACCGCCGACATGTTGTCCCGCTCAAACGGATGCTTCCCCGTGAGCATCTCTTCAAACACCACGCCCAGCGCCCAAATATCCGTTCGCCGGTCGAGCGGTTCATTGCGCACCTGCTCGGGAGCCATATACGCCAGCGTTCCCACCGGTCCGGCGCTCAAGGTAGTGGCCGCGCTGCTCGCCACTCGCGCCAGCCCAAAGTCCACAATCTTGGCCACACCCTGCCGCGTGAGAATAATATTGGAAGGTTTGATGTCGCGATGAATGATGCTGTGTTCGTGGGCCTCGCTCAACCCGTGCAGCAACTGCATCATGATACTGACTGCCTCCTTCGGCGCTACTGCCCCCCGCCGAATCTTTTCCGCCAGCGTCAGCCCCTCGTAGTAGGCCATGACGATAAACGTCTGGCCATCGGCGGTCTCTTCCAGCCCATGAATTACCCCAATATTTGTGTGGTCTAGTCCAGACGCGGTCCGCGCCTCCAGCAGAAATCGCTCTTTATCCTTGGAGGCAACGTTCAGTTCGTTGGGCAGGAACTTCAGGGCAACGGTACGGTTCAGCTTGAGGTCGAGGGCTTTGTAGACTATGCCCATTCCGCCCACGCCAGCCGTGCCCAGAATCTTGTAGCTGCCGACTTGCTCGTCTACGGCCAAGGGCCGCACGGAAGATGTCACCGCAAGCTCCCAGGGATTGTTCTGCCTCGAGAAGTTCCGATGCTCCAGAGTGGTAAAACAATCTCTTCGGCGCGAGACAGACGCGAATCATACCGCCGACCCCTACCCGGTGCAAGCCAACCAAAGTGGGGGGTAGGCAGTTCGAGATTGCTTTGAAAGGGCGTGACTTCAGCCCCGCCGTAAACGGCCCCCAATCAATATGGCTTTAAGCCGCCGAGGTGATGGGTGGATTTCGCGCGGAAGGGATTCTTTTGTATCCGGAGATTCACCAACGCCCCCAATTGCGAGAAAATGATAATGATAGTGATATAGAGACACGACCGATGACAGACGAAAGACAGAAACGCCAGCCAGCAGAAACTATCCGAGGTCACGCATAATGTGCCGAAACATTAAGACTCTCTTCAATTTCGATCCTCCGGTAACCGACGACGAAGTCCGCGCCGCCTCGCTTCAATTCGTCCGCAAGATCACCGGCTTCAATAAGCCGTCGAAGTCGAACGAAGCCCAGTTCCAGGCCGCCATCGACGAAATCGCTGCCATCTCAACTCGTCTTCTGCGCTCCCTCGAAACCGCCGCTCCGCCCAAGAATCGCGAAGAAGAAGCGGCCAAGGCCAGAGCCCGCGCCGCCGAGCGATTCGGACTCTAGACGCCGGTTTGATCTGTTCGAAATTTAGTCAAGAAACCTTCCGATCAAGGGGACCATCCGTCTTCGACCCCTGGCCTCGGCACGAACTACGGTATGTAGGGTATCGAAATGTATCTCGCCAATTGGGCACAATACTCTCAAAGCCACTCGTCGAGCGTTATTAATCATTAGCCTTGCAGTCTTACTTAAGCGCCGTTCTATGCCCAAGCGCCGCCTCGACGATGTAATTCGGACCCTCTGTGCTCAGATTGCTGACGCGCCGAACGATAGCGTTCCGCCGCTGCTGCGCGAACTGAAAAGCGCGATTCACGAAAAAATCTGCCGGATCCGAAGCCGCGCCGCTCATCAATTTCTCTACGGCAGGCGTTATAAAGAAAGGCGGACCCTCCCACCCTGAGAGTTCCGCCGGCAACATTGAACTTTTTCGTCAGCAAGTCATTGATTCCGCGTGTCTTGCCCTTCGTATCCTGCCATTTAGGCCTCGCTCTCGTTGACAAAGCCACACCCTAGTCACAACTAATCCTCTTCTCCTGGGTTTGTTCTTGTACGCCCCGTCTGAAGTCTCATCTGCTTTTAATTCTCTTTTTTGAGGCCTTATGACCGCTGACGTAACCGAGCGCATGCAAATGCTCTGCCAGCAGATCTCGCAGGAACAAGACCCGGATAAAGTCCTGCAACTGGTTCAGGAGCTAAACCACTTGTTGGACGACCATCCTTCCGGCCACGATCTTCCGAAGATGGTCGAGGAGCAGTTAAAAAATCCAGGCGGGCAGCCGCCGACCAAACTCGGCTGAAACGAAATCTTGTCACTACGTAGAAATTACCTGATCGCCATCATCCCCCTGCCGGCAAAGCAGATATATTTCCTCCAGGGATGTCTGGTTCACCCCTTCCAACTTGATAAAAGAGACTTATAGACAAAATTTCTCGAAGGAACGAAAGGCGCAGCCTCCGGGCGGGCGCCTTTCGTATTTTGGGGAGGCTGTGAACCTTTGGGATTATCTTGACACGGCGAAAAAGCCCTTGTACTCTCGCTCGCCAGAAAGGCTTGTGTGCTCGCTAACGCGTTCGGGTTTCGTCGCTAATCCCCTTGCGGCCCCAGCTTTCCCCCTCTGGCCCTTCGGGTTTCACGCGGATGTAGGATTTCGTTCTAGGACTTCGTTCGTTGAGAGTCTGCCATGCCTGGAATCTCCAAGTCAGTGCTCTTCGCCTGCTTCGTAGTGGGTTGCTTGGCCCTGGCGGCGATAGTGCCGGTGCGGTGCCGCGCACAAGGGTTTCCACCCTTGTCTCCCGATGATCTGAAGATGACCAAGGAACCCAAGGCGCCCGGCGCCGCCGCGATCATCCTTTATCGGGAGGTTGACCGCGATGACAGCGGCCAGGGAACCTTTCACGAAGACAATTACTATCGCATCAAGATCCTGACCGAGGAGGGTCGAAAGTACGCGGACCGCGAGATCCCATTTGTGAAAGGCCTCGACGACGTCGTCCACATTCAGGCCCGCACCATCAGGCCCGACGGCTCCGTCGTTCCCTTCGACGGCAACGTCCTGGAAAAGTCTCTGGTAAAGGCCCACGGGTTCAAGGTACTGGTGAAGAGTTTTAACCTTCCCGCTGCGGAACCCGGCTGCGTGATTGAGTACAGCTACACGCTCGATCTGCACCACGCCTACGCTTCGCATTGGATTGTCAGCGAGGACCTGTTCACGAAGAATGCCCGCTTTTCTCTCAAACCGTTCCGCGGCGGCTATTCCCCGATTACTCTTCGCCAGTTTTGGCAGAACCTTCCGCCCGGCGCAGAACCCAAAACCCTACTCAATCACAACATTGAGATGGAAGTAAGCGACATTCCGCCCTTCCAGACCGAAGATTTCATGCCCCCTGCGAATGAATTGAAGGCGCGCGTGGATTTTACTTACGAGCTAGGACAGATAGGGAATGATCCGGAAGTATTCTGGAAGGGCTTCGGCAAAGCCCGCAACGATCAACTCGAACGCTTCCTGGGAAAGCATCGGGCAGTCGATGAAGCAATCGCTCAGATTGTTTCACCCAACGATCCTGCGGAAGTCAAGCTGCGCAAGATCTATGACCGCGTTCAGCAGGTTCGCAATACTTCATACGAACTACGAAAAACCGAGCAGGAAGAGAAACGGGATAAAGAAAAGGTCGACGAAAGCGTTGACGATGTCTGGAAGCGCGGCTACGGCAATTCCGTGCAACTCGACTGGCTCTTTCTCGCTCTGGTCCGGGCCGCCGGATTTGAAGCCTACGGGTGCTGGGTCTCCAGCCGCGCGGAATATTTTTTCTCGTTCAAGACCATGCAGGGCGAACACTTGAATGAACCCGTGGTTCTGGTAAAGGTCAATGGCCAGGACATGTTTTTCAATCCTGGAAGGGCATTCGCCCCTTTCACGCTGCTGAACTGGTCGGAAACCGCAACTGCGGGACTTCGTTTGGATAAGGACGGCGGCAGTTGGATCAAGACGACTTTGCCGAAAAGTTCCGAATCGACCATCCAGCGCAAGGCGACGCTAAAACTTTCTGAGAACGGCGATCTCGAAGGAAAACTTAGCGTGACCTATACCGGGTTAGAAGCCATGCATCGTCGCAGCTCCGAAATGCATGCTGACGACCTGGCGCGAAAAAAAACCTTGGAAGAGGCAGTCACGGTTCAGATTCCAGTCGCGGCTGAGGCAAAGCTAACCAATCATCCCGACTGGAGTAGCTCCGAAGGACCACTGGTAGCGGAGTTCGACGTGAGCATTCCGGCATGGGCTTCCAGCGCGGGTAGGCGTACACTTTTGCCGGCCGGTCTTTTCACCGCGATCGAGAAGCACGTCTTCGAACATGCCAACCGCATTCATCCCATTTATATCGATTACCCCTATGAGAAAGACGACGACGTGACCATTGAGCTGCCGGCCAGCTGGGAAGTAGGCAGCCTGCCCGCGCCGCAGGTAAAAGATGGGCACATTGTCACTTATAGCCTGAAGGTCGACAAAACTGGCACCACCTTGCACATGACACGGAAACTCAGTTGGGACTTTCTCTTGTTGGACGCAAAGTACTATCCCGCATTGCGCGATTTCTTCCAGTTGGTGAGGACCGGTGATGACCAACAAATTGTTCTGCAGCCTGCAGCGACGTCCGCGTCTAATTAGCCGGCGCACGCTGTGGCTAGCGGTCTGTGCCGTAGCTGCACTCAGCCCGTGCGCCCCTACGGCGATGGCCGCAAGCGATGCGCCAGGGTGGATGCATTCCCAGGTAAATGCACCTCTGCCGGTTTACGACGAAAAAAACGACGCTGTCCTGCTTTACTCCGAAACCGATGTGACCGTAATCGCGACCGACAAGATCAAAACCACGGTTCGCGAGGCCTACAAGATTTTGCGCCCCAGCGGACGCTGGCACGGAACTGTGTCAGTTTCCTTCAATCCAGAGCGCAAGATCAAAAGTTTGCATGGTTGGTGCATCCCTGCCCAGGGCAAAGATTACGAGGTCAAAGATAAAGACGCGGTCGATCGGGCGGTGAACGGCGGCGGGGAAGTGATTGATGATGTGAAGTTCAAAGTGCTGAGCATTCCAGCGCCCGACCCCGGCAACATCGTCGGATATGAATACGAGGTCGAAGAGCGGCCATTCTTCCTGCAGGATATGTGGCACTTTCAGGAACATGACCCGGTGCGAGAAAGCCATTACTCGCTGCAACTGCCGCCGGGCTGGGAGTTCAAGGCCTCCTGGCTCAACCACGTCGAAGTGCAGCCCGTCAGCGCCGGAAACAATCTGTGGCGGTGGACGGTATCGGATGTCAAGGAAATCCGCAATGAGCCCGCTATGCCTCCAGTGCGCGGCATTGCCGGGCAGATGGTGGTCACCTTTTTTCCTCCCGGGGGCAAAGCGCTTAACGGTTTCGCCGCCTGGGACGACCTGGGCAAGTGGGTCAACAGCCTCCTGGCCGGACGAGTCGAGGCCTCAGCGGAAGTCAAGCAGGAAGTCGCCGCCTTGACTGCGGGCAAAAATACGCAGCTCCAGAAGATGCAAGCGATTGCGCAGTTTGTGCAGCACGATATCCGCTACGTCGCAATTGAACTGGGCATCGGCGGCTGGCAGCCCCATCCCGCTCCAGAAGTTTTTGCCCATCACTACGGCGATTGCAAGGACAAGGCCACCCTGATGCGCGCCATGCTGCAGGCCGCCGGGATCGAGTCGTTCTCAGTTTTTATCAACACACAGCGCGGTGCCATCATTCGTGAAACCCCTCCTAACAACGGGTTCAACCATGCCATCCTCGCCGTCAAGCTGTCAGACGAACTCAAGGATCCTTCGCTGGTCGCTGTTCTCCAGCATCCCAAGTTTGGGCGGTTGCTGTATTTCGATCCCACCGACGAAATCACCCCTTTCGGCCAGATTCGCGGAGCCTTGCAGGATAACTATGCTCTGCTGGTCACACCGGACGGCGGCGAACTCATTCCACTGCCGCAACAGCCTTCTGCCATGAATAGTATTGAGCGCACCGCCAAGCTGACGCTGGACGCTGGCGGCACGCTGAAGGGCGATGTCAAAGAGGTCCGCCTGGGCGGACGCGCCTGGTCGGAACGCTGGGCCCTGATGAATGTTTCAAGTGACGCCGACCGTGTGAAGCCCATCGAGACCCTGCTTTCTCATTCCATGTCCAGTTTTCGCATTACTCACGCCACCATCACGAATCTCCAGCACACCGACCAGCCTTTCGGTTTTGATTATTCCTTCGAGTCCGGTAACTATGCTAAGAATGCAGGAGGGCTGCTGCTGGTGCGGCCGCGGGTGCTTGGCAACAAGGCTTTCAATTTTCTCGATGCGAAAGAGCCGCGCCGATATCCCATCGAATTCGAGGGTCCCACGCGGGACACCGATACCTTTGAGATTGCCATTCCTGCTGGATACGAAGTGGACGACATGCCGCCCGCCGTGGATGCGGATTACAGCTTTGCCAGCTACCACGCGAAGACAGAAGTGAGCGGAGGCGTGATCCGATACACGAGGACTTTTGAGGTCAAAGAGTTGAGCGTCCCCGTCAATCGCACCGACGAACTCAAGCGGTTTGATCGCGCCATCAATGACGATGAACGCAATACGGTCGTCTTAAAAGCCGTAGCCAAGTAAGAACCGTCGCCAAGTAAGAACTGCGCGCTACACCCCGCGCGCAAGGCTGCCGACCAACGCGCCACCTTCCACACCCTCAATTCGCGCCTTCAACCACTGATTCGGCTCGTGCCGTCCGCGCAGATGCAGTTTCAGATAATTGTCAGTGAGCGCTTCCGTGAACTCTCCGTTGCCGTCGCCGTCTTTATAACCAACGGCATGACCAACAACGACATTCAACGTAATTGCCTCCGCCGTTTTACCGATGAAACTACGCATGAATGCCAGTTTCTTTTCCGCGGCCAACTCGCGCAACACGCGATTGTGCTCGCGGGCCACCTGCACCGGAACTTGATTGGGCATCGCTGCCGCCGGAGTTCCGGGCCGCGCGGAGTAGGTAAAAACGTGCAGATAAGTAAGCGGCAGCTCGTCGATCAAGCGGCGCGTTTCTTCAAACTCGGCCTCGGTCTCGCCGGGGAATCCGGCCATCACGTCCGCTCCGATCGCCGCGGCCGGCATCGCGGCGCGAATCTTTTCGACCTTCTCGCGATAGTGCCAGGGCCGATATTTGCGATGCATTCGCCGCAACACCGCGTCGCTCCCCGACTGCATCGGTACATGCGCATGCTTGGCGATGCGCGGCGACGACGCCACCATCGCGATCAGCTCGTCAGACCAGTCCATGGGCTCGATCGAAGAGAGACGGAGTTTTTCGAGCGTAGTCTCGGCGAGGAGAGAGCGAATGAGCGACTCGATGGTCGACTTCTTCGCGGCTTCATCCCTCGGACCTCGGACCTCAGAAGTTGAGCCTTGGACAGGCTCCACATTTTGGCCGATGTCTGAGATCTGATGTCCGGCGTCCAGGTCTCTACCCCAGCGCCCCAGATTGATCCCGCTGATCACGACTTCGCGATAGCCCGCTCTCATCAGCGTGTTCACTTCGCGAATAATTTCGGCCATTTCAAGCGATCGGCTCTGCCCGCGCACGTAAGGGATTACGCAGAACGAGCAGCGATTGTCGCAGCCATCCTGCACCTTGAGATTGGGCCGAGTGCGTTCGCTTTCATAAGAATCGCCGACACAGTCGAAGACGGGCGCGGCCAACAACTGGGTGTGTGCAAAGATGTCGGAGACGAAGATCGGACGTTGATCGTTGGTCGTTAGCGATTGGCCGAGCGAAGTCAGCGCGTCGATGGGAACAAATGTTCCCGCCGCCGGCGCTTCCACTCGGTTCAGCGCAATTTCCGCTAATTGGTGTTTGTGCGAATTGCCGATGACGAGACTTACACCTGACAACGCCGCTATTTCTTGAGGAGCGCGCTGCGCATAGCATCCCGTAACGATGATTCTTGCCCCGGGATTCTGTCGTTGTACCCGGCGAATCGCGGCGCGGGCATCCTGATCCGCCGCAGCCGTAACCGTGCAGGTATTCATCACGACCACGGCGGCTTGCGCAGGACTGCCAGCGCGAACCATGCCGCGCTCCTCGAACTGGCGTTCGAGCGCGGCACCATCCGCCTGCGTGGCACGGCAACCGAAGTTCTCTACGTAGTATCCAGGCACGTTTCTATGGTAGCGCAGACCGGCGCTACCCTTGGCGAAAACGTACCTTGCCCATCATTCGATCACGGGCAATTACGGACCGTTTTTAGGTCCGTTGCTCAGGCAGTCGCCGCGGTTCTCCGCCCTTGAAAACATTCGCGGCAGAAGACGGGGCGGCCCTGGGTGGGACGAAAAGGCACGGTGGTCTGCTTTCCGCATCCTGAGCAGGTGGCCTGGGTTTCGACCTTGGTGTAGCGGTAATTCTGTCCGGGCGCGGGAGGAGCGCCGAACACGGAGACCCGCTTCGCCTTGCAGGCCTTGCAACGCTTGGGCTCGTTCTTGAATTGTTTGTCGTGAAAGAAAAGCTGCTCCCCGGCAGTGAAAATGAAATCGCCGCCGCAGTCGATACACTTCAGCACCTTGTCCTGAAATTCCATCTGAGGATGGCTCCCTTCAGCCCGATTTTCCACCCGTCCACGCGCGAGGAAAGAACTGCGCTGGTACGGAGAAAAAACAGGTTGTCTACATCCCCCTCGTATTGCCCCTTGGACTCGGCCCGTCACGCTCCTGGAATGTAGCGTGGGTACAAACTATCGTGCTTGTTATGCCGGAAGACTTATGAATATGAATAATCCCAGTTTCGGCTCAAAAGGTGGGGACCAGATTGAGCAGAGCCGCCCCGGGAAGGAGCGGCCCTTTCGCTTCGGTTCTCTTCAATCTTGTTCTTTGCGAGTCTTCTTACGAGCTCGCTTACGCGCGAGAGCAGCTTTTACACGCTTTTTCTCACCCGGCTTCAGGTAAAAGGAGTGGCGCTTGACCTCCTTGATAATGTCTTCCTGTTGCACTTTGCGCTTGAAGCGGCGTAGAGCATTCTCGAGGGATTCCCCCTCTTGAAGCCTGACTTCTGCCAAACTGACACACCCCCAGACTCGTCCGGATGGACCGAATAGTTATTACAAGGATTTGACCCTAAGTCAAGGGGCAGGCGGTGAAATTTCTTATAAGACGGGAAAGCAGGCGAAGGTAAGGTGAATCGCAACCAAACGCAGACCTCTGCTCGAGCGCTAGGAGGTTACTAGGAGCACCTAAGTTAGTGGAGCAGGCTCCCCGCTGACGGCCCGATGGCCCTGGCTAACCTACTTCAGCGGAGCTACTTAGTACTTTGGCACCTTCGGATCCACGCGTTCGGACCACGCCGTGATCCCTCCGGTCAAATTGTGCACTTTGGTGAATCCAGATTGCTGCAAGAATGCGACGGCCTTGGCGCTGCGTCCGCCCATCTTGCAGTGGACTACGATTTCGCGGCTGGAATCGAGTTCACTTACCCGCTTCGGCAGATCGTTCAGCGGAATCAGATAGCCGCCGATGTTACAAATCTGATATTCATGCGGCTCGCGCACATCGAGCACGAAGATATCGTCTTTCGCATCCAGACGCCGCTTCAACTCTTCGACCTGAATCTCAGGAACACCATTACTCACAGGTTTTTCCTCTCCACGAATGCCGCAAAACTCGTTGTAGTCTACCAGCTTGGTTACAGTCGGATGCGTGCCGCACACCGGGCAGTCCGGATTTTTGCGCAGTTTTAGTTCGCGGAACTTCATGCCCAACGCGTCAATCAACAGCAGACGGCCAATCAGCGGATCGCCGATTCCAAGAATCAGCTTAATGACTTCAGTGGCCTGCATCACGCCTACCAAACCGGGAAGAATGCCGAGCACTCCACCTTCGGCGCACGATGGAACCAGCCCGGGCGGAGGCGGCTCGGGATAGAGGCAGCGATAGCACGGACCGTCCTCGGTCGCAAACACGCTGGCCTGCCCTTCGAAGCGGAAGATCGAACCGTATACGTTCGGCTTGCCCGTGAGCACGCAGGCGTCATTTACCAAGTAACGGGTCGGAAAATTATCGGTGCCGTCGGCGATGATGTCGAAGTCCCGAAATAATTCCAGCGCATTCGAACTGTTCAGCATGGTGTCAAATAACCGCAGATTCAGAAACGGATTGATCCCTTTAAGCTTGTCGGCTGCGGAATCGAGTTTCTTGCGACCAACATCGGCAGTCGAATGAATGATCTGACGTTGCAGGTTGGTGTAATCCACCACGTCGAAGTCGACCAGCCCCAGCGTGCCCACGCCCGCGGCAGCAAGATACAGCGCCATCGGCGAGCCCAGGCCGCCGGTGCCGATGCACAACACCCGCGCTGCCTTCAGCTTTTGCTGACCTTCCATGCCAACTTCGGGCATGATGAGGTGGCGCGAGTAGCGCAGGATTTCGTCTTTATTCAGCGTGCTGGGAAGTTCGGTCGTGATCGTGGCCATAAAGTCCTCGGTTTAAATTTGCTGCGTCGGGCTCGCTATCTCCGGGTTTGTCATTGCCCGAGTTTTGTCACTTCCTGGGACTGTCATCGCGAGCGCAGCCAGCTACCTCAGGTTTGGGCGAGCGCCGCCAGGATGTGAGGTGCCCACAGAGAACCTAGGTCCCTCGCTGCGCTGGCGATGACATGAACACCGATGACATGAACACCGGGGAAAGCGGCATTCTATGCGCCTCCGGCAATGGACGGCACAATCGAAATGTTATCACCG
>Ga0209006_10003832_pt1 | contig 13652 bp, 11 predicted proteins | sample JacPin_JW_Ref_O2_FD_188567 | JGI IMG/M metagenome (GOLD analysis project Ga0209006, IMG submission 188567) | Forest soil microbial communities from Algoma, Ontario, Canada - Jack Pine, Ontario site 1_JW_Ref_O2 (SPAdes) (version 2) | ecosystem: Environmental > Terrestrial > Soil > Boreal... | reverse complement strand
TGCCGACCGAAGCCAAGCCGATAACGCGCAAGCCCGTGCTGATCGATCTCGCCCTCCAGGGAGGCGGGTCGCATGGCGCATTCACCTGGGGCGTGCTCGACCGTCTGCTCGAGGAGCCGTGGCTTACGATCGACGGCATTTCCGGCACTTCCGCTGGCGCCATGAACGCCGCGGTGCTGGTCTACGGTCATCAGCTTGGCGGGGCGGCTGGCGCGCGCGAGGCGCTTGGAGCTTTCTGGCGCCGCGTCTCGGACGCCGCCCGGTTCAGCCCGTTCCAGCGCGGGCCGCTCGACGTGCTGCTCGGCCGCTGGACGCTCGATTCCTCGCCGATTTATGTCGCGATGGACCTCATGTCGCGCCTGGTGTCGCCCTACACCATGAATCCGATGGGCAAGAATCCGCTGCGCGAGATTCTTGCCGAGATCATCGATTTCGAGGTGTTGGCGCAGTCGCCGATCCATCTGTTCATCACTGCGACCAATGTGCGCACGGGCAGAGGCAAAGTGTTCAAGAACGACGCCGTGACGCCGGACGTCCTGCTCGCCTCGGCCTGTCTGCCGACGATGTTCCAGGCGATCGAGATCGACGGCGAGGCCTATTGGGACGGCGGCTATTCCGGCAACCCGACGCTGACCCCGCTGGTCCGGGAGTGCAAATCGCAGGACACGATCCTGGTCCCGATCAATCCGATCGAGCGCCCGGGCGTCCCGCGCAGCGCGTCCGACATCCTGAACCGCCTGAACGAGGTGTCGTTCAACGCCGTGGTCCTGAAGGAGCTCAGAATGATGGCGCTCCTGCGCAAGGTCGCGGATCCCGGCGACGGCGAGGGCAGGCTCTGGACCCAGATGCGCGTGCATGTCGTCAGGAACAACATCATGACCGAGCTTGGCGCATCGTCGAAGCTCAATGCGGAATGGCAATTCTTCTCATTCCTGCGCGACGAGGGGAGAAAAGCTGCTGGGGCCTTTCTCGACGCTCACGCGAACGATCTCGGCAAGCGCTCGACCCTGGATATCGACGTTCTGCTCGAGGGAGTGTGAGGGCATGGGACTGCTCGGCATTCTCATCGCGCTCGGGCTTCTCATCTGGCTCGCCTACCGGGGCTGGAGCATCCTTTTGCTTGCGCCCGCCGCAGCCATCCTCGCGGCCGGTTTGGCCGGCGAGCCGCTGCTTGCGCACTGGACGCAGACCTTCATGGCGAGCGCGGCGCAATTCGTCATGCAGTTCTTCCCGATTTTTCTCCTTGGTGCCCTGTTCGGCAAGCTGATGGAGGACTCGGGCTCGGTGGCGTCGATCGCCAAAACTATGACCGAGCGCCTGGGCCATGAGCGCTCGGTGCTCGCGGTCGTGCTGGCCGGCGCGATCGTCACTTATGGCGGGGTCAGCCTGTTCGTCGCTTTCTTCGTCCTCGCGCCGATGGCGCATCAATTGTTTCGCACGGCAGCGATTCCGAGGCGGCTGATGCCGGCGGCGATCGCGCTCGGCACCACGACCTTCACCATGTCGGCTCTGCCCGGGACGCCGGCGATCCAGAACGCGATCCCGATGCCGTTCTTCGGCACCACGCCGTTCGCCGCGCCCGGACTTGGCTTCATCGCGGCGATTGTCATGTTCGGCTTCGGCATGTGGTGGCTCGGGCGAGCCGAGCGAAGCGCGCGCGCCAAGGGCGAGGGCTATGGGGCCGACGTTCCACATGAGAATGCGGCTGAGGATCTCGTGGTGCGCGAGCGCGCCACCACCGCCAGCACGTTCGATCCCCCGGAAGCGATCCATGGGCGCGTGAACGAAGCGGGTCCGCCAATCGCGCTCGCGGCTCTGCCGCTCGTCATCGTCGTCGCGGTCAATCTCGTGATGTCGCTCATCGTCCTGCCGCGCATGAATGCGTCTTTTCTTGCTCAGCAAGAATGGGGTTCGACCTCGCTCGCGGCGGTCGGCGGCGTATGGGCGGTGGTGACCGCGCTTGCCGTTGCCATCGTCGTCCTGATCGCGATCAACTATCGGCGCCTGCCGGCTTTGCGTGACAGCATGGATGCCGGCGCGAATGCGTCGGTGTTGCCGGTGCTCAGTGTCGCCAGCCTCGTCGGCTTCGGGTCGGTCGTCGCGGCGCTTCCGGCGTTTGGCATGGTGCGCGATTGGGTGCTTGGCATCGAGGGCGGCCCGCTCGTGTCGCTGGCGGTCGCCACCAATGTGCTGGCCTCGTTGACCGGTTCGGCCTCGGGCGGGCTTACCATCGCGCTCGACGCGCTGGGCGGGACCTATCTCAAGATCGCGCACGAGCAGGGCATCAATCCGGGGCTCCTGCATCGGGTGGCGGTCATCGGCGCCGGCACTCTCGACAGCCTGCCGCACAACGGCGCCGTGGTCACGCTGCTCGCGGTCTGCAACTCGACGCATCGGGAAAGTTATCTCGACATTGTCATGGTGTCGATCGTCGGCGGCCTGTTGGCGCTCGCCGTGGTGATCATCCTCGGGACTACGGTCGGGTATTTCTGAGGCCGGGACGTCATCGCGAGGAGGCCGAAGGCCGACGCGGCGATCCAGGAATCGTCGGGCGCCCCCCGTTCTCCTGGATTGCTTCGTTCCGCTCGCAATGACGACCGCGGTTCGGGACGGCTAGCTACCGCACGAACGTATAGCGAAAGCGCTCGCCGTCGGCAGAAACTAGGCCGGTGGTCGGTTTGGGAAAATGGATCGGCAGGACGAACGTGCCAGTGTCAGCGACCTGCCCCAAAAGACGCCGGCGGGACTGCGCAGCTTGCACAGGATCGGTGTCAAAGATGGTCGACCAGTCCGGCTCCCGGCACTGGAGGGCGTGATGCATCAGATCGCCGGTCACGATCGCCTGCTGGCCTTGCGAGCGGATCATGACGCAGCAATGGCATGGCGAATGGCCCGGCGTCGGCACAAGCGTGAAATTGTCGTCGAGCTGAAACGTGTCCTCGACCAGCAGCGCCTGACCCGCCTCGACGATCGGTCGGCAATTGTAGCTCCATGAGTTCCCCGGCAGGCTCCCCCTCAGGATCCCCGGCGGCGCCTCGTCACGCGCGCTGATCGCCTCCCAATGAGCGTACTCGTCTTTGTGAAATATGTACTTCGCTTTCGGGAAGGTCGGCGTCCACCGGCCATTGCGAAGCATCGTATTCCAGCCGGTATGGTCGAAATGCAGATGCGTGCAAAAGACGTGCGTGATGTCCTCCAGGCTCAAGCCGGCTGCGTGGAGATTGTCGAGCCAGGGTTGCTTGGGGAAGTCGTAAGGGGCCGGATAGCCCTTGTCCTCGCCTGTGCACGTATCGATCAAGATCGTGTGCCTCGGGGTGCGCACGAGGAACGTCTGATACGTGATTACCATGCGCCCGCTTACGGAATCGAACACGATCGGATCGAGTTCAGCGAGGCGGCGGCGCCCGATCTCGGGATCGTAAGCCGGGAACATCGCCTCGGGCTTGCGCCAGGGACCGTCGCGCTCGATGAGGCTGGTGATGGCGATCTCGCCGACCTTCAGTGTTTTCATGCCGGTCTCCTGCGGCGATCCTCAGGCCGCCACAGCCGCTTTGTCCGCAGGTTGCCGCGCGCGATAGAGCGTGATGTAGAACACCGGCAGCACCTGCAGCGTCAGCAGCGCAGCGATGAACCACCCATGGTGGCGAAAGGGGGCCAAGGCGAATCCTCTCGCGGACAACGCGGCGGTGCTTATGGGGCGCGCGCACGGGCCGCAGCGATCAGGGACGTCGTGCGCCGCGCCGGGATTGCCTGGGAGACGCTCAGCGGCGGTGGTGGCCGCCGCCCCCGCCCCCGCGATGACCCCCGCCCCGATGACCGCCGCCGTGGCCGCCGCCTCTATGGCCGCCACCTCTATGGCCGCCGCCGTGGCCGGGCCGGTTGGCGCCGTGGCCAGGGCGGTGAACGTGGGTGTTGCGGTTGACATGGACATTCCGGTTGACGTGGACATTCTGGTTGACGTGGACGTTGCGATTGACGTGGACGTTGCGATTGACATGGACGTTCCGATGGTTCCAGCCATGCCATCCGGCCGGGCCGCCCCAGCCGACGCCGCGATTCCACGCAAAGCCGCACCAGTACCAGCCTGGGCCGCGCCAGCCCGAAGCGTACCAGCAGTAGTTGCGGCCACCCCAGACGAACTGGGCCTCTTCGACGGGCGAGCTTTCGACGAGCGCGGCCGGCGGCGCAAATGCGCCAACGTCCATCGCGGCCTCGGCGGGCAAGACGAACTGCGAGACGAATCCCGCCGCGACGGCGAGGGACAGGGCGAGCTTGCGAAACATGGCAGCGTCCTCCGGAAAGCCCGATTGTCGAAGGCGCCGTTTGAACGCCAGATGAATGGAGGGGCGCGCGACTTTTCCCCGCTCGCCCGGCCTCGCTACCGCGCGGAAGCACGGCATGCTATTGGGCTTCGACGCCCCGGAAAACTTGTTGCGTGACGCCATGCAAGCGCCCGACGTGATCGCCTCGAGCGCCGAGTCCGAGTTTGAGCGCGACAAGCCGGATCCCGGGAAGCCGATCCTCGATCCGCGCGACGGAGACGCCGAGGACGACGCCTCGAGCCCGAAGCAGAAATCGCTGCTGGCGATCGCCGGCAGCCTCCTGGCCGAGATCAGCCTGACCAAACTCTTGCTCGCGTGGATCGCGTCGATCGTGGCGCCCGCGGCGATCTTAGGGCTAGCGCCCCTCATCGCGACCGCATGGGTCGGGAGCGTCTTTGTCCGAGTCCTCGAACTGTACGGAATCGGCGCCGCGCTTCTGCTGCTCGCTATCGTCGCCGCAGGCTGGTTCGGCTGGCGCCCTTTGTTTCGCGTCGCGGAGGCAAATTTCTGGTCGCTCAACGCGCTCGCGGTTCAGCCCGGATACGCCTTGAGTCGCGAGGCAATCCGCCATCTAGCGGAACGAGCCTTCAGGCCAAACGCCGGAGCGGAGCTGGCGCGGATGCGGGCGATGAGCTGCGCTGGCGCCGGAATCCTGCTCGCCGCTGTCGCTGGCGTAGTCGCTACCCTCGTCTGGCCGGCGACGCGGTGGGTTGGATCGGCCGCGGATCTCGCGGTCCCGCATCAACTGATCTGGCCCACGCTCGCGAACGCTGTCGTCATCATGTCGGCTTACCTCGCGGCGGCCTCGCTCGTCTGGGGCTTCGCGGACGCCAGCATGGATCAGCCGCTCGACCTCGACGCGTACGACGCGGCGCCGGGTGGCCGCGTCTGGCGAGTCGCGCATCTGTCCGACATCCATATCGTTGGCGAGCGCTATGGCTTTCGCATCGAGAGCGGGCGGGGCGGGCCGCGCGGCAACGAACGCGTGCGACAGGTCATGGCCCGCCTCGAGGCCGAGCACGCCGCCCGGCCGTTGGACCTGGTCTTGATCACCGGCGACATGACCGACGCCGGGCGCTCTGCCGAATGGGCCGAATTCTTCGATATTCTCGCGGGCCACTCCGACCTCGCTGGCCGGATGCTCATTTTGCCGGGGAATCACGACGTCAATGTCGTCGATCGCGCCAACCCGGCGCGCCTCGATTTGCCGTTCAGCCCAGCGAAGACGCTGCGCAAGATGCGAGCTTTGTCCGCGATCGCCGCCTTTGGCGCCGATCGGTTGCGCGTGATGAGTTCCGGCGCCGCCGAGCCCGGCCTCGCGCTTGCGGCGGCGCTTGCGCCGGAGCGTCAGGCCATCGAGACTTTCGCGGATCGGGGCGGCCTTCGGCTGTCCAACCGCCTCGCGCGCTTCTGGGACGAACTGTTCCCGCTCATACTTCCGCCGGAAGAGGACGAGGGCCTTGGCGTCGCGATCCTCAATTCGAACGCCGACACCAATTTCTCATTCACCAATGCGCTCGGAATGATTCCGGTAGCCCAAGCCCGCCGGCTCACCGCGGCGCTCGACCGTTATCCCAAGGCCCGATGGATTGTCGCGCTCCACCATCATTTGATTGAGTACCCGATGCCCGTCGCCGCCTTCTCCGAGCGGATCGGCACCGCGCTTGTCAACGGCAGCTGGTTTCAGCGCGTACTCAAGCCGTATGCGGAACGCGTCGTCGTCATGCACGGCCACCGCCATGTCGATTGGATCGGCGCCTGCGGCAAGCTCAAGATCGTCTCCGCCCCGTCGCCGGTGATGGCGCCGGACAGCGAGCCGACGCATTTCTATGTCCACGCGCTTGGGTCCGGGGCAGGCGGGCGCCTGGCGCTGATGGCGCCGGAGCGGATTGACCTCGCGGCTAAGGAAGAGGACGTTTAGACTTGCCCGGAATGGCGAGAGTCCAGATTCCGCCGCATTACCCACAAAAACTTGTCGATCCTAGAAAGGCGCGGAAATTTTCTCCATCGGGGCCGCCGCGCGTTGTGTCAATCGGCAGAGGCAGGCATGAAAGGGAATCAGATTCGTCTTTTTATTGGCACCCCTTGCTACGGCGGAATGGTCACCGCGCGATATATGCAATCTATCTGCGCGTTACTTTGTCACAAAATTCCTAATCTACACGTCTCAATATATACTATTGGTTATGAATCGCTGGTAACTAGGGGACGAAATACAATCCTGGCAGCCTTTCTCGACCTCCCGGCTGAAACGCATCTGATGTTCATTGACGCGGACATAGGCTTCGATGTGGACCAGGTGCAGCGAATGCTGAATTTCAACCAGGATGTCGTCGCAGGCATGTATCCGCTGAAACGGATCGACTATGATCAAGCGGCTTTCCAGCGCGCCGCTGCCGGAGAGCCTCTACAAACCGCTCAGGTCCGCTACGTAGGACTGCCGTGCGAGGGGGAAGAGCGCAAGACCACGAACGGATTTGTCACGGGTGTTTACGCCGGCGCGGGCTTCCTGTTGATCAAGCGCCGTGTTCTGGAGTTGATGGCGGCGAAATATCCCGAAACGCACTACACGGCGGCTCACAACATCTCCCGACCCGACCCGAGTCCCAATCTCTTCGCCCTTTTCGACTGTCTGATTGACCCTAAAACTGGGCACTATCTGAGCGAGGACTACGCATTCTGCAGCCGCTGGCGGGCGCTTGGCGGAACAGTCTGGCTCGATACGCGCAGCAAGCTCACGCACGTCGGGCCGCATGATTTTGTGGGCAACACAATGGCGCGTTTCAACTGACTCCGTGCGCTAGTCTAGCGGCTCTCCGCCTGTTTGCCTTCCATCGGCCCACCGAGAAGATCGGCGATCCAGCGGCTCGACGGATGATAGCTGCAGAACGTGACGACCGCGATGGCGATCGGGACGCCGATGAAGGCGCCGAACAGGCCCCACAGGTAAGTCCACAAGAAGACCGCGAGCAACACGGCCGTCGGCGACATGGCGAGCACAGCGCCGGACACGCGCGGCTCGATATAGCTGCCGACCACGAATTGGATGATATTGAGGCAGACGAAAACCCCGACGACCGCTTCCCACGACGCGAATTGAGTCATTGCCAGCAGGGTCGGGAACAGCGTGGCGACGAACGGACCGATGAACGGAATGTAGTTAAGCGCAAACGCGATCACGCCCCATTCCAGGGCGAATGGCAGTCCGGCGATCCAGGCGAACGCGCCGACGAGAACCCCAGTCGCCACGCTCATCAGCGTGCGCACTTCCATATATTTGCGGAGTTTCACCGCTGTCGCGGCGCTCCCCAGCAAGAGGATCCGAGAGGTTTCCGGCCGGAGAAAAGTCTTCGCGCGCCAGTGCAGGTCATCGACTTCCATCAACCCTAAGATCACATAGAGAAGAGCGATCAGCCAAAAGCTCAGGGTGGTGTTGACGCGGCCGGTGATCTGCCCCGCCCATTGGACGAGCCAGCCGACGTTGAAATGCTCGCTCCACAGTCCGGCGACCGAAATTCCACGATCCTCAAGCCAGTCGATCGCGCTCGCGTAGAGCGCCTGGTAGCGCGCGGAATCGGCGAGCAAGGACACGCCCACCCGCCCAAAGCCCCATACGACAAGCGACGCAAAGGCCATGCAAACAGCCACGGTGACAGTCATGGTGATGGCGAGCGCGAGCAGCGCCGGGATCCGAGCCTGCAACCAGGATTGCAAGGGCCACACCAGCGCGATGATGAACAGCGCCAGCGCCAAAGGAGCGAACACTTCGCTCGCCTGATAGGCAGCGACGGAAATCATGACCGCGGCGATGATCCCGACCGAGACATTGAGCGGCGAGTCGCGAGCCATACAAAAGTTCCCGGAAGGCGGAAGTCCCGCATGCGCAAGGACGCGGTTTTTGTGCCCGAACGGCGCGCCTGTGTACAGGCGACCCTTTTCCCGGAGAGCGCGCGGCCGCGATCGGTCATGGATTGCTGGGAGGCGTCCTTGGCTCGAGGCGGAGACGCCGATGGCACTCAAGCTGCAGCGGCCGCTGCCTGACGAAGCGGTCGGCATCGTCGCCAAGGGCGAGAAGGAGGACGGCCCTTCCGCCCTCGCGGGCCAGCACACTCTGGATTGGCATGGACGCGCGGTTCCCCTCTCCTGCAGGGGAGGGGAGGGGTGAGGGTTTCGCGCGAAGCGCGCCCTCGGCTTGGGCACGGAACCCTCATCCGGCGGGCCCGTAGCCTATTCGGAAGGACGGACGCCCCATGGCCCACCACCTTCTCCCACAGCGAGAAGGGAAGGGGCGGTCACTTGCGCCTTCGCCCGCCTTTACGCAGCGACGTGGACGAGGCTCACATGACCTTCAGCGGCGCCTTGGGTCTCCGCATGCGCGCCAAGAGAGTCGCAGACATGGACGATGGTCATGTCGATGAAATAGAGCAACGCTCTGTCCGAGCAGGATTCCCCAAGGATGCGCGCCTCTTTCAGCTTCTTGGCGACCTCGATCAGACAATCGATTTTCGTCATCGTGTTGTCCCGCTCTTGTAGGTGTTGCGGCATCCGCCGCGCCGGCGCAGCGTCTGCTTTCCGGCGCTGCGGCTTAAGTTGCGCCTGTGCGTTCGTCATTCGATAGGCCCCTGATCATGGCCGCGAATCGCTATCAAACTACTATAAGTTGCACTCTCAATTGTACACAATCGGAACAAAACCCATGACGGTCTTGTTTCGCCGCATGCAAGACGAGGCTGGCGAGCGAAGCGAAAAATTGACAGTCTCATGAGAGCGCCGAGTCGGCGCGATGAGGCGACGGTGGACGGAGGGACCTTTCGATGGCGGCGCGTCCATTCTGGAAGGGCTACATGAAGCTCAGCCTCGTCACCTGTCCGGTGGCGATGATGGCGGCGACCAGCGAAGAGGAAAAGGTTCGGTTCCACGTGTTGAACCGCCGGACCGGCAATCGAATCCAGAGCCACTATGTCGACGCCGAGACCGGCAGGCCGGTCGATGAGGCCGACGAGGTCAAGGGCTACGCGCGTGGCGAGGACGACTACGTCCTGCTCGACGACGACGAATTGGAATCGATCGGGCTCGAAAGCGCCCGCACCATCGACATCCAGAGTTTCGTTGGGGCAGAGAGCATCGACTGGATCTGGTATGACACACCCTATTACCTGACGCCTGACGATCCGATCGGCGAGGAGGCCTATTGCGTCATTCGCGACGCGATGCGCTCGACCGCAATGGTCGGCGTGTCGCGGCTGGTCCTTAACCGCCGCGAACGGGCGGTGATTTTGAAGCCGCGGGACAACGGAATTGTGCTCTGGACGCTGCGCTTTGGCGATGAAGTCCGCGATTCCAGCGAATATTTCGCCGCGATCCGCGGTGAGAAGGCAGACCCGGAGCTGATGCGCCTGATCGGCGACCTCATCAAGTCACGCAAGAAGGCCTGGAGCCCGGACATGGTCGCCGATCCAGTGCAAGAACAGTTGCTCGACATCATCGAGGCCAAGAAGAAGGGCGCGAAAAAAGCTAAGGCGAAACCGAGCGCCGAGCCAGAGCCTCCAAGCAACGTCATCAACATCATGGACGCATTGCGGCGCAGCGTCGCGGTCGCCAAGAAGCCGAAGGGGCGCTAATAACCGCGCCTTTTCACCGGTTCCGAGTTGGCTTGCCCTTCTTGCGTTCTTCCTCGATCGGCGCCGCGGCGGCGCGGAAATCCGCCCATGGATCTGCGGACGAGCAGAGGCGCGCCGGCGTGTTGCGGATGGTGAAATAGGCCGGCCCGATTTCGGGCGCGAGCTCCTCCCAGGCGAGGGGCAACGAAACCGCTGCGCCCGGCCGGGCGCGAGTGGAGTAGGCGGCGACCGCAGTCATGCCGCGCTGATTGCGCAGGTAGTCGATCAGGATCTTGCCGTGCCGCCGCGCCTTCGGGATCGTCGAGACGAAGCGGTCTGGACTGTCGGCCGCCATCGAGTCGGCGATCGATTTGGTGAAGGCCTTCACCGCCGGCCATTCCGCTTTCGGCTTGATCGGCGCGACGACATGCAGCCCCTTGCCGCCCGAGGTCTTGACGAACGCCGCGAGGCCCGCGCCCTTCAGCCGACCACGAACCTCCTCCGCCGCCGCGATGACTGACGGCCAGTCCACGTCCTCGCCTGGGTCGAGGTCCATCACGATCATGTCCGGGCGCTCCCAGTCGTCGGCCGTCGATCCCCACGGATGGATTTCGAGCGCCGCCGACTGCACGAGCGCCATCAACCCGTCGAAGTCGCGAATGCTGATCAGCGCTTCGGGCTCCTTGGGATCGTTGACGAGGACGATATTGCGGTTGAGCCCCTTCCAGGCGTGTTTCTGGAAGAACGTCTGTCCGCCGATCCCGTCGGGGCAGCGCACCAGCGCCAGCGCCCGGCCGACGACGAAGGGTTTCATGAATGGCCAAGCCTCGGCGTAATAATCGGCGAGGCCTTCCTTGGTGACGCCGACATCGGGCCAATAGACGCGGTCGGGATGGGTCAGCGTCACGCTGCTCTTCGGACGGTCGGGGGCGACATTTGGGGACATGGTCGTTTCACGCACAATTTCCCGCGCCGGCTTGTCATCGCGCAGGCCCTGAAACGACGCCTGGCGCAGGAGGCCGTCTCCGGTCCAGCCGCGGAAATCGACCTCCGCGATGAGTTCCGGCCGAACAAAGCGGACCTGACGCGCTTCGGCGGTGGTGAGCCGCTTGGCGAACGGACTTGAGCGAATGCGCATCGCGTCGAGCCGCGCGAACAGCGCCTCGGCGACGCCTGAGGAAAAGCCGGTGCCGACCCGCCCAACATAGCGGAAGTCCGCGCCGTCGTAGACGCCGAGCACCAGCGAGCCGATCGCCTTGCGCCCGGTGGACGAGGGGACGTAGCCGGCGATGACAAACTCCTGCCGAGCCGAACACTTGGACTTCACCCAGCTCTTGCCGCGGCCCGAGACATAGATGGATTGGCTGGCCTTCGAAATAATGCCTTCGAGAGCGAGCGCGCAGGCCCGTTGCAACACCAGCCTGCCATCCTCCACGAAATGGGAGCTGTAGCGGACCGCGCCGCCGCCGGTTGCGATCAGCTGGTGGAGAAGCTCCTTGCGGCGGATGAGCGCCGCCTGGCGCAAATCGTATCCGTCGAGATAGAGACAATCGAAGGCGTAATAGGCGAATCGGTCGAGCCGTCCCTCGCTGAGATCGGCTTGCAGAAGCGAGAACTCGGAGACGCCGCTCGCGTTCTCGACCACCAGCTCGCCGTCGATCAAGGCGGTGCGCAGCGGCAGGTTTCGCAGCGCCTCGGGCACGCGATCGCCGAATTTTTTCGTCCACGCGAGCCCGCCCCGGGTCCAAAGCGTAACCACGTCGTCCTCGATGCGCGCCTGAAGCCGATAGCCGTCGAACTTGATCTCATGCAGCCATCGGTCCCCGGTGGGCGGAGACTTCGCCAGCGTCGCCAGCATCGGCTCGACAAAGCCGGGCAGGGGGCCTTTGGCCACACCGTCGATCCCGGAAGGGTCCGGCGCTTCCCGAGCGTGCCCGCCCGATTTCGGTTTGGCCGCGGCGCCGGCGCCGTCGGGCTTCTCGATCCGTCCCGTCTTTGACGACCAGCCAGGCGCCTCCCCTTCGAGCTGGTCAATGGTCCTGCCCGTGTTGATCGACTCGGGCCGCTCCTCAAGGATGTCGGCTTCGTCGACGGAGCGGGCGAATTCATCATCACCTTTGATCAGAAGCCAGTTCTCACGCTTCTCGCCCGGCTTGCCGTGCATCCTTACCAGATGCCAGCGACCCTTCAGCTTCCGGCCATGAAGCTCGAACTCGAGATGGCCCTTCTTCAACCCCCTATGCGCGTCCCCGATCGGCGCCCAGGTCCCGTTGTCCCACACGATGACGGCACCGCCGCCGTATTCTCCTTTGGCAATCGTGCCCTCGAAATCCGCGTATTCGAGGGGATGGTCTTCGACCGCGACGGCGAGGCGCTTTTCGCCCGGGTTTAGGCTCGGGCCGCGGGTCACCGCCCAACTCTTCAGGACGCCGTCCAGCGCGAGGCGGAAGTCGTAGTGCAGCCGCGTCGCGTCGTGCTTCTGCACGACAAAGATATTGCTGTCGGCCAGCGGCGCGGCACCCTTGGGCTCGGCGGTCGCCGCGAAGTTGCGCTTTTTCCGATAGGTTTCGAGCGCCATTCGTCAGCCCGCCTTGCGTCGCGGGGCGGCGGGCTTTGCTTTCGCCGCGGCGCGCCGGCTGGTCTTTTTCTTGGCCGCAGGTTTGCCGCTTCGAGGGTTCTGGGCGCCGGCGGCGGCGCTGTCGCGCAACGCCTGCATGAGGTTGACCGTCGGTTCTCTCCGGGCCGCGCGCACAGGGATCGCCTTGCCCTCGAGCTTGAGCTTGACCAGTTCAGCCAGCGCGCCCTCGTAGCGATCCTCGAACTCGCGTGGATCGAATGCACTTCGCTTGGTGTTGATGATGTGGACCGCGAGATCCAGCATCTCTCCGGTGATCGCCTTCGCCGAGATCCCCGAAAACCCTTGCTCGGCCGAGCGCACCTCGTAGTCGTAGTTCAGCGTCGAAGCGACCAGACCCTTATCGAGAGGACGGATGAGCACTGTCCGGGCACGCCGAAAGAGGACCGCCTGCGCGACCGCCGCCACTTTGGCCGTGCGCATGCCCTCGCGGACCAGCGCGAAGGTTTCGTCGGCGCTTCGGTCCGAGGGGCCGAGGTAATAGGGCTTATCGAAATAGAGATCGTCGACGTCCGCCAGATCGACGAAGGCGGAGACGGTGAGCGTCTTGTCGCTGTGGGGAATGACCGCGGCGATTTCCTCGGGCTCGACAGAGACGTATTCGTCTTTCGCCACTTCGTAGCCCTTGACCTGATCGTCCCGTTCGACGACCTCGCCGGTCTCGGCGTCGACGAACTCGCGTCGAACCCGATGGCCGGTCGGTCGATTGATCGTGTGCAGGGCAATGCGCTCGGCGGTCGACGAGGCGGCGTAAAGGCCAACCGGCACCGTCACCTCCGCGATCTTCAGGAAGCCTTTCCAGCTTGCTCTCGGCGGCAACGTCGACCTCGCAGAGTTCTGAGGGCGGCTTGAGCCGCCAAGGATTAAATCCTCAATGCCGGACGGTCAAACTTTGATCCCATGGGTTTTGCGTTCATGTCGGCGCCCGCGGGAACTTTTCCCGACCTGCGCTGTTTATTGTAGTGGCTGCCTCCAACTCGACGTTGTCGGGTCGGACCGCTAGGGTGGGGCCTCGATTGTTCTCAAGCGATCTGCTGTCGAAACCCGCGAACGCGGGTGGATATGCCGGGCCTGAAGCGCGCCGATGAACGGGTT
>Ga0209006_10003831_pt1 | contig 13653 bp, 11 predicted proteins | sample JacPin_JW_Ref_O2_FD_188567 | JGI IMG/M metagenome (GOLD analysis project Ga0209006, IMG submission 188567) | Forest soil microbial communities from Algoma, Ontario, Canada - Jack Pine, Ontario site 1_JW_Ref_O2 (SPAdes) (version 2) | ecosystem: Environmental > Terrestrial > Soil > Boreal... | reverse complement strand
CAAGACGTTGGCGGATACGATCCGGGAGAATTGCGGTCTTACCGGCACTCATGTTGGCTGCGAACACGGTGTTTGCGGCGCTTGCACGGTACTAGTCGATGGCGAGCCCGTCCGATCGTGCCTGATGTTTGCGCACCAAGCGGCGGACTTCAGTATTCGGACGGTGGAGGATCTTGCCCAGAACAATACGCTTCACATTCTTCAAAAGGCTTTTATTGAAAATCACGCGCTGCAATGTGGCTTTTGCACACCGGGCTTTCTGATGCTCGTTGTCGGCGCTTTCGAGCACGACCCCGATCTTGCCAAGGATGAGCTCATTGACATTCTGTCTTCGAATCTTTGTCGCTGCACCGGCTATCAGAATATTGTCAAAGCGGTGCGTTCCGTGGCTGACGACCTGATTGCGGCTTCTGACGCAAGGGCCGCCGATACTGGGGTAAGTTCATGACGTTGATAACGCTCAAACGACACGGTCGTTACGACTATCGCCCCATCGTCGAGCGCCCGGTCTTCGACTGGCCGGAGGGCAAGAGGCTGGCCGTTGCGATTTGCAACAATATCGAGGTTTTCAGCTTCGGCGATGGGCTTGGCAGTGACAGCGCCTCGCTTCTCGCGCCTCAGACCAGTCGAAACTATGCCTGGCGCGACTACGGCAATCGCGTTGGACAATGGTATTTGTTCGATCTGCTGGATGAGTATGAATTTCCTGCGTCGCACAATATCAATTCGCTCCTGTTTAACGAGTGTCCCCAAATTGCCGATCGAATCTTGCAACGTGGCGACGAGTTTATCGGTCACGGCCGGACCAACGCCGAGCGGCAGGACGCACTCGACGAGACGGAAGAGCGCGACCTGATTCGCGAAGCCAGTACCGCGATATCGCGTTACGCCGGAAAGCCGGCCACCGGGTGGCTAGGCCCCTACCTCGCCCAAACGCCGGTCACACTCGATCTACTCAAGGAGGAAGGATACCGCTACGTGCTGGACTGGCCTGCCGACGACCAACCGTTCTGGATGCGGACACGCTCGGGTCCGATCCTATCCGTTCCCTACTCAATCGAATTAAACGATTCTCCCGCGATGGTCTTTCGGCAGCAGGGCGCGATCGATTTCGAGCGCATGATGATTGATCAATTTGACGAGATGTTACTACAGTCGAAAAAATTTCCCCTGTTCTACACGATCGTGCTGCATCCCTTCATTATTGGTCAGCCCTTCCGACTACGGGCCTTGCGCCGAGCCCTTATGCACATTTCCGCGCGACGCGACGAAGTATGGATTACGACTCCCGGCGAAGTAGCCGACTTCATATACGCCAACGCCGGCATTCCGGCGGATGCGATATGATCCCGGCCGCTTCGCTAGCGGCACGATCTTGGTGGCAGCGCCTGTCTCGTCACATTCCTTTCGGACGAACGGCGCGCACGATGCTCTGTCGGGTGTCGCGGTCGTCCCGCTTGGCTCCCGCGCGCAGACTAAACTTCAGCGCATTCGTTCGCCGCTACGCCTGGCAAGGCTCGCCCTTGCAGCGGCAAGACATTCCGGGCTTGCGAAGAGCGCGCGTCAGAAGGTTGAATGTTGACCAGCAACAATAGGGGAGGATGCAACATGGACAATCAGCTCTATGGTTATTCGCCGATCGTAAATCGCCCGCCATTGAAGTGGCCAAATGCCGCCCGCATCGCTTTCTATATCGGATATAATATTGAACATTTTCAAGTCGACAGACCATCGACCAGTCTGTTCGGCGGCACCGCAACGCTCGTCCCCGATCCCCTTAACTTCGGTTGGCGCGACTATGGAGTGCGGGTCGGCGTGTGGCGGATGATGGAGACGCTGGACCGGTACAAGATGCGTGCATCCGTCTTGCTGAATTCGGCGGTTTGCAAACACTACCCGCAGATTATCGATGCGGGTCGCGAACGAAAATGGGCATGGCTTGCCCACGGCCAAGACAATTCGACGTTCCACACGGGCCTTGCATTGGAAGATGAGCGTCGGGTCCTGAAGGAAATCGTCGAGACTCTGAGCCGCGCGACGGGACAGTCGCCCAAGGGATGGCTTGGCCCGGCGCTTACGGAAACCTTCGAAACTCCAAAACTGCTGCGCGAACTGGGTCTGACCTATGTTCTCGATTGGTGCGCGGACGATCAACCGTTCCCGCTCAATGTCCCGGGCATGATCTCCGTGCCCTATGGGATAGAGCTAAATGACATCACCATGTTTGTGAGCAAGAGCCTGTCGGGCGAGGATTTTTATCAGAGCGTCGTTGATCAGTTCGATCAACTTTACAAGGAGAGCGCGTACTCTGGTCGCGTCGTGTCCCTAAGCCTGCATCCGTTCGTGATTAATACGCCATTCAGACATAAGTATTTGGAAAAGGCGCTCGACTACATTACCAGCCACGAGGGCGTGTGGCGGACCACGAGCGACGAAATTGCCGCCCATTATATCGAACATTGTATGCCCGAACGCAGCAAGGCCGAGAGCTGAGCGCCGGTCGCCGATCTTGCGATCTGAACCGCGGCAGGCCTTAAATGGCCTAGCCGCAGCCAGAATGGACATTATCGCTCTAGGCGGCCGCCAGCGCGCCAAATCACGCGGCTTCCGGAACTTCCGCGCCGGGTCTGACGCCGAAGCCGACACGTGCTGTTTGGCGTCAGCGAATTGCCACCTGATCTCGTTCAGTCACGTAGCTCTTCGAGAATCTTGGTTCACGCGCTAGCAAGAACAAGGCGGCGACCAGTACCACTTCGAGCGCCGAAAACGCCAGGAATGCGTGCGTAAAGGAGCCGCCAGTCTCCCTTAGCGCGAGCCCCATGATCCATGGAGAGAGAAAGCTCGCGATCATGCCGAAGATTTCGGCATAACCGACAGCTCCCGTGGCGACGGAAATAGGATATTTTTCGGTCAACAAGGAGAAAACAGCGCCGCCGCTGAAGACGGATATTCCGCTGACGGCGGCCAACAGAAGCAACAAACTGAAACTCATTGGGTAGATGGTCGCGAGCGTGAATAGCAGCGCCGTGGCTAGCGCAAGCACCGCCCCCAGCCTCACCATGACCGATTTTCGCATACGATCCGATATGTATCCGCCCAAAACCAGAAATGCGACCTGTGACAAGCCCATCGTCGTGCCAATCAAGGCCGCGCTTTCCACCGGCATGTTTTGAACCTTAATGTAAGCGGGTACGACCCAGGTTGCCGTCCCCGCAATGGCGGCAACGCTTGCCGCGATCGCCAGACCGCTTACAAACACCCACTTCCGAGCGAAGATCGCACGGAAAAGAACCGGCGACGAAAGAACTTCGGGCTGCTCCTCCCAGGCGAAAGCGGAGTAGCCGATATCAGCCGGCCTGTTCCGGATCACAAGCCAGTCCACCAGAGCCATGTGATGCCAATCTCGGGTTTTAGAAAAGATGATTGCAAAGGCTTGAGGTCATACAGACCTCCAAGCAAAAGCGCCGCTCTCAAGCCGCTCACGGAATTGCTATCAGCGAAGCTCCAAGCGCACAGATGAGCGCCCGCAGAGTGACCGCTCGCGGTCAAGCGCTTGGGGTCTCCTCCAAGCTCAGCGGACTTGCCAATAAGCCAAGTTTTCGCGCGTCGAATCTGATCCACGGGAACAGCCATGCGAACGGAAGGAATCAGCGCATAATCGACTATCGCCGCAATGCCGCCGGCAGCCGGGATCGTGTCGGCAACATATGAAAAGTCGCGCTTCGAAAACATGCGCCAGTAGCCGCCATGGATGAACATGTGAATCGGCATCGGGCCCTTCATTTTTTCCGGGGAAAATAGGTCAAAAGTCTCGGTGCGGTCGGGGCCGTAGGAGATTTCAATCATGCGCAACATCGCGCGCGTGGCTTCGCTTCTCGCCGAAAGTTCGCGAACGATCTCGTCAAAGTCGGTGATGTAATCTCGAGTGCGGAACGGATCGAGTTTCAAGGCAGCTCCTTGTCCTATGGTTCCGGCGGCGTACCTTCTCGGTGGATGTGATGGCATGCACCTCATTTTCGACGCTCTAAAAAAGACTGTGGCAAGACCGTTGCCGGTGGGTTGCCAGCCGCGTCGAAAGGCATGAGCTTGGAGAGCCCTCGCGGTCCCGATATCGATTGATCCGCAGAATCGCGACATCGTCCGGAACATCCAGGTACGCGAATTCTCTACTTTCGAGGCGGTTAAGGATCCACTGAAGGCGGGTAACTAACTCAACCCATCTTTACGCCAAAGGAATTTGCGAACATGAAGAGGAATACTCGAATTGCGGTCGTCGGAGCGGGGCTTGGAGGAGCAACCGTAGCCGCCTTGTTACAGCGCGAGGGATTTGATGTTCGGCTGTACGAGCAGGCGCGCGCTTTTGAGAGGATTGGGGCCGGCATACACGTCTCGGCGAACGTGATGAAGGTACTGCGCCATCTCGGCGCTGAAACACGGCTGAGCCAAATCGGCATCCATCCGGAGACATTCACCAGTCGTAAGTGGGATACCGGGGAAGTATTATTCGAGCTGGCTCTCGGTGATGTGGGAGTGAAAAAATACGGAGCCAGCTATATCACTGTACACCGCAACGATTTGCATGCGGCGATCTTAGAAAAGGCGGGTCCCGAAACGATCGAGTTTGGCAAGCGGCTTACCGGCGTAAAATCGGACGGTGTCTTCGCGCAATTGAGTTTCGCCGATGGATCGACCGCCGATGCCGATCTGGTGATCGGTGCAGACGGCGTGAATTCCAGGATTCGCGAGGCGGTGGTCGGCCCCTGTGCGTCGCGTTTCGTCGGTGCGGTCGCCCACCGGGCGATCTATCCATCGAGGTTGCTAGGAGAGCGAGAGTTGCGCAACTGCACCAAATGGTGGGGGCCAAATAGTCATATCCTGATCTACTACATTGAGCGATCACGCGACGAAGTCTACCTAGTCACCAGCGCAAAGGGGGAGTGGCATTCTGCGGCGCCCTTTGAAGTGTGCGATCACGCTGAAGTTCTGAGTTCTTTCCAAGACTTTCATCCTGAAGTACGCGAGGTTATCGAAACAGCTCCCGGACTCACAAAGTGGCCCATTCGCGATATCGAGCCGATCGACAAGTGGAGTAACAAAAATCTGGTTCTTTTGGGCGATGCATGCCACGCGATGACTCCATACATGGCCTCCGGAGCGGCGATGGCAATTGAGGATGCGGCCGTGCTAGCCCGGTGCATTCTTCAGACAAGCGATCACGGTGCTGCCTTTGCGCTGTATGAGGCCACTCGCATGTCGCGGGTCAGAAAGGTGCAGCAAATCTCTTCCGAAAATAGCTTCCTGCGCCATCCGACGGATCCGACTTGGGTCTTCGGCTACGACGCCGTCAGCGTGCCTCTGACGACGACAAACGAGGCCGGAAAGGAAGTGAAAGGTGACTAGAGCAGTGCCCTCGGCTGACCCTTCTGGAACCGCGGCAGTTGCTGTATTTTCTTTTTGGTCCGTTCTCGCGGCGGTCGGTGCCCCCGTTCCTCACTGATCCAGCATTTTCAGCGGCGCCCTGCAAAAGCGCTCCGGAAATATAGTAGCGGTACTGGAGATCGCCTTTTCGGGCGGCGCTTGAGTTGCGGCAACGTCACAAGCGATCGTCAGCTAGACTCTCAGCACGCGAGGTTCGCCCAAGGATCATATCCGAACCCTTGGCCCCAATCATCAGGGCCGTCGCACCCGTATTTCCCGAAACCACTGTGGGCATGATTGAGCAATCAACCACCCGCAAACCGTCAATACCGATTACACGCAGCTGTTCATCGACGACGGCGGTCTGATCAGTCGTGGCGCCCATCTTACAAGTGCCTGACAAATGATATGCCGTGGATCCGTTTTGTCGGGCAAAATCTAAAAGCTCTTCGTCACTTGCGGCGGACGGCCCGGGAGCGATTTCGGCTTCGATGTACGACGCCAAATGCCGGTGGGCGAAAATTCGTCGGATCAGCCTGATGGAATCAACCGCGACAACGCGATCTTTCTCGGCCGCAAGATAGTTCGGCTGGATGATGGGATCGTCCAACGGGTTTGCACTGCGCGCGCGGACATAGCCACGACTTTCGGGGCGCTCCTGATAGAAGCCCAGGGTCAGCCCCGGGAAGTCATCAAGCAGGCCCGGGATGCCCTTCATGTAGCTTCCCGGCGTGAACATCATCTGGATGTCGGGCACGTCCAGTTCTTCGCGCGACTTCCAGAAGCCGTAAGCGATCGAGGGCGATACCGCGAGCGCACTGGGGCGACCGAGACACCAGCGCATGACCTCGCGCACCAGTTTGAGACGCTTGGTACCCTCGTTGAGCGTTTCGACACCTTTGACGCGCGCGACTAGGCGGGTCGCATAATGATCCTGCAGGTTTTCGCCGACGCCCTTGAGATCAACGACGACGGGAACGCCGATTTGCCGCAGCAATGCAGTCGGTCCGACGCCGGAAATCTGCAACAATTTTGGCGTGTTGGCTGCGCCGCTTGATAGAATAATTTCGCGGCGCGCCATGATCTGGCGCGGCGCAGCCCCTGCGCCTCCCGGCAAATAGCTGACGCCGACCGCGCGCCGCCCCTCGAAGAGGACCGCCTTGACGTGAGCGTCGGTCAGCACGCGAACATTGCGGCGCTTTTCCGCGTCGCGCAGGAAGGCCGTCGCGGCGCTGACGCGCCAGCCTTTGTGAATCTTGCGCTGATAATATCCCACGCCCGCTTGTGAAACGCCGTTGTAGTCATTGTGCTTGGGCACGCCCAAGTCGCCGGCGGCTTCAATGAAGGCATCGCAGAGCGGATGCCGCCAGTCGCAGTCGGTCACCGCCAACTTGCCGGCGCGACCGTGATAGCCGTCTTCTCCACCCGAGATGCGCCGCTCGTCCCGGATGAAATACGGCAGGACGGATTCGTACGACCACCCGCGCGCGCCCATCTGCGCCCAGCCGTCGAAATCCAGCGGCAGCCCGCGCGTGTAATTCAATCCGTTGATGGCGCTCGAACCGCCGAGTGTGCGTCCCTGCGTGGTCGGGATGCGGCGGCCGCCCGAGCCCGGGCTCGGCTCGGTCTTGAACTGCCACGTGTATTTCGGATTGAACAAGATCTTGATGAAGCCGGCGGGGATATGGAGAAGTAGATTGTTGTCCGGCGGTCCCGCTTCGAGAACGCACACCGTGTACCTGCCGTCTTCGCTCAGACGATCGGCCAGAACGCATCCGGCCGATCCAGCACCCACGACGACATAGTCGAAGGCTTCACCCGCCTCCCGCTCCTCGGCCATCTTTCCCACCCTTCGTCATACGGCCCTCTATGCGTTCGGGGCGCGTTTCAACGTCCAATTCAAACGAAGCCGCGCCGGCGAATGATAGTTGAGCGCGACCATCGGAATGCTGCCATCACTAAGGCGATAAACCCGGCGGATGAGGATTGCCAGATTGAGGCCGTCAAAGTTCATCGCCTTGCAGGCTTGAACCGGAATCGGCATCGCCTCGAGCGTTTGATCGACATGGTCGATGCGGACGCCGTACATGCTCTCGATAAACGAATAGACCGTTCCGGTTTGGCGACCGACTTTCACCGCGGCCCCGCTGTATTCCGAGAAGATGTATATCTCGGTCCAGCAAAGCGGCACCGGATCCTGATTGGCGTAGCGAAATCCTTCGATACGCAACCAGCGTGAGCCGACCCGGCAGGACAGGCGTCCCGCCAAATCCTCATCCGCGACGACGACGCTGGTCTTGTCGATTTCGTATTTGGCCTCGGTCGCGTACTGCAGCAATTCCGCCACGTCGCTGACCGAGTAGGTGTAAAGGAGCCCGTTTGGCTTCGTTATGCGGCTGGGAGCGCCTTGCCGCGACTCGACAAAACCTTCCTCGCGCAAAGCACGCAGAGCCTCACGGATGGTGTGCCTGCTGACAGCAAAGCGCTCGCAGAGATCGCTTTCCGATGGAAGGACATCGCCGGCCTTGAGGGTGTCGTTCCCAATCTCCTTGCGCAACTCCTCCACGATTTGTTGATATCGCGGCGGCGTCAGTTGACGCGAATCCCGTCGCCGGCCGGTGGCTGGGCCAATCGGCTTTTGCGTCTGCACTGTCTTGGAAGGCCGGTCCATCCGACGCACGTCTTTCAGCATACCAAATTGTACTTTATCGCTTTAACACTTTCGCTCATTGTGACGCCGCCGATTTAAGTCAGCCCAGACTCCATCCTTTGATGAGCCGGCGGCGGCATCAACGCTTTGGCTTTCTCTCGCTAGAACCGTCGCAAGCACTTCGACGGGGCAGCCTCTGCGGCCCGCGCTCAGGTTCGCAGGACAAACGGGTCCTGAGCAACCTTGCTGAGCTCGCACCAGATGCTCTTGGTCTGCAGGTATTGGTTGATCGACTCGATGCCATTGTTTCGGCCGGTGCCGCTGCTGCGATAGCCGCCGAATGGCGAATTGAACGCCAAGGCCCGGTAGGTGTTGATCCACACGGTCCCGGCCTGCAGGGCGCGCGCCATGGAATGGGCGCGGCGGATATCGTTTGTCCAGATGCCGGCCGCGAGCCCGAATTCCGTATCATTGGCCATCTCCAAGACCTGCTCGTCGCTGTCGAAGCGCGTGACAGCAAGAACGGGGCCAAAGACCTCCTGTTTGATGATCGGATTATCCTTGTCGGCCTTGTGGAGGATCGTCGGTTCGAAGAAGAGTCCTTTCGGCCATTGTTCGACGGAAGCTCTGCGGCCGCCCGCCAGAAGTTCGGCTCCGTGCGCGACCGCACGCCCGACCATGCTTTCGTCCTTGCTCAATTGCGCTTGCGTAGCGACCGGCCCCATTTGGGTCTCGGCCGACAGCGGATCCCCCATCTTGATCTGTTTCGACCGCGCGATCAGACGATCGACTAGCTTTTCATAGACCGAGGCATGGATGTAGACGCGGCTGCCCGCGACGCAGGTCTGGCCGGCCGCCGCGAAAATTCCGGCGAGAACGCCGATTTCAGCTAGGTCGAGATCGGCATCGCCGAAAACGATGTTCGGACTCTTGCCTCCAAGCTCCAAGGTGCTGGTGATAAGGCGCCGACCCGCCCGCGCAGCAATTTCCCGGCCGGCGCCGACGCTGCCCACGAATGAAACTTTTCGTACCAAAGGATGATCAATCAGCGCCTCGCCGGTCTCGCGCAGCCCGGTGACGACGTTGATGACCCCCTCCGGAATTCCGGCCTCAACTGCGAGCTGCGCGATCTCGATTGCCGACGCCGACGTCACTTCCGACGGCTTCAGCACGATCGTATTGCCGGCCGCGAGCGCGGGAGCCGCCGCCATGATGTTGAGAAATGTCGGGGAGTTCCACGCGGTGATCACCGCGATCACGCCCAACGGCTCACGCAGCGTGTAGTTGAGTACGCTCTGGCGCGCGAGCGGAATGACGGATCCTTCGATCTTGTCCGCGAGTCCGCCAAAATAGCGAAGCCAGTCTTCTGCAATCGTGGCCTGCAGGCGCATTTCCGCCAGCAGCTTGCCGTTCTGCGTCGACTCGATGGTGCCGATGTGCAGCGCTTTGCTGGCGATCTTCTCGCCCCACGCCGTCAGACGCTTGCCGCGCTCTGTCGGTGACAGCTTTGACCATGCGCCGGAAAACGCCGCATGCGCGCTGCGAACAGCGGCATCGACGTCAGCCGCGGTCGAGAGCGCGAAATCACCCCAATGCGAACCAGACGTCGGATTTGTCGAACCGAATGTCGCCCCGTCGACCGCACCGATCTGCTTGCCGTCAACGAAATTGCCGTAGCTTTTTGGCGGCTGGATATGAACCGACATGTGCATTTCCCTCCCGACTTTCGTTTTGCTCGTTTGGACCACCGATCCTACCGCACGCGGCGCGCGAGCGCAGATCGGTCGAAATCCATGAAGGTTTCGCCGTTGGGCCGCCTTCTCTCATCAAATAACTTATACGGACAAGCCTTCTTTTGTCGATAGGTTGGAAGAGGCCATAAAAAGGCGGTTCACGAGACTTGCTGAAGTAATAGGCATTACTCGCGCGACGACAACGACAATTGCGGCCATTGCTCATCATCCCGATAATCACTTGACCGTATAAGTTTGCTCTGCTCTCATATAAAAAAATCTCGGAGGAAAGACAGATGCACGGCTGGGCAGTCGTCCGCAGTGGGCAACCCCTCGAAGCAATCGAGGTGACCACGCCGGCGCCTACGGGTACGCAGGTTTTGCTCAAGACGACGTTCTGCGGCGTCTGCCACAGCGACCTCTATTTCCAAGACGGATACTACGACCTCGGCGGCGGCAAGCGACTGTCGCTGAAAGATCGCGGCGTAACGCTGCCTTTCGTTCCGGGCCACGAGACGGTCGGCAAAGTTGTCGCCTTCGGTCCGGACGCGAAGGGCGTTGCTGTCGGCGATCATCGCCTGGTCTATCCGTGGGCGGGCTGCGGCCATTGCAAGCGTTGCCTGTCGGGCAACGAGCATATGTGTTTGACCCCGCGAAGCCTCGGCGTTTTCAGAAATGGCGGCTATGGCGAATACGTCATGGTCGACAAGCCGGACCATCTGATCGATTTCGGCAATCTCGACCCGGCGCTAGCCGCGACCTACGCGTGCTCGGGCATCACCGCCTATTCGGCCGTGCGCAAGCTATCCGACGTCGAGAACGACAGCCCGATCGTCATCATCGGATCGGGCGGATTGGGTCTTGCGGCCATCAGCATCCTCGTGGCGCTTGGTTATCAGCGCATCGTCGCCGTCGACGTCAGCGAACAAAAACTGCGGACCGCGCAAGACGCCGGCGCACACGCTGTCGTCAACGCCAGTTCGAGCGATCTCCCCGCCGAGCTCAACAAGGCGGCAGGCCAACCCATCTACGGCGTGGTCGATTTTGTTGCGTCCGCTGACACGGCAAGGGCCGGCGTCGCGGTCCTGGCCAAAGGTGGAAGCTACATTCCGGTCGGCCTCTATGGCGGCGACTTGTCGCTCCCGCTGCCGACGATTCCGCTGCGCGCGCTGACGGTCCGCGGCAGCTACACCGGCAGCCTGCGCGAACTGCAAGAGCTCGTGGATCTGGCCAAGGCCGGGAAAGTTCGCGCGATGCCGATCGAACGGGTATCGCACGACAATCCCAACACGGCGCTGGACCGCGTCCGCTCGGGCGACGTCAAAGGCCGCCTGGTGCTGGACGCAGATTTCCACGCTTAAAAACCGCAAGGCGCACTGCTATGAAATGGCGCGTTTCTCTCGGCCAAGAGCAGATCGTGCTCATTCTCGCGATCCTGCTCTTTGCGGCATTCTCGGTCCTGCTACCGGGTTTTTTGACGGCGCAAAACCTGGTCACGCTGCTTCGCAGCGTCGCCGTGCTGGGCGTGTTGGGCATCGGAATGGTGATCGTTGTTATCGGCCGCGGCATCGATCTGTCGATCGTGGCCAACATGGCTATCTCGGTCGCGTGGACATTTCAGCTCGCTAATGATCACGTTCCATTGTCGTTGGCGATCGCGCTGGGACTCGGCTTCGCGGCGTTGATGAGCCTCATCTCTGGAATCCTGATCGCCTATGCCGAGATTCCGCCGTTGTTCACGACGCTGGCCATGGGGACGTTCATCTACGGGTTCGGCCGCGCCCACATGATCCTTGGCATCGACGTCGTCTATTTGCCGCGCGACCTCGGCTGGGTACGCAATATTGGTCAAGGCACGGTATTTGGCGTGCCGAGTGCGGTCATTCTCGCGATTGCTATCGCGCTCGCAGCGTTCCTTTTCCTCCGCTACACCAAGCTCGGCCGTTTCATCTACGCGATGGGCGACAATTATGCGGCCGCGCGCATCGGCGGTACGCCAGTGCGGCCCGTGTTGGTGTTCCAATATCTGCTGGCGGGCGTGATCGCCTACATCGCCGGCATGATTACGGCGACTGCGGCTTCGGCCATGAACACCCGGATCGTCAACTCGAACCTCGTCTACGACATCATCCTCGTCGTTGTCCTGGGCGGCGTCGGACTGAGCGGCGGCAAGGGCGGCGTTCGCAATGTCCTGGTCGGCACACTTTTGATCGGAATCCTGCTGAACGGCATGACGATCATGGACATCCAATACACTGTTCAGAATCTGATCAAGAGCTCGATTCTGTTGATCGCCATCATCATCGACAGCGTCATGAACCCGCGCGACGAGCAAACCGCCCAGCAGGGCGATATCTAACCCGATCTCAAAGAAATTTATCAGGGAGGAAATACATGCGTATCTGGAAGACCGTAGTCTCGACAGCGATCTTGGGCCTTGCCACCTTCGTGGCGTCCGCCCACGCGCAGGAATTGAACGATCCGTTCCGCGGCCCCGCGCTTGACTCGATGAAAGGCAAGACGATCGCCTATCTGCCGATCTCGCTCGGATTCGACATGGCGCAAGCCTGGGGCGGCGTCGTCAAGCAGGAGGCCGATCGCTACGGCATGAAGTTCGTGAGCCAGGACCCGAACTGGAGCACGGACGCAATGGCGCAAGCGCTCACGAACATCATCGCCCAGAAGCCGGACGTCATCGTCACCCAGAATCCCGACTTGCAATCGCTCGCCCGGCTGCTCAAGCAAGCCAACGCTCAGGGCACTTATGTCATCCAGGTCAACATGCAGGGCGCCGTTCAGACCGACGCCTTCGTTGGTCCGGATTTGGTCGGCATCGGCCAGGACATGGCCAATATCGTCGTCGACCATTGCGGCAAGGACGGCAAGTCCAAGAAGATCGCCATCGTTCAGGGCGTGCTGACGGGCGGCGTCAGCTTCTTCGAAGTCCAGGGCGTGAAGAAGGTTCTCGCCGAGCATCCCGACATCCAGGTGGTCTCGAGCCAAGCGGCGGATTGGGATGCCAGCAAGGCGCGTTCGATCACCGAAACGGTTCTGCAGCAAAATCCAGACCTCTGCGCCATCATCGACGTGTGGGACGGCCAGGCTCGAGGCACCGGCGCGGCGATCGAGCAAGCCGGCCTGAAGGGCAAAGTGATGCTGATCACCGCCGGCGGCGGTGCGCAGAGCATGTGCGACGCGCTTTCCGACGGCACCTTCGACTACGCGATCAACTATAGCGGCGTCGGCATGGGCCGCGACATCGCCACGACCATCAAGATGCTGCTGCAGTCGAAGCCCAAGGCCGGCACGATCAAATACATGGCCTATTCGCCCTACCGGATCATGACCAAGGCGGATGTCAAACAAGACACCTGCTGGAATCCGGACATCTACGCCAAGCTGCTGAAGTAACCCACCACTGCACCACGTCGCGCCCGGGAGCGCATTTGGGGGCGGGCACCGTGTCCCGCCCCTTCTCAAATTGGAGCGACGACCTTGGTTGTCATTACGGTAGACGACGATCATTCGAAGGGCGAAGGCGCCGTCGCGACGCGCGGCGGCGGCCAACCCCGGCAGCGCACGCTCCGAACATTGATCGAACGGTGGCGCTACCGCTTCATTCCCGACCACGTCATCGGCGAGATTCTGACCAAAAGGTGGATCGACAGCGCGATCCCGTTCACCGTCCTGATCGTCGTACTTTGCACGTTCTATGTTCTTCTGCCGACGATGTTCCAGCCGAACGCTCTCGCCATTGCGGCCAGACAATTGGGCGAATTCGGCCTCGTGTGCCTGGCGATGATGGTGGTCGTCATCTCCGGCGGCATCGACTTGAGCGTCGGCTCGAACTTT
>Ga0209006_10003830_pt1 | contig 13654 bp, 12 predicted proteins | sample JacPin_JW_Ref_O2_FD_188567 | JGI IMG/M metagenome (GOLD analysis project Ga0209006, IMG submission 188567) | Forest soil microbial communities from Algoma, Ontario, Canada - Jack Pine, Ontario site 1_JW_Ref_O2 (SPAdes) (version 2) | ecosystem: Environmental > Terrestrial > Soil > Boreal... | reverse complement strand
CGGCGATCGCGTCCAAGGTCTCGACCAGGAGCTCGCCGCCGAGCGGCGCGAGCCGGTCATGTAGGCTTCCCGCGGTTTCCCGCTCGCCGATCCCTAGTTCGCGGGCCGCGAGTACGGGGCCCGTGTCGAGGCCGGCCTCCATGCGCATGATCGTCACGCCGGTCGTGGTGTCCCCCGCGAGCAGCGCGCGCTGAATGGGCGCCGCGCCGCGCCAGCGCGGCAGCAGCGAGGCATGAATATTGAAACAGCCGAGTTTCGGCAGGGCTAGCACGGCCGCCGGCAGAATCAAGCCATACGCCACCACCACCAGCACATCCAGCTGCAGGCGGTCGAGGGCGGCAGCAGCGTCCGGCGTTTTGAAACCGGCCGGCTGGAGCACCGGAAGTCCGGCGTCGAGGGCGCGCCGTTTCACAGCGCTTTCCTGCAGGGTCCGGCCCCGGCCCGCCGGGCGGTCCGGTTGCGTGAAGACGGCGACCACACGGTGCCGCGAGCGCAGTAGCGCATCCAGCGCAGGGACGGAAAACTGCGGCGTGCCGGCGAACCCCAGCCTCAAAGACCTCTGATCGGTACTCAAGTCCTATAAGGCCGGTCGGGAAGGCGTCGCTGCGGCGGGCGCCGCCACGCTGCGCGCCGAAGCATGACTGTCGCGGCCCGTGGAACGCTGCTTTCGCTCTTTTTCCAGACGCCGCCGAATGAGCTGACGCTTGAGTTCCGAGAGGTAGTCGACGAACAGCTTGCCCTCGAGATGGTCCATTTCATGCTGGATGCAAACTGCCAAAAGCCCTTCCGCATCCATCTCGAAAGGCGCCCCGTCGCGTCCCAAGGCGCGCACGCGGATGTGGGTGGCACGCTGCACCTTGTCGAATATGTCGGGTACCGACAAACAGCCTTCTTCACCGGGACCGCGTCCATCGGCCTTCAAGAGCTCCGGATTGATGAATACCATGGGTTGGTTGCGCTCTTCGCTGACGTCGAGCACGATGACGCGCCGGTGCACGTCGACCTGAGTGGCGGCAAGGCCCACGCCGTTGGCGGCATACATGGTCTCCAAGAGATCTGCCGCCAATTGACGCACCGCGTCATCGACCGCCTCCACCCGTTCTGCGGTGTTCCTGAGACGGGGGTCCGGATACTCCAAAATTGCCAGCTTGGTCATGGGATTGTGAGAGCGATGTCGTGTTTTTGGCCGATGAATGTTGTTAAAGTTCCGCCGCTGCTTAACTTATTGCCCGCAAGGCGCGAACGCACAGTGCGGTTAAGCGGCAAAAACGGGCGATACGTCCCAGTCTTTGGCGGCAGGCGCGCAGTATATCAGCCGGCCCGGCACCATAGACCCACGGTGACTCAAGGGAGCGATCACGAATGCATGGCCATCACTTAATTGCCTTAACCCTTGCCGTCTCGCTGGTGGCAGGTTGCCGCGCGGAGCGGCCGATGACTGCACCGATACCGGTGGCCACCTCCGAACCCAGCGTGGAAGGGACGGTCGTGGGCGACGATCGAACCGCCATGGAGGCCGCCATCGATGCGGGTCCCTCGGCACCCGCCGGGGAAACCCAGGCGGCGATGGCTTCCGGCGGAGAGCCCGCCCTGGCGCCGAACGCTCCGGACAGCTACGTGGTCAAGCGCGGCGATACCCTGTGGGGTATTGCGAAGGTGTTTCTGCGCGACCCCTGGTTCTGGCCTGAGATTTGGCAGGTGAACAAGCAGATCCAAAACCCCCACCTCATCTATCCCGGCGACACGCTCCGGCTGGTGTACATCGACGGCCGGCCGCGCGTGACGCTGCAGCGTGGCGTGATGGAACGCGGCGACTCCGCGCGCGTACTGCCGCGGGTTCGCAGCGAACCGCTGGAATCGGCGATCACCACCATTCCCTACGCCGCGGTTGCTGCCTTCATGTCCAAACCGACGGTGCTGGCGAACGAGCAGATCAAGGGCGCTCCGTACGTCTTTTCGACCCGCAACAGCCATCTGATCATTTCAAACGGCGACACGCTGTACGCACGAGGTTTCCAGTCGCCCGCAGAGACCGGGATGCACTACAACGTGATCCGGGTGGGCGACCCGCTGCGCGATCCCGACGACAACCGTATCGTGGGCTACGACGGCATCTTTACCGGATCCGGTCACGTCACCCGCGGTGGCGAGCCGGCCACGCTCATCATGACCGAATCCAGCCGCGAAACCGTGCCCGGCGACAAGCTGTTCGCCGGCGGCGGCGATGTGCCCCTGGATTTCACTCCCAGCCCGCCCAAGGTGAAGATCAACGGCCGCATCATGGCCGTGTCCGACGGCGTGACCGTGATTGGACAGTATCAGGTGGTCGTCATCAACCGCGGCGCGCGCGACGGCCTGGTGCCCGGCAACGTGCTTGCGGTGTTCGAGGTCGGCGGCTACGTCCGCGACACCGTGAATAATGGGTACCTCGGCGGGATGTCCCGGCTCGGCGCGAAGAACGTACAGCTGCCGGACGAGCGCACCGGTACATTCATGGTGTTCAAGACCTTTGACCAGCTCAGCTACGGCCTCATCATGGAAGCGAAGGACATCATTCGCGTGCAGGACCTCGTCGAGAATCCCTAGGAACGGCCGACTCCCGGCAAACGAGCGGCTCGCGGCAAACGGGCCGCTCCCGGCAAACGGACGGCTCCCCGCAAACGGGCCGCTCCGGGCAAAACTGGACGATCCCGCAGGATCCGCGCCCGGCCCTCGTGGGGGCCGTTGTGCATAATCCGGCGAATGACCGAGAACGCCGACCTGCTTGCCTGGGCGACGCTGGTGCGCGCCCCCGGGGTCGACGTCGCGGGACTGTCGGTGGCACTCGATCGGCTCGGATCGGCACGCGCTGTCGTTGAAGCGTCCGGGGCCGGTTGGGATAGAGCGGCAATGTCGCCCGAGACCCGCGCATTCCTTTCGAGCCCTCGCGCCCTTCCCCGCACCTGCGAGCGGCGTTGGCTCGATTCGGCAGGCCATCACCTGCTCCCTTTTACCGACCCGCGCTTTCCCCCGCTGCTGCTGTCGATACCGGAGTGCCCGGTCGCGCTCTATGTAGCCGGCAACTTGGGCGCGCTCGCGGAACCGCAATTGGCCATCGTCGGCAGCCGCAACCCCACGGCCCAAGGACGCGAAACCGCCCTCGCGTTTGCCGAGCACTTCGGTGAGCGCGGCTTGGGGATCACGAGCGGCGTGGCCGAGGGCATCGACGCCTGCGCGCACCAGGGGGCGCTCCGGGCGCAAGGGATCACGCTGGGCGTGCTGGGTTCGGGTATCGACGTCGTCTACCCCCGAGCCAACCGGCCGCTCTACGAGGATATCGAGCGGCACGGTGCTCTGCTCACCGAGTTCGCCCCGGGAGCTCCGCCGCGGCGCGGGAATTTTCCCCGACGCAACCGCATCATCGCGGGTTTGAGCCTGGGCACGCTGGTGGTCGAAGCGGCCCGCCGCAGCGGCTCGTTGATCACCGCCCGGATGGCAAACTGCTATGGCCGGGAGGTGTTCGCCGTGCCCGGTTCAATTCACAGCCCCTTGAGCCGGGGCTGCCACGAGCTCATCAAAGGCGGCGCGAAATTGACCGAAACTGCGGACGACATATTGCGGGAGTTGAACTTTTCCGCCTTCTTCGCCAACGACTTGGCGCAAGCCGCCGATGCCTCGCAGCGGCTCCCCCCTGCATCGGGATTGGACAAGGATCACAAAATCTTGTTAGATGCGCTCGGCTTTGATCCTGTGGACTTGGACAAGTTGATCGTCCGAACCGGATTCAAACCAGAAGCCGTGTCCTCGATGATGCTGATCCTCGAGCTCGAAGGCCACGTTCAGGCCGCCCCCGGGGGCCGCTACTCCCGAGTCGCCAACAGGAGAGCCGGAGGTGAAAGATAACGTTCTCGATCTACTCATCTATCTCTTCGAGAATTACATGAGCGCGGACGATGAACCGCGACCGGATCGCAGCATCTTGAAACTCGAGCTGGACAAGGCCGGATTCGCTGAGCCGGACATCGAGCGCGCGTTGGAGTGGCTTGACGGGCTTTCCGGCGAGCAGCTGGGCAAGGTTGCCGAGGCGACCGCTCGCGCCGTGCGCATCTTCAGCGGGCAGGAGCTGCTGCGCCTCGATACCGACGTTCGCGGCTATCTGATGTATCTGGAGAATGTTCGCATCCTCTCCGCCACCCAGCGTGAGCTGGTGATCGATCGCCTGATGGCGCTCGAAGCCGACGAAATCGACATTGAACAAGTGAAATGGGTCGTCCTTATGGTGCTGTTCAGCCAACCTGGCCAAGAGTCCGCTTACGCGCAGATGGAAGACCTGGTCTTCGAAGAGCGCTCTGACGCACTGCACTAGTTTGAGCATCAATCTCGTTATCGTTGAGTCGCCGGCGAAGGCGAAGACCATCAAGAAGTACCTGGGAAAGGACTTCGAGGTGCTCGCCTCGTATGGGCACGTGCGCGATTTGGTGCCCAAGGAAGGCGCGGTGGATCCGGAACACGGCTTCGCGATGAAGTATCAAGTCGTCGAGCGCAACCAGAAACACGTCGATGCCATCTCCAGGGCACTGAAGAAAGCCAAGTCTCTGTACCTCGCCACCGACCCTGACCGCGAGGGCGAAGCCATTTCCTGGCACCTCTACGAGCTCATGAAATCCCAGGGCGAACTCGAGGGCAAAACCGTGCAACGGGTGGTCTTCTACGAGATCACCAAGGCATCGGTGCGCGAAGCCATGGCGCAGCCCCGTGAGCTGTCCGTGGATCTGGTGAATGCACAACAGGCCCGGCGTGCCCTCGATTTTCTGGTCGGGTTCAATTTGTCGCCGTTGCTCTGGAAAAAGGTCCGTCCGGGGCTCTCGGCGGGCCGCGTGCAAAGCCCGGCATTGCGGATGATTTGCGAGCGCGAGGACGAAATCGCCGCCTTCGTCGCGCGGGAATACTGGACCATCGACGCGGAACTGGAACATTCGGAGCAGAAGTTTCCGGGCAAGCTGGTCGAGTACGCGGGCGCCAAGGTCGAACAGTTCAGCTTCACCACCGAGGCCGAAGCGCGCGCCGTGGAGCGCACGCTCAAGGACGCGGCCAAGGGAACGCTCACCGTGCTGAGTGTGGATCGCAAGCAGCGCCGGCGTAATCCGGCGCCGCCATTCACCACATCCACGCTGCAGCAAGAGGCCGCGCGCAAGTTGAGCTTCAGCGCCCAGAAGACCATGCGCGTCGCACAGCAACTCTATGAAGGCGTCGACATCGGCGAGGGTGCCGTCGGCCTGATCACTTACATGCGCACCGACTCCCTGAACCTCGCCCAGGAAGCCATCGGCCAGATTCGCGACACGATCGTGCAACTCTACGGCAAAGAGGGGCTGGCCGAAGAGCCGCGCATCTATAAGACCAAGTCGAAGAATGCGCAGGAAGCTCACGAGGCGATTCGGCCGACCGCGGCCAACATCCTGCCCAACGAGATCGAAAAGCACCTCGAGGCGGATCAATTTCGGCTGTATTCCTTGATTTGGAAGCGCACGGTGGCGTGCCAGATGGCGCCGGCGATATTCGACACCGTGGCGGTGGATTTACTCGCCGGCACCGCCGAACGGGCGAAGGCCGCCGATGCCCTCCCGCGCACCGTACTGCGCGCCAACGGCTCGACCCTGGTGAAGCCGGGCTACATCTCCGTTTACCAGGAAGGCATGGACGACGTCGTTCAAGACGACTCCGATCACGTGCTGCCGCCCATGAAGGAAGGCGACAACGTAAAGCTGACGGGGGTGGTTCCCACTCAACACTTCACGGAACCGCCGCCGCGCTTCTCCGAAGCATCGCTGGTCAAGGCGCTTGAAGAGTACGGCATCGGCCGTCCATCCACCTATGCGTCGATCATCTCGACGCTGCGCGACCGCGAGTACGTCGACATCGAAAGCCGGCGCTTCACGGCGACGGACATCGGCAAGATCGTCAGTCGATTCTTGACGCAGTACTTCACCACGTACGTGGACTACGATTTCACGGCCAAGATGGAGGACTCGCTGGACGCAGTGGCTGCCGGCGACCAGGAGTGGGTGCCGCTGCTGGAGAAATTCTGGAAGCCCTTCATCGATCTGGTCAACCATACCGAAACCTCGGTCAGCCGCGAGGAAGTCGCCCAGGCGCGAGACCTCGGGATTGATCCCGTGAGCGGCAAACCGATGAGCGTGCGCATGGGCCGGTTTGGACCCTTCGTGCAAATCGGCACGAAGGACGATGAGGACAAGCCGCGTTTCGCCGGTCTACGCCCGGGTCAGAAGATGGATTTGATCACGCACGAACAAGCCATCGAGTTGTTCAAACTGCCGCGCAAGCTGGGACAGACTGCCGCCGGCGAAGAGATCACGACCAATGTCGGCCGCTTCGGCCCCTACGTGAAGTTCGGCGCCAAATACGTCTCGCTCAAGACGGACGACCCCTATGAAATAACCCTCGAGCGGGCGCTCGAGGTGATTCGCGAAAAGGAAATCGCGGACGCCAACCGGCTCATCCTGGATTTTCCCGATGCCGGGATTCAAGTGCTGAACGGCCGCTTTGGCCCCTACATCACGGACAAGCAGCGCAATGCCAAAATTCCGAAGGACCGCGACCCGAAGAGTATGACCTTGGAGGAATGCCAAGCCATGCTGGCGACGGCGCCGGCGCGGACCTTCGGCCGGTGGGGCAAGAAGAACGCCAAGGCCAAGAACGGCAAGGGGACGGGCAAACCGGCCGCCCCTTCCGCCGCGGCCGTCGAAGCCGCCGAAGCCGGGGCCGGAGCGGAAGGCCGCGGGGTCGGCGGGAAGCGCAAAGCGCCGTCCACCAAGTCCGGATCGGCGCCGGCCTCGCCGCAGCGGCTTGCCGCAAAGGCGTCCAAAGCCGCTGCGAACAAGAAGGCACCGCTGCAACCGGCGGCGGCGCCCAAGACCGCCGTCAAACCCAAAAAAAAGAGCACCGCTAAGAAGAAAACCTGAGAGGGCAGGTCATGCATAAGTCCGCGACATCGGCTGCGTCGTCCTCGAGCGGGAATGCGCTTGCCGTCAAACGCTACCTCAATGGCCTGCACGACCGCATTACGGCCGCCGTGGAAGGCATCGACACGGTTGGATTCCGCCGCGATCCCTGGGAGCGGCCGGAAGGCGGGGGAGGCGAGAGCCGCGTGCTCACCGACGGTTCGGTCTTCGAACGGGCCGGCGTGTCGTTTTCACATGTCTTCGGCGCGAAAATGCCGCCTTCGGCGTCGAATCAACGCCCGGAAATGGCCGACGCTCCTTTCGAAGCCATGGGCCTGTCGCTGGTGTTCCACCCGCGGAACCCCTATGCGCCCACCACGCATTGCAATGTGCGTTTCCTGGTTGCGACTCCGGAGGGCTTGCCTCCCGTGTGGTGGTTCGGCGGCGGCTTCGATCTCACGCCGTACTATCCGTTCGACGAGGACGTCCTGCACTGGCACCGCACCGCCCGAGCGGCCTGCGAGCCCTTCGGGCCCGGCACCTACGAAAAGTACAAGGCTTGGTGCGACCGCTATTTCTTCCTGCCCCATCGAAACGAAACGCGCGGCGTCGGCGGTTTGTTCTTCGACGACTACTCCGATACGGGCTTCGATCATTCCTTCAGCTTCGCGCGCAGCGTCGGCGATCATTTTCTAGCCGCCTACATACCCATTCTGGAACGCCGCATGCAGATGCCCTGGGGAGAACGGGAGCGCGACTTTCAACTCTATCGGCGTGGCCGGTATGTGGAATTCAATCTTGTGTACGATCGCGGTACGTTGTTCGGTCTGCAATCGCGCGGGCGCACCGAATCGATCTTGATGTCCTTGCCGCCGTTGGTCCGCTGGGACTACGACTGGCGGCCCGAACCGGGAACTCCCGAATCCCGGCTGTACGAAAACTTCCTGCGTCCAAGAGACTATCTGGCCGAGCTGTAACCTTTCCGGCTGAACTGCAAAGCCTTGCCGGCGAGACTCTAACCCTTGAGCGGGACGGCGATTCTGTCGATGACGCAGGGCATCGTGTCATCGCCCAGCGTGAGGTATACGTGCTGTTCTGCGATGGTCAACGAGAACACCATCCGGCGCTGAAGTTTGGAGCCGAGCGCTGCCAGCCACGCGGGATCCAACGCATACACTTCCAGCGCTTCCACGCGATGGATGCGTTCGCCGCCTAGCCGCTCTGCCAGCAGCCGAGGATCCTTGTGCGTGTAGACCACGACACGCTGCGCCGCCTTGGCGGCGCGGTGCAGTCGCGCAGCTTCCGGAGCACCCACGTCGATCCATACGCGAAGAAGACCCGTCAAGTCGCGGATCGCGATCGACGGCTCATCCGGTTCGGACAGGCCGTTCGAGAAGGCGATTCCTTCTTCGTATTCGAAGCAGTACGCGAGCACGCGCGTCAGGAAATGCGCTTCGCTCTCGGACGGATGCCGCGCCACGCGCAAATCCAGCGGCAAATAGACGCCGCGGTCCGAATTCGCGAGATCGACGTTGAATGAATAAATCGTAGCGCCGAGCGCCATGGCGCACCCAAATTGAGACATCGTCCGCCGAGTGGCAACGCCTGGACAGCCTGAAGCACCACTGTAACAGAGGCTATCCGCCCGACCGTGGGCATGGCGAACTTCGCGACGCCGCAATCAGGTCGAGGCACAATGCACCTCGCAATGAACTACAGACACATTTATCACGCCGGCAACTTTGCCGATATCGCGAAGCACGTCGGCCTGCTTTACTGCCTGGAAGCGTTGCAGCGCAAGGAATCGGCTTTTTTCGCCCTGGACACCCATGCGGGACGGGGCTTCTATGACTTGCAGGCTGCGGAGGCCGTCAAGTCGGGCGAGGCGGACCGCGGCATTCAACGCCTGATCGAACAAGGCATCGGCGATGCCTCGCTCGCCGGCTACTTCGGCGCCGTGCGCGCCCGACGCGGTAAGCGCCTGGCGCGTTATCCCGGATCGCCGGCGCTCATCGCGAGCAGCTTGAGACCTCAGGACCGCGCCCTATTCATCGAGCTGCTGCCGGCCGAGGCGCGCGCGACGATGCGTGAAATCGAGTCCGCGGGGCGCGTTCGGACCGAGATCGGCGACGGCTATGCGGCGCTCAAGGCGTTCCTGCCGCCGGACGAGCGGCGCGGGCTGGTGCTCATCGATCCCCCTTACGAGAGCCTCGATGAATTGAAAACCATGCTGCAGGCGTTCGCGGACGCCTATCGACGCTGGCCGAGCGGCACGTACTTGATGTGGTATCCCATACGCAGCGCGACGCAGCGAAGCCTGGTTCACGCGCGCTTCGAGGCCTTGCGGATCCCGAAGATGTTGTATGCCGACCTCGCCGTGCATCCCGACGACGCCGGCGTGGGCCTTGCCGGCAGCGGCCTGATGGTGGTCAACCCACCGTACGGAGCGGACGACTTCCTCAAGCAGGCCTACGAAGCCATCCACGGCGGAGTCGCCGCGGCGGGAGCCGGCTACGTAGAAGTCGCACGCCTCACCCCCGAGCTGATGGCAGAATGACTTGGCACATGAAGGAGTCGACCATGGATACCGACGCGCTGCGCGAACAACTGATGAAACTGCACGCGGAACTCGGCGTAGCCCGGCGCATCGATCCGCGCTCGCAACAACTGCTCGGTGAAATCATGGAAGACATCAAGCGCCTGATGGACCAAGATCTGACGGCGTCCGAAGCTGCAGGCGCCCATTCGCGGGGCCGGTCGGCGGTGGCCCCGTCGCTGCCCGACCGCTTGGAGAAAATCGCCGTGCAGTTCGAGGCCGACCATCCGACGCTGGCGGCCAGTTCGCGCCGGCTGGTGGATCTGCTGGGTAAGGTCGGCCTGTAGCTGCCGGCCAAGGTCCGGCGCCGCGTGTGCTGCGCGCCCGGGCGTATCAGGCCGTCCAGTCGAGGGCGCCGAGCACCCGCGCCGCGACGCCTTCGACCGTCTTGATATCCATCTCGGGACCCCGCTCGAGAACGGCGAGACTGCCATGGCCGTGGACCGGAACGATCACGCCCCGATACCCCTGTTCGTCGAACCGCATTGCACGGCGTAACTCCTCGTGAGTCAGCACCATGACGGTGACCGGACCCGCGTCCGTCTGCACGACCAGGTGGGGCACGATGTGGCCGCGGAACGTGCAGCTATTGGCGTAACTCACGAGCCCGGCGCTCGTCTTCAATCGTACATGTGAATCGGCCAACACCTTGTCCAGCCGGGGCTCCGGCACCGGGGAATCGGTGCGCGCCCAGGCGTACGGCTCCCCGGCCATATGCTTCACGACGTCGGCGGCAAGGCTGCGTCCGGGCGCAGCAAGCCACAGGCTGACGGCCACCGCGGTGCCCAGCAGCACGCTCGCCGCCGCGGCGAGCCAGCGACGGTGCGGAGGATCCCAGGCTCGCGCACCAGGCGACCGCGGCGCCCGCAGCGGCGTCACCACCCGTTGCTCCATCAACCGCGGGTTCACGTCCACTCGCAGGGCGCGATCGAGTCGGTCCTCGAACCGGCGGAGCTGCAGGGCGTAGCGGGTGCATTCGGGGCAGGTGGCCAGATGCAGGCGCACTTCGGCATCGTCGCTCGACGGTTCGGCCAACATCGCCCGTCTGACGTGTCCGCAGTCCATCATTCTTCCGGGTCCAGGCTGGTGTCTTCGCCGCACATTGCACGCAGCTGCTTGCGGGCGCGGAATAAGCGCGTCAGCACGGCCGCGTTCGACAATTCAAGCTCCGCGGCGATCTCGGCCGTCGAATAGCCCATCAAGACCTGCATCACCAGCGGTTCGCGGTACTCGCTGGGTAGCTTGAATATCGCAGTCCGGAGTTCCACGAGCTCTTGGTCGTCCGCCGCCGCGAGCATCGGCTCCTCCTTGGCGATGAGTTCCTCGACGTCCACGGTGACAAACCGCTTGCGTTCGAACGTGCGCGCATATTCCCGGCGGATTATGGTCAGGAACCAGGGTTTGGCGGCGGCCTCGTCCAGCAGGGAGTCCTGTGCTTTCCACGCCCGGATCATGGTTTCCTGCACCACGTCCTCGGCCAGGGTCCGGTCGCGGCTCAGCCAAAAGGCAAAACGGAGGAGGTCCGGGCGCAGGGATTGGCACAGCGCCTGAAAGCGGGCGCGCCGTTGATTTCCGCTGACCGGATCCTTCATGTATGAATCAGCACCCGACTTAAGATATCTTCCCTGCGATATTAGCGCGTTACGAAGCGGCCGCGCGCCCCGAAGAACCCGCGACCGGAGGGGCGTCAGGGCAGGCGGACCGGTTAGTGGCGTAAAATTGCTGGCGATTGCAGGAGTCACATTGAGATGACCGGAAATAGCACGAATTCATTTCCGCAGATTCGCATGCGGCGCATGCGGCGCGACGAGTTTTCCCGCCGGCTCATGCGCGAAACGCAACTCACCGTGGACTCGCTGATTTACCCCATGTTCGTGGTCGAAGGCCGAAAACAGCGGCTAGCGGTCGCGTCCATGCCGGGCATCGAACGGGTGTCGGTGGACGAATTGTTGCGCGAATGCGAGTCGCTGGTCCGGCTCCGGATCCCGGCCATCGCGCTTTTTCCCGTCACCCCGGCCGAAAAGAAGTCCTTGGACGCCCGCGAGTCCTGGAATCCCGAAGGGATCGCGCAGCAGGCGGTGCGGGCGGTCAAGAAGGAATTCCCAGCCCTGGGCGTCATCACCGATGTCGCCCTCGATCCGTTCACCACCCACGGCCAGGATGGCCTGATCGACGGCAACGGCTACGTTCAGAATGACTTGACGGTCGAGACGCTGGTTCGCCAGGCACGCTCGCACGCGGACGCGGGCGCCGACGTGGTCGCGCCTTCCGACATGATGGACGGCCGCATTGCCGCGATCCGCGGCGCGTTCGAGACCGCGGGGCTGGTCCATACCCGAATCCTCGCCTACGCGGCCAAGTATGCGTCGAGCTTCTACGGCCCGTTCCGCGACGCCGTCGGATCCGCCGGGCAGTTGGGCGGCGGCAGCAAGCACACCTATCAAATGGATCCGGCCAATTCGGACGAGGCGCTGCGCGAAGTCGCGCTCGATATCGCCGAGGGCGCGGACATGGTGATGATAAAGCCGGGACTCCCGTACCTGGACATCGTCCGCATCATCAAAGATCGATTCGCGATGCCGACGTTCGTCTATCAAGTAAGCGGCGAGTACTCGATGGTCATGGCCGCGGCCGCCAACGGCTGGGTCGACGAGCGCGCCGTCGCGCTCGAGGCGTTGGTGTCGATCAAACGCGCAGGCGCCGACGGCATCCTCACCTATTTCGCCAAGCGCGCCGCCGAGTGGATCAAGTCGTGAACCAACCGAATGAGCTCGGAAATCCGGATCAATACGGCGTGGTGGGCCACCCTGTCGCGCATAGCTGGTCGCCTTTCATTCACGGCATGTTCGCCAAGGCGACGGCGCAGAACCTGGTGTACCGGCTGTTCGACATCACGGCCGATGATTTTCGCCGCGACACGCTGAAGCTGTTCGCGAGCGGCGTGCGCGGCCTCAACATCACGCTTCCCCACAAGCAAGCGGCGGCTGAGCTCGTGAACGAACTCACGCCCCGTGCCACGCGGGCGCAAGCCGTGAACACGATCGCATTCTTCGAAGACACCACGCTGCTCGGCGACAACACCGACGGCGTGGGACTCACGTCCGATCTCGAACGCAATCTGCAATTCGATCTCGCCGACAAGCGGCTCTTGGTCCTGGGAGCCGGCGGTGCCGTGCGCGGCGTGCTCGGACCGTTGTTGGAGCGCGAGGTGCGTGAAGTGGTCATCGCCAATCGGACGCCGGTCAAGGCGCAAAAAATCGCGGCCGAGTTTGCCGACATGGGCACGGTTTCCGGCTGCGCGTTCTCCGAGTTGCGCGGGCCGCCATACGATCTCATCATCAACGGCACATCCGCCAGCCTCCAGGGTGAAATGCCCCTGTTGCCGGCCGGCATCGTCGGCGACACCACGGTTTGCTACGACATGGCCTACGGGCGCGGACAGACCCCCTTCACGCTGTGGGCAAATTCCCTGCATGCCGCCCGCGCCACCAAGGGCTGGGGGATGTTGGTCGAGCAGGCGGCCGAGTCGTTCTACCTGTGGAGAGGGATACGTCCGAACACGCAGCCCGCCCTCGAGGCCCTCTCCCAGAACTCTTGAGGGCGCGCCCGCGTCTCGGGCGCCGGATTCAACGCATCGTGACGAGCTCTTCGGCACTCGTCGGGTGAATGGCGACGGTGTCGTCGAAATCGCGCTTGGTGGCGCCCATGCGGATGGCCACCGCGAATCCCTGCAGCATTTCGTCCGCGCCGGCGCCGATGACGTGACAACCGACGATCTTCTGCTCGGGACCCACGCAGACGAGCTTCATGTCGGTGTGCGTCTTGCGCGTGGTCAGTGCGTGGTACATCGGAGTGAAATCCGCGACGTACGCCTTGACGGCATCCCCGTACTTCGTGCGCGCCTCGCTCTCCGTCAAACCCACCGTCCCTATCGGCGGATGCGTAAAGACCACCGTCGCGATGCAGTCGTAGTCGAGGCGGCGGTCCTTTTCACCATTGAACAACCGGTCGCTCAGGCGACGGCCGGCGGCAATCGCGACCGGCGTCAAGGCGGCGCGGCCGGTCACGTCGCCGATCGCATACACTCCGGGGACGTTGCTGTTCTGAAACTCATCGG
>Ga0209006_10003829_pt1 | contig 13656 bp, 15 predicted proteins | sample JacPin_JW_Ref_O2_FD_188567 | JGI IMG/M metagenome (GOLD analysis project Ga0209006, IMG submission 188567) | Forest soil microbial communities from Algoma, Ontario, Canada - Jack Pine, Ontario site 1_JW_Ref_O2 (SPAdes) (version 2) | ecosystem: Environmental > Terrestrial > Soil > Boreal... | reverse complement strand
GATTGCCGAAGATGTCAACAACGGAGAATCCGGCTACCCACAGCTCTATTCGCCGGAATGCGTGTCCTGTTCCGCCCATATCGCCTCCATCGGCGATCCATGCGACCTCCCGGAGGCTGATTCCCGCGATTCAGAAGTGAATAATCATATCGGCCGCGCCGATAATCGCGAAGTTCTTGTTGGGCGCTATCCCAAGATTGGCGTTGCCATTGAATGCAAATGCATCCAGCGACTTGTAGTAGGAAACCTCGGGCCGGATTTCGATCTGGGGCGAGAACCAGTGCTGCCAGCCGAAGCCGGCTTCGACATAGCGGGTCTTGGTGCCGGTGCGCTGGCCCTGATAATCGTCGACGAATTCGGCGCGCCAGGTGAGGTTGTCGAGCGGCGTTATTTTGTCGTTCAGATACAACAGGAAGGTTTGAAACGACGCGGTGCAGCTGAGCGCGGTGACATTGCCGCAATTCGCCAGGCTCGGTGCGTTGAACGGCATGTATTGCGGCGAGAACGGCGTGCCGCCGAGGTTGAAGAAACCGGTGCCGGCCGCGTTTGTGACAAGCGGATTAAGCAGGTTCGGCACGTTGTTCTGGTGCTCGTTATAGGTCTCAAACGAGATGTGCCAGGCATCGTTGAACTTGTGATAGTAGGTCAGGCCATACCATTGCAGATTGTTATAGCCCCACTGGCCGGCATTGATGCCGTTGGCCACGACGTTGACGTCGTCGTTGCCATCGTTGGAGGTCCAGCGCACGCCGGCGGTCACGCTCGGGGTAGCGCCGGGATCTTTCAGCATGGTCGTGCCCGGGTAAAGCGGATTCGGGTCGGGATTGGCGATATTCACGCCGACGTGCCAGGGCAGCGCTTCCGTGCCGGTCGAGACGCCGAGCTGGAAGATCCAGTTTTTGGAGGCGGCCAGCGTCAATCCGATGCCGGTGTTGGTGTAGTTGTCGTAGGTGTACGTCATCGAATGTGAGTACATGTAATTGTTCGGCGCGAGTTGCGCTTCGATATCCGGAATCGAGATGTAGCGCCCGAACCGGATCATCAGTCCTTCCATCACCTGCGGAATGAACACCTCGCCATAGGCCATCGGAATGTCGAAGCCGTTGTTGAGATTCTGGTTCAGGAACTGGCTGGAGAACAGACCGTAAGCGGTGGTGTAGCGGTAGTTCTCGCCGTAGATCGGCGCGACGCGGAAACCCCAGTCGACATGATCTTTCTGAACCGTGTCCGGCAGCCGCTCGATATAGATCACCGCCTGGTCGAGTTGCACGTTGTTGGGATTGTAGCTGTAGGCCGCCGGCGCATTGCCTCCCTTCACCGTAGAGGTCGAAAGGTTGCCGCCAGGATCAAGCCAACCGTAAACCTGGATGTGGTTGTCGTTCATCCACTGACCGGCGGCCGTATTGTTGAGTGCCGCCATCAGCGGGCTGTCGACCGAACTCGGCCGCGTCACGCCGAGATTGGTGGTCCCGCCATAGGGCCATTCGGTGAAGGGGTAAGGCGGAATTGACTGAGGCGTCGGCGGGACCTCGCTCTCCGGGCGGCGAGAGGGAGGCGCTTTTGGATCGGCCGGCGCAGCGTCATGTCCCCATTCGAGCCGGTAGTAATTGTAAAAGCGCTCCGCAAAACTGGTGCCGAGCCAGGGTTCGAGACAGGCGTAGTTCGTATAGGGATCGACCAACCGGGGACACGCCGCGGCGGCGCCACCTGCCACTGGGGTATCCGCCGCCAATGCGATGTCGGCCATTCCACCAGCGATCAGAAAGAGGCCCGCAAGGCGCATCCTTTTCATCGTCTTTATCAAACTCTTGCTTACAAACGTTCTCAATCGCTTCGGCCAGCAAGCCAAAGCCTCTGATTATCCAGGGATGGCGGAATGCCTAATTCGCTGCGCGCCACATCGGAGACTTGGGCCCTCCGTAGTAACGCATCGACCCAAGGTGGGCCTGCTCCGACGAGGCCTGCGAAGCCATCGACTTTTGACTGCGGGCAGCCGTCTGACGTGGCGGATTTGGACTTCGTTCACCGGCCTCCGCCGCGCACTCGCGGCAGATTCCGCAGGTAAGGGCTACGGCGAGTAACGCGATGGCGCCAATCCGTGCGCTCTTCACTCCATTCATATCGTCCTCCTGACCTTGTCTTCACACAAGACGAGTTCGCCTTGCGAGTTGCCGGCAATCGGCTCAAGCGTGACGTCAGTATTTCGCAACGACCGGACCTCCGAATTTGAAGTCGAGCCCGAGCGTCACGACCGAGTAAGTGGTCTCGGTGGTGTAGGGAATCTGACCGTTCGGAGGATTCGGGCGGTTGTAGCCGTTGAAGTTGGTGTAGCGGTATTCGAACTTGCCGATGATGTTGTTGGTGATCGCGTAAGCGACACCGCCGCCGCCGGTCAGGCCGTTCGCCTGGACGTTGAATCTATCGACGATGCCGACGGGCGGCGTATTCGTATGCTGGATGCTGCCGAAGGCGTAACCGCCCTCGAAGAAGAACATCCAGCGGTCGATGGCATAGCCGGCGCGCGCCAGCAGTGCGCCGCCCCAGCGAAGATTGTCCGCATCCACCGCGCCGACGCCGGGAAACGCGCCGGCGTTGAATTGCGCGGCGTCGTTGCCCTTGATGCCGGACCAGAACAGGTCGCCCTCGACGCCGGCGACGAAGCTGCCGCTCTGCCAGTTGTAGCCGACTTCGCCGCCGGCTATTCCGCCGGTGGACGAGTAGTTGGCGGTGAAGTCCGCGAACGGCACCGCCTGACCGGTGGCGTTGTTGACGTTGTGGTTGCCGAAGCCGCCGCCGCCGAACGCACCGACATAGACACCGGTCCAGTCGTACACCGTGGTCGCGGCGGATGGCGCCTTGGCGTAAGGCAGATCGGCCGCGAGCGCGGGCGACGCCAAGCCGAGTACAGCGAGTGAGGCGGTGGAGAGAAGTATCCGTTTCATTTTTAACCCCTGTCGAATTTTCCGGATGAAAGGCCGGGCGCCACAGCGCCGCGGCATTTCCACGCCTCAGAAGTGAATGATGATGTCCGATAGCGCGATGATCGCGTAGTTCCTGTTCGGCGCGATGCCGAGGTTGGCATTGCCGTTGAACGCGAACGCATCGAGCGACTTGTAGTAGGAGACCTCGGGCCGGAACTCGATCTGCGGCGAGAACCAGTGCTGCCAGCCGATGCCGGTTTCGACGTATCGCGTCTTGGTGCCGGTGCGTTGACCCTGATAGTCGTCGACGAATTCCGCGCGATAGGAAATGTTGTCGAGCGGCGTGATCCGGTAGTTCACGTAAGTCAGGAAGGTCTGATATGACGCCGTACAGGACAATTCCGTCGGAGACTTACACTGCGCCAGGAACGGCGAGTTGAACGGCATGTATTGCGGCGAGAACGGCGTGCCGCCGAGCTGGAAGAAGCCGGTGCCGGCCGCGTTGATGACCTGCGAATTGAGCTGGTTCGGCACATTGTTCTGGTGCTCGTTATAGGTCTCGAACGAGATATGCCACTGGTCGTTGAACTTGTGATAATACGTGCCGCCAAACCACTGGAGATTGTTGTAACCCCAGGTGCCGCTGTTGATGCCGTTGGCGACGATATTGATATCGTCGTTGCCCGAGTCACTGGTCCAGCGCACGCCCAGCGTACCGGTCGGTTGCGCGCCGGGATCCTGCTTGAATGTGCTGTTCGGGAATAGCGGGTTGGGATCGAGGTTGGTGAGCGTGGTACCGACATGCCAGGGCATGGCTTCGGTGCCGACCGTGATGCCGGCCTGCACGATCCAGTTCTTGGTGACCGCCAGATTGGCGATGATACCGGTGTTGGTATAGTTGTCGAAGGTGTAGGTCATCGAGTGCGACGACATGTAGTTGTTCGGCGCGAGCTGCGCCTCGATGTCCGGGATCGAGATGTACCGGCCGATCCGGATCATCAGGCCTTCCATCACCTGCGGGATGAAGATCTCGCCATAGGCCATCGGGATGTCGAAGCCGTTGTTGGCGTTCTGGTTCAACAACTGGCTGGAGAACAATCCATACGCCGTGGTGTAGCGATAGTTCTCGCCGTAGATCGGCGCGAAGCGGAAACCCCAGTCGATGTGGTCCTTCTGAACCGTGTCGGGAAGGCGTTCGATATAAACGACCGCCTGGTCGAGCTGTATCGTATTCGGATTGTAGGCATAGGCGGCCGGCGAGTTGCCGCCCTTCACGGTAGAGGTCGAAAGGTTGCCGCTCGGATCGACCCAGCCGTAGACCTGAAGGTGATTGTCGCTCATCCACTGACCGACGGACGTGTTGCTCAGCGCCGTCATCAACGGGCTATCGACCGAAGCCGGCCGCGTCACGCCAAGGCTCGTCGTTCCGCCATACGGCCACTCCGTGAACGGATAAGGCGGCGTCGATTCGGGGGTTGCCGGCCAGTAGGCGCGGCGCGACGGCGGCGCCTTGGGATCGGAAGGTGGGGCTTCATGACCCCACTCGAGCCGGTAGTAATTCAAGAAGCGCTCGGCGAAGGTCGTGCCGAGATATGCATCGAGACATGCGTAATTCTTGTAGGGATCGATGACGCCTTTACAGGTCGGCGTCTTGGTCGGCAGCGACGCGTCGGCTGCGTACGCGCCACCCACCCAACCCATGGCGGCCAACGAAACGCCCGCCAAAAGAAGTTTTTTCATATTCTTTGCCCCAAGCTGTTGGTTTAAGGGCGCCGTTTCGGCGCCCTTGCGAGACCATTCGCGCTCGGGTTGATCTTTCGTTGTGGGAACAATGAAATCGATACGGTTTGCTGCACCGTTTCATTAAAAAATAATATATCGATTTCCGATTTGAGCGAGGTTTGCTCACCAACGAGTCAATTGCCTCGCGGAGTGCTGAGATCGTCGGCAGAATTTGTAGGAATCTGCATAGGATTCCGAATATTCAGCAATCGTTTTTAATAGTTTTTCGCGTTCTGTTGCTTTTTCGCCATATATTTCAGTCGACACATCCCTATTCGATATCTTTTATCTATGTCGAACGACCAACTTCTATATCGAAGCTATATGTCGCTCCTCGTTATGCTGCGTCGCATTGAGCAAAGCCTGCTCGCTGACGGTGAGGCGAGGCAATGGACGTTGAAGCAGAGCGCGCAGACGACAACAGCGATGCGCCGAATGCCGGCGACGCCGAGAAGGTCGATTTCGGCTTCCTGCCGAAGAGCCTGATCTCTCAGTGCCAGGTTCTGATCGAGAGTTTCCACGACCTCCACGGCTATCCGTGCCTGCCGGATATATTGTGGAAGGCGGGACTCGGGCCCTTTATCGAGACGCATTGGCAGTTTCGACAACTGCTTCGGAAGGCCTCGACCAGCCGAAGCGCCAAGAAATCAAACGAGGGCTTTGTGCGAATCGCGACGACAATTCTGTCGCTCGAAATTCTGGCGAGCCGTTTTGCCGGCTGGAACAGCATCTATCCGCGGGAAGCTTCCAGATCGCGGGCGATCCTCAAGGCCAACGCGCGCGGCCCGCAAACGCCATTGATCGAGTTCTATTTGTATCCGCCGAAATATCTGCACTCGGCCGCCGTCGCGGCCATGGCGCCACCTCGAAACACCTATGACGCTGCTATTTACGGCGTTCCAAGCGAGGAAACCGCCCGCAACCAGACGGCGACCGGCTATCTCGAGGCGATGTAGCGGCCACCCGCGTCTGAGTGCTCGATATCGTGAAGGCTGGTCGGCCGGCCAAAAAGTATATTACTTTTATATCTCTTTGATGGGTAAACGGCATAGATTTTATACGCCGATATGAAGAATGCTGCGCCTGCTGGGTAGTTTGACGACATTGGGCACGATTGATTGAGACGGTCGAAACATTCGCAGGCCGCATACACCTCAGAATTGTTTGACCGCGCCGCCCGGATTTTCGGGGCCACTTAATCATTCGCTGCCGGGGCACGATTTTTGCTGCGCTCTTTAAGCTTGGGCTCCTTGGAGCTTAAGGCTCTGGGCCAAGGCGACGATCGACCGATGTCCTCCTCTACAAAGGCATGCGCTGGTGCATTCACCTCTGCCGATCACATCGAAGCTCGCCAAACCCGGACTTTCCAGCGGCAAGCGTCAAGGTATCGCAGCCGCTTCAAACAGCACCCTGGCGCCGAAAAGCTTCCTGCAAACCGATGTCGTTCCCTTGTTGCTGTCGCTCAGTGGCGTCAGTCTGGTCACGGCGTTGTTGTTGCTATTGGAGCAGACGGTCGCCGCCAGCCTCGTCCCGATCGCCTATCTCATTCCCGTCATCATTGCCGCCACCCGATGGGGAATCTGGCCGGCGACGTTTGCGTCCATCGCCAGCATGGCGGCAGCGGACTTCTTTTTCTTTCCGCCCATCTTCAGTTTCCAGGTTGAGGATCCGCAGGAAGTTATCGACCTGTTGCTGTTCCTCGTGGTGGCGCTGGTCAGCAGCAATCTCGCCTCCCGCCTGCGCCAGGAGACCGAGACGCTGCGTCAGCGCGAACGCGACATTCACAACCTCTATGATTTTTCGCGGCGGCTTGCCGCCTGTTTCACCGTCTCGGAACTGGTCTCCGCGATCGAGAACTACCTGTCGCAAACGCTCGGCCAGCCGGCGGTCTTCTTCGCCGCGAAAACCGACGGCCAGCTTGAGCCGCCGCGATCCGGCCCGGTTCCGAAGGTGGTGAAAGAACACGCCAGCTTGGCCATCACCGCAGCCGGCCAATCGGTTCGCTCGGTGATCGACGTCCCGACGCAGGATGTCTGGCTATTGAGGATGGTGAGTTCGGAAACCGCGATCCTCGGGGTTGTCGCCGTCAATATCGGCGCGGGTCCGGCCGAAACACTGGAGAACGGCACGCACCGTGTCGAAGCGATCGTCGAAGAAGTATCGCTGACCTTGCAACGGATCGACATCGAGAAGGCGATGGAAGACGCGCGCCTGCGCCTGCAGGCCCAGTTGTTGAGAGACGCGTTTCACGGCACGCTGTCGCACGAATTGCGTACACCGCTTGCGACGATCCGCGGTTCGGCCAGCGTGCTCGATTCCATCCCGCTCATTCAGCAAGACAGCCGTGCCCGCTCGCTGGTCGAAGCCATATCGGACGAGGTCGCCGAGCTCGACCGGTTCATCCAGAACCTTCTCAATGCCACCCGTGTCACCGCGGGCGGCGTGACCCCGCATCTCGAATGGGCCGATCCGAGAGACATCGTCAATGCGGCGATCAAGGCGCGCTCGCGCCGGCTCGCGGCACACCACATTGAAACCGAATTCGCCGACGACCTGCCGCTGGTCCATGTCGATTCCGGCCTGATTGAAGAATCCTGCGGCCAGTTGCTCGAAAACGCTGCCAAATATTCTCCCTCCGGCTCGACCATCCTGGTCAGTGTCAAAAGCAGGCAAGACGACACCATCCTGTCGATTTCCGATCAGGGCGTCGGCATCACGGCCGACGAGCGGCCTCAGCTTGGCCGCCGCCTGTTTCGCAGCCAGCGTCACCAGGCCACGATTCCGGGATCGGGCCTCGGCTTCTGGATCGCGTCGATTTTTGTCGGCGCCAACGGCGGCAGCATAGACATAGCCAGTCCAGGACAGGGGCTGGGCGCAACCGCGACCATCACCCTCCCCGGCTCGGCGGCGAAACCATCCGAAATCACGGTCGTACCCAATGAATAGGCCCGCCAACAATGTGCTGCTGATCGAGGACGAGTCCAAGATAAGGCGCTTCCTGCGCGCCGGCTTCGAATTGCAGGGCTATTCGGTGATCGAGGCCGAAAACGCCACCGATGGCCTGAAGGCGGCGACCTTCAGCGCCCCGGACCTCATCATCCTCGATCTGAATCTGCCTGATCTTCACGGTGCCGAGGTGCTTGAGCGAATCCGCTCGTGGTCGAATGTCCCGGTCATCATTCTGTCGATCGTGTCGGGCGAGGACGAGAAGGTCCGGATGTTACAGGCCGGCGCCGACGACTACGTGGTCAAGCCGTTCGGCATGGCGGAGCTGCTGGCGCGGAGCGAGGCGGCGCTTCGCCGGTATTTCAAGAGCGCGACCGAAAATCCGGTCGTGGTGGCGGGCCCCCTTTCGGTCGACCTCGTGACCCGGACGGTGTCGCTGAATAAGCATCCGATCCGGCTGACCCGGAAGGAGTATCGGCTGCTTCATATCCTGGCGACCCATGTCGGACTTGTGGTGACGCACGATCAGTTATTGAAGGATATCTGGAGCGGCAATCAGCGGGACAACATCCAGTATCTGCGCATCCTCGTGCGCAAGTTGCGCCAGAAAATCGAAAGCGATCCCAACCGTCCGCGTCTTCTCGTGACCGAGTCCGGCGTCGGCTACCGTCTTCAGGCCCGCTTCGAGGACATCGCCGCCGACTGAGCTACGCGGCCAAATCGGTCATCCCGATGCCTCAAGGGGATAGTCTGAAGGAGATAGCCTTCGGCGAACGCCACGCCGGGTTGCGTGCCGCAACGGGCAGCTCCATTGCTGGATGAAAATATAAAAATAATATATTTTTGAAGCCAGAACGCCTATCTTGCGCCTTGCGCGGAAAATGGGGGCGCGAGGGCGTTGCACTTTCTGATCGAGCACTTTTCCTTTTTTGGATTCGAAGCCCAATACTGGATGATCATCGTTCTTGTGATCGTCGCAGGCTTTGTCCTTCTCGTTCTCGGCACCCGGCGCCGGGACTGATTTCTTCGGATTCAATCGGATTCGCGACGCGTAAGCATCCCGTAACTTGATTTTATCGTACACCGCACGCAATCTCGTCCCGCGCTATCGCTCATCCCATCACCGGACAAGCCAACAGGAACGACCATGAAGTCTGTTATTGCTGCGGCAATCGTGATCGCGGGCGCGACATTGGCAACGGGCACTGCGCATGCGCAAGGAGCAACAGAGGCGTTGCGCCCCTGCACCGCGCGCGTGCTTTATTCCGAAGAATTGCCGTTTGCCCCGATCGACAGCTGGCTCGTCAAGGTGACGCTGGAAATCACGCCGCGAAACGGAGCCCCCTACACCACGACGTTGCATGACCGGATGCCATGGCAGGGCCCGCCGCCACGGCGCGGACAAACGTTTCGCCTGTGGTGTGATCCGGCCAATCCCGGCCATCTGCAGCTGGCATCCGGTGCGGCCGTCAAGTCCGCCTTCTGATCGCGACAATCCGTTTTCGTTGAGGCTCGCCGCTTCGTTAAAGCTGACCGCGAGCACATCATGCGCGCAGCCGATGACTGTGCCTTTTTCGTATATGAATAATTTATATTTTGGGCCGCGGGCCAACCTCGTTTTCCAATGAGCTTTTATCCAAATTCGAAGCGCCACAACATGTGGCGGGGCCGCTCTGACCTCGCATCTGGCCTAAGCCTTGCAAGAAAACACGCAACTCAACGAATTTCACTTTCGGAAAATCCAATCATGCTGTCGTTCGTCGCAAGCCGCGCCCGCCAACTGACGCTGACGTCGAAATCGACGCAAGTGATGCTGCGCTTCGGTCTGCGCATGGCCGCCATCCTCGCATTCGCATTGGTCGGCGGCATCGGCTTTGGACGCGGCCTCACCGTGATGCTGTGGATGTCTACCATCCTGAGCGGCGTCATCGCGGCATTCGATCGTGAGGAACCGCTGGAACCGGCCCTCAATCACTGGGACGAGGCCATGGCCTTTGCGGCGCTGTGCTGCCTCGCTTGCACGTTTGAATCCCCCGTGCCGTTTGGCTGAAGCGGCTTCGCGCGGCCTTATGAATCTCATATGAGATCGAGGGCTTTCCGCTCTCGAATTCATATGCGCCGCCGAAGATATTGGCGGCATGAGTCAAGCGTTCTCTCGCGTTGCCGGCAAGATTCGTGACGCCGATGCGGTCACGGCAGAGCTTTTGTCTGAAGTCATCCGGGAGGTGTGCTCGCGCCTGCCATCTGTCCGGCGGACGAAAGACTTCCAGCGGATCGAACAATACATTCAATCGGGTGCCTGGACCGATGCCGTGCTCGCCCTGCTCGCTCTCGAATTGCCGCAATGGCAGGTTCGCCGCCTTGTCTATGACGCCGGTGAATGGCATTGCGCCCTCTCGCGCCAGCGCGAACTTCCGGACTGGGTCGATCAACCGGTCGAAACCAGTCACCCGGATCTCTCGCTCGCGGTTCTGAGCGCACTGGTCGACGCGCAGCGCGTCGGCGTCTTCCCGACCTCAACCGCTAGCGTTCCGGCTTTTGCCGGCACGGAGCCGCTCTACATGCCGTTCTGCTGCGACAATTTTGCGTAGGAACTGACCTGCGTGACTCTGCAGCCGAACACGAATTTAACACGCGAAGCCCAAACGATTCGGGTCATTATCCGCTTCTGGTTGCGGATGATCGTTCTTCTTGCCTTCGCCGCGTTCAGCAGCATCCGGTTTGACCAAAGCCTGATGCTATTGCTGTTGATGTCCACCATCCTGAGTACGGTGCTGGCGACGTTCAAGCGCGAACAGCCGCTGGCGCCGGTCCTCAATCATTGGGACGAAGCGATAACCTATGCAGCGCTGAGCTGCCTGATCATCGCAGTCCACTTCAATGTCCCAAGTTGAGACGTCTCACTCGACCTTATGCGGCTCTTATGAGATCGCCGGCCTGCCTCAATCGAATTCATACCCGCCTCCGCAGATATTGGAAGCACGAGTCAGGTCGGCTTTCCGGCTCCCGGTCCCCACTGCTTTCGCCCATCGACTGACAGGCGATAGCGGAAAGACCGGAGAGAGCGGAGCGGCCCTGCCTCACCAACAACAAGGATGACCGACGTGAAACTCGCCGAACCTCCCTCGTGTAACTCTGCATCGACCATCACTTTTATCGGCAAGAACAGCCGCGGCAACTGGGTCGCCCAGGAGCAACATGGACTTTATGGCGGCCTGTTCGTCAATCGTGCCCAGGCCTTCAAATTCGCCCTCTTTGAAAACGGGCGCCACCCCGAGACCATTGTCGAACTGGCGCGTGAAATCGAACTCGACGCCAAGGGCGCGCGAAACTCCGCAAATTCTTAAGCTCCACGGCTCCGCCTGCATGGGCTGAAAGCTCCGCCTGGCGCGCCGGTCGGCCATCATCCCGGGAGAACAGTATGGTTCAGCTCCATTCCGTTTCAGATCAAGCGCAGGTCCTCGACACGATGATCGGGCTCACGCGTCTGACAAGCCTGCAGCGCGCGATCATCGCCGGCGGTGGCGGAATGGAGCTCTATCTTGGGCTCAGACGCCGCGGCTTCATGCGCGTGGCCACTATTTCGACGCACTGGCTTCCGCGGAGGCAGCACGCCATCGGCCTGCTCGCGGATCGCAACTCGGCCGCCGTCGAAAGGGCTTTGAACGAGATATCGCCTCTTCTCTGCGCGAACGCGACGGTTGCCGTTCTGATCGATTCCTACGACGGCAACTCCAGCCTCAGTGTCCGGACGAAGCTTCAACAGATGGGATTTCGGATCGAGGCCGGCGTGAGGTGCCATCAAGGACTGGTGCTATCGGCTTGCCGTCAGGGCTTCAATCAAATCGAAGCCGCCGCGTGACATCCGATGATGCCGTTCGCAACCTCGACATCCTGGCTCACCGGCTACATCCCGGACATCCCCACGCCATTCAATGAGGCTGGCGCAATTGATCTGAACGCCTTTGCCTGGCTTTGCGAACGACAGATACAGGCCGGCGTCTCGGCGATCGTCGTCGGAGAAACCGCCGGCGAATTTTCTACGCTCACATCGGCCGAGTGCGACGCCATCGTTCGGACCGCAGCCAATATCGCCGGTGGCCGCGTCCGCGTCATCGCGGGTGCGGGGTCAAATTCGACCGGTCAGGCGGTCGAACAGGCCCGGCGAGCGGAACTAGCCGGCGCCGACGCCTTACTGTCAGTCGTGCCCTACTATAACAAGCCGATGCAGACTGGCATTGAGGCCCACTTCCGCGAGATCGCCAATTCGACCGCGCTCCCCGTCGTGCTGCATGACGTTCCCGCACGAACGATCCGGGGATTGGCTGACGACACGCTCTTGAAGCTTGCGCAGACGCCGCAGTTCATCGGACTGAAGGACTCGACCGCTGATCTCTCGCGTCTGCTGCGTCTGCGGTCGATGGCGCCGGAGCAATTCCGCCTGATGTCGGGAGATGACGCGACCGCCCTCGCCTTCCTGGCAGGCGGTGGCGATGGCTGTATTTCGATCGTATCGAACATCAAGCCTTCGACGTGCCGGGATATCTTTTCAAGCTTCAGGCAAGGCCGAATGCAGTTCGCGCGGAGCCAGCACCAGCGGCTTTTACCGCTAACGATCCTGGTTGCGGAGGAGAATCCGGCGACGGTCAAATACGCACTGAGCCTGCTCGGCCCGATGCGTCCCGACACCCGCCTGCCTCTCGTCGGACTGTCGGATCAGGCGAAGGCCAGAATTGCCGATGCGATCGCGGCGATCGGGGAAAACGATATCACGCCGGACGAGACGAATGCTTCTCGTGCCATTTCGGCCCCGGACCGCGCATATAGTAACGCTCCGGGCGGTACTTCCTGACTTCCCATGGGCCGAGCGCGTTCGCGACCTTCCGGATCTGGGAGGCGAGAGCAGAAATCAGAAACGAGAATTGCCGCATGGGTACTCCGTGACTCCGGCATCAAATGAGAGCCGGAACATGCACGAAAAGCGCATAGGAATTCGAGACCGACGCCGAGGCGCTTTCATAGACGGACAATAAATACCGGCGACGGCGTCAATCGGCTTAGGCCTCGCCCACCGGTCTTTATTCCTTTTTTATGAAACGCTAGCGCGGTCTCCCTCGCAATCCTACGGCACAAGGGCAAATAATACTGGCGAAGTATCATAGTTCACCGTCGCCGCTTTGCGCTCCTGAACCTGCAAACCGCTGGTCACGCCATGGTCGCCATGTCGCTCGCCTATCCCGGATTTTCAAAACAGCTGGCTTCGACGCCCACGGCGTCGCCGACATGCTTTCAGCCGCTCGATCCCGGCGTCGTCAACGCATCGATTCCGATCTTTTTTGTCGGCCGCAATCGCGATGGCTTCTGGCTCGCCCGTGACGCCAGGGGGGAGAACGGCGGCATCTTTCTGTTCAAGAGCTCGGCGATCGGCTTTGTGCGGCGGACTTCCGAGCAAGCGGGCTGCGCGACAATTTTTCCGTCAGAGCGGTTCGAGCTCGATGTAGAAAATCAGGGCAACCCACTCATTGATTATCTCATGCCGCTCTTGCGGCTGGCGATAACCGGCTGGCAACGAACCGTTGCCGCGACTGGCCGGATCGCCAAGGGCGTCAGGCACTGATCGAAGGTTTTTGATGTTCGTTGGATTGACGTAGCCGCCGAGCATCGATGGTGACGAGCGTCCCTTACGAACTTGCAATGGTGTCGATACTCGGCTTCGGGACGACATCATCCTCCCTTCTGGGAGCCGCCATAGGCCTGTACTTTCCGCTCTCAAAACGTCCTCTTGCGTGTCTGCTGGCTTTCGCCGCCGGCGCCCTGATTTCCGCGCTGGCGATCGAGCTTGCGTATGAAGGGGCGCTGTCGCTCCATCAGCAGGGCTTCGACGTACGCTCGGCCTGGGTGTTTGTCAGCACGGGGTTTGCGGTAGGCGCGATCGTTTACTACTCGGCGTCGCTGGCTCTGGAGAAAAAGGGAGCAGCCGTTCGCTACGTCACCCAGTTTCGCGAAT
>Ga0209006_10003828_pt1 | contig 13660 bp, 15 predicted proteins | sample JacPin_JW_Ref_O2_FD_188567 | JGI IMG/M metagenome (GOLD analysis project Ga0209006, IMG submission 188567) | Forest soil microbial communities from Algoma, Ontario, Canada - Jack Pine, Ontario site 1_JW_Ref_O2 (SPAdes) (version 2) | ecosystem: Environmental > Terrestrial > Soil > Boreal... | reverse complement strand
TCCTGGCGGTGGTGCGGCAACTGGAGAGCGAAGGCACGCTGAGCCTGAAAGGGGGAGCGGGCGCCGAGTATGTCGTCTAGGATTCTCGGAAGCGACGCTGGGGGCACGATTCCCGCGGGTAACACAAGTTCCGCCGCCACTCCGATGTTGTGGCGCATGGTGACTTCGGTCACTCCCAGGCAAAGCAGCCAAGCCGATTCGGAGCGCGACGCCGCTCGCAAACTGGATCAAGTGCGGCGCGAAGCTTACGCCGAAGGGCTAGCGGCCGGGCGTCAGCAAGCCGAAGAGCAGTTTCGTCCCGCCGTGCAAGGACTGACGGAGACTCTTGGTTCGCTGGCTCGCCTGCGCGAAGCGATTCGAGAGGAAACGCTCCAGGACCTGGTGCATCTGGCGACATCCATTGCCGCGCGCGTGATCCATCGCGAAGTAGCGGTGGACCCGGACGCTCTGGCGGGGCTGATCCAAGCGGCGTTTTCGAAACTGCAATCGCGCGAAATCAACCGCGTGCGCATGCATCCCACCCTGGAAGCGCTGGTGCGCAAGCTGCTGGTACAGGCCGGCGCGCCGAAAAATCTGGTGTTGATGCCGGACGCGAGCCTGAAGCCGGCGGAGATTTTCTTCGAGACCTCGCAAGGCATCCTGGACTCATCGGTGGAAACCCAGTTGCGCGAGATTGAGCGCGGGCTGATCGACAAATTGGAGCGATAACATGGCCCCGCCCAGTTCTACGATTCGAGAATTGATCCCGCAAGTTCCAGGCCTGGAAGTGCTGCCATGGATCGGCGAAGTGACCGAGATGGTGGGGCTGCTGATTGCGTCGCGCGGGCCGGTGGTTTCGATTGGGGATTTCGTGGAAGTGCGCACTGCTTCCGGCCGCTCCATTCGCTCGCAGGTGATCGGATTTCGCAACGATCGCGTACTGTCGATGCCGCTGGAAGAGACGGACGGCTTACAGCCGGGCGATCGCGTGATTGCGCGCCGCGACGACGCTTTGTTGCGCGTGGGGCCGGGACTGCTGGGCCGGGTGCTGGATGGATTTGGGCGGCCGATGGACGACGGTCCTCCGGTGCGGGCTTCCATGGCCTATCCGTTGTACACCGCGCCTCCCCAGCCGCTGGATCGCGAACACATCGTGAACCCTCTGGTTACCGGCATTCGCGCCATCGACGGTCTGCTGCCGTGCGGCAAAGGACAGCGCGTGGGCATTTTCGGAGGCAGCGGCGTCGGCAAGAGCACTCTGCTGGGCATGATGTCGCGCCACAATGACGCCGACGTCAGCGTGATCGCGCTGGTGGGCGAACGCAATCGCGAAGTGCGGGCGTTCCTGGAAAATGAATTGGGACCGGAGGGCCGCAGCCGCTCCGTGGTGGTAGTGGCGACATCGGACCGGCCGGCGCCGCTGCGCATTCGCGCCTGCTTTGTGGCGCTCGCCGTGGCGGAATACTTTCGCGATCAGGGCAAGAACGTTTTGCTGGTGGTGGATTCTGTCACTCGCTTGGCCATGGCGCAGCGTGAGATCGGGCTCGCGGCCGGCGAGCCGCCCAGCCAAAAAGGCTATACGCCGTCGGTGTTCGCCATGTTGCCCAAAATTTTCGAACGCTCGGGACACTTCAAGAGGGGTTCGATCACCGGCTTCTTCACCGTTTTGGTGGAAGGCGACGATTTTAACGAACCCATTTGCGACGCGGTGCGGGGCATTCTGGACGGGCATTTCATTCTCTCGCGCGACCTGGCGGTAGCGGGGCACTATCCGGCCATCGACATTCGCCAGTCCATTAGCAGGCTGACGTCAAAGATTGCGACGCCAGAGCAGCGCGGGCATTTGCAAAAGCTGCGCGAAGCGCTGGCGCTGTATCACGATTCCCAGGATTTGATCCAACTGGGCGCGTACGTGGCGGGAACCAATCCGAAACTGGACGCGGCCATCCGATGCCGTCCGGAGATTTTGGATTTCCTGAAGCAGGATGCGCAAACGTTCTGCCCATTGCCGGATACGCTGGAGCGATTGGGCAAGCTGGCGACGGCGTTGGGATAGACGATGGTGGAAAAAGGGAAAGACCGCTTGCTGACGCGCGCGGTTCGGAAAGACGACTGCCGTTACAGAACCGCGACCGTTAGGGAGCGGTCGATGCGGATGGCTTTCGCACAGACTCTCACGTGCGCGGTTCGGAAAGACGATTGCCGTTACAGAACCGCGACCGTTAGGGAGTCGTTTTAAACCATGGCGCGTTTTCAATTTTCGCTCGAAAAAGTTCTGCGCTGGCGCGCGGTGGAACTGACCACCGAAGAGGCCAAGCTGAAAGCGCTGGTACAGCAGCAACTCCACCTGCAGACGCTGCTGGCCGACGTGAGCGCCCAACGGTCGCAACTGATTTCCTCCTTGGGCGTCATGCCGGACCTGCGGGGCGACGATCTGCGAACGCTCACCGCTTGCGGACTGCGGCTGCGCCGGAACGCGGAGAACCTGGCACAACAGCTACTGAAATGCGGACGTGAACTGTCCAAACAGCGCAGGAAATACAGCGAAGCCAAGCGGCGAGTCCGGCTGCTGGAAGAGCTCAAGAATCGCAGGCTGCAGGAGTGGAAATACGAGGAAGCTGCGCTGTTGGAAGAGCTTGCATCCGAGTCGTTTCTGGCCAACTGGAACCGCGAGCATATGTAGGTTGGCGTTGCGCTGCGACGTGATATGCTCGTACGGGACTCAGTGAGTCACCAAGCTTACATAAAGGGAGAAAGCACACGAAGATGAAGAGTACCGACCGCATTCTTACGACCCATGTCGGTAGCCTGCCAAGGCCGCAGGAAGTGGTCGATCTCTTGTTCGCGCAGGATCGTGGTGAAGCTATCGATGCCGGGAAGTTCGATGCGACGATACGCGGCGCTGTCGCCGATGCCATCAACAAGCAGGCCGGCGCGGGGGTGGACATCGTCAGCGACGGCGAAATGGGCAAGATCAGCTATGCGACGTATATCCGCCATCGGCTGAACGGTTTCGAGCCGGGGCAAGTGCCTCGCGCCACACCCCAAGATTTGGACGATTACCCGGCCTATCGCGACAAGATCGCGGCATCCGGCGCCACGCCGAAGTACATCCGGCCGATTTGCAAAGGGCCGATCACGGTGAAGAGCCTGGAGCCGCTGCATCAGGACATCGCACGGTTCAAGGACGCGCTGTCGAAGGCGAAAGTGACCGACGGCTTCATGACCGCCGCATCGCCGGGCACCATCGCGGTTTTTCAGCCGAACGAGTATTATCCGACGCATGAAGCCTATTTGGAAGCGCTGGCGGAGGCCATGCGGAGCGAGTACGAGACCATTGTGAACGCGGGGTTGATCCTTTCGGTGGATTGCCCGGATCTGGCGATGGGGCGGCACATCAAGTTTCGCGGCGTGGACGACGATGAGTTTCTGCGCAACGCGGAGCTGCAGGTAGAGGCGATGAATCACGCGCTCCAGAATGTTCCGGCGGATCGAACGCGCCTGCATATCTGTTGGGGGAACTATGAGGGCCCCCACACGCGCGACATTCCCGGATTCAAGATCCTGCCGGTGGCTCTGAAGGCGAAGCCCGAGGCGCTGCTGATTGAGGGCGCGAACCCGCGGCACGAGCACGAGTGGGACCTGTGGAAGACCATCAAACTGCCTCAGGACAAAGTGCTGGTTCCCGGCGTGATTGGATCGAACACCAATTATGTGGAGCATCCCGACTTGGTGGCGCAACGCATTGTCCGATATGCCGAGATTGTGGGGCGCGAACATCTGATTGCGGGCACCGATTGCGGATTTGGCACGTTTGCCGGATTCGGCGCGGTGTATCCGGACATCACGTGGCTGAAGCTGAAGTCGCTGGCCGACGGGGCGAAGATTGCGTCGCAGAGGCTGTGGGGCAAGGCGGGGTCGGCGAATTAGCGCGTCGCGTATTTAAGTTTTAGTTGAAACACCCCTGAATCGTTTGCCGAAAAAGGCTCGACGAATCAGGGGTATTTTTGTATTCACTGGTCGGTTAAAGCTTGTGAGCTTCGTCCGCCCTTGCCAGGTGCCTGATCGCTCATTTGGCCCAATCGGAAAACTTCAGCGATGGTCTGATCCGGAACAGCTCGAGCGCCGCCGTGGCAACCTCAGGGCCAAGCACCCAAGTAGGCTCAGCCAGGGCAAGCACAGAAACCCACGCGCCACCTCGAATAAAGTTTTCTGCGGAAGCGGTCTGACGGGGATCGGCGCGGGCGACCAGGCGCACGACAACATTCGTGTCAATAGCGCGTATACCGATCGCGAATATATTCGGCGATCCCCTCTTCCATTTCCTCGACGGTACGTTTTTTCGGTTTGCGGCCGCCAAAGATCGCTCGGTGAATGTCTTCGGAGGTGAACGGGGGCCGAGCTTCTGGCGCAGATCCAGGGGGGACCGAAATCTGACCTTGCGCGGTAACTTTGGATCGGGCGATGGGCATACTGCCCAATGTTACCGCGGAAATGAAGGTTCTCGATCGGTCCAATTCGGGTTGGTAGAATGGAGCACATGGCCGACACCGTCGTAGAAGCCCTGATCGTTGATTTGCTGGAGTGGGTGGCAAAGCGCGACAGGAGCTACGACGAAGTGATGGACGCCTGGCGCACGTCGTGCCCCAAACTTCCGGTTTGGGAGGACGCCAACGACCGCGGCCTTGTTAGAACGGTAGAGATTGAAGGGCGGTCCATTGTCCGGATCACACCTTCCGGACTGGCGCTCCTCGATCAACGCAATCGTCAGACCCACGCACGAACGATTGGTGCACGAGATTTCTGACGAACGGAGAATTAAAAAGCTTGCGGCGGAGTTCGAATTGGTTTTGGCAGGCCGCCAGGAGCAGTTTCACGCTTATCCCGGCGCAGTTTGCCGCGAACGGTTTGAGCGAACCGCCGGGACCAATCGAAGGTCAGGCTCAACAGAAAACGCATCCCGCGCAAAAGGTATCTTCCCAGCCACAGCAAGCCCAATCCGGCGGCCACAAACACGGTGGCGATCAGGATCATTAGAAGGGCCTGTTCGGGAGCAGTTAAGCCATCGAAATATTCCGCCACTGGCCCATTGATTTGGATCACGCCGAGCATGACCAGCTTGTCCCACAAATCAGGTAGCGCGAAGCGAACGAAACTCAACAAGGTGAAGATGGCGCCCACCAGCAGAATGCTTCCCGCGGCGGCGAAATAAGCAATCAGGATACCCGCCACGGCGGCCAAGAGCCCGATTAACACACCCACGCCGCCGAATCCCAGGGGAATTCCAAATAATGCGATGAATATCCCGGCAATTATGTAGAGCGGCAGGTTGCGCTTGGCGCCGGAGCGTACCATCGCTCCCGGCAGCCGGTCCGCCACCACTTCGGCGGGCTCACCGAGATTTCGCAGGACGGCCAGGATACGCGCCACATCGTCGTCGCCTGCGGTTTGCTGGTACGCCTCATAAATATGCGACTGGATCTCGCGCAGGAACTCGTCTTGCTCGCGCGCCGGAACCAAGCGGAGCTGCGCCTTCACCCGCTCCCGATAATCGTTCACAATCTTCGCCACTGCATCTGGGTACATTTGTTCTAACCCTTTCGGACCACCAGTTTCTTTCCGTCATGTGGAGCTTGTTCGGTGCCGTTCCACTTGCGCTGCACGAGAGAAATGAGCAGGTCCAGCTCTTTGCTCAACTCATCGAAGAGCTGCCTTCCCGACGACGTGAGCGCGTAGTATTTGCGTGGAGGGCCTTGATCGGACTCCACCCATTCGGAACGAACCAGGCCGTCCGTATTGAGCCGCGCGAGGATGGGATAAATGGTTCCTTCCTTGAGCGAGATGGATCCGGATTCCGTGAGAACCCGCACCAGCGAGTAGCCGTAGTGCCGCTCGTGGTACAGCACACCCATGACCGCCAGTTCCAGGATGCCCTTCCGAAGCTGGGTAACGCGGCGATCCTTGCACTCGTCTGAGTACTGCACGATGCCTAGTATACGCTAATGCTAGGTACCGGGTTCCAACAAATTCGCGAGGCGCCAGCAGATACTGGGTAACGATGCACGATCCCAACCTGGTGGCGCGAGCCAGCGGCTTTCATCCCTGGGACGCGATGGCGCCCGCCGCTCTCTCCGGCATCCTGCAACGCGGTCCGTTTCGGGCGTCTGTAGAGACCGGATGCGGCGGCAGCACGATTGTCCTATCGCAGGCCAGCGATCGCCACGTCGCATTTGCGATCGAAGGGACGGATGGCACCATCGCAGCGCTGCGACAGCAGAGCGATCTTCGAGCTGAAAACGTCACTTTCGTCGAGGGCGAAACCAAAGACACGCTGCCTGGATACCAGTTTGAAGGCGAACTGGATTTGGCGTTGCTGGACGGGCCGCATGCCTATCCGATGCCGCAAATCGAGTTTGCTTATCTCTTTCCGCGAATCAGGCTGGGCGGATGGCTGCTGCTGGACGATATCCAGATCCCTTCCGTCTACGAACTGTTCCACTTTCTGGAACAAGAATCATCCGTGGTGCTGGAGGAAGTAGTGGTTCGCACCGCGTTCTTCCGAAAAGCCGGCGTGACGGAACAAGGACCGGACGGCTGGGCATTACAAGGAATGAATCGGCACACTATCTGGCGTTATTCCTGGCGCGATCGGCTTCGGCGGCTGCTCGGCAAGGGCTAAAGCGGCTGTTCTTGTGGAGCAGCTTTGCGCGCCGTTACTTCGATTTCGATCTTCATGCGGGGATCGGAAAGGCCGGCCGAGATCATGGTGGCCGCGGGCCGCACGTCGCCGAAGTAGCGGCGCAAGACCGGCCAGCACGGCTCGAAATCTTCGACTCTGGGGAGGATGTAGCGGACCCGCACCACGTCGGCGAAGCGGCTTCCCGCATCCGACAAAGCCTTTTCAATGTTGAGCAGGCATTGCTCCGCTTGGGCCACCACATGATCGGAGATGGTCATGGTGGCGTAATCGAAGCCGGTGGTGCCCGAAATGAATATCCAGTCTCCATCCACAACGGCACGCGAATATCCAATTTCCCGTTCGAAAGTTGAACCTGACGATATGAGGCGGCGCATCAGTTTCTAGTGCTGGCCGGCCGATTCGTGAACATAGGCCGGCGTCAGCGTTCCCTTTTGCTTTGCAATCTCAAACAACACTGGATAAAACTGGACGAAGGTGTTGTCTACGGCCGTATGCTGCGAATGGCAGGCATAGCAATCCTGGCTGCGCTCCAGCATCTTGCCGGTGCTTGATTTGCCGAAGGCGAAGAACGCCCATCCATTGCCTGGAAATTTCGCCGCGTCCTTGACCTCGCCTTCGATCGCCAGCACGCCGCTCTGATACGATCCGCCTTGATTGATGGAGCCTTTGCTGGCCGACTCTCTAATTTCCAAGAGCAGCATCGTTTTGTCCGGCCACTTGCCCGTCGCAACAAACGAGCGATACGCCGCGGGATTGACGAACACGTTGGTAAAGGAGGGCGGACCTGGCGTGTTCGGCGGATGGTAGGTCATCCCCAGGCCCGAACTCAGGAATACCCATTCGCGATAATCGCTAGGGAGCATCAATTGGCCGTCGCCGGTGTAGCGCGGCTGCGCCATCAAACACGTGACGGAACTGGCCAGCAAGAGAGCAGCAAACCGCAGCATGAGCCCAAGTCTATCATTAGGATTTGAGTATGGTCATGACGTTACCGATCGAGTTCCACCGGCCAGTTTGCGGCGATCCAGCTGAAGCCTGCTCGCGCGAGTGGCTGGAAACCAACGGCATCGGCGGGTTCGCTTGCTCCACCATTCTGGGACTGAACACGCGCCGCTATCATGCGCTGCTCACCGCGGCCACCAAGCCGCCGGTGGGGCGGTTCGTGCTTCTTTCGAAGATGGAAGAAACGTTATCTCTCGGCGGCCAGCGCTTCGAACTCGGCGCGAATCAATATAAAAATCTGATCCATCCCCGCGGATATGAGTACCTGGAATCATTCCGGATGGACCCGTTCCCCGTGTTCCGCTATCGCTGCGGAGATGTCCAACTCGAGAAAACCGTCTTCCTGGTGCAAGGCGAAAACACGACGGTCATTCAATATGAGCTGTTGGGCGATCTGCACGGCCGCGCCTGTTCGCTCGAGGTTCGCCCGCTGGTCGCCTTTCGCGATTATCACAGCACGACCCACGCGAACGAAGCCATTCAGCGGGGCGTCGCCGCGGGCACGAGCATGGCAACTATCACGCCCTATCCCGGCCTTCCCAGCCTTCACTTTGCCCATAACGCCGCATCCATCGACACCTCTGGTTTCTGGTTCTACAACTTCGAATACGAGCGAGAACGGGAGCGCGGCCTCGATTCGCTGGAAGACCTTTACGGCCCTTTCCTGTTGCGCTTCGACCTGGCGCAAACTTCCTTGGCGGCGGTGGTCGCATCCACTCTTCAGCACGATGTCACCGAGGCTCCGCAATTGAAGGAAAGCGAAATCCGCCGGCGCACCCGCATCGTCCGGGCTTCCCCACTCGCCGATCCGTTCGCCACCGTCTTAACCGGCGCGGCCGATCAGTTTATCGTGGCCCGCGGCGATCAAAAATCCGTTATCGCGGGATATCCGTGGTTCGGCGATTGGGGCCGCGACACCATGATCTCGCTGCCCGGTCTCACGCTCGTTACGGGCCGCTACGACGACGCGCGCAATATTCTTCGGGCCTTCGCGCGCAGCCTGGATCGGGGCATGCTGCCCAATCGTTTTCCAGACTCCGGCGAGACGCCCGAATATAACACTGTGGACGCAACGCTCTGGATGTTCCACGCGGTTCATGAATTCCTGCGCTACACCGGCGATTACGATTTCGTCCGCGCCGAACTCTACCTGCCGCTCGCCGACGTCGTGGCCTGGCACGAACGGGGAACGCGCTATGGCATCCGTCTGGATTCCGATGGTCTGCTCCACGCCGGTGAGCCGGGCGCGCAACTAACTTGGATGGATGCGGCGGTGAACAATCACCCGGTCACGCCGCGCCACGGCAAGCCCGTAGAGATCCAGGCCCTCTGGCACAACGCCCTGCGCGTGATGGCGCATCTGGCTTGGGTTTTCGGCGATGCCGCGGCCTGCGTCCGATACACAGGCTTGGCCGATCGCGCCCGCGAGCGGTTCCTCGAAATCTTCTGGAACAACACGAGCGGTTGTCTATACGACGTGATCGCCAACGACGGCGTTCCCGACGCGTCCATTCGACCCAACCAGATTTTCGCAGTCAGCCTGCCCCATCCATTGCTTACCGGCGAACAAGCCAGACACGTGGTCGACGTGGTGGAATGGGAGCTGCTTACGCCTTACGGCTTGCGAACGCTGTCACCGCGCGATCCGAATTATCGCGGGCGCTACGAAGGCGATGCGGGTGGCCGCGACGGCGCGTATCATCAAGGCACCGTCTGGCCCTGGCTGTTGGGGCCATTTCTAACTTCCTACGTGAAGGTCCACGAAGGCGCCGAAGAAGCGCGCCGCCGAGCCGACCATTTTCTAGATCCGCTGCGCGCTCATCTGTTGGACGCCGGCCTGGGCCAGATTTCGGAGGTATTCGATGGCGACGCACCGCAGCGTCCCGGGGGCTGTTTCGCTCAGGCCTGGAGCGTAGCCGAGGTGCTCCGCACCTACCTGGAGGACGCTAAGGGACATCAACCGGATTTATTGCGCTAATGCCGTTTCCTATTAGGATGAATCGTGAAGCTTTTGATTCTCGCTCTAACCATTCTGCTCTGCGACCTTAACGCGGCACGGCAGCGGCCAGTACCCTACTCGGCGGTTGAAGTCGATAAATTTGTAGCGGCCCCCGGCGTTGATTTTCCCACCGAGTATCAAAGCGCGCTGGCTGACGACCTGGCTCGCGAAATTAGCCTTTTGTTTCCAACGGTAGCCATGGTGCACCCCGGAGAAGCAGCTCCCAATGGACACGCGCTCATTCGTATCTCCGGCGTAGTCGCGTTCTTCAAGCCCGCAAGCCAGGTGAAAAGCCGATTGATTGGTTTCGGCGCCGGAGGCAGCTTGGTACTGGCGCAAGTATGGTTTATCGACGCCGCTACCGGCCAAGTGCTTTTCAACCGCCAGGTAAAGGGCGGCGTCGCGGTGTCCGGAAAAGGCGTTGGCGATTCCCTTGCAAGGAAAATTGCGAAATTTTGCAACGCGGGGCGCCTGGCGGAGTCGAACTAGCAGGCGCCGGTCTTGCTCTGTATTTGCGGTTCGATTACCTTGAAAGAAAGAGGTTGTTCGCTTTGCTTCAGTCGGCCTTGGTGACTTTATTGTTCGGGGCCGGGTTCCTGAGTCAGCCGACTCCGTCCTATCGGGTTGAACGTGAACCGGTGGCGGATGGAGCGGAGCTGATCACTGTATTCGGACGTCTGCATGATCCGGCGTCTGGCTCTCAGGATCTCGACGTTCCGTTGCTTACGGTGCTGCGCGATTCTCTTGGCGACAGCGATCCGTCGAATGATCGACTCCGCTATGTCTGGATTTTGACAAGCACCCGGCCCACGCCGTGGCAGCGTGCCGCCTCCGCGCTTTCGTTCGGATTTTTCCGCGCTGGAAGCAGGCATCACGCCACTGGCGTCCCTTCGCCTACCCTGGACCTGGCGTCGCCGTCCCGAAGCGTCTACGGCAATCTTTTCGGCGATGGTCTGCAGGCGCTGGAGTTCGATCCGCTGGGCGCCGCCATCCGGTCCACCACCCGAACTTATCGCGGCAATTCGAGCGACTACAGCAAGCTGCAAGTGTTCCAGGCTATCTCCATTTTGGACAACCTGGAGCGCGATCCCGACAGTTTGTCCGTACTGCCCGACAGCGAACTCCGCGAGATCTACTCTCGCCTGAGCCTTTCCACGCATGCCTTCGGCGGCTTGGTTCGCGAACAACAACTGTCGAAATATTACGACAAGCAGACCAGCCAGATTCAGGAAACTCGGGGCCACAACTGGGAGCTGCTTCGCCAGCGCGCCGAAATGAACGGCCTGATCTTTGAACCTCTGGCACTGGAATCCGGGACGCCTAGCGAAGCCCTGTTGTGGATCGCACGCTCCGATCTGGGCGCTCGCGCCGAACGGCGTTATGACGGCCAGTTTCTGAGCATCGCCAACCCCTGGACGGACGACCGGCTGATGCATTGGACCGGCTATACGCAACTCCGCTATTTCGATTCCGATAACCATCCGGTGCCGGAGGGCACGCCCGGCGCGCGCGCCGAAGAAATGATTCCGCTCGCGCTTTACAACCTGGACTATCCGCGCGTCCCGCTGCTGCTCGCCGATTTTCGGGACAGCTTAACGCCCAAGCGCCGCGAGATCATAAGCCAGGGCGCCACTAGCCTGGTCAGCGGTGTGCTCGGCATCACGCGCTTCGGCAATCCGTGGTATTTCGCAGCCGACGCGACGTTCACTTTTGTGCGCGGACGGCATGGCGCGGCGGTCAATCGCAGCGCGCGCCTGCAAGCGTATTCGGAAGCCCGCGAGTTCCTGTCCGTGGACTTCAGTCTGGATCCCGCGCTGAAGCAGGAGCTGCAGCGCCGCCTGAATCACCTGGCGCTCAATCCGCGCGAGAACGAGGTGGCGCACGAGGCCACGCTGGCCCGCGAACAATACGCCGCGCTGCTGCAGTACGCCGAGTCGCCGCGGGGTGCCACAAAACTGGAACGCGACCGGCAAACCGAGTTGGAAGCCTATACGCAATCCACGCGCAAACGCATTGCCACAAGCGCCGGACGTGTCTTTACGCGGGGACCGCGAGTGGATCCAGAGAAACCGGATCCCATCTTGCACGATCAGCTCGACGCCTATCGCCGTTCCGCCTATAACGAACGTTTTCTCGATCAGCTACTGTCATCCAGTCCCAACCCCGATGTGGTCTGGGATGCCGATGCTATCGGCAAGTCGGTTTCGGTTCTTAGCGCCGATGCCAATGCCACGCCCAAGGCGCAACGTCTTGTTTCGCAGGTTTGCGCACGCTCCACCGACGGCGATCTTCGGCTCACCTGTCTGCGCGCCCTACAACCTGTTAACGCCCCCGCGCTAGCCGGCGCCGACGCCGCTCGAACGCAGCCGCTCGCCGTACCTGGCCCCATCGTTGCGCCCGGCTCCCTGGCCACATACACCCCCACTCTGGGGCCCGCATTCAGCCTCATCTTCGGGCAATGATGCGGCGGACGTGGCGCCGCGCGCTGCTACTGCTGCTTCTGTCCTTTCCGCTGGCCGCCGAGGTGAAGCGCATCGTCATCATCAAACTGGATGGCGTCCCGGAAGACGTTCTCGAACGCGAGCTCGCGCGCGTAGATCCGATCACTCACAAAAGCACGCTCCCGTGGATGGATCGGGTCTTCGCGCAGGGCGGCACGCGCATCGACAATTTTTACGTGCGCGCCATCAGCCTTTCCACGCCCTCCTGGTCCTTGCTCGACACCGGCCAGCACCTACAAATTCACGGCAACGCCGAGTTCGACCGCTACACCGGCCGTGTCTACGATTACATGAACTTTTTTCCGTTCTACCTCGGTTATGCCCGCTTGCGGAAAGTGGATATGCCGGGCGTGGAGGTTCTGGACGAGCAGAAAATCCCGCTGCTCATCGATCGGTTTCCGTACCCGGCAATTTACCAAAGCTTCCAGCTCTACCAGCGCGGCGTGCGTTGGGAGACGCTCAAGGAGGCGCTGCCCAATCGTTTCTCGCGCAGCGTGCGCGAGCTTCTGGACGAATGGACCATCGGCTTTGGACTCAGCAGCAGTGTGGAAGAGCAGACCGAGCGCGAGCTCATCGCCAAGCTCAATGATCCGTCCATCCAATATCTCGACTACTTCACCGGCGACTTCGATCACGTGGCCCACGCTACCGCCGACGTCGCGTCGCAGCGCCTGGCGCTGCAGCGCATCGATGCCTTGATTGGGCGCGTCTGGACCGCGATTCAAGCCAGTCCGCTGGCCGCTCAGACCGTGCTGGCGGCCGTTTCCGATCACGGCATGAACAGCGAACCCGGAGTTTACAGCCAGGGCTACAACCTGGTCCAATTTTTCGGCAGTCCAGCCGGCGGTGCGCATCATGTGCTCACCAACCGTCACCCGTTGGACGAATTCAAGCTTCGCGGCCTGGATCCGTTCGTGTCCGAGGTGGTGACACCCAGCGACGAGTCGTTGTACTTGAAAGGCGAGGCCAACGATTATCCAACCGCGCTGCTGGATCCGGATGGCAATGAGCGCGCCTCCGTTTACCTTCGCAATTCCGCCTGGAACACTCTGCACATTTTGCTGAAGGAGATCAATCGCTCTGGAACGAACACGTCCACCCGCCGCGTTGCCATCGCGGCGTTCTTCCAGGTGATTGACCGCCATCGCGCAGCCTGGCAGGTCACCCTGCAGCAACTTTCCGAAGAGCTCGGCGCGCTTCGCCGGGCCATAGAACAGCAGCGCGCGCGGGTGGATCGCGAGCCCAAGAAATGGACGCAGGAACAACGTGACGCGGGGCTGGACAAGGCCGCGCGGCGCGTCGCTGTGCAACTGGAATCCTGGCGCGATCAGGAGCGCACCTATTCGGCTTACGCCCGCGCTCTTTCCAAGCTCCTCACGCTGGAGCCCAACGATTTCGATCGCCACCGGCTCAACGTAGAAGAGTTGATCCCCAAACGCGCCCTGGGCGATTCGAACTCGGCCTACGATCTTACGAACT
>Ga0209006_10003827_pt1 | contig 13661 bp, 8 predicted proteins | sample JacPin_JW_Ref_O2_FD_188567 | JGI IMG/M metagenome (GOLD analysis project Ga0209006, IMG submission 188567) | Forest soil microbial communities from Algoma, Ontario, Canada - Jack Pine, Ontario site 1_JW_Ref_O2 (SPAdes) (version 2) | ecosystem: Environmental > Terrestrial > Soil > Boreal... | reverse complement strand
CCGCTGGCCGCTGCGTGCTGCGCTCCGATGTGGCGCTCAAGATCGAGGAGTCCGGTGTCGCCGCGACCTTCACCCTGGAGGAAGGTCAGGGCGTCGACATCGAACTGGAATGGAACGGCGAGGTGCGGCCGCTGGCCGAAGGCGAGACCGAGGAGCTGTTCGCCCGGACGTCCGATTTCTGGCAGAACTGGGTCAGCCAGTCCAGGTACCGGGGCCGGTGGCGGGAGATGGTGCAGCGCTCGGCGCTGGTGCTCAAGCTGCTCGTGTATCACCCGACCGGGGCCCTGGTCGCCGCGCCGACCACGTCGCTTCCCGAGCAGCTCGGCGGCGGGCGCAACTGGGACTACCGGTACAGCTGGCTACGCGATGCCGCGTTCACCATTTACGCGCTGATGACGCTCGGCTTCCTGGAGGAGGCTGCGTCCTTCATGGAATGGGTGCAGCGCCGCTGCGAGTCCGCGACCGCCGAACGCGACGTCATGATCATGTACTCGATCGACGGCAAGGAGGATATCGAGGAGACGATCCTTGATCACCTGGACGGCTATCAGGGATCGCGGCCGGTCCGGATCGGAAACAACGCCGTCGGGCAGCGGCAGCTTGACGTCTATGGCGAGCTGATGGACTCGGTGTACCTGTACAACCGCGAGGCGCCGATCTCCTACGACTTGTGGACCGGGCTGTGTAAGCGGCTCGACTGGCTGGCCAAGCACTGGCAAGAGCCGGACGAGGGCATCTGGGAGATCCGCGGCCCCCGGCAGCGTTTCACCTATTCGGCGCTGATGACCTGGGTGGCCTACGACCGGGCCGGCCGTCTGGCCCGCGACCGGGGCCTGCCCGCACCGGTGGAACGGTGGCGCAAGCTCGCGGCGGCGGCCCACCGGTATGTACAGGAGTCCTGCTGGGATCCGGAGCTGCAGAGCTATGTCATGTATCCGGGCAGCAAGCTGCTCGACGCCTCGGTACTGGTGATGCCGCTGGTGAAATTCGCCGGGCCGACCGACCCCCGGTTCCTTTCCACCCTGGACCGGATCACCGCGGAACTCACCTCCGACAGCCTGGTCTCCAGGTACGCCAGCACCGGGCATGACGGGATCGCCGACGGCGAGGGCACGTTCAGCCTGTGCTCGTTCTGGTACGTCGAGGCGCTGACCCGGGCCGGGCGGGTCCGGGAAGCCCGGATGATCTTCGAGAAGATGCTCACCTACGCCAACCACCTCGGGCTCTACGCCGAGGAGGTCGGCGCGTCGGGGGAGGCGCTGGGAAACTTCCCGCAGGCGTTCACCCACCTGGCCCTGATCAGCGCGGCCGTCAACCTCGACCGTGCGCTGGACCGCTGAGGCCGGGCACCGGATACCAGCCATCCCTGCCGTCCTCCGCCGACCGTCCCTGCTGGACCCGGTTAAATCCATGATCCTGGCCGCTGCCCGAGCAGCGCCCTGATCAGGTCGGCGAGCCCAGGGGGCCAGATCACCTCGGTGGTGGTATCCATTTCCGCCAGCGTCCACCAGTGCCACGCGGCGATCCCGTCCGAGGTGTGCATGGCCTGCACCTCACCCAGACCGCGCTGAGGCTGCTCCACCCGCCCGAGGAAGAACGTCTCATGCTGCCGGACGATCTCCTCCGCGTACTTCATCGTCAGCGTCCGCTCGTGCACGACATCGCTCAGCGGCACATCGGTCCAGCCGGTCTCCTCGGCCAGTTCCCGCCGGGCCCCGCTCGGGTAGTCCTCGCCGTCATTCAGCCCGCCGCCCGGCGTGCACCAGTGCCGCCCGTTGGGCAGTTCGTCGTCGTACCTGAACAACAGCACCCGGTCCTCCGGATCAAGCACGATCACCCGCCCGGCCCGCCGCAGCCGCAGCGGAACTGCCTCCTCGGGTCCTGCACCGGTCTGCTCCATAACCACTATTGTCCCGGCTGACTCCCCACGCTCGCCCCAAGCATCGGAGTTAATTTGGATCCGAACGGCACTGGCCCCAGCCCCGGTCCAGGTGCCTGCGGTGATGGCCAGCTCCCGGGGGCGGGTCACACGGACACGGCGGCGCGGATGCTTTCCCGAAGCGAGCTCATGGTGGCCAGCACGGCGCTTGGCTCGTAGCCGCAGTGCGCCATGCAGTTGTCGCAACGCGGGTCCTTGCCCCGGCCGAAGTTCTCCCAGTCGGTCGTCTCGAGCAATTCGGCATAGGTCGTGGCGTAGCCGTCAGCCAGCAGGTAGCACGGCCGCTGCCAGCCGAGCAGCGAGTAGGACGGAACACCCCACGGCGTGCAGGCGAAGTCCCGCTTGCCCTCGAGGAAGTCCAGGAACAGCGGTGAATGGTTCAGCCGCCACTTCTTCCTCCGCCCCTCGGCGAAGGCCGCCCCGAACAGCTCGCGGGTCTGCTCCACGCCCAGGAAGCGGTCTTGAGCCGGCGCCTTCTCGTAGGCGTAGCCGGGGGAGATCTCCATCCGGTCGACCTTGAGCTCGTCGTTGAGGTAGTTCAGCACGTCGATCACGGCCTGCGGTGAGTCGGTGTTGAAGAACGTGCTGTTGGTGTAGACCTGGAAGCCGGCCGCCTTGGCCAGCTTGATGGCGGCCACGGCCTGGTCGAACACGCCTTCCTTGCTGACCGACTCGTCGTGCCGCTCGCGCAGCCCGTCGATGTGCACCATCCAGGCGAAGTTCTTCGACGGCGTGAACTTGTGCAGGTGCTTGGGCAGCAGCACCGCGTTGGTGCACAGCACCACGAACTTGTGGCGCTTGACCAGCTCGTTGACCATCTCGTGGATCTGCGGGTGCATCAGCGGCTCGCCGCCAGCCAGCGAGACCATCGGCGCCCCGCACTCCTCGACCGCGGCGACGGCCTGGTCCACGGGCATCCGCCGCTTGAGCTCCGACGCCGGATGCTGGATCTTCCCGCAGCCCACGCACTTGAGGTTGCACGCGAACAGCGGCTCGACCTCCACGATCATGGGGAACTTCTCGACCCCGCGCAGCTTCATCTTCATCAGATGCGTGCCGAGCTTGATCGACAGGTGCAACGGCAAGCCCATCGTCCACCCCGTTTCGTACTCAGTGTTCGCTACATACAGCTTGTATGTAAGACAATACATCCATGAGTCCCACCCGTCGAGATGACCACGTGGCCGATACGCGTCAGGCCTTGGTCGACGCCGCGCGCACCCTCTTCACCGAGCAGGGCTACGCCGCCACCGGGACCGAGGAGATCGTGGCCGCCGCCCGCGTGACGCGCGGCGCGCTTTACCACCACTTCCACGACAAGTCCGACCTGTTCCGCGCCGTCATGGAGCAGATCGCCCGGGAGGTGGCCGAGCACCTTATCGACGCCGAACTCTCCCGCCCGTCCGCCCCGTCGCAGCCTTCCGCCGACGCCTGGGACGAAGTCCGTGACGGGCTGCGCGCGTTCCTCGACCTGTGCGTCGTCACCGACGACTTTCAGCGCATCGTGCTGGTGGAAGGACCTGCGGTGCTGGGCCACGAGGCCTGGGACGAACTGGTGGCCCGCCACGGCTCGAACCTGCTCGCCGAATGGCTGTCGCGCGCCGTCAAGCAGGGCCGTATCACGGCGGTGCCGATCCAGCCCCTCACCCGCCTGCTGATCGCGATGATCTCCGAGTCCAGCCTCTACATCGCCCGCGCCGACGACCGCTCCGCCGCCCGCGACGCGATGGGCGCGGTCCTCGACCGCCTCCTAAGCGGCCTGGAAGCACCCTCCGATCGCTAGCGAGAAACTCACGCTGTGCCAGGGTGGGGCCACTGCTTATGGCGGCCGATACGGCGGCGGCGGCGAAGCAGGTGGCGGCGACGGATGCGCCGATGACGATCCGGGGAGCGCGGGTGCGCTGGGGTCGTTCCAGTGCGGTGGCTCGTACCGCGGGGCTCTACGCTCGGTGGTGGACCCTGGCTCCTCACGGCAGTTCCAGGTATTGATTCGAAAAAAAGCCTTACCTATGGACCATAGGACCGCATAGAACCGGCCCTATGTTCCCATAGGGCCGGTTGCTGCCGGTCACACTGGCCACACAGGCCGCGGCAGCCACTTCAGGCCTGTTGGCCCGCGGCCGGAGGGTACCGCGAATTATCAGGAAAGACGGGCCTGGGGCATCTGGAACCTGGCCGTATTTTTACGGCGCCGGGCCGTAGGCCGGGCCGCGGCCGGGCTGAGGCGGGGGTTCCGGGCCCGCCCGTGCACTAGATCCACAGATCTACCGCCGAGCCCGGATCCGCGTGCCAAAACTGCCGCGGAGCACAGGATGTGTGACGCCGGAAGCAGGTATGACCCGCCATGACCGGCATGCTCGGCACTGATTGCTGCCGCCACTAGCCCGAAATTGGCGTCTCCAGGAATTGGACCATACGATTGGCTTAGCAGCTTCAGAACGCGGTCCAATCTCCACCTGCGAATCGCTAATCGTAAATCCGACATTTGGTCCGCAACCCCTATTCAATATCTACGATCTGGGGCCGGAAGTATTCAAGGACCTATTGGGGCATAAGTTCGCCAGCGGATCCGCCGGTGCCGCAAGAGGCATCAGCGGGAGGAGGAAAATGACCGAGGGGCTCCTGCGGGACCTGGTTGCGATCCCGGAGGAGGCGCACGCCGGGGACTTCGTGCTCGCCTTGGCCGAGGGGATCGGCGAGGAGTCGACGATCACCGAGTATGTAGTCAGCGAGCAGATTGCGGCCTGCTTCGACCAGGCGCTCGGCCTGATCAAGTCCGCCGTGGCGACATCAACCTCCCGTGCCGCCTACCTCGATGGGCCGTCTGGTTCCGGCAAGTCGCACTTCATGGCCGTGCTGCACGCGATCCTGCGCGGCGACCCGGAGGCTCGCGGCAAGGAAGGCCTCGCCGAGGTGGTCGCCAGGCATGACCCGTGGCTGCGCGGCAGGAAATTCCTGCTCGTGGCCTCCCACCTGCCAGATTTCTCGTCGCTGGACACCGCCGTCCTGAGCGGTTACGTGGCCCAGGTCAGAAAGCTTCACCCCGGCGCCTCGCTGCCGGCTGTATACCGGGACGACGAGCTGATCGCCGACGCGCGGGCGCTGCGGGGCAGGGACGGCGACGAGAAGTTCATCGCCCAGCTTCCCAGCGGCGAGGAGCCGCGGGGTGCTGTGTGGGAGTCCGGGGCTCTGGATGCCGCGTTCGCCGCACCGCCAGGCGGCAAGGACCGGCGGCGGCTCATCGGCGACCTGCTGGCCGGGCCGTTCCACCGGTATGCCGGGGCGGTGCGGGCCGAGACCGAGTCGTTCATCACCCTGGATGAGGGCCTGTCCGTCATCAGCAGGCACGCCAGGGAAGTCCTCGGCTACGACGCGGTCGTGCTGATGCTCGACGAACTCGTGCTTTGGCTGTCCGCGTACGCCGACCATCCGGACAAGGTTCGCGAGGAAGCGCAGAAGGTCTCCAAGCTGGGTGAGCCGGCCGAGTATGAGCGGTCTGCGCCGATCATCAGCTTCGTGCCCAGGCAGCGGGACCTGAGTGACGTGGACGGCCAGGACACCGCGGGCAACCTGTTCGACCTCCTGAAGCACTGGGACGCCCGGTTCTCCTCGATCCGGCTGGACGACCAGAACCTGCCAGCCATCGTGCACGAGCGTCTGCTCAGGCCCAAAGATGACGACGCCGCCGTCGCCCTCAATGCGGCCTTTGAGCTGGCCGCCAACGTCAGCGCCCAGGTATGGGAGACGCTGCTCGACGTGCACGGTGACCCGGGGGACCGGGACGCATTCCGCCTCACCTATCCGTTCAGCCCGGTGTTCCTGCACGCCATGGTGGACATTGCCGGTGCCCTGCAGCGCGAGCGGACAGCGCTCACCTTGATGCAGCAGCTGCTGGTCGACTGCCGGGACACGCTGCTGGCCGGCCAGCTCATGCCGCTGGGCGCGATCTTCGACGTGCTCGACGTAGGCGCGGACCAGCCGTTCACCGACCAGCTGCGGGAGGAGTTCGAGCACGCCAAGAGGTTCTATGCCGGCCGGGTGCGGCCCTACCTGCTGGCCAAGCACGGCGCGGGCGGCCTGCAGGATGCTCACCAAAGCCACGCCCGGTTCCGTGCCGACGACCTGATCGTCAAGACACTGCTACTGGCCGCCTTGGTCCCCGGCGTCGCCGCGCTGCACGGCCTGACCGCGAGCCGCCTGGCCGCGCTGAACCACGGCTCGATCGTCACCGTGCTCCCCAATACCGAGCGCGCCGAGGTGACCAGGATCCTGACGGAGCTCGGCGCGCAATTCGCTGAGATCAGGCTGTCCGGCAGCGAGGACGACCCGCGGGTAGAACTGGCGCTGATCGGAGTCGACACCGAGGAGATCCTCGGCGACGCGCGCTACGCCGACGACGACGCGGCGCGGCAGCGAGTGATCAAGGATCTGCTGCGGGAAGAGCTTGGCCTGGCTGGTCAGGATACGTTCGTCACCGAGACCAAGCTGATCTGGCGTGGCACCGGGCGCCGGGTCGAGATAGTGCTGGGAAACGTCCGGGACGAGGAGCGGTTGCCCCAGTCCGAGTTCGTCCCGGACGAGGCGGGCGCCATCCGCATCGTGATGGACTACCCGGTTGACCCCGGCTTCTACCCGTCCGATGCGCTGAACCGGGTCCGCGGCCTGCGCGACCAGCTGAGCGGGCAAGCCACGCTGGTGTGGTTCGCGCACCACCTTTCGCAGGAGTGTATGACCGATCTGTCGGACCTGGTGGTGGTCAACTACGTGCTGGAACGGGACCGGCTGGCGGAGCTGGCCCCGAACCTGACCGCGAACGACAGGTATTACGCCCGCGCGGAGTTCGAAACCCGGCGTGACATCCTGGCGGTCCGGCTGCGTGGGGCGCTGAGGCGTGCCTACGGGGTGGACAGCGCGGAAGAATCCGACCTCGGGTCCCTCGCCGAGGAGCAGGTGGTCGCGTTCCTGCCGGGGCTTGAGCCGCGGGTCTTGCTCGGCCAGCCGCTGACGGGCGCCGTGCAGCGCCTCAGCTTTCAGCTTCTGGATCACCTCTACCCTGGCCATCCCGATTTTGATCCGAACGTACGCGGGCAGGAGCTCAAGGTCACCGAACTCGACACCGTGGTGCGAGCCGTCGAGGCGGCTTCCCGCGACAAGGCCGGCCGTTACGAGGGTCCGCGGACTGACTACGCCACCCTCAATAAGGTCGCTAGCCCGCTGAAGCTCGGCGCGATGCACGAGGACGCCTTCGTGCTCGGTCATGAATGGCCGCGGCTGATTGAGCGGAAGGCCGGCGGCACGTCTGAGTCGAACGTCGCGCAGCTGCGCGAGTGGATCGACGAGGAACAGCCGGGCCTGCCCGCCCCCGTCCGTGATCTTGTCGTGGTCTGCTACGCGATTCAGACGGACAAGTCCTGGATCTGGGCGGGGCGGCAGATCAACATGCCGGACCTGACCGAGCTCGCCGACGACATGGTGCTGCGCGGCGGAGGCAACGGTGCGGTCAAGCAGTCACGCCCGGACCGCGTGTTTTCGCGGCGGATCCCGGCGGATGAGGTAGCCGCGGTCGTCGAAGAAATCTGCACCGCGGCGGATGCCAATCGCGGGGCCGAATTCGAGATCCTTTGGCGAGTTGTACCCCGCTGAGCGTTACCATCTAGCCAATAGTTAACGTTCGCTCGGACTTGGCACGAAGTATCCGGGACTGCGGTGCCTTGGCTCATTCGCCGGGTAGCGAGCGATGGGGTATTTAGGGCATTCAGGGTTGGGGTGGGTGGGGTGGACAGCGATGCTCCCGGCATGGGCGCCTTCCTGGTCAGCTTCTCCGCGGGTACCCGCATCGCGGGTTACCGGCTAGAGAATCAGATCGGCCAGGGCGGGATGGCCATCGTGTACCGGGCCCGCGATGAGCGGCTTGGCCGGCTGGTGGCGCTGAAAATCCTCGCGCCGACACTGGCCGGAGACCCGGAATTCCGGCAGCGTTTCGTCAGTGAGTCCCGGGCGGCGGCGGCCATCGACGATCCGCACATCGTCCCGGTCTTCGAGGCCGGCGAGGCGGACGGCGTCCTGTTCATCGCGATGCGGTACGTGCCGGGCGGGGATGGCCATTCGCTGCTCAGGCGGGAGGGCCCACTGCCGCCCGGCCGGGTCACGGAGATCATCTCGCCGATGGCCTCGGCGCTGGACGCCGCGCACCGGGCCGGCTTGCTGCATCGCGACGTGAAGCCCTCGAACATGCTGATGGACATCGTTGCTGGCCGCCCCGACCATGTCTACCTGTCGGATTTCGGGCTGAGCAAGGCCGTGACGGCCTCGTCCGGGATGACCAGGGTGGGACAGGTCATGGGGACGCCGGACTACCTGTCCCCTGAGCAGATCGCGGGCCAGCTCGCGGACGCCAGGGCCGATCAGTACGCGCTGGCCTGCTCGGCCTTCGAATTGCTCACCGGCACGCTGCCGTTCCACCGCGACGACCCCATGGCGGTGGTGAACGCTCACCTCTCGGAGCCCCCGCCGCTGGTCACGTCCCGGCGGCCGGGCCTGCCCCGGGCGGCCGACGCCGTCTTGTCGAAGGCCATGGCCAAGGCGCCGGATGACCGCTACGCCAGCTGCGGGCAGTTCGCTGACGCCCTCCGCTTCGCGTTCGGCTTCCAGTCCTATGATTCCGGTCCGCGGGTCGCGTCGGCAGACACGCATCCGCCGACCGCGGGATGGTGGCAGGCGGCCCCGCCGCCCCGCGACGTCGACACGAATACGGCCCTCCCCGCCGCGGCCGCAGGCGCTACCGGTCCCCGCCAGGTCTGGCCGGGCGGTGTCTCAGAAGGCGGGGCCTCCAGGGGCGCTGTCTCCGAAGGCCGTGTCGGCGATGGCGGTGTCTCGGGGGGCGGTGTCTCCGCCGGCGGCGGCGACACGCGGCGGCGGCGCAGGCGCCTTGTCGTCATAGCCGCCGTCGCGGCGGTGATCGTCGTGGCGGGCGGCCTGACCGCGGGACTACTCGCCGGAAATACCGGCGTCCATCACCCTGTCGTGGTGCCGCTCTCGGCGAAATCGGCCGAGCCCGTCGTGACCGGAGATATATGGGTCGCGTACAACAGCGGCAAGTACTCGACCGCCGAGATCGACGGCAAAATCGGGAAAGCTGTCAGCGGCGAGGTCGTGCAGTTGTACGCTCAGCCGTTCCCCTACTCCCGCGCACCGGTCCAGGTCCAATCGGCCATCTTGCATCCAACGGGCGGTACGGCCTCGTACCAGTTCCAGGTGACGCCGACCCTGGCCACGCGCTACCAGGTCAAGCTGTTCGCCAGCAGCACCGCGTCGGCGCCCGCGGGCACGTCGGCGACGACCACCGTCTACGTCGCCAGCGGCGGATCGACGACCAATTCCAAGACGTGCAGCCGACCGGTCTGTCATGAGACCTTCACGGAAACCGTTGAGGTGCCGCCCTCGGCGCTGGCGACCGAGTTGGCCAAGCCGTGGTACGTGTACCTCGGCTTGAACCTGGCCCCGGTCAAGGAGCCGTCAGCGCCGAAGTCGTTTGTGCTGGGCGCGGGCAACGGCCAGGTCACCGCGACGCACCGGATATCGGCGGACGAATTCAGCGTCACCATTACGTATTCGTTCCAGGTCGGCAACAACGCCTACAACTGGAACTGGTTCGCCTGCGTCAAGGACAGCCTGGCTCAGGACGGCATCGGACTGCCCGGCGATCACGGCTGCGGTGCGGCGCGCGTTCCCAGCGGGGACGACTACATCGGCTAGCCGTCACGCGGTCTCCCCGCGCCGGTCAGGTGCCGGGTCGGCGCGGGGACCGGGTGCCGCGGCGGCCCAGGAGTGAACGCGGAGCGCCGCGAGCGTGTCGGGGGTGAGGTCGTGTTCGGCCGCGTCGACCACCCCGAGATCGGCGCGGACGTGCCCAGGCCCGGGCCTCGTCCCGCAGCCGGCTCCGGGCCACGGGGGCGTAAGACTCGATCAGGTCGCCGGCTAGCAGATCGGTCTAGGCGAGCAGCGCGGCGGTCTCCGCGGCGAACAGGTCGATACGGGGCTGCGCCGGGTCAGGCAGGGGCTGTCCCGGCCCGGCGGGTACGGCCGCCAGGCACCCGGCCGGGGCAGGGGAGCCGGTAGCCGTTCGGGGGAGAAGCAGGCCGCGAGAACCCCGCAGACATATCACCAGAGCTCAGGTCGGGGTCTCGGCGGTATTCGCCGCTGATGCAGCCGCCGTCGAGGAGTTCTTCGGCCGCGCCGAGGCCTTGCGGTTTCTGGTCCTCGTCGGCTTCCGCGGTTCCTCGATCAGCTTGACGACGATGTCGGGGCCGTCAGTCTCGACGATCTGGACCCGCTGCGGGAGCATGGCCAGGAACGCCCGGAAGCTCCGGCAGCCGTAATTGTGCTCGTCGAAGGCCGCGTCAAGCGCGAGCATCTTGCTCTTCAGGCCGCCCGCGGTCAGCGTCTCGGCGTTGGACTCCTCAAACGCCCGGACCAGCAATTGCTCCGCCTCGCCGATGTCGAACGCCGCGTTCACCGCGGGCCGGACGTCCGGCTCGACCTCGGCGACCAGCGTCCCCCAGTACTTGTACTCCGAGCAGACCGACACCAGCTTGCGGCTCGCGTTCGCCTCGGTGCCGACGCCCACCACCCACTTGCCGAACTCGCGCAGCCGCTGCACCAGGGGCGAGTAGTCTCCGTCGCCGCTGACCAGCACGAACACACTGATGTCGGGGTGAACGATCAGGGTCTCCATGGCGTCGACCGCCATCCTGATGTCGGCGGCATTCTTGTTCTGGAAGCCGACCCGGGCGACCTGGATGAGGTCCACGCCGTTCATCGCCAGGTCCTCCTGGTGACTGCCGAAGCGCGTGTTGGCCCAGTCCGCGTACGCCCGCCGCACCGACGCGTTGCCGTACCCGCGGCACAGCCGGGTCAGCGCCTCATAAGGCGCCGGGTTCGCCTGGTCGGGCAGTTCCTTGACCGCGCCGAGGACGAGGTTCTCGAAATCCACGAATACGGCGACTTGCGCCGACCCATCGGGCTCCATCGTCCACTCCTTCAGCCGCTTAGGCGATCTGGCGACGTAACGATTCTGTCGACCTAGCGATGAAACGGTATCTCAGCCGCGCTGGGCCCGGACCGGTAACCGGGGTTCCTTCACGGGCGGGTTTACCAGGGCGCAACAAATTGTCACAAGCCGTCAACAATGCAGGGCTACCGTATCTCATCCGCTGTGGCTGACGGCGAAGGGGTGATCGCAAGGCACAAATGGGGCAACGACACCGGTATTTCTCCCGCTCACTCTGCGAGATACGCAGGCCCAAAACGAAGGTCGTACATAAATGGCCGTTTGGGATTGGTTCGATCGGCGATCGTTTCATTACCGGGATTTTGGCGGTCTGGCCAATCCTGGCGAGACGATACGCCGCCCCTCCATCACGCTGATCCTGCCTACCCGTGAGGTCGCCGGTACCATCGGCCCGATCCTGGACACGGTGGCCCGGCTGAACGAACGGACTGGCCTAGTCGATCAGGTGCTGGTGGTCGACGCGGACTCCTCCGACGGGACCGCGGATATCGCCAGGGCCCATGGGGCCGAGGTCTACTCGGAGAACGAATTGCTGCCCGAGTTCGGGCCTGCCCTGGGCAAAGGCGACGCGATGTGGCGCGGCCTGTCGGCGGCACGCGGCGATATCGTCATGTACGCCGATACCGACACACCGGGTTTCGGCGAGCACTTCATCTACGGCACCCTCGGGCCGCTCTTGACGGTGCCCGGCGTTCAGTTCAGCAAGGCCGCCTACCGGCGCCCTTTCACCAGCGAAAGCCAATCCGTCGTCGACGGCGGCGGCCGGGTGACCGAGCTGATGGCCAAGCCCTTGCTGAACTTCTTCTATCCGGAACTCGCCGGATTCGTCCAGCCGCTGGCGGGCGAGTTCGCCGGGGCCCGCGATCTGCTGTTCCGGACCCCGTTCCTGACCGGATACGGGGTCGAGATCGCGATCCTCATCGACGTGTTCTCCGACGCCGGACTGTCCGCGATGGCACAGGTGGACCTCGGCTCGCGACAGAACCGTCACCAGCCGCTCTGGGACCTGACCAGGATGAGCTCGACCGTGCTGCGCGCGCTGGCCCGCCGGGTGCCCGGGCTGGAACAGCAGATGCTCACCCCGCAAGGGCCCGACGTCTGGGAACTCCGCCGCCCCGAGACTTACCTGCACGCGGTCGCCACCGAGGACGGCCTCCGCCTCGACGAGCACCTCAACGAGCTACTCGAGCGTCCGCCCATGGCCCAGGTGCGGCCCGCCATCTCCGAGGAGGTCCCCGCTTATCAAGCGGGCATGTAACGCGGCAAGCCGGGTGCCCTAGTGGACGTGGAAGCGCCAGTCCCTCGGTACCCGGCCCGCGGGCCCAGGCACCGGCTGGTCAAGCGGGTGGCTCTCCGGAGGTGCCAGCGCCGGCCCCTCGTACATTTCCTTGGTCTCGTAGCTGTAGAACCAATCCTCGCCCGGCTCGAAGCTCCGGATGAGCGGGTGCCCGGCCGAGGCCGCGTGGGCGGACGCATGCTGCGAGGGGGATGTGTCGCAGCAGCCGATGTGCCCGCACTGGGCGCACCGCCGCAGGTGCACCCACCACCCGCTGGCCTCCTCGCACTCCACGCACCCGGTTCCGCTCGGCGGCACCGAAGGGTCGATCCCCGCTATCTCGCTCATTCAGCTCTCCTTAGTAACCGGGCTACCCGCGCCCTGCGGCGAGATGCACCGCGTCCGGGCCGTCCGGCGCCGCCACCGTGTCGTTCTGCGCGGTCAGCGGCAGCCACACCTGGAAGCGCGTGTCGCCAGGCGACGATTCTAGATTGATCTCACCGTGGTGCTTGTTGACTATGATGCGGAAGCTGATGTCCAGCCCCAGGCCCGTTCCCTCACCCACCGGCTTGGTCGTGAAGAACGGCTCGAATATCCGGTCCTTTATCTCCGGCGGCACCCCCGGCCCGGTATCGCCGAACTCCACGAACACCTGATCGCGGTCCAGCCCGGTGCGCACGGTCAGCGTCCCGGAGGCACCCATCGCCGAGACCGCGTTGTCGATCAGGTTTGTCCACACCTGGTTCAGCTCGCCGGCGTAGGCCGGGATGTGCGGGAGGCCGGCCTGGTAGTCCTTGACCACGGTGATCCCGGGCGGGAACTTCCCTGACAGCATGAGCAGCGTGCTGTCCAGCAGTTCGTGCACGTCGACGACCTGGTACGGAGCCCGGTCGAGCTGCGAGTACTGCTTGGCCGCGCCGACCAGGGTGGAGACCCGGGTGGTGGAGTCCTCGATCTCGTTCATCAGCAGCTCGGTCTCGACGGTGTAGTTAAGCCACCGCAGCGCGCTCTCGAGTATCTCCGGCTCCACCGTGATCGCGACGTGCTCGAGCCAGGCAACGTCCAGCCCGGCCGCTACGAACGTCGGGGCCAGATCCCAGGCGTCCCGCACGCCGCGATCATCCAGCCAGTCCGAGATCTCGTCCTCGCGGTCCGATGCCTCCATCGGCGCCAGGGCCAGGGCCTTGGGTACCCGCTCGGCCGCCTCTTCCTGGAGCCGGATCAGCGTCTCCAGCGTGGTCCGGTCCCACTTACCGCCCGCGATCATGCCGAGCTTGTGCCGCATCCCGGCGACTCGCTCGCGCAACGCCGCCGTGGCCCGCACTGCCGCCGCGGCCGGGTTGTTCAGCTCATGGGTCAGGCCCGCCGACAGCGAG
>Ga0209006_10003826_pt1 | contig 13662 bp, 8 predicted proteins | sample JacPin_JW_Ref_O2_FD_188567 | JGI IMG/M metagenome (GOLD analysis project Ga0209006, IMG submission 188567) | Forest soil microbial communities from Algoma, Ontario, Canada - Jack Pine, Ontario site 1_JW_Ref_O2 (SPAdes) (version 2) | ecosystem: Environmental > Terrestrial > Soil > Boreal... | reverse complement strand
CTCCCGCCGCAGGTCACGGCCTTATTGGAGGAGCAATTGGACGGGCGCGGCGATTTTATGGTTGCCGTGGGCACGGATTTTACGCAAGGCACAAGCACCGTCATCCGCAACGTGCAATTGAACGGCAAGACTTACCAGGCATTTGTCTATGGCCGACGGCTGACTCAAGCTTGCAAGACCGGCATTCCGCTGCACGGTATCGCCATCGCCGGCAAAATGGCCGTGCAGGCCGACCCGCTCCGCAAAATTGGAAGCGACGAAGCCGCCGCATTGTCAACCCAGCACGGCTATCCGAGTGATGGAATTTGCGGTGTGTCTGGGCAATCGGCCACTTCGCGCAACCAGCCGGTTTACGCGGAGAGCGGCGGCGGCATCCTGTGCTTTTGCGGCGACAACCACTATGCCCTGGTCAATACGCACTGGGCCGAAGCGGAAAGCGGAGGGACCGCTGCCTCCGGCGATACCAGCACGCTATCCGGGTCCGCGGTTATTGACGACGCGTGGACACAAGGGGCGAAGAACGTTCTTTATATACGGGTTAATTTTCCGGACGACTTGACCGAACCGATTTCCGAGGCCGACGCCTACGAGGATATGGTGCAGGTCAATGACTATTACACGGCCCAATCCTACAATCTGACTTCGACCGAGCCAACGGTCACACCGCTGGTGACGGTACCGCAAGTGAAAGCGTATTACACACCCGATCCGGGGCTGCTCTTGACAGACGCCCGCGCGGCGGCTTTGCAGGCCGGCTACGACACCGCCTATTTCGATCGGGACGTCATCGCGTTCACTGGCGTTCCCGGCTACACGTTCGGCGGCCTGGCCTACGTGGGAGGCAAGGGGGTCTGGTTGCAGGAAATGGCGCCGGGTGTGACCGCGCATGAGCTGGGGCATAATTACGGCCTCTGGCACGCGAATCTATGGAACACGACCTCCAACTTCAGTTCGGTTGGCCCCGGGACGAACCTGGAATACGGCAATATTTACGACACGATGGGAAACGCCGGCGGCGGCATCAATCAATTCAATGCCGCGCACAAAAACGCCTTGGACTGGCTCAAGGCCGATGCCGTGCAGGAAGTGACCAGCAACGGCGTCTATCGTATTTATCCCATGGATGATCCGGCGCGCGTTCAGGGGAGATATTATGCAGCCATCGTGCGGAAGGATTTCATGCGCAATTATTGGCTCGAATTTCGCAACCTGTTCACGGACAACCCGTGGACGCAAAACGGAGTGTTGGTGGACTGGGCGCCTTGGCAGCGCAGCAATGGCGGCTCGCACCTGATTGATACGACGCCGGGCTCGCCCGACACTTCGGACAGCGACAGCCGCGACGACGCCGCAGTCGTAATAGGCCGCACCTTCAATGACAACGCAGGGGGCGTCCACATCACGACTCTCGATCGTGGTGTCACGGGCACGGATCCATTCCTGGACGTGCAAGTGAATCTGGGCTGCTTTACAAACGACCAGCCGCCCTTTATGGACGTGGAAGTGGACCAGACGAACGTCGCGCCGGGCACGGAGGTGCATTTCCATGCCACTGCCGCCGACCTTGATGGCGATGCGCTGGCCTACTCGTGGACATTTGATGACTTTAGTTTTTCAACCAACAATTTGTCGTTCGTCGCCAAAACGTGGACTGCGCCAGGCGACCACGTTGTGCGTTGCGTCGTAAGCGATATGAAAGGCGGAGAGGCGAGTGCAAACACGGTTGTAACCGTAGGCGAACAGGGCGGATTCCGGATTTCCGGTCGCGTCACGGACACGAATTCGCGGCCGCTCGAAGGAGTCCTGGTTGGAAATGGCTCGGCGACCATCAGCGGTTTCCAAGGCTGCTACACCGACAGCGACGGCTATTATATCATCGCCAATGTCACCGGCAGCCTCCCGTTGAGCGCCATCCAGTATGGTTACAATTTCACCGCAACGACGAACTGGCAAGATCCGCTTCCAGGGACGGAAGGCTTGACGAACGCGGACTTCGTGGGGGTCCCGCTGACCACGGTCAGCATTGCCGCGGACACGAATGAAGTCTGGGAAAATGACAGTTCCACGCATTATTTCACGCTGACGCGCACGGGCGCGGCCACGAACGATTTATTGGTGCAACTGTATGTCTCCGGCTCGGCCACCCTTGGGACAGAGTATGCTCTGGACCCGACCTTCCCGACGAATTCCGTCACCATTCCCGCAGGTTCCAATAGTCTCACGTTTGCTTTTCAAGCCATCGACGCCTCCATAATAGGCCCGGAAACGGCAACGCTCACGGTGGTGGACGACTCGAACATGGTTTCTCCGGCTTACATCCTGGCGCCGCTGGCCGAAGCCACCATCACAATCCTCGCCAGCAACCCGCAATCCCCCTCAACCGTGAACGTGGCCACGACCACGCAGGAAATCTCGGAGAATGGAATGGACGAAGGCCAGTTCGTCTTCACGCGCTCCGGCTCGACCCAAAATGATCTTTACGTCAACTATTCCATTGGCGGCACCGGGAACCCGGGCACGGATTACACGCCGCTGACAGGCGTCGCGCTTATCGCCGCCGGCCAAAGCAGCACCACCATTCCGCTGCAACCCTTGGATGCTCACACAGTCGCACTGGACGCAACCGTCGCCGTCACCATCGCCGCTAGCGGAACTTACAATGTCGGCAGTTCGCCCTCGGCGACGATTACGATTATGAACGACGCCGTCACCGTGGTAACGGTCGTTCCAACCGCCGAACCCGCCAGCACTTCTTCGCAGGGCGTGTTCACGTTCATGCGCGACGGCGATCTGACGGATGCGCTGGTTGTCAACTACCTCGTAAGCGGGACGGCCATTTCAGGGACGGAATTTGTGCCATTGAGCGGCACTGCCACCATCCCGGCCTACTCAATTTCGGCGAATGTGACGCTGTCGGCCATTGATACCGGGGTCCTTGAACCGGACGAATCGGTCACGCTCACACTGACGAATAATTATAATTACGACGTCGGCACGCCGGGCAGCGCGACTATTGCGATTACGCAAAACGAAAAACCGACTGTGACCGTCAGCGCTCCCGTGGCCAGCGTTTCCGCGCAGGGCGATACGTTTGGCGAGTTTTTGCTCTCGCGCAATGGTTCCAGCGGCAATTTGACCGTTTACCTCAGCATCAGCGGCACCGCCCAGAGCGGGTTTGACTATTTGCAGATCGATAATCCGGTGATCATCCCCGATGGCTCAAGTTCTGTGGCGGTGGATGTCATTCCGTTCCTCAATTCAATTATCGAGCTGACCAATACCGTTATTCTCGGCGTACTGACCAACGAAAGCTACAATGTGGGCTCACCGGAAGTCGCCACTGTGGACATTGTCCCCGCCGGGTCGAGCCAACTTCCGGGAGTGGGCTTCAGCTTCGCTTCTTCCTCTTACCCGGAAACCGAATCGCCCGGCATCGCGGTATCGTTGAGCCTCCCGGCCTCGAGTACGGTGAGCGTCGATTACATGGTGGTCGGAGGTACCGCTCCCGCCTCGCGCTACTCGTTGCCGCCTGGCACGCTAACCATTCAACCCACCAACCAAGTCGGCATAATTCCATTGCAGATAGTCAATGATAACGTTGCGGAGCCAGCGCAAACCATCGAAGTGGCCCTTTACAATCCCACTAACGCGGCACTGGACGGGATCAGAGTCCACACTTACATCATCCAAGCCGACGACGGAGCGACGGTCAGCGTGACGGCGACGGTGCCGAATGCATCGAACGTCGGGCCGGTGCCAGGCAATTTCCGCATCACGCGCACGGGGCCAACCAATGCCAGCCAGATTGTCACTTACGAGATCACCAGCACCGCCAGCGCGCCGACCGATTACCAACCGCTTGGAACAACGGCGACGATACCCGCCGGCGCGAGGTATATTGATCTGCCGGTAATTCCCTCCGATAAATACTCCGTTCAGGTAGGGCAGTCAGTGGTTTTGACGCTCATCAGCGCGACGGGGGCCGCGATCGTCGCGCCAAGTGCCGCGACGGTGAACATCAGCGATAATGACTCGAACCCGCTGCCCTTCGTCACGGTCACCTCGACCAACCAACCCTTCGCTGTCGAAGGCGGCGTCAATGGGGGATTTGTAATCACGCGCACCGGTTCGACCAGCAGCGCGTTGACCATTTCGTTTGGTGTTGGCGGCACGGCCATCCCCGGCACGAGTTATGTGGCGCTGGCTAATTCAGTGACCATCCCGGCGGGCCAATCGAGTGTGACGGTGCCTGTCGTCGCGATTAACAACACCGCCACCGAGAGCGATCAAACAGTCGTCCTTTCTTTGACGGTCGGTCAAATTTATCAAGTCGGCGCCGCTGCTTCTGCCACCGTGACAGTTCAAGGCAACAAGCAAAGCGTCTGGATTGAAGCCAGTGATTTTGACGCCGCAAAATATGAACTGGTCGCGGGCCAATTTACCTTCACGCGCATTGGCACCACGAATGCGCCTGCGACCATCAATTACACCATCAGCGGCACGGCTAGAAACGGCTACGATTATGTCCTCATCCCAAATTCCGTGGTCATTCCGGCGGGCCAATCGACTGCGACGCTGCCGGTCCAACCGCTTCTCACTGGAGTGGTGGAAGGCCCCGTCACCGTGACCCTGACATTGCAAGCCAACCCTGCCTACACGCTTGGCGCGCCGACGAGCGCCACAGTGACGATCGATGACAATTACCCGATGCTCACCATCACCTCCATCATAACCAACGTGCTGCAAGGCAGCGGGACCAACGGCATCTTTCGGCTGTCGCGCGCCGGCGATCCGTACATCCCCTTCACGGCTTATCTTGCGGCCGGAGGCAGCGCCAACTACGGAGCGGATTATCCGGGCTTTCCCACCAATATTTACTTTAATTGCGGCGTCACTTTCATTGATTTGAACGTCACGCCGACGAACAACATGGTCGCGGGAAACGATACCTCCGTCACCGCGTCGATCGTGCCGAATCCGGCTTATACCATTCTGTCTCCGAGCAACGCGCTCTTGACCATTAACAATGCGGGCGGTCATGAAACGCCGATTGTCACGATGAACAGCCCTGTCGGAGGTGTCGCTTATCTCGTCGGCACCAACGTCGGCCTTGTCCTAAACGCAACCGTGAGTGACACCACAACGGACACGGTCGCGTGGACGGAATTATCCGGGCCAACGAACTTCGCCTTTACCGATTTAACCAATGCCGACACGGGCGTTTTTCTGACCAATGCCGGCATTTACGTTTTCCAATGCACGGCCGACAACGCGTATTTGCAAAGTTCCACGGAGGTGACGGCCATCGTGTCGGCCGATGTGTTGACGAGCACGAACCTGCTGCATTGGACTTTTGACGAAGGGAGCGGGACAAACGTGAATGATATTTCCGGCGCGGGACATAATGGCGTCCTCGTGGGCGCACCGACTTGGATCAGCAATGGCATTATCGGCGGCGCGCTGAATTTCGACGGCGGGAACGACTTCGTGCGACAGGCTACCAACAAGAGCTTCCTCAACGGACTGCCGGCCTTCACGCTTTCGCTTTGGATAAAAACGGGGACCACCAATGTGGACGGCGGCTTTTTCGCGGGCGCCGATGACACCGAGACGAATCAAACTCTTTCGATAGTTGCTCGACAAACCGCTTCCTGTGGCACCAACTCCAACGTAATTGAAGTCACCGTTCCGACCACTCGCGGTGTCGTCCACCACATCAGCGCAAGCGAGGCGATCCGGCCACTCGAGTGGGAAAACATAACACTAACTTGGAGCAACACCGTTGCACCTTCGCTCTACATCAACGGGCAGCTTGACCAGCCTGACGCGGGCATGGTCGAGGCGCTTGGATCGCTCACCAACAGCCCTGAATTCATCGTCGGCAATGGTTGGGCCGACAGCCCTGGTTCATGGAATGGTTCGGTGGACGACGTGCGTCTTTTCAGGCGCGCCTTGAACGCCAATGAGGTCCTCGCGCTTTATGGCTGGGCGGTTTCCAATCACGCTCCAGTGGTGAGCGCCGGCTCCAACGTCATCGTGCAGTTTGAGGTCCCGGTCACGCTGACCGGAATTGTGACCGATGACGGCTTGCCCAATCCGCCCGACCTTGTTACCACAACCTGGTCGGATTTTGGCACGAATCCCGTGCCCATCCCGAATCCTGGCAGTCTGAGCAATTCGTTTGTTTTCACCAACGGCGGAGACTACACTTTCCAATTGACAGCCAACGACGGCCAGGCGGCCACGTTCAGTCTCGTCACGGTTACTTCCGTTCCGCCGACGCTGGTTTACATCTACGCGGATATATCCGACGCCTACGATTTGGGGCCCGTGCCCGGCGATTTCACCTTGATTCGCAGTGGCGGCGACACGAACGATGCCCTGACTATTTATCTGGCCATCTCCGGCACGGCCAGCAACGGCGTCAACTATGTGACGATGACGAATCTCGCGACGTTCGATCCTGGGTCGAATTCCGTCTCGATCCCCGTGCTGCCGATCCTGGATTATTCCATCAAAGGCGACGAGTCCGTGATATTGACCATTGTCTCGAACATTTCCTACTCCATTCAGCCAGGACAAGGTCAAGCTACCGTCACCATCCACGATTCGCCGTACGGCGAATGGAGCATCGCGAATTTCACCTTGGAACAATTGACAGAACCGCAATTGACCGGCCCAGCCGCGAGTTTCGAAAACGATGGCCTAGCGAATTTTGCCGCCTACGCCTTCAACCTCGACCCCAAAGTGATCAATACCAACCCGCCCTACCAGTGGGGCTTGCAGATAGATCCGAATGACGGGCTGGAACATCTGACGATAACTTACACCCGGTGGCTCCCGCCGCGCGTGGTCGAATACGCCGCCTATGTTTCAACGAACCTGGAGACCTGGGATACCGGCTCGAATTATGTGGAGGAATTCTCTTCATCGCCGGATACAAACGGCATCACCGAGACCGTGGAAGTCCGCGCCCTCATGCCATTTCCCAGCACGACCAACCTCTACATGAACATCGGCGTCCGCATCGGGCAAGTCCCGACTGATCAATAAAGTTGAGTCGGGCGTTGACGGAGAGTGGGATTGAAACGACCAAGTGGCGCATCTAAGTTCCAGTCAAATCCAAGTCCAAACTCAGGATTACAGACTCTTTGAACGTCGGCGAGCCGCGAAATAGAAAAACCAAAACACCACGCCGAGCTCGGCATAGACAAGCGCGCTCCGAGGCGCATCACGCAGAAACCACCACAGGTGTCCCTCCGTGTAAAGGAACGAGAAGGGCGCGAGCGAGAAGAAAATGGCGAGAGCCATTAACCAATTCCGTCGGGCCAGACGGCGGCGGGCCTCCCGGAAGGAGAGCGCCTCCGCAACGTCTCTCGCGGGCGGCACCGCTCCGGGAAGGGGCGTGCTCATGATCAGGCGGAGTTCCTCGGCCTGCCTCGGATTTTGCTGCAAGTATTCTTCCACCAGCGCGCGCGTGTCGGCGCTGCATTCATGGGCCGCATAGAGCGGCATCAAGTCATTTATAATATCGCGTGTTACATTCATAGTTGTTCTTTCGTTTTTGGGTGCAGAAGATCGGCGAGTTTGGCGCGCGCTCGGAAAACTCTTATCCTGACGGCCGCCGCCGAGAGACCGGTCGCCGCCGCAATATCCTCATAGGACAATTCCTGCTCGGCGCGCATCAGAAGCACAGTCCGGTCAATTTCAGGCAGGGCTTGAACGGCTGTCATCGCGCGTTGGAATTCATCCCGGTTGACTGCGGCTTCGTCAGGTTGAGTCGCGCAGTCCGGCGTCGCCTCATCCAGAGTTTCAAGACGCGATTGGCGCCGCCATTGTCGGCGGTGAAGATTTCGCGCAATGGTGAACAAATACGCCTTGACGGTCTCCATGCGAGGCCCCTGGGGAGACGTCCACGCGCGAACAAAGGTCTCGGAAGTAATATCGCTGGCGTCGTGAGGATTGCCCGTCAGCCAGTGCGCGAAGCGATAAACATCGCCGGCGTGCCGTTCATACAGCTCATGAAACGTGATGGGTCGTTCATCCACGCCGACACTATCCCGAAACGGCGGAAATGTTACAAAGTTTTTGGCTGGGATGCGGGGCGCATCTCACTTTATGGCAAATTATTTCTTCAACGTCGGATAGCGTCCCCTCGCCCCGCCGGGCGGGGAGAGGGATAGGGAGAGGGGCACGCCAGCTCGAACCTCCTCACCCCGACCCTCTCCTCCACAAGTTTGTGGAAGAGAGGGAGACGGGCAAAGCCGCCAACAAGTGAGCTGCGCCTCGGTATGCGACTGGGAAAGGTTTGCTCTTTCGCAAATGCAGATTCGCGCGCAGAGGCGCAGAGAAATCGAAAATCCCTTAGAGGCAGGATAAAGCCAAAACCAACCTGCTGCTTACGTCAAGGTGATCTTGTCGTCCTTCTTCAGCGTGACGATGGCTTTTTTCCAGTGCGGGGCGCGGCCTTCGAAGGGCGTGCGGCAGCGGCGCGCTTTGCCGCGGACGTTGAGGGTGTTGACCTTGATTACCTTGACCTTGAAAAGCTCCTGCACGGCCTGGCGAATCTCGCCCTTGTTGGCGCGGCGGTCGGCCACGACGGTGTATTGATTGAATTTTTCCGATTGGCGGGTGCCCTTTTCGGTCACGCGGACGGTCTTGATAATATCAAAAGAGTTCATGCTATTCCTTGGCCAGCCGTTGTTCGACTTGTTCGAACGCGCCGCGTGTAAAGACCAATTTTCCGCTGCGCAACACCTGGTAGGTGTTGAGCGATTCGCCTGTCGCCAATTCAACGCGGGAGATATTGCGGGCGGCCATCCGGAGATTCTTCTCTTCGCCGCCGGCCACAATCAAAGCAGTGCCTTCGACCTGCAAGGCGGAGAGCACGCCCAGAAAATCGCGGGTCTTGTGGGTGGCGAGTTTCAAATCATCGACAATCAGAACATCGCCGGCCTTGAGACGTTCGCTCAACGCTTTGCGCAACGCCAGTTGGCGAGCGCCGCGGTTGACCTTTTGGGTAAAATCGCGAGGCTTGGGTCCGAAGACCACACCGCCTCCGCGCCACAAGGGAGATTGAAAGGAGCCGGCGCGGGCGCGTCCGGTGCCCTTTTGCCGCCACGGCTTCTTGTTGGTGCCGGCGACTTCGCCGACGTTCTTGGTGCAGGCGGTGCCCATGCGCTGGGCGGCGTTGTAGGCGACGACCGTCTGGTGAACGGCCTGGGTGCCGCTGCAATCCTCGATCAGCTTGAGCTTGATCTCGAATTCGCCCTGGTCCTTGCCTTGGATGTCTTTGACCGTAAGCTTCATAAACTATTTCTTCTTGGCTTCCGCCTTGGCGGGAGCGGCGGCGGCCGCTGGCTTGCCCTTGGTGGCGGGCGCGGCTTCAACGGCGGTCCGGACGGCCAGGCGACGCTTGGCGCGATCGGAGCCTTTGGGCAGCTTCTTGGCCTCGCGGATGATGACGTAGTCGTTGTTGGAACCGGGAATCGCGCCTTTGATCAACAATAAATTGTCGGCCTCGCGCACTTGGATGACCTGCAAATTCTGGGCGGTGCGGCGAACCTGGCCCATGTGGCCGGGCATCTTCATGCCGCGCATCACAGTGCCGGGAAAGAGGCGCTGTCCGATGGCCCCGGAACGGCGCCGCCAGCCTTTGGCTCCGTGCGAGGCATCGCCGCCGCGGAAATTGTGCCGCTTCATCACGCCTTCAAAGCCACGGCCTTTGGTCACGCCGATGGCATCGACAAAATCGCCCTGCGCGAAAATGCCAGGGCCGATGACGTCGCCGGGCTTGACTTGGAGGGTGAAATCGCGGAACTCGGTCACGCGTTTGGTCGGCTTGGCTGAGAATTTCTTGAAATGGCCCAGCAACGGCTTGGTGACGCGTTGCTCCTTCTGATCGTCGAAGCCCAATTGCACGGCGTTGTAGCCGTCGGACTCGACCGTTTTGGTCTGGATGACACGATTGGGGCCGACCAAAACAATGGTCACAGGAATCATCACGCCGCGAGCGTCATAGACGCTGGTCTGGCCGAGTTTTTTTCCAAGAAGTCCGAGCATGGGGGAATGAGGGGTTAAATCTTAATCGTGATGTCCACGCCGGCGGGCAGATTCAGCTTTTTCAGCTCGTCCACCGTCTTGGCCGTTGGTTCGATAATGTCCAGCAGCCGCTTGTGCGTGCGCTGCTCGAAAGTTTCCTGCGACTTTTTATCCGAGTGCGGTGAACGCAAGACGGTAAAGCGCTCAATGCGCGTGGGAAGCGGGATCGGGCCGGCCACTCGCGCGCCGGTGCGCTTGACGGTCTCCACGATGTCGTGAGCTGACTGGTCGATGACGCGATGGTCAAAGGCCTTCAATCGAATTCGAATACGTTGTCCCGCCATATAAAAAGAACAATTTTAAATTTTTTTACGTCCGAGCCGCCGGCTTCTTGCCCGCCTGCTCCAGGATGACGCTAAGGACACTGGCTGGAACCTGCTCAAATGTCAAGGGTTCCATCGAGTACGAAGCGCGCCCTTTGGAGAGCGACCGTATTGCTGTGGCGTAGCCGAACATGTCGGCCAACGGCACGTGCGCATTGAGTATAGTCTGCCCGGCTTTGCTGTCCATCCCAATTATTTTGCCGCGTCGTCGGCTGACGTCGCCCAACAAATCGCCCTGGTATTCTTCGGGCGTGGTCACTTCGACCTTCATAATCGGCTCCAGCAAAATCGGGTTGGCCTTTTTGAAGGCGTCCTTGAGCGCGAAAATGCCCGCCATTTTGAAGGCTTGTTCGTTCGAATCCACTTCATGGAAGGAGCCGTCCACGATCTCGATTTTAACGTCGATGACTTGGTAGCCGGCGTAAGCGCCGCTCCTGCACGCTTCTTCGATGCCGTCGATGATGGCCGGAATATATTCCTTGGGAATGGCTCCGCCGACGATCTTGTTGGTGATCTCGACGCCTTTGCCGCGTTCCTGCGCAGCGAGGGTAATGCAGGCGTGGCCGTATTGACCGCGTCCGCCGGATTGCTTGATGTACTTGCCTTCGCCTTCAGCCGAGCCGGTGACGGTCTCGCGATAAGCGATTTGCGGCGCACCAGTGCTGGCATCGACTTTGAATTCGCGCTTGAGGCGATCGACGATGATCTCCAGGTGCAATTCACCCATGCCGGCGATGATAAGCTGGCCGGTTTCTTCGTTGTGAAAACAACGGAAGGTCGGGTCTTCCTCCGCCAAACGCTGCAAGCCTTCGCCCAATTTCTCGTTGTCGGCCTTCGTCTTAGGCTCCACCGCCATGCTGATGACAGGTTGCGGGAACGTCGGCGGTTCGAGCATGACATCGTAATCCTCGTCGCACAACGTGTCGCCCGTGGTGATGTTGCGCAGACCCACCAGCGCGGCGATATCGCCCGCAAAAACTTCGTCCACATCCTTACGCTCGCTGCCTTGAATGATCATCAGGCGGGACACGCGCTCACGACGGCGGGTGCGCGGATTGTAAATGGTGTCCCCTTTCTTGAGGTGACCGGAATAGACGCGGAAAAACACCAGCTTCCCGGCATACACGTCCGTCCAAAGCTTGAAGGCCAGCGAGCAGAATTTATTGTTGTCGTCCGACTCGACGATGACGGCGTTGTCCGTGCCCGGCTCGATGCCCTGGGCTGGCGGAACTTCCAGCGGGCTGGGCAGATAGTCAATAATAGAATCGAGCAACGGCTGGACGGCCTTCTTCTTGAAAGCGGAACCGCACAGGACCGGGATCAGTTCATTCTTGCAAGTGAGGCGGCGAATGCCGGCCTTAAGCACTTGCGGCGGGACCGGCTGGTCATTGAGGACCAATTCAGCCACTTCGTCGTCCTTGTCGGCCACGGCGTGAAGCAATTCGTGCAGAGCGGCTTTGGCCTCCTCTACTTGCTCCGCCGGGATGTCGCTGATGACGTAGCTCAAGCCTTCCTTGGCCACTTCGCCTGCGCCCCAAGTGATGGCGCGCTGGCTGACGACGTCGATGACGCCTTGGAAATTCTCTTCCGCGCCGATGGGCAGATAAATAGGAAACGCGTACGCGTTCAACTTCTTGCGCATGTCGGCGAGCGCGTTTTGGAAGTCAGCGCCCGTGCGGTCCATTTTATTGACGAAAGCGATGCGAGGCACCTTGTATTTGGTGGCCTGCCGCCAGACCGTTTCGGACTGCGGTTGCACCCCCGCCACGCCGCAAAACACGGCTACCGCGCCGTCGAGCACGCGCATGGAGCGCTCGACTTCGGCGGTGAAATCAACGTGGCCCGGAGTGTCGATAATGTTGATGCGATGGCCGACACCGGCATAAAGCTTTTCCAGCGATTCTTCCTTCTTCTGCGTCCAATAGCAGGTCACGGCGGCGGCGGTAATGGTGATGCCGCGCTCGCGCTCTTGTTCCATCCAGTCAGTAACAGTATTGCCGTCATCGACATCGCCGATCTTGTGGATGAGGCCGGCGTAAAAGAGGATGCGTTCAGTGGTCGTGGTCTTGCCGGCGTCAATATGCGCGGCAATGCCAATGTTGCGCGTGCGCTCCATCGTGTACTGGCGCGCGGGCGAATTGACGGATTTCTTTTCCACTGCTTTGTTATCTAATACGGCTTCTGGCATATAATAAAAACGCCCCGATGTATTTTTTCGCCGGGGCGTCTGCTACGGTTGACTGATTACCAACGAAAATGTGCGAAAGCCTTGTTGGCTTGTGCCATTTTATGCACCTCATCACGTTTACGGATGGCGTTGCCCTGACCCTGAAAGGCGTCCATGATCTCCGCCGCCAGCGCTTCCTTCATCGCCGCTCCCTTGCGCGCGTCGGCCAAATCGACCAGCCAGCGCATGGCCAGCGACAATTGGCGGTCCAACGGCACCTCGACCGGCACCTGGTAGGTCGCGCCGCCGACCCGGCGGGGCTTGACTTCCAGGCGCGGCTTGGCGTTATCGACCGCCCTTTGCAAAATCTCCAGCGGATTGGTGGCCGGGTTCTTGGACGCGATCTGGTCGAACGCGCCATAAACAATATTCTGCGCCGTGGTCTTTTTGCCGTCGCACATGACGGTATTGACCAAGCGCGACACCAAGGTGCTGTGGTATTTGCTATCTTCCAACAACGGCCTTTTAACTGCTCTACGACGTCGGGACATAAATTCAATTTTAAGATGCTGCTTCGGCCGGTTTATCAGCCGCTTTGGCGGCAACTTTTGCCTCCTTCGGCCGTTTGACACCATATTTGGAACGGCTCACGCGCCGCTTCTCCACTCCCGCAGCATCCAGCGTGCCACGGACTATGTGATACCTTACGCCAGGCAAGTCCTTCACGCGTCCACCCCGAACCAGGACGATCGAGTGTTCCTGAAGGTTGTGGCCCTCATCCGGGATGTAGGCGATCACCTCAAAGCCGTTGGTCAGCCGGACCTTGGCCACCTTCCTCATGGCTGAATTGGGCTTTTTGGGCGTGCGCGTCATCACCTGGATGCAGACCCCGCGTCGAAACGGCGAGTTCTGCAAGGCCGGTGCTTTGGACTTGCTGCGCAATTTATTTCGTCCTTTTCGGACGAGCTGATTAATTGTCGGCATTTGAGCGTAAACGTTTTCCGTCCATTTTCCCCACTAGGGAAACGGAGCGCGGAATATACTAAACGAACTCCATAGTGGCAACAGTTA
>Ga0209006_10003825_pt1 | contig 13665 bp, 14 predicted proteins | sample JacPin_JW_Ref_O2_FD_188567 | JGI IMG/M metagenome (GOLD analysis project Ga0209006, IMG submission 188567) | Forest soil microbial communities from Algoma, Ontario, Canada - Jack Pine, Ontario site 1_JW_Ref_O2 (SPAdes) (version 2) | ecosystem: Environmental > Terrestrial > Soil > Boreal... | reverse complement strand
CCTGCGAAACGCCCGCGCCTCCGTGAGCTTGAATCGCCCGATCCAAAACCCGCAGCGCCACGTTGGGTGCCACGACTTTAATCATGGCAATTTCTGATCGCGCCGCTTTGTTTCCCACTTTGTCCATCATGTCTGCCGCCTTTAGCGTTAAGAGGCGCGCCTGTTCGATTTCCATGCGAGACATCGCGATATCCGCGCGAATCGTTCCTTGTTCCGCCAATGCTCTGCCGAAGGCTATCCGCGATTGCACCCGTCTGCACATGGTCTCGAGCGCACGCTCAGCCACACCAATACATCGCATGCAATGATGAATCCTGCCAGGTCCCAGTCGCCCCTGTGCAATCTCAAATCCGCGGCCCTCACCGAGTAACATGTTGGTCTTTGGAACACGCACATCCTCGAACTGGATTTCAGCATGCCCGTGAGGCGCATGGTCGTAGCCGAATACGGTGAGCATCCGAACGATCTTCACTCCCGGAGTATCGAGCGGCACCAGAATCATGGACTGCTGTTTATGCCCGGCCGCGGAAGGATCGGTCTTACCCATAAGAATCGCGACCTTGCATCGCGGGTCTCCTGCACCCGAGGACCACCATTTGCGCCCATTAATGACGTAGCTATCGCCGTCTGTCACGATGCTCGCGCTGATGTTGGTAGCGTCGGAAGACGCTACGTCCGGCTCGGTCATTGCAAAGCAGGATCGAATTTCTCCTGCAAGCAGGGGCCTCAGCCATTTTTCCTTTTGCTCCGCGGTGCCATAGCGAGCAAGTACTTCCATGTTTCCAGTATCCGGCGCTGAACAATTGAAGATCTCGGGCGCGATGTGACTGCGGCCCATGACTTCACATAGCGGCGCATACTCCAGGTTGGAGAGACCCGCGCCACTTTCGTCATGCGGCAGAAATAAATTCCACAATCCTTCGTGCCGCGCCTTGGCCTTCAGTTCTTCGACAATTCTGGTGGGTTTCCATCGCGCTTGGGCGATCTCCGCTTGGAATTTCTCCTCGTTCGAATAGACATGGGAATCCATGAAAGCTTGTAATCGCTGCTGTAGTTCCCTGGTCTTTTCACTGACATCGAAACTCATAGAGGGTTCTTCACTCACCGCTAAACACGGGTGCTCGTTTTTCAACGAAGTGTGCAACGCCTTCTTTGAAATCCGCGCACTGCAAGCTGGCCAGCATTTCTTGCTCAGAACGTGCAAATGAGACTGTCAGCGTTTCAAACATCGCTTCATACACTTGCCGCTTGATGATGCGCATCGATCGCGGGCTGACGTTGGAGGCCAGGTCTATGGCGTACTCCCGGACTTTCTCCATAAATGTGTCGCGCGGATAGACTTGGTTCGCCAGTCCCATTCTCAACGCTTCCGCTGCATCAATCATTCTGGCGGACAGCAACAGCTCCAGGGCATTTGCATGTCCGACAAGGCGCGGCAGCATCCAGGCCATTCCGTACTCGGCGATAAGTCCACGCCGCGCAAAAGTTGTCCCGAATCGCGCGGCATCAGAAGCAAACCGTATATCGCAATACAAAGCAATCACCAAGCCCAATCCCACAACCGGCCCGTTGATTGCAGCAATCACGGGTTTCTTCACTGCGGGGAAATACGAATATTTGTGTCGAAAGTCGGCCCGAACACCGTCGGCTTTGCTTTCTGTCTTACTCACCACTTGCGCCGAACGCGCTGCGTCGAGCCCCTTTTCGGCGACGGTGCTCAAGAGCGACATGTCGGCACCGGCGCAGAACGCGCGGCCCGCGCCCGTCAAGACAATGACGCGAACGTTTTGATCGCGCTCCGCGTCTTCCACGGCGGAGTGTACTTGACGTTCCATGGTGGCAGTCCAGGCGTTGAGTTTGTCCGGACGGTTGAGCGTAATCGTGGCGATGCGGTCAGCCACCTGGTACAGCGTTTCTTGATTTGGCATAGCGAGGCGAATTATATACAATGAAAACGCGTTAGTCACATTCATCTGTGTTAAACCATCATATTTCCATACGCCGGTCATGTAACCGGAGACTTCCATGCCATTCGTCATGAACGAAGGCGTCAAAATATATTGGGATGAATGCGGCTCCGGCGAACCTCTGCTGCTTATCATGGGCCTCAGCTATCCCTCCTACATGTGGCATCGCACCCGGCCTGTTCTTGCCCAACGCTACCGCACCATGGCTTTCGACAATCGCGGCATCGGACAAAGCGATGTGCCTTCGGGCGTGTATTCCATGCCCTCGATGGCCTCCGACGCGGCCGCAGTGCTGGATGCCGCGGGTGTGGAGGCCGCGCATGTATTTGGTCTGTCCATGGGGGGCATGATAGCGCAGGAATTTGCGCTTCAATATCCGAAGCGGGTGCGCTCGTTGATTCTCGGTTGCACCGCTGCGGGCGGGCCCCATGCCGTGCGAGCCGAAGCCGCAGTAATCGAGACCTTGTTGCGTCAAGGCCTGACACCTGAAGAGGCCCGGGAGGCTATCACGCCATTCATTTATGACCCCGCCACTCCGCGCGGGCGCATCGACGAAGATATGGCTATCCGCATGAAGTGGTACCCAACCCCTCAGGGTTATGCAGGCCAGTTGCAAGGCATTTTCGGATGGGAAGCGTATAGCCGCATCGCTCAGATCACCGTCCCAACGCTCGTTATCCACGGCGAAACCGACAGACTCATTCCAGCCGCCAACGCCAAATTAATCGCTGAGCGCATCCCGGGAGCTAGGTTGGTTTTGATTCCCCATGCCAGCCACATCTTCGAGACCGACCAGCCGGCTGCATCCCACCAGGCGATTTTGGAATTCCTCGGCACTCAGCGTGAAGGCTTACGGGAAATCCCCACGTAGGTTAACGGGCTTTCTTCCTTATCCACCAGTTGCCCGAACCCATTTGCTCGGCTGCCCCGGGCTATGCGGGGGTGGGAGATCTCTAAACCGTACAGGCGTTGGTATTCACAAGTCTTGAGATTAATTATGCTTCCATTTCAAGACATCGAAGCGGCTTGCGGGCGAAGCCGCTGCAATTTGTGCAAGTAATCCAAAACCTCCTGCATTCCTTCACCGGTCTTTGCGGATAGCTTTAAGATCTGCATGCCCGGTCGAACCGCCTCGATGTTTCGATCAAGGGCTCGCTCGTTAAAATCGACAGCTGGGGCGAGGTCCATCTTGGTGATCACAGCGACGTCCGCACTATTGAAAATTGTTGGATATTTTAAGGGTTTGTCTTCTCCCTCAGTGACCGATAGAAGCACCAGCCGTAAATCTTCCCCCAGGTCGTAAGAAGACGGACAAACTAGATTTCCTACATTTTCGACAAACAGAAAATCGAGCTTGCCGGTATCCCATCCATCCAACGCTTTCTGAATCATGCTGGCTTCCAGATGGCAGAGCGTGCCGGTCGTAATTTGTTTGACGGGAGCGCCGCTGCGAGCGAGCCTCTGAGCGTCGTTTTCCGTAGCCAGATCCCCCACGAGTGCCGCGACACGATAGGGTGGTCGAAGCAGGGTTAATGTTCTTTCGAGAAATGTAGTCTTACCCGAGCCTGGGCTGGAGACAAGGCTTACCGCCAATATTCCTTCGTTGCGGAAGCGTTCACGCAAAGACCGGGCGATCACATCGTTTTGTTTCAAGACATTTTTTCTGACTTCCACCATGCGAGGTTCGGGACTCATTCTCTGATCTCCAGCGCAAACACTTCCAATTCTTTTCCGCGCGTTACTTTGGCGCTCGGTGTGCCGCACTCCGCGCAACAAAAATACTGAATGGAGTGAACCGGGCGTTGCGCTTCGCAATTGGAGCAATAAATCTCCACCGGAATTTCCTCAATGATCAATCGCGAGCCTTCCAGTGCAGTGGTTTCGCAGGCCATTTCATACGAAGAGAGCAGCGCGTCCTTGACGACACCCGACAAAAGTCCCAGTCGCAAATGCACGGCTTGAATTTGTACATTGCCGCGCAACTCCGCTTCTTCCTGGGCCATTTCCACGATGCTCATGGCTATCGATAGTTCATGCATTTCTTAACGCCCTACAAACATGAATCATCTGTGCCTGTCATGCAGCCCGCTCCGCGGATTTGGAATCCTGTTCTCCTAAAAAGCCGAATACTTCCGGAGTATCGAATGCCGCCAAAGTAGCCTGCCCCAAACTGATCCCGCCATCATTCGCGGGCACCGCATGATTCGTCCATATCACCAAGCAGTCGCGCTCCAACAAAGTTTTCAAGTCGCTCAGCAGCATCTGATTTTGGAACACGCCTCCTGACAAGACGACCGTGTCCGTGTCATATGTAGAACTCAATTGGGTCAGAGCGTCGCGAACTCCTAAGGCAATTCCGCGATGAAAGGCGCGCGCAATCTCATGCACATCTCGTCCGCGGGCGCGATCTTCGACGACGCTTAGCAACAATGGACGAAAGTCCAATTCGTCACCCGAGTACGGAAATGGATAACCCTCGGTATTGGATGATTTTCGCGCAAGTTGTTCGAGCCACATGGCGGCTTGGCCTTCAAACGTTGTCTCGCGCGTAAAACCGGCCAAGGCAGCGGCCGTATCAAAAAGCCGTCCCATCGAAGTTGTGGGGAAAGTCCGCATATTTTTGCTCACCAGGCGCTGAGCGTCGTGATAACGGACTCCAAACGAAAAGGGTTGGGTCGTAACATCCGGCAGGTCATGCAATTGTTCGAGGAAACCTGCTGCCGCTTGAACTGGATAAGATGCTGCCGCATCCCCGCCGGGCAACACCGCACTCCGCAAATGCGCGACACGTTCGAATCCCGAACGTACGCTACCGGCAAAAATCTCCCCACCCCAGATGCTGTGGTCGTCACCGTAGCCAGTCCCGTCGAAGCTAACTGCGATGACACGCTGGTCCCACGCACCGCGTTCGGCAATTACAGAAGCAATGTGCGCGCGATGATGCTGCACCCTTCGTTTCTCGGCGGCCTCAAGCTCCAGGGCATGCAAGGTCGATACATACTGAGGATGTGCGTCATGCACGATCAATAATTTTTCTGGCTGAATTTCGTACATGGCCAGCAGGTCGCGCACTGTAGCCTGAAAGGCGCGAAAAGCATGGTAATGATCAAGGTCGCCAATGTGCTGGCTTACGAATGCCTGGCCGTCGACGACCAGCGTGATGGTGTTCTTTAGATCCGCGCCCAAGGCAAGGATAGGGCGCTCAGACGGAAGAGCAGCAACAGCGCCAGGGGCATATCCGCGGGCACGCCGAAGAATGGTGGGACCAAAAACACCGGCGCGGACAACGGAATCGTCGACGCGGCGCGCAATGGGACGTTCGCCAATCAAAAATCCATCTGCGATACCTGAAAGCTGCTCAATCGCCTGATCATCTTCATACGCTATGGGCTCACTCGAGCGATTCGCGCTGGTCATAACGAGAATCTCTGGCGCGCCGGCTTCAAATAGCAGGTGGTGCAACGGCGTGTATGGCAGCATCACACCAAGTTCGTCATTGTCTGGAGCAACTTCAGGTAACTGTACTTTTGCAGGAGCAAGCGCGATCGGACGCGCCACCGATGTCAACAATTCTTCCGCTTCGGGCGTGAGTTCGACCAAGCCGCGAGCGACAGCAATGTCCGCAGCCATCAACGCGAACGGTTTTTCCTTGCGATACTTTCGCGTTCGCAGCGCCGCGACAGAATTCACATTCGTCGCATCGCAGACCAGGTGATAACCGCCCAAACCTTTGATCGCCACAATCTCGCTGTTTGTGAGCCGTTGGACTGCTACGCGAATAACCTCATCATCGCCGCGCTCCGTCTCCTTGCCCGATTGAAAATAATAATGTGGCCCGCAATAGGGGCACGCGACCGGCTGTGCATGAAAACGCCTGTTTCCAGGATCGCCATATTCCACAGCGCAGTAATCGTCAAGGAACCACTTGGCCATCGTCGTGTTGCAGCGATCGTACGGCAAGCTTTCGATGACGGTGTAGCGCGGCCCACAATTAGTGCAGTTTATATATGGATAGAGATAGCGCTGGTTCTGCGGATCGAAAAGTTCGCGCAAGCAATCTGCACAGACCGGCAAATCTGGAGACACACGAACAGTCGGTTTACGCTGCCGTTGGCTGGTAAGAATTAAAAACTCTGTACATCCAGCGGGCTCGGCGGGCATCACTCGCAGCGTCACAATCGATGCAGCAGGCGGCGGCTGGGTTTTCAGCTCGTCAAGGAATACTTGCAGGGTCTTTTCCTCACCTTCGAGGTGAATCTCAACCCCTTCCTCCTCGTTCAGCACCCAGCCCGTGAGTCCGTTCGTGCGCGCCAAGCGATAAACGAAGGGACGAAACCCCACGCCCTGCACCACCCCGCGTACTTTGATGGAATATGCGTTCAACATAGCGTCACTTTGCGGCTACGATGCAGCCTCGACCCTGCCATCCCACGCGGACGACCTTTCCATCTTCCACAAGAATCGGAACGGTGTAAGGTGCCGGAGCGATCTCTCGCATGCGAGCCAAGGCCTTCTGGTCGGATTCCACGTCAAACTCCTGAAAATCCTTCCCCGACCATTCCAGCCATTCGCGCATCTCGCTGGTGTACGGGCAAGTCGCTGTTCCGTACAGCTCCAGGTTAGGCATTTATGAACCCCTCCATCGCATCGCGAAGAGTGTGATAAATCGACGCCTGAACTTCCTGAATACGAGGAATGTAATCGGAGCGCACGATCAGCGGAAAATCCGCGAGACCACGACGAGCAATTTCTCCGCCGTCATAGCCCAGCAGCGCAACAGTGAGCATTCCGCGCTTGCGGGCCTCCTCCAGCGCCATAACAATATTTCGGGAACCGCCGCTGGTAGAAATCGCCACTGCGACGTCATTCACTTGAACGTGAGCGATGAGCTGTCGCAAAAAAATCAGTTCGGTTCCCACATCGTTGGCGATGGCGGAGATATTTGCTGGCTCCATCGAGAGAGAAACCGCGGGTATCGGCCGGTACCCTACAGGTGGCATTACACAATCGAGCGCCCAATCGTTGGCGTCCGTTGCGGAACCGCCGTTTCCAAAAATGATCAGTTTGCCCGCGCGCTGGATTCGCTCGGTCATGGCGATCGCCGCGTTGCCGATAGTTTCTGCCTCTTCGTGTGCGACTCGCTCACGCAAATGCGCGTCATCGCGCACCTTCATTTGAATGGATGTGGCAACTTCGGCCACCGCGTCAACCGTTTTCTGTTTGTCTTTGCCGAGGAAGGGATACAAAAATCCGGCGTCGCCGACTTCATGACCCATTTCGCGATGCTCGAAAAACACGTGCACGCTTTCCCATAGCGTGTGGTACAGAATCTCGATCATTTCTTGATGTATGAACGGATCCTGTTTGCCAGGTGCAACGGAGTAGAACCCTCGTGGGCCGGGTAGCGCAAACGTCATCGCTTGGCGTTTCTGGGCGCTTTCCAGTGCCGCCCAAACGTCGGGATCGCCTTCGGGCGGACCAAAGCCCATGACCATATCGTCCGGTTGGACGAGCACTTCAAGCCAGGGCCGGAAAAGCAGAGAAAGATCAAGCGCCGGAAGGGCCCGTTTGCCAACGATAACCGGATGCACGAACTCCACGGAAACATGTTGCGCGTCGGTAGCGTAAGGACCGCGACCAAAGGCGAGCAACCGGCCTCCGCGAAGAAACCGGTCGGACATTTCACGGCAGGCTTCGGCGAGCCGGTAAGCCTCTTGCGCGAAAAACTTTTCAAAGATTACATTGCGCGCGAGCAGCTTTTGCTCGATTTGGGTTCCCAATTCGCAACGCGTGGCCATAAATTTTCCCTAGCAAATTCGGGGCAGCGGATCGCCAACAAGCATATCGACGAGCCGCATGCCGCCATAAAGCGTGGTGACGAGAACGGCGCCAGCGGGCTGCTCCTTAATCTCACCGATGATTTCTGCTTCGTTTCCGCCGGGCGCTCCGCGCAAGGCCTGCAACGCGGTGTCCGCGAGGTCAGCGGAAACAATCGCCAGAAATTGGCCCTCGTTGGCGATATGCAAGGGATCGAGTCCCAGTAATTCGCAAGCTCCGCGCACGGTATCTCGCAGAGGGATTTTTTCTTCGAACAAAACTATTCCGTGGCCGCAGTCCCTCGCGAGTTCGTTGAGTGAAGTAGCCACGCCCCCGCGCGTCGGATCACGCATCCACCGCACTCCGGCACCCGCCGAACGCACCAAGGCCTGAACCAGCGGAAGCACTGAGCGGGTATCCGAGCGCAGCTCCGCTTCCAGATCGAGCTCACCCCTGGCAAGCAGAATGGTTATGCCGTGATCTCCAATTGGCCCCGAGAGCAGGACTTTATCGCCCGGCTTCACGGAGCTCGCGGAAACTGTAACTCCCGGAATCAGCCGCCCAATTCCTGTTGTGGTGATATACATGTTGTCGGCCTTGCCGTGCTCGACGACCTTAGTGTCGCCGCCGGCGATCACGACGTCTGCTTGCTGTGCGGCTTTCCCCATGGCGCGCACTTCCGCCTCAAGAATTTCGGTCGGCAATCCCGCTTCGAGTACGAATGTCACAACAATCGCTTCCGCTTTCGCGCCGGATACAGCGAGGTCGTTTACCGTGCCATTTATCGCTAATTCTCCGATCGAACCGCCAGGAAAGCTCAGCGGCTTCACCACAAAGCTGTCTGTGGTCATGGCGATTCGCGTGCCATTGATTTGGATGTGAGCGGCATCACCCAGCGGGCCTGAGTTGGAGCCAAAGAGTAGCGGGGCAAACAACCCTTCCACTAATCTCCGGCTTGCTTTGCCGCCGGCGCCATGCGCCATTTCTATCTGCGGTTCGCGGAACCTGATCTTGCCGGCAAAGTTTTCCATTTTCTCTTCACACTCACACTACGGCAGCAAGACTTGCGTTCGAAATCGTGACCGGCTTGCGGTGCTGGTAATTGTAAAATGCCGCGCACGAACCTTCGGAGGACACCATCAACGCTCCGACGGGGCTTTCAGGTGTGCATTCTTGCGCGAATAACTTGCACTGCGCCGGTTTGAGAACGCCTTTCAACACCTCACCGCATTGAGCGGCCTTGGGATCGGTGATGCGGATGCCCGGAACATTGAAACGACGCTCAGCATCCCACTGGGCGTACGAATCTCTTATGCGCAGCGCTGACTGCGAAATGAATCCTAGGCCGCGCCATTCGAAATACGGCCGCAGTTGAAACACCTCGTTCATAGCTTTCAACGCCGCGCGGTTCCCTTCCCAAGGGACTACGCGCTTGTATTGATTCTCAACTTTGGCTTCGCCGTTGTTGAGTTGCCGCAGCAGTATCACGATGGATTGCAGCAAATCGAGCGGCTCAAATCCGCACACTACGATGGGCTTGCCTTCATCGCTGGCAATCCATTCGTATGGCCTGCAACCAATCACAGTGGAACAGTGGCCGGGTCCGATGAAACCATCGAGCCGCATATCCGGCGAATCCAAAATCGCGCGGATCGCGGGAATAATCGTCACGTGATTGCAAAATACGGAAAAATTCTGCAATCCTTCCGCCTTGGCTCGCTGCAACGTTAAGGCCGTCGAAGGCGCAGTCGTTTCAAAACCAATGGCAAAAAACATGACATGCTTGTCAGGATTCTTTTTGGCGAGCTTGATGGCATCCGTCGGCGAATAAACGATGCGCACATCCGCACCGCGTGCTTTATGTTCCAGCGGACTTCCATGCGCGCCGGGCACCCGCATCATGTCGCCAAAGGCCGCAAAGATTACATTCGGCTGAGCCGCGATAGACAGTCCATCGTCGATGCGACCCATGGGCAACACGCACACCGGGCAACCCGGACCGTGAATGAGATCGATATTTTCGGGCAGCACATCTTTCAATCCGAAACGATAAATTGCGTGCGTATGTCCGCCGCAAACCTCCATCAGCCGGTAATGCCGATGCGGATCAGTGAGCCGGCGGATTTCTTCCGCCGTCTTCATGATTAATTCCGGATTTCGGAATTCGTCTACGAATTTCATGTTAGCTCCCCAGAGCTAGGTGATTCGTTTCTCTTCCACGTCTTCCAAGCCGTAGCCGCGAACTTCTTCGATCGCCGCTTCGCTTTCTCCCAACATCTGCAGGGTATGCATCTGGTCGAGAGCCTCTGCTTCGCTGATTTTGCTCATGGCGAAGCCGACGTGGATGAGCACCCAATCGCCCGTCCTGGGCTTATCCTCCTGCAACAATCCCAAGTCCACTCTTCGCCGCACACCCATCACATCAACCAGCGCGGAGTGCGTAGCGTCGGAAGTAATCTCTATAATCTTTCCCGGTATTGCCAGGCACATTCTGCACCCTCCCGTCGCTTCCAATTTTTCGTCCCGATGATCCATGCTAGATCCCGTCGAGCTCAAGAATCTTTTTTCGCGATGATATCGAAGGCCAGTTTGAGCTCATCCTTTACCTTAAGCGCTCCGACCGCGACAGAAACAATCCTGATCTTGAAATCCGACTGCTTGATTGAGAATTCGCCGTAAGCGCGAAGCTTATCGTCCCCTGGAGCGACGTTCGCCGATATAGTCTGCGGACGCGTGACACCGTGGAGAAACAAATCACTTTCAATCTTCAGGACGTAGAGCGATTCACCAAGCTTCATTCCCGAAACTTGCCTGCTCTCAAAGGCGATTTCCGGGAATCGTTTTACCTCCAGCACCTGGTCATTCATGGTGCGGGTAATTTCGGCGCGATCTTTCTCGCTAACATCGTTCTGCACTTCGAACGAAGCGGAGTTGATGGTAATCCCCACGGAACTCGCCGCCAGGTTGTCGGGCGAAAAGTTCACCTCGCCGGAGAAATCTCGAATCCCGATCAGCGGATTATGAGCAAATCCCGATAACAGCCCTACGGCAAAAGCGCGCACCGTGAAGCGGCTGGCCACGGGATCAATCGTGTAATGCACGGCCGAAGTCTCTAGCGACATTTTTACTCCGGTTGCTGAATCCATAGTGCCTTACCTGTTCGAACACCACTCACATCGCGCGCAACTTGAAATAACGCTCCACATCCGGAATCAGATTGCCAAGCACATTTTTGAGCGGACTTTGCTCCACATACCTCCGTACCGCTGGATTGGACAGAATGATTCCAGCGCCGATTACGAGAAGCGCTACACCGCCCAGCATGACTAGCGTGTCTCGGTCATTCGACGGCCGAGGTTCGTGGTGGGCTACATTTCTAGTGCTCAGTTTCATCGCCATTACCTATCCTTTCTGAAATTTTTCTTTCTTCGCGTCCATCGCCAACTAATGACCATTCGCCGTTGAGAATTTTGGTTACCAGCGACTCCGTCAACGCAACGGCGCTCTCTATCGCATTCTCGACGACCTCGCTAAGTCCCATTTGACCTTCTTCGGGCCCCAGTGTTGCCGGTTCGCATCCCACAAGGAGAATCCGCTGGAGCGGCGCGCCCATGGACTTGGCCATGCGCAAAACATTCATGGGATTCATGGCGTGGGCATCGACGGCGATTTGCGGACCATTCGGCGAATTAACTGAAGCTAAATCTGGTTCGACTATGTACAACGTACCCGGGTCGTCACCACGCGGGCATGCATCGATGAGAATCGTTGTTTGCGGTCCGTCGGCCAGGGCATACGCAAGGTCTAATCCGCGAATACCGAAATCAACAATGCGCACACCTTCCGGGAAGCTCCGCTGAGACAGACGTTGCGCGACTTCCACGCCAAATCCATCATCGCCCAGAAAAATATTTCCAATGCCGGCTACGAGTATCGCGGGGGCCGAGACGTTCGTCGAAGCGATGGGCTCGTCCGGACCGAGGGGCTCCACCTCTTCCGGAAAAAAGAAAAAACGATGCCCCGGCTGGCGCATCATTCCAATGTCACGTCCGGGATCATCGTCGGCCACGACGCAGATATGAAACTTACCTTCATAATCCTGCTCGATAGACTCAATGACCGCAGTCTTGCCTGCCAGCGCCATGTCAAAAATATCCGCGCGCTTGCCGGGACGCAGCCGCACCCGATCCCCGACTTTCACGTCAGCTTCCCCAATCCGCAAAGTCTCGAGCGGACTTTTCGCCTCAAGAAGATTCCATTCCCACTCGTTCATTGCTGGTCCTCTGACGTTGGGCGCATTCCGCGCAGCACTCCGTGAAGCTTTAGAAATTGCTCTTCGGGCAAGGCCTCGGTTCTTTCCAGGATTTGCCGGGCGCGTTCGTCGCCGTGGCGCATCTCGTTTTTTTCATCTTCGGTCAAAGTCAGAATCCGCAGAGCGAGGATCTCGTCAATCTCCGTGCCATCGAACAAATTGCCCGGGCTTTCGGGAGCAATTTGTGGATAGTCGTATAAGATGATCGGCGACGACAGCATTGCGTCGCGTTGGTTCTCTTCCCCTACGAGAACCGGCCAGGTCCCCACGCTTTTGCACTGCGCGGTGAATTGTTTTAATTCTTCAGGAGTATCCAGAAGCGAGACGAACTCGCCACGCTCAACGCTGAGGATGCTGTGCGCGGAGAGCAAAGAACGCATCAAAGCACTATCGCGGCCTGCGGAGTCTGGATCGACGACACTGCCATCATTCGCAACTTCAACAGTAATTTTATAAACATCGCCGTTGATACGAGAGGCGCTCAAACCCACTCGCGCGAGGATAGATTCCTGGGTGCGCACCATCGTCGTGATCCGGCCGTCCGCATCGCGCACGGACTCCGTGGATTCGCTAGGTCGCAATTCGATCACGCGACTCACTGGCGCGTACACTAATTCATCCAGGCCCGGCGCTTCGACAATTACGTCGCGCTCCGCGGCTTCCTGCCAAGCCTGGGACGGTTGCTCCGCCATTTGAGAGCTTTGTGTGCGACGCACAGTTCTTGATATGGCCTGAAGAAACCGGACTTTCACTGTGATCCCAGTTTGGGCGCCAGCCCTCACCAGGCATTCTGTTCGCGTAAACCAGGGATCGGTTCCGTGCTGTGCTTCGCTGTAGTTCCTCGGATATACAACGCCGAAATTCCAGCGCTGGCGATTTTTCACAGACGAAGAGCGGTAGGGATACAACATGTAGCCCTCATACAGAACGGCGTTGGCAATCTCTTCAACTAATTTCACGTTCACGATCGCACCGGTTCGTCGGCATTCTGAAATATACGCTCGATAAGTTCCTCCCATGTCGGAATACCATTGCGTACCTTGTACGCATATAGTCTTTCGAAAGCATCGCGCCGCAGGCACAGCCACGCGGTGTTGGGATAATATTCGTCGATCATTTGTTTCCAAATCTTCACCGGCAATCTGAACTTGGCCTCTTTTTCCCAAGAAATTGGCGCAACCTGAAGCTCCTCTTGTTCGCTGCGATAAAAAACCGTCCCGTTGAAAAGGAAATTCAGAGGCAGGTCGCCTTCGTTCAGTCCGTGAAAATATTTTGTGGATGCGACGTTAAAGTCGAACGTGCATGGCACCGGGATATCAACGGTGGTTTCTCCTTGAAATGGCGGAGCATTCACCGCAACGTGCGTCCATAACATCGTTTTTAGTGTCTGACCCCAGCGCCCTGGTTCGCCAAACAAATCACTCAAGCGAACCTGTTCTTCGGCGGAGTAATGTCGCCGCGTGACCTCTATCTGAATCTGGGCCCGCAACGCCATCGAGTGGATGATCTCTTCGCGATTCGCATTTGTAACCTGGAGCCGAAAGGCAAGCGTAGGTGCAGCCGCATAAG
>Ga0209006_10003824_pt1 | contig 13667 bp, 8 predicted proteins | sample JacPin_JW_Ref_O2_FD_188567 | JGI IMG/M metagenome (GOLD analysis project Ga0209006, IMG submission 188567) | Forest soil microbial communities from Algoma, Ontario, Canada - Jack Pine, Ontario site 1_JW_Ref_O2 (SPAdes) (version 2) | ecosystem: Environmental > Terrestrial > Soil > Boreal... | reverse complement strand
CCGCGAAGCCATCGCGTGGTTCTGGGTGGCGCTGGCGTTCATGCTGATCAATGGAACGATCGGGCAAGCGCGCGTGATTCCGTCGGGGTCGATGGAGAACACGCTGCTGATCGGGGATCACCTGATCATGAGCCGGATCGGCATCGACGCGGGCGTTCCCTTTACGAATTGGCATGTGCCGCTGTGGCGGAATCCGCACCGGCAAGACGTGATTATTTTTCGGCCGCCGTATGCGCCGCAGTCTACGGATCTGATCAAGCGCGCGATCGCGGTGCCGGGCGACACGATCGATTTGCGCGGCGGTTCGGTCTACATCAACGACAAAAAACTGATGGAGCCATACGCTGTTGGCCCGACGGAGCCGATTCCAACGGGAAACGCGCCGCTCGGATTTTCGGAGCTGAAGTTTCCGTATCACGTTCCCGACAACTGTTATGTCGCAATGGGCGACAACCGCACGAATTCGTACGACAGCCGGTTCTGGGGTTGCGTGCCGCGAGAAAATATCATCGGGAAGCCGGTGATGATTTATATGTCGCTCGATGCGCCGTCGGATGCGTGGGAACCGGGCGAAGTGCGCGAACGATTTTTCGCTTACGCGAACGCGATCCTGCACCCGGGAGTCGTGCGCTGGAAGCGTTTGTTCCACACATTTTAGTTTGTACTTTGTATTACTATTAGTCCGAGTAAACGCCGCACCCACCTGGCGATCACCGAAATCCAACTGAGTACGGCCGGATTCATATTGGCCGAACGGGAAACGGGACCTTACCTCATCCATGAAATACGCTGACGCAGGGGTCGATATCGCCACAGCCGACGCGGTGAAACAGCGCATTCGCCATCACGCAAGCCGGACATTTACGAAGGGCGTGCTGGGCGGGATTGGCGGGTTCGGCGCGTTGTTTGCGCTGGACAAGAGCAAGTACACCGATCCGGTGTTGGTTTCGAGCGCGGACGGAGTCGGAACGAAGCTGAAAGTCGCGATGGCGACGGGAGTTCACTCCACGGTGGGCGGCGACCTCGTCAATCATTGTGTGAACGACATTCTGGTGCAGGGCGCGGAGCCGCTCTTTTTTCTCGATTATCTTGCGATGGGGAAGCTCGATCCGAATGTGGTCGAGCAACTCGTCGAAGGGATGAGCCGCGCGTGCCGCAAGGCGGGTTGCGCGTTGATCGGCGGCGAGACGGCGGAGATGCCGGGATTTTATCCGGTCGGCGAATACGATCTTGCGGGGTTTATCGTTGGAGCGGTCGAGCGGAAGCAGATTCTGACAGGCAAGAATGTGAAGCCGGGCGATGTGCTGCTGGCGCTGCCGTCGGCGGGGTTGCATACGAACGGGTATTCGCTGGCGCGCAAGTTGGTTTTCGATGTCGAGAAGCTCAAGCCCGATACCTACGTCGCTGAAGTGGGCAACAAGATTGGCGCGGAGCTTTTGAAGCCGCACCTTTGCTATGCACCGGCGCTGAAGAATATTTTGGCGAAGGAGTGGGTCTCGGCGCTGGCGCACATTACGGGCGGTGGGATTCCCGGAAATTTGCCGCGCGTGTTGCCGTCGGGCGTACAGGCGCAGATTGATCTGGGTTCGTGGCCGGTGCCGCCGATCTTCAAATATTTGGCGAAGCTGGGGAAGATCGATACGGACGAGCTGTTGCAATCATTCAATATGGGCGTGGGAATGATTCTCGTTGTGCCGCAGGGGAGAGTGCAGTCGGTTGAGGCGGATTTGAAGCGGCGGCGGGAGAAATATTTCCGAATTGGGCGGATTGAGCGCGGGGAGTCGGGCAAAGCGCGGGTCAGTTACACCGGTTCGTTACACCTCTAAAGCGCCACCTCACCGAAGAAAAACCAACACAAGGTCAAAACCAGGTCGCGAATGAAGTTAGCAACGTGCGGACCTGGGGCGCAGCAGTGCTGCGCCCCTACATCAACGAGACCGGTTCCCGTCGGTTGGCCGTACTCTCAGAAACCTCTCAGCAAAAACCGTCCTTTCGTACAGGTTCCAACCACAACACGAATCGTTAACATGACGGCACGCAGTTGCGCGCATCAAACCTATGATGGTGCGCAAGTCTTGCCACAACGGCACCAGAGGTCGCGTCATGAAGCGATTGGGTTTGTTGGTATTCGCGCTCTTCATTCTGGGCCCCGTGATCGCTGACGCATGCTTTGCGCACGCGCAACAGCCTTCATCGTCGCGGCCCGCACAGCAACAGGCGCAAGTTTCGCAAAATCAGATCGCACCGCAGCCGCCACCACCACCTCCTCCACAAGAAGAGACGATACTCACCGAGGCTATCGACACACCCGACCTCGTCACCAACTCTTCCATCGATAGTTCGAAGATTATCTACGTAACCGATTTCGAGCTAGACGCTGTCGATGGAGAGGGAAAACTCAAAAAGGACGTGCCGGCGGTTTCTGTGACGAATCCTTCGCCTTCGCGAGAACAGATGCGTGAGGAAGATCAGGCCGCCGAGCAAGCGGGGCGGCTGGTTGATTTCATGGCGATCACACTGATCAAGGAATTGAAGCGCGCGGGCTACAGCGCGCAACGGTTGCGGCCTGAGGATTCGCGGCCCACGGACGGCATTCGCATCAGCGGAATTTTTGCAGAGCCCGATCCGCAGAACCGGTTGCGCCGCGCGGTGATGGGGACGTTCTCGGCGGATGGAAAGATGTCGCTCTTCGTCGGGATCTCGAACCTGGAGAAGCCCGAGCAAGCGATCTATGCGGCGGCGGAACCGGGCGGAGCGAACCGCGCAGGGGCGGTGATTACGGTGAGTTCGTACGCGCCAGTGGCGCGATTTGAGATCGGAAAGAGCACGACCGAGAAGGCGGTTCGAGATACCGCGGCCGGAATCGTAGCTGATTTGAACGCCCTGCTTAACGCCAACGTCATTGCTTCTCGTTGATTCTGGCGGACTTGCCAGACCGGACACCTTTACAAAAAATTTGGTGATGCCGAGCAGACCGACAGGTGTCTCCTATCGTCTATAGCTGAAGAAAGGCGGTGCGTCGATGCGACCGATGGGACTTACGCGCTTTGTTGGATTGACTGGGATTCTGGTTGGATGCGGGTTGCTCCTTTCGGCGGCGGTGGGGAGACCGCAGGCCGCGCCTGCGCAACCGGCCGCACCAGCGGTTCCGGCCGCACCAGCGATACTTCAGGCGATGGCGCCGACGGCGCCGATTGAACCGCTGCTTCCCGTTACGCCGGTCGCTCCTATTGCTCCTATCGCGCCGCGGCATATTCATTTCGCCGCGCCGAATATGCCAGCCGCACCGGCACCGCCGGAGCCGCCAGTTATGGCGAGCGAAATGTTTTCGATGGAAGGGCCGGATTTCGGTGAGCCCGAAGCTCTTAGCGCACGCGAGCATTCCGACTGGGCGAGCGACTGCTCCGACCTTCACATGAACTTCGACGGCGGGCCCGCCGTCATGGAAACCGAAGAGCGCTCGGTGTCGAAAGCCGAGGCGAGCACCCTGCGCATCGACAACCTGCAGAATGCGGGCGTGCAGTTTCGCGGTTGGGATAAAGACAACTACTCAGTGAAACTGTGCAAATTTGCCGATGGCGACCGGAACGATTCGAAAGAGTTGTTGTCGCACATCAAGATGTCGATCGACGGGGGGCGTGTTTCCATCAGCGGTCCGGGACACGAGCACAACTGGACGGTGCATTTGCTGATCTCGACGCCGCGGGGCGCGAACCTGGACATTCAATCGAAGAATGGACCCGTGTCGTTCTCTGAGGTCGATGGGAAGATCTACGTGCGTGCGACGAATGGACCGATTTCGATGTCGAATTGCACGGGAGAAGCCGACCTTACGTCACAGAATGGGCCGATCTCGGTCTCGGGCAAGAGCGGAAAATTGAAACTGCATACGGAGAATGGGCCGATCAGCGTCGCATTGCAGAGCCCGGATTGGACCGGTGGCGGCTTGGTTGCCGACGCTGTGAATGGGCCGATTTCGTTGAGCGTGCCCTCCGAACTGAAAACGAGTTTCGTACTGGAATCCCGTGGACACTCGCCGGTCACTTGCCACGCCAGTGTCTGCGCTAACGCACGCAAGACGTTCGACGACAACGACAACCGCCGCATCGAGTACGGGGACGGAACGCCGGTCATTCGCCTGACAACGGTGAACGGTCCGGTCACATTGAACGCTTTGTAGTCAGCGCTACCCGCGCCGGATTTCGGTTCTCGATTTCGAGGTTCGGAAGTAAGATTTCGGCATGCTGCTGGAAGAACGGGTTGGTCGGCCAACCACGGAAGCTGAAGCGGAACAGCTCGCGCTCGAACTCCACGGGTTGCACGTGGTAGCGAAAGCGCTACCCGGCGAATACGACGACAATTTCCATCTGACCGTGAAGTCAGCGCTGGCGGACCAGGCCAAGCTGGCACACTCGGTCGAGCCAAAACTTGCGAGCCCTCCCTCGCCGGCCGCCGTAAAAATCAATCACGACGAAGTCAGTTTTTTGCCCACAAACGCTGACGGCGGCGGCGAGTTCGTGGCAGTGGGTGACGTTGCGAATGACGCCAACCCCCAAGTCGCGGACCACGCTGCACCTGATGTGCAGCCGCAAGCCGACGTACCATTTCAGCCTCCAACCGGCACTGATTTCGTTTTGAAAGTGATGCATCCGGCGCGTAATGCCGCGCTAATCGATTTGCAATGCCAGGCGTTGCAGCATTTGGCGCAGCGCGCTCCGGAGATCGGCCTGCCGCGAGTCTGCCTCAACAAGAATGGCGAAGCGTTTACGGCGATCACGGCTGCGGACGGCTCGACGCGCCTCGTCTGGATGCTCACATACATTCCCGGCACGTTGATGGCGCATGCGAATCCGCATTCCGCAGAGATGCTGCGCAGCCTCGGTGAATTGCTGGGCGAGTTGAGCACAGGTCTTGCGCATTTTTCTCATGGATCGGCGAAACGCGAACTGAAGTGGGATTACGCGCAGGCAGGTTGGATTCGCGAGCATCTCGAGCAGATTGCCGATCCCGAGCGGCGGGCTTTGATCGAGAAATTCATCGCACTGTACGACAGCGAAGTTGTGCCGGTGATGAGCCGGTTGCGACGCAGCGTCGTGTATGGCGACGCCAACGACTACAACGTGCTAGTCGGCGAGGCCTCGACGCAGCCGCGGCGCGTTGTCAGCGTTTTCGATTTCGGCGACATGCACGAGAGTTTTACCGTGTCGGAGGTCGCGACCGCGGCGGCGTATTCGATTTTGGGGAAGAAAGAGCCGTTGCGCGCGGCTGCTGCGGTCGTTTCGGGCTACTACTCGCGGTTCCTGCTGACCGACGTGGAAATCTCCGTTTTGTATCCGCTGATCGCGATGCGGTTGGCGGTCAGCGTGGTGAACTCGGCGATTCGCGCGAGCGTCAAGCCGGATGATTCTTACGTCACGATCACGGAAGAGCCGGCGTGGGAAGCGCTGACGCGGCTGGCGCAGGTGCATCCGCGATTTGCGCACTATACGCTGCGGGAAGTTTGCGGGCTGCAGCCGGTGCCGAAGGCGAGCGCGGTGCGCAAGTGGCTCGCGGGTCATGCGGGCTCGGCTGCGCCGCTGCTCGATGTCGATTTGCGGGTGACGTCGCCGGTGGTGTTCGATCTCGGCGTGGGCAGCACATTTCTGGGTGCCGACCCGGCGGCAAGCGCGAGCGAGAAATTGAACGAAGCGATTGTCGGCGAGCTGCGCAAAGCGAAATTGAGTGTCGGAGTTGGGCGCTACAACGAACCTCGGCTGCTCTACACTTCGCCGCTTTTTGGCGCGACTGACAACCCGACGGACGAACGTCGCACGATTCATCTCGGAGTCGATCTGTTTGTTGCAGCGGGAAGTTCGGTCTATTCGCCGCTGAATGGAGTCGTCTACGCGTTCGCGAATAATCCGGAGCCGCTGGATTACGGGCCGGTTGTGATCTTGCGGCATGGACCTGGCGGTGGCGAAGAATTTTTCACGCTGTACGGCCATTTGACGCGTGAGTCGCTGGGAAAACTGAAGATTGGCCAGTCGATCGCGAAGGGTGAACGTATCGGCCGCATCGGCGCGATGGCGGAAAACGGTGGATGGCCGCCGCATCTGCATTTTCAGGTGATTACGGATTTGCTCGATCGCGGCACGGATTTTCCCGGCGTCGCGCTCGCTGCTGAACGCGGAATTTGGGCTGATCTTTCGCCGAATCCGAATTTGTTGCTGCGTATCGCGGCGGACCGCGTCGTCGCGGATGAAAAAGATGTCGCGGACACGCTGGCGGATCGGGAGCGCGTACTGGGTGGGAATCTCAGCATCTCGTATCGCCGACCGCTGAAGATTGTGCGCGGGTGGAAGCAGCATCTGTATGACGACACTGGACGCGCGTATCTCGACGTTTACAACAACGTACCGCTAGTGGGTCACAGCCATCCGCGTGTTGCGAAAGCGGTGGCAGAGCAAGTTGGGCTGCTCAACACCAACACGCGATACCTTCACGACAATGTGGTTCGCTACGCGGAGCGGCTGGTCGAGTTAATGCCGGCTTCGTTGCGCGTGTGCTATTTCGTGAATTCGGGCAGCGAAGCGAACGAGCTTGCGATTCGTTTGGCGCGCACCTACACGAGACGTGAAGACGTGATTGTGCTCGAGCATGCGTACCACGGGCACACGTCTTCACTGATCGATCTGAGTCCATATAAATTCAATGGGCCCGGCGGCACGGGGCGAAAACCGTGGGTTCACGTCGCGCCGATCGCGGATGACTATCGCGGCGCCTATAAACGTGGTGAAGCGGGGATTGGCGCGAAGTATGCCGAGCGAGTTGGAGATGTTTTGGAGAACGCGCGCTCCGAAGGGCGGGAGATCGCGGCGTTTCTGGCGGAGACGCTGCCGAGCGTTGCAGGGCAGATTGTTTTTCCATCGGGGTATCTCGATGAGGCCTATCGGCGTGTGCGTGCTGCGGGCGGAGTTTGCATCGCGGATGAAGTCCAGGTTGGTTTCGGGCGGCTCGGGACCCATTTCTGGGGATTTGAGACGCAGTCTGTCGTGCCGGACATCGTTGTGCTTGGGAAACCGATCGGGAACGCGTTCCCACTCGCGGCTGTTGTGACTACGCAGGAAATTGCGGCGTCGTTCGCGAACGGGATGGAGTTCTTCAGCACGTTTGGCGGCAATCCGGTTTCGTGCGCGGCGGGGATTGCGGTGCTTGACGTTTTGCGTGAGGAGAAATTGCCGGAGAATGCGCTGAAAGTCGGCGAGCATTTGGTGAAGCGACTGCGCGGATTGCAGGAGAACCACGCAGTCATCGGCGACGTGCGCGGGTCGGGATTGTTCCTCGGTGTAGACCTGGTGCGCGACCGCGATACGCGCGCTCCGGCGACGGCGCAGGCGGACTACGTTGTAAATCGGTTGCGCGAGCGTGGAGTCCTGGCGGGCACGGACGGGCCGGGGCATAACGTCATCAAGCTGCGGCCACCGCTGATTTTCTCGAAAGCGGATGCGGATCTTTTTGTCGATACGCTCGATCTCGTGCTGACGGAAGACGCAGCCCAAGTCCCTCGTGCGCAAAAGCAGGCTGGAATGGCTGCACAAGCCTGAACCAGGCAATCCCTGTAATTCCATTATCGTATAACTATATTACTTGACAGTACACTGCGCGGGGAATACCATGCCAGCCCACAATGGAACTGGACGCATCTCTTCCGTGGCTCGCGCTGACGATGACCCAGGGTATCGCGGCGCGCCTGTCTGCGCGATTGCTCGAGGAATTCGGCTCGCCCGACGAAGTATTCCGCGCTCCGCTACCTCATTTGGAACGATGTAACCTGCCGGCGGCGGTCGCTCAAGCCGTGTTCAAGAAGCAGGCTTTCAAGCGCGCCGAGAAGGAACTCGCCACGATCCGCACGATCGAAAACGTGCGCCTCGTGAACTGGACGGACCCGGAATACCCTCGGATGCTGCGCGAAATCTACGATCCGCCGACGCTGCTCTATGTTCGAGGCAATGTGGAGGTACTGGGCCAGCCCGCAGTCAGCATCGTCGGAACGCGGAAGCCAACCTTATATGGGACGCAGATGGCGGAGCGTCTCGGGCGCGAACTGGCAGCGCGGGGCGTGACCATCGTAAGCGGCATGGCGCGTGGCATTGACGCGATCTCGCATCAGGGCGCGATGACGGTCAACGGACGGGCGATCGGAGTACTGGGAACCGGAGTCAATGTCTGCTACCCCAAAGAAAACAAAAAGCTCTACGAAAAGGTGCTCGAACGGGGAGCGATTATCAGCGAATTTCCGCTATGGACACATCCAGCGCCTGAGAATTTCCCAATTCGGAACCGAATCGTTGCGGGGATGCCCTCCGGGGTGGTTGTGGTGGAGGGGGCACAGTACAGCGGGTCGCTCATTACGGCTCGGCTGGCGATGGAATTTGGGCGCGAAGTATTCGGGGTTCCCGGCAATGTGACTCAGCCGGTGAGCTTTGCTCCCAATCAACTGATCCGGCAGGGAGCGAAGCTCGTGACGAACGGCGAAGACGTCATCGAGGATTTGCCGACGCCGGTCCGTGCGGCGCTCGTCAGGGCAGAGGCGCCGGGGGCGGAACAGCGGAATCTACTCGCGGCGGCATGCCTCAACTCCAGCGAGAAGAAGATCTACGAGTTGCTATCGACAGACCAGCCAGTGCATATTGACTACATCGTCGAGCGATCCGGCTTGAACTCATCTGAGGTTCTGGCTACCCTTTTTGACCTGGAGATGAAAGGGATCGTAAGACAACTGCCGGGGAAGCAGTTTGCGAAGGTCCTCCTCTAGTCCCCGGAACCTATTGCAATCATTGGGGTTGCAAGGCGCAGCGGAATCGCAATGAATCCGCACGCGCATTTGCTGCATCTTCTAGTAGTTAGCGAGAAGGATACAGGCCCGTAGCGCCGAGCCTTCCGGCGAGAGAATCCGGAGTTATAAGAAAGAAATGGGACGTTCCCTAGTCATCGTTGAGTCGCCTGCAAAGGCGAAAACGATCAACAAATATTTGGGACGGGATTATACCGTCAAGGCATCGATCGGCCACGTCATGGATTTGCCGAAGAAGACGATCGGCATACGCCTGCCCGACGAACCCAAGAAAAAGAAGAAGAAAAGTAAGCGGAAGAGCAAGGTCGAAGAGAAGCCCCACAAGCCGATTTCGATCGACGACGCAAAGATTTTCGAACCGACCCTGGAGATCATCTACGGTAAGGGTAAGGTCATCAATGATTTGAGGAAGTCGGCGGCGAACGCAGACGCCGTCTACCTCGCGGGCGACCCTGATCGCGAAGGTGAGGCGATCTCCGCCCACCTACGCGCCGTTTTAACCAAGCCGAGCAAGTATGAGGAAGCTGAGCCATCGGGATTCGGCCGGTTTGGCAAGAACGGGAAAAACGGGAACGGCAAAGACGAAAAGGCCGAAGCTGAGGCCGCAGCCACAGAGGCGAAGGGCAAGGGCGGCAAAGGCAAGAAGGGCAAGGCCGGGAAGAAAGAAGATAAGGACGAAATTGAAGTTCCGGCCATCGACCCGAAGAAGATCTTCCGGGTTACGTTCAACGAAATTACACCGAAGGCGATCCGGGCGGCGTTTGAGAAGCCGCGGCAAGTCGATACAAATTTGGTGGACGCACAGCAGGCGCGCCGGGTACTAGACCGTATCGTCGGATACAAAGTTTCGCCGCTGCTCTGGGACAAGGTGCGGCGCGGGCTTTCCGCCGGCCGTGTTCAGACAGTCGCTGTTCGCCTGATTGTCGAGCGCGAGCAGGAGATTCGGGCGTTCGTCCCAGTGGAGTATTGGTCGATCCACGCGATGCTCGATTCCGGCCAGCCGCCGATCTTTGAAGCGAAGCTGCACAAATATAAGGGCGAGGATATCGAGGTCTCGAACCAGGAGGCTGCCGACAAGATCGTCGCCGCGGTGAGCAAGGCCAAGTGGGAAGTCGCGACGGTGAACCAGCGCGAGAAGAAGCGGAATCCGCCGCCGCCGTTCACTACTTCGAAATTGCAGCAGGCTTCTTACAACCGATTGCGGTATACCGCGAAGCGCACGATGGGCATCGCGCAACGGCTGTACGAAGGCGTCGATATGGGTGAAGAGGGATCCGTTGCGCTGATCACCTACATGCGCACGGACTCGGTCAACGTTTCGGCCGACGCGCTCGCGCAAGTACGCGACATGATTCCGGAGAAATTTGGCTCGAGCTATCTGCCTGAGAAGCCGAACTATTACAAGTCCAAGAAGGATGCGCAGGAAGCGCACGAAGCGGTGCGACCGACCGACGTTACGCGCACTCCGGAAGATGTCCGTAAATATCTCGATGACGATTTGTTCAAGCTGTACCAGCTGATCTGGCAACGGTTTGTTGCGTCTCAAATGATGCCGGCTGTTTTCGACCAGACGACGATCGATATTTCCGCGGGTGATTACACGTTCCGCGCTACCGGTTCGGTGCAGAAATTCGACGGCTACTTGCGGGTTTACCAGACGCCAGCAGCGGTCACTGATCGCGATGACGATGAAAAGGATGACGACGGCGAAGGTAAGAATCTGCCGCGTGTGGAAGAAGGACAAGTTCTGCGGCTGGACCAGATTCGGCCCGATCAGCATTTCACCGAACCGCCTCCGCGCTACACGGAAGCGACGCTGGTGAAAGAGCTGGAAGAAAAGGGTATTGGGCGGCCTTCGACGTATGCGTCGATCATTTCGACGATCGTTGAGCGCGAGTACGTGCGCAAAGATCAGGGTCGGTTTACGCCGACGATGTTGGGCGAGCGCGTAAATGCTTTGCTTGTGAAGAGCTTCGACGATGTGTTCGACGCCACATTTACGGCGCGCCTCGAAGAGGAGCTGGACGAAATCGAAGAGGGCAAGCTGCCCTGGCGCGACGCCGTGCGCGAATTCTGGGAGAAGTTTGTCGTCGATCTGACGAAGGCCGGCGACGAGATGATTTCGTACAAGGCCGGCATCCCGACCGGGAAGAAGTGCGAAAAGTGCGGCCAAGGCGAGCTTCTGGAACGCATCAGCCGGCACGGATTCTTCCTCGGCTGCTCGCGCTATCCCGATTGCGACTTTATTCAGGATATGGCGCCCGAGCTTTCGGACGACACCGAGAGCAAGACGGAATATTGCGAAAATTGCGGCAAGGAAATGCTGATGAAGCGCGGCCGCTTCGGCGCGTTCCTGGCGTGCAGCGGCTACCCGGATTGCAAGACGACTCGGAGGCTAGTCGAAGGAACCCGCATCGCTCTCCAGCCTGACGAACCGCTGGAAGAGAAGTGCCAACTCTGTAGCAATCATCTGATTAAGAAGCATGGGCGATTCGGTACATTTATCGGCTGTTCCGGCTATCCAAAGTGCAAATACACGCGCCCAATCACGATGGGCATCAAGTGCCCCAAGTGCAGCGACGGCGAGTTCGTGAAGCGTGGCAGCATGGGCAAGGGTGGACGAGGCCGTCCACGCGTGTTCTACGGGTGCTCGCGCTATCCGGATTGTGACTTTACGACGCCGAACATGCCGATCGCCGAGCCATGCCCGAAGTGCGGCGCGCCATTTATTGTGGAGAAGAAGTCGAAGATCGGCGTGGTCCACACGTGCCTCAAGGAAGGGTGCGACTGGGAGCAGTTGGCGCCCGAGCCCCAGCCAGCCGCGGTCCCTGCGCCGGTCGAAGAGCCGACACCCGTCGGCGCCAAACCCTGAACCTGACCCGGATTGGCTTGCTCACCCGGTTGGTATCCCGAACAAGTCTCAACGAAACAGTCGCCGTGGACGTGCGATCGCTATAGTAATTTCAAGCGAGCACACAGATCGCAAGCGCAACGCATTTTGCGTCGCCTTTTGTGCTGAGCCGCGCACGGTCGACCACCGTGTCCAAATAACGGGTCCCCTCTCATGAAGCAGTCGGTCGAAAAATATCTTCAGTATTTGAGCTCGGTGAAGAATTCCTCGCCGCACACGATCCTGAACTATGGCAAGGATCTGAGTCAGTTTCTCGAATACCTCTCGCCGCCCGGCGCGCAGCCCCCTGCGCTGAAAGACATCACACACACGATCATTCGCGAATTCGTTGCGCATCTGCACGATCAGGGACTCGAAAAGAGTTCCATCGCGCGGAAGCTTGCGGCGCTGCGGTCGTTTTTCAAATATTGCGTGCGTGAAGGTTTGCTCGCTGAGAATCCAGCTCGGCTGGTGCCCACGCCGAAGCTGCCTAAGCGTATTCCGTCGGTCCTCTCAGCCGAAGAGATGAACGGCTTTCTGAACGGCTTGGCTGATGTGGGGCCCGCGCCGCAGGGAGCGGTGGGCAATGTGCGCCCTCTAATCGATCGAAACGGGATTCCGCAGATTGTCGCCGAAAGCGACAAAAAATCGAGCCGCAAGAGCGACCGCCTGTATGTGAGGCGCGACCGCGCCTTGCTCGAACTACTGTATGCCGCAGGATTGCGCGTCAGCGAACTCACCGGCCTAAACCTCGTCGATATCGATCAAAAAGAACGAGTCCTGCGCGTCCGTGGTAAGGGCAATAAGGAGCGCATCGTGCCCTATGGCTCGAAGGCGCAGGAAGCGCTCGACAATTATTGGAGTCTGCGCGACGAATTACTGATGCAAAAGTCCGCTTCGCGCGGTCGGCGACAGGGACCTCCGCATACTCAGGCTGTATTTCTGAACTACGCGGGTCGCCGGCTGACGCAGCGTTCCGTAGGGCGGCTCGTGAAGAAGTACGTGCGGCTCGCGAATATCGATTGGGATCTTCATCCGCACTCGTTGCGGCACGCGTTCGCTACGCATCTTCTTGCCGACGGAGCCGATCTGCGCGCAATCCAGGAGCTACTAGGACATCAGTCGCTTTCGACCACGCAGAAATACACGCATGCTTCGATCCGGCAACTGATGGACACCTACGACAAGGCCCATCCGCACGCGTAGAGTGGCTGGAATTGGAAACAAATTCTGACTGGAAAATCAAACGGCCGACAGTTTGATCTGCCGGCCGTTTCAGTTCTTTGTGACTAGCTCAATCGACTAGCGACTCTTACCGGTGTCCGCCACCGCCGTGGCCACCGCCGCTCATTCCGCCGCCGTGGAATCCACCGACTGCGCCGCTGTGCATCGTGCCACCGCCGGCGAAGCCGCGAGAGTTACCGAAGGTGCCGCCGTGTCCATAGATTCCTACGCGTCCGCCGCCATAATAGCCGCCACGTCCGTAATAACCGCGACCGCCATAATAGCCGCCTCGTCCGTAGTAGCCGTAGCCTCGTCCGTAGCCGTAGTAGCCGCGGCCATAGTATCCGCCGCGGAACCAGGGACCAGCGCCGATGAAGACGCCGCCGACGAACCAGTCCGAACCGTAGTAACCGTAGGGAGCGCAGGCGTAAGGAGCATAGCCGTAGTAACCGTAAGCACAGGCCGGCGCGCCGTACCCGTAACCATAGCCGTATCCAGCGTAGGCCGGACCGCCAACTCCAATACCAACTGCAACCCGCTGCGCGTTCGCGTTACCCGCGCCGAAAAGTCCAATCGTCAAAAGTAAAGCCGCCACACCAGCAAACCTGAGGTATCGCATGTTAGGACCCCCTTTCGAGTCCTTGCTACATCCGTCGAATCAACATCTTGCGGGGCCGGGCTTATCTTAACTCCCAGCCTCACTCAGTTAAACTCCAAAAT
>Ga0209006_10003823_pt1 | contig 13670 bp, 10 predicted proteins | sample JacPin_JW_Ref_O2_FD_188567 | JGI IMG/M metagenome (GOLD analysis project Ga0209006, IMG submission 188567) | Forest soil microbial communities from Algoma, Ontario, Canada - Jack Pine, Ontario site 1_JW_Ref_O2 (SPAdes) (version 2) | ecosystem: Environmental > Terrestrial > Soil > Boreal... | reverse complement strand
GCCAGAAACAAAACTAACAATCCTGTTTTCTTCATGTTACCTCCGGAAAAGGACCGCCACGCGTTCCCCTCCCCAGTTAAAAGCCAGAAAATAAAGGCCTAGCGGAAGGTAACAAGGGGGTAAGGGTGGGTCAAGGTTACGAGGGTGTTGGGCGTTTGTGGAAAAAGTTTTTCGCCGCTAACGTGAATCCGTTGTTGCATATGGAATTAAGCCCCTGTAATAATTCGCCGTTCATTTGCACTTGTCCGAAGAAAGCGTAATAGCCCAACCCAATGATCTCCGCTCCCGGCTACATGCCTCGTTTGCTTCCCTTGCGCTTGCCCCGGGTGTGCGTGGCTGTGATCGGCTCCGACCCTACGGAAATGACGGAAAAGGCCGAGGCTCTGGTCCGGGATAACCCGTTTCTGGAGTTCAGGTTAGACTATCTTTCGAAGCCCGGTCTGGCTTTGCCCAGAATCAAGCGCTTCATGGAATCGAATCCCGGCACGGTTGTCATCGCGACCTGTCGCCGGGTCTCCAGTGGAGGCAAGTTTCGCGGCTCGATCCCCTCGCAACTCGATATCCTGGCCAAAGCTTCGGCTGCCGGGTGCCAGATGGTCGACCTTGAACTACAAACAGCTGCTAAGTGCAAACCCGAGCAATTAAAGAAGTTGCGTACCCGCGCCGCGCTGATTCTGTCGTTCCACGATTTCCGCGCAACCAAGAAGCTCGACGAGACGTTGCAGAAGATGCTGACGTATCCCGCCGACTTCTACAAGGTTGTCAGCACCGCGACCACGCTCTCTGACAATGTCACCATGATCAAGTTTCTGGCGCGCGAGGGAGATAAACACTCTCTGGTAGGCATGTGCATGGGGGAGCAGGGATTTATCAGCCGCGTCCTGGGAGTGCGCGCCGGCAGTGTCTTTACTTTCGCCTCCGCCATCGCCGGCGAAGAAACTGCTCCCGGCCAGGTAACGGCGCAAGAACTGCGCAACGTATATCGCATCGAGCAAGTGGACGTGGCAACAAGGGTGTATGGCGTGGTTGGCGATCCCATCGCGCACTCGCTATCTCCGGCCATCATGAATGCGGCTTTCCGCCGCGAAAACGTGAATGCGGTCTATCTCGCGCTGCACGCCAAAGTACTGAAAGATCTGCTGACTTGCGTGCGGGAAATTCCGATTCACGGCGTCAGCGTCACTATGCCATACAAAGAATCGATCCTGCCGCACCTCGACAATACGGACTCGCATTCGGCGAAGATCGGGGCCTGCAATACAGTCGTAAGAGCGCAGGATGGAAAGCTTTACGGGTTCAATACCGATTCTTCCGGGATCGTGCGGCCCCTGGAGCGACGCCTGAGTACGCTTGAAGGCGCCCGCATTCTAGTCCTGGGGGCAGGCGGCGCTGCTCGGGCTGCCGTCTTCGGGCTGAAGGAACGTGGCTGCGAAGTCTACATTCTGAATCGGACAGCCGGTCCGGCAAAGAAACTCGCCCACCAGGCTAGGGCACGTCTGATGAAGCGCCCCGATTTAAAGAAGCTCGCCTTCGATGTGATCATCAATGCGACCCCTGTCGGCATGGGAAATACTCGCGAAACTCCGCTTCAGGAAAAAGAGATCAACGCCCGCTATGTCTTTGATATGGTGTACGATCCGCCCGAAACGCGGCTGCTGAAATTAGCCAAAGAACGGGGTGCACAGATCATTCCGGGCATCGAAATGTTCGTGCATCAGGCGGCCCGGCAGTTCGAGATCTGGACCGGCAAACCCGCGCCATGGGACGAAATGTTGCGAGTCGTCTTACTCGCCCTGCAGGACCGCGCCCGACGCGCCAGCGTTGGAAAATGAGGGCGGACGATGCTCTTTGTTAATAAAACGTTGCATTTTCGATGGTCACCAAAGTAATATGACTTTAGGGAACGTGACTGTAAGCGTTTCCGGTTTCGATTGACCCTGTACCGCCCGTTTCATTCTTCCAACGCAGTTCAAGCTTTGGCGAAAAACTCGACGAGAGGCGACCCGGTTCGCCTCCAACCCGGTTCGGAGAGTTCTCTATGGCGTGGTACGCGTACTGTCTTACCGAGCACCAAACCCTCCCTAATGGAACCCGCACGCGCCGCCCTTTTCTCCTCGAGGGCGTTCAAGGTGTTAACGGCGCAGCGGTTCTAAGCTATCCCAGCGGTGAATTTGCTGTGATCGTGAGTGAATACGACCACACTTTAGGCGAACTGGACCACAAAGCTGCGGTCGATCACGCCCGCGTGGTCAGCAACTGCTTCCGAAATCTGACCGTCCTGCCATTCCGATTTGGGACGATTTTCGACAGCGACGACGCGCTGCGCCAAGCCGTCCGGGTCAACCGGCGGGCTTTTGGCCTGAGTGTGGCCAAACTGCGTGGCAAGAGCGAGATGCACATCAAGCTGGTCGTCCGGGATGGCTCGCTGCGCGAAGCCATGATCGACGTCCAGCTACCCGACACCGTCGGCGGCGACTATCTCTCCAAGCTGCGAGTAAAGGCCTCGCGGGAGCGGGAACGTCAGACCAAAGCGCGGGCACTGTCAGTCCAGGTACACAAACTGTTTAACCCGCTCGAAGAGGAAGTAAGCTGCAAGAAGGTGGCTCCTGAGGGCATGTTGATCGACATCGCCCACCTAATCGACTCCAAGAGCGTGGAAAAATACCAGAACCGCTATACCACCGCCGCCAAGCAGTTGAAGAACTGTGAAGTGGTGATCAGCGGGCCGTGGCCACCCTACCATTTTCTGCCGGGCAAGCTGCGCACCGTGGCCGGAAACAGCTAGGCAACACCTCTAAATTTCGTAACCGATCGGCCAAGACCCGCGCTGGACGCGGGTTTTGTGCCGTCTGGAGTGCAGTGAAAGTGCATTGTTCTGCACTCCCCTTTTTCGTGGACCCTCTGCGGCGCGAGGCCGAAGATTCTGTTTTCTTGGGACTAAAGCCTTAGCGGTCATTCACTTGCCCGAGTTCACCTCTGGGACTACTCCGATTTTTCTCTTTGGTGCGGCAAGTGCTTCTATTGAAGGCAACAAAGAGGCCGCTCACTCACGCATGACCTTCACTCTTTCTCCGTTCCAATTCCCGAACAGTCGTTCCGATCGGCGGAGCGGCATGTTGCATCGCCTATCCTGACATTGCCTACCAAATTCGCCTCTTGAAACTTGGCCCCAGCAATGGGGCCATTTTTTATTGCCGACGGTGTCGCTCTGCAACAGTGAGTTTACCGAGCGGCAGCGAACGTCGGCCGTTTTATGATTGTGGAATGGATCGCCCGCTGCCGACGCTGCTATCGCACGTGCTGGTCGCCTTCACCATCGAATTCGACAACGAAGCGGAACATCGCATGCCGCACCGGACGACCGACTATGGCGTGACCCGGCACAACTCGACTGCCGATTCCCTGCACACACCCTGGCTGGTGTCGATGGTCATGTATACGAACTGTATGCGGTTCGTTGGCGCGGATGGCGTCACTGTCAGGGAACTTGAAGAATTCGCCCGCACTAAGACCAACTTGAATGGCATGGAGCGCTGGGGATACATCACGGTCACACCGGTTCCGCGCGACAACCGGCCGAGAACGCCGCGATCCAACTGGGTGATTCGCGCCACTCCCGCAGGCCAGATGGCCCGGGAGATTTGGCAGCCGCTGGCTGGCGTCATCGAGGAGCGCTGGCAGGAGCGCTTCGGCAAGGATGAGATCGAGCAACTTCGTGAATCTCTCTCGACAGTCGCCGGTCAGATTGATGTCGCACTGCCTGACTGTCTCCCGATTCTGGGGTATGGGTTGTTTAGCCGAGCGCCGGAGTTCGAGCGCGACGCCAGCAAGAGCAAAACCCAAAACGAAGCCAAGAGCAGCGGGCGGAAGCGCCCGCCCCACGCACGCCTCCCTCTGACTGCGCTTCTTTCCCGGGTGCTGCTGGCGTTTGCCATCGACTTCGAGACTGACTTCAATGTGTCGCTTGCAATCTGCGCCAATGTGCTTCGACTTGCCGGCGAAGAAGCAATCCGGGTGCGGGATATTCCCCGCCTCGCCGGAGTTTCGAAAGAAGCGATCGCGGTGGCGTTGAGTTTTCTGGAGAAGCGCGGTTACGCGGCCGTCGAACCGGAATCACCGGGCAGCCGCGTGAAGGTTCTAGCGCTCACGGCAAAGGGACATCGCGCTCGGAGCACTTACCAGGAACTGCTCGGCAGCATCGAAGAGCGCTGGGAGAAGCGCTTCAGCAAAGAGACCATCCTCACGCTCCGGAGGTTGCTCGCGCAGTTGGCCGGTGAGTCCCCTGCGCAGCGGTCGTCTCTGTTCCGCGGCCTGGAACCCTACCCAGACGGATGGCGCGCATCAATCCCAAAGCCCGAGATCCTTCCGCATTTCCCGATGGTCTTGCACCGTGGCGGCTTCCCGGACGGCAGTTGACTTCTGACACCAAGTTTCTGGTTTCCTGTTTCTAGTTTCTCGCAATAACTCCTGCGGCTTTCAAGAAACTGGAAGCTGAAAGCGGAAACTATCACGTTTCGTTCTCAAGCCCCTGTCAGATACACTGGCGAGCGACCATGACTTCACTACACTCCCACTCCGCTCTTTCTCCGGTAACACGTTTTCTTGCCGTATGCGGCTTCATCGTCTTTCAGGCTACATTGTTCTTGAGCGCCGCCAGTGCGCAGAGCCAGCAGCCCAGCCCGCCAATCCCCAGTCCGTTCGCGGCCATGCCGCAGGAGTCTCCGGCACAAATGGAAAACTTTCCTCAACAGCTGCGCGAACAGCTGGTGGCCATCAGGACGGCTGCGCTAAGCGACGATTATGCCTATCACCAGTTGGCGCACTTGACTGAGAACATAGGCGCGCGCCCCAGCGGATCGCCGCAGGCCAAGGCCGCCGTCGAGTATGTCGCCGCGGAATTGCGGAAGCTCGGGCTTGAAGTCCGGCTCGAAGAAGCGAAGGTTCCCCACTGGGTGCGCGGCGCGGAAACAGCCGAACTAATCGCGTGGTCCGGGCAAGCCCCCGGAACAAGGCAGAAAATCGTGCTTACCGCTCTGGGCGGGAGCAGCGCCACTCCGGTCGATGGAATCAACGCCGACATTCTGGTAGTGAATAATTTCGATGAGTTGAAGGCGCTGGGCCACGATCAGATCGCGGGCAAGATCGTGCTCTTCAACGAACTTTTCGACAAAGAGAAGAGCGCTGCCGGATACGCCTTCATCGCTTACGGTGAGGCGGTACGGTATCGCGCCGCCGGACCGAAGGCCGCGGCTGAACTCGGAGCTGTTGCGGCTCTGGTTCGCTCCGTAGGGGACGCTGACTTTCGCCTGCCGCATACCGGCTTCGGCGTCCCTGCTGGAATTCCCTCCGGCGCAGTCACCGCCGAAGATGCCAATTTGATCGCTCATCTCGCGGCGCAGGGCGCGGTCCGCATGCACCTGACGCTCACGCCGCAGAAACTGCCGGACGAAACCAGCTACAACGTGGTCGGAGATCTGAAAGGCAGCGAACATCCCGAACAGGTCGTGGTAGTCTCCGGGCATCTCGATTCGTGGGATCTCGGTACGGGAGCGATTGACGACGGCGCGGGAGTGGCAGTCGCGATGGAAGCGGCCGAAATTTTGCAGAAGCTGCATCTGCGGCCGAAGCGTACGTTCCGCGTCATCGCCTGGATGGACGAGGAAGAAGGCGGAGCGGGCAGCCAGGCCTACACCAAGAGCCACGCGTCGGATTTTCCCAACTATGTTGGCGCGATTGAAAGCGACTCGGGCGCGGCCCATCCGCTGGGCTTTGAAGTCCGTATAACGCCGCACGCAAACGAGCTACTGCAGCCGGTATTGGATGTGTTGCAGACCTTTGGAGCCAGCGTTTTTCAGCCGAGCAGCTATCCTCCGGGCGCCGACATCTCGGCCATGTCCGAGGCCGGCGTTCCCGCGTTCGGCATCATGCAGGATGGCCGCACCTACTTCCACTATCACCACACCGCCGCCGACACACTGGACAAAGTTGTCCCTAGTGAATTGCGCGAGAACGGCGCAGCGATGGCCATCATGGGATACGCGCTGGCCAGCATGAAAAATCCCCTGCCGAGGTAACTGCTACGTAAGGGCGGATGCAGCTCTGAGCGAAGTCGAAGGGTTCGCCCCGAGGAGCGAAGCTTCGAGACGGCCGGCGGTGTAGAGATTTTCGGTCTCGGATAACCTGTCGATTGCGCGCTGAAGGGCACAACCTCGGACGAGAGCCTGCCCTGAGCCTGTCGAAGGGGCGTCCGGGGCTACACTAACCATGCCGTGATTCTTTGCAGCCATTACGGCGGTTGACGCATCTTAATTTGCGCGCTTATCATCTTCGTTTGGCGGTCATAATAAAGACGTCTCCGGGAGGAGGCGTCTTAAGACTTTCAAGGCATGAACAGGACGGAACCGGGCTGAAAGTGATCTATGGACAAGAAGAAGCTGGAGTCATTTAAGAAGCGGTTGGAGACGCGGCAGCAGGAATTGCGCCGCACTGTGAATCGCACGCAGGCTGACGGCCGCTCGGCGGACGAAGATACCGCGCAGGATGTCGCCGATCGCGCCGCGAGTTCCTACACCAAGGAATTCCTCTTCAGCCAGAGCAACAATGAACGGCAACTACTGCAGATGGTCGACAAGGCGCTGGTGCGCATCCGCGAGGGCGCTTTCGGCGAGTGCATCCACTGCGGCAAAGAGATTAACGCCAAGCGCCTCGAGGCCGTTCCCTGGACGCGGCATTGCATCGAGTGCCAGGAAAAACTGGAACAAGGATTATTGGAAGAAGCTCCGCGGTAGAGAGTTTCGCTGTTGTGAAGACGCCGCCAGCGAATTGGCGGCGTTTGTGTTTTTGCCCCGTCATATTCCGCAATCGCATTCCGCGGTTATAGAGACGTAGCTTGCTCCGTCTCTCTCACCACGTGCACACGTGCCTCCGTCGGCAAGAGACGTTGCAAGCAACGTCTCTACGGCATCCTAGTTTGCCGGCTTCTTGTCTTCCTCCGGCTTCGGTTCCGCGCCCGGCATCACGTTCTTCAACGGAGCCTTCCGCGGCTCTTCTAATTCCGGATGCGGCAGCGGCTTGCGCGGCAGCATCTGATCGCGTTGTGCCGTGTTGTAGACAAAGATCGCCTCGACCACAGCCGCCTGCGCCAGATCGTCCGGTTGCAGGCGCTCATACGTATCCTGATTCGAGTGGTGCGTGCGCGAGCCGTAGTCGAGCATGTCCTGAATGAACTGGAATCCCGGGACGCCGACAGAGTCGAACGCTTCGTGATCGGTGCCGCCGGTATCGCGCATGGTCAGCGTGCTCACGCCCAGGTCCTGCAACGGCGCGATCCACTGCTGGAAAATCGGTCCGACCGCGGCGTTCTGCTGCAAGTAGACCCCCCGAACCTTGCCCGAGCCGTTGTCGAGGTTGAAGTATCCGGAAATTTTCTGTTGCTCCGGTTTCAGTTCGACCGGACCTGCGGGCTTGCGCATAAAGTCGGGCAGATCCATCTGGTCGGGAGCGGTTGAGAGCGGGACAAATCCGAAATGCTGTTTGACATAGCCATACGATCCAAACTCTCCCTCCTCTTCACCGGTCCACAGGCCCACGCGGATGGTGCGGCGGGGCTGCACGTGCAGCGCATTCAGAATGCGCATCACTTCCATGGCAACGACGGTTCCGGCGCCATTGTCGGTCGCGCCGGTCGCGGAGGCCCATGAATCCAGGTGCCCTCCAACCATCACAACTTCGTCTTTTAGCTTTGGATCGGTGCCGGGAATTTCCGCGATCGTGTCGAAGCCATGTTCGTGATCGCCTGTGAATTCAGTCTCCACATCCATCTCTACCGTCACTGGCACGTTCGCGTTCAGCAGGCGATAGACGCGCCCGTAACTCTCGATGGCCATCACGACGATCGGAAGCTGTTCGGCATGCTCCCGTTTATAGGTAAACCAGCCCAGGCCGGAGCCGCCGTCGTCGAAGATTATTCCGCCCTGTCCGCCATTGTTACGGCCGTCGCGGCTTGGGATCACGACCCCCGCGGCATGCTCGGCGGCGAAGAACTGTCCAGCCTTTTCACGAAAAGCGAGCCGGCGGATGAAATCCTGAAATCCCTGCTCGGGTTCCATGATGTGAACCGGATATTCAACCGTGGTTTTGATATTGGCGTCGTCGCGGCGCTCGAACAGCGCCTTGTCGATCGGCTTCACATCGCGCATCTCGCCGAAGAAAATGATCTTGCCTTCGAGCTTTCCTTTAAATTTTTCCAGATCTTTTTCGTCCTTCGCATTCACCCAGATCGCGCGGCCGCTGACCGGACCCTTGCTCGCGGGCGACCACGGCAGCGCCTGCGCGATGAACACCGCGGTGTCCGGCGCAGACATGCGCACCCATGTATTCAGCTGGCGCCAGCCCAGGCCGAACTCGCCCCAGTCTTCGAGGTGAGCGTTGCTGCATCCCATGGCAGTGAACTGGTCGCGCGTCCACTCATTAGCGCGCTTCAGATTCGGAGACCCGGTCAGCCGCGGCCCAATGCCATCCATTAGCCCGGAGGCGTATTGCATGACATGCGAGTGCTGCAACCCTTCATCGCGAATGCGCTGGTACATAGCGAAGTCGAGAGTCTCGGTGGCGGGCTGAGGCAGCTCGTAAGAGGGCTTGCTCGTGTCGTCGGCGGCTTTCGCGTCCTTGGATTTCTTGTCGGCAGCGGACAGGTTAAAGCTGAGGCATAAAAGAATGGCGAAACTTGAGATCAAAATTCTGGCAGATGACATTTTCCTGGTTCCTCGTCGTCGATGAATCGGCGGGCGGCAAGCAGAGTAGCAGATAGGGGCGGCGTTCCGAAAGGCACCCGGCCGCTCATAGTTGGTCGGCTGCCCGCCGTCGGAAATGTAATTAGTGAGTCGCGCCGCTCAAGGTTTACCGACTCTTGCGCGACCCGAAGCTCCAGCCGCGGAGCGGCGGCATATTAGAGCCTCGGACGTAAGTCCGGGGTAAGCACGAAAAAAGAGGAACAGAGTCCCGTGGGGACGAGAGAGCACCACCAGCCATTCACGCGGCGGGTGCCCCGTCCTTCGCGCTCTTTGCGAAGGGCGGGACACGGTGCGGCCGACAGCGCCGGTTTTGACTTCCCCGCCCACCCTTCGGCGTCGAGGGCCGCTCCCAAAGCCCTCCAGGCTGCTCACGAACGAAATCTCTGCCCATCCTTAGATTGACGCTCACCGCACAGGCTTCGTCGGATGAAACCTCAAAGGCGGCGCTGCAGGCAGCATCGCCGCCCACCCTTGCAAAAAACGCAAGGATGGGGCACCCGGCAACGGGATACAAAGCAAACGAAAGCGGGTGCGAGCCGATTAACCGCCTTGACCCTTGGCCATCTCTTCAACGCCAAGTATGACGAAGCCGTCGTAGATGGTTGAACGCCTGCGATACCTTACTGAGACTCTCGTACCAGGCCTGTACTCACGAATTTTGTTCATCAATTCTTCAACGGTGAACAGGTAAACCCCTTCGAGAGCAAGAATGTCGTCTCCGATTTGCAAACCAGCTTGATCGGCCGGGCCATTGGAGGCTATCCGGTCTATTCTTACCCCATCGCGCCTAATCCTCGGGTTCGCGTCGCACCATGCTCCTATTGAACCTTTTCCCTCCATGCTCGGAGGATCACTCGCTAACGGCTTCGGACGTGTCGAATCTTCATCGTTCGGTTCACGAAGGTTCCACCATTCCGCTACAAGAGCGTTGTCATGCCGATAAGCGTCGCTTTGGGGCACGCCACTCTTTTCCTTTCGCGCATGGGCATCAGGCTCTCTAAATGCTGGAGTCGGCACTTTAGTCCGAATGCCTGGATTCCGCTGCGTAGAGGCCACGGATGCAGAGGCCCTCGCGACGGATGGAGCGGGAACTAATTCATCTCTGGACCCTGGAGTGCTCGTGGTGCCTGTGTCAATCGTCCTGCGCGTCGAGCCCTGCACCTGTTGAGTCTCTGCTGTGTTTGTATGTGTGTTGTCGAGTTCAGGCTTTTTCATGGGTCCACCCGCGGGCATAGCGGATTTCCGTTCCGCATATTCGCTGTCCGAGTCAACCCCGAACAGTTGATTAAAGAATTTAGTCTTAACCTTGAAATACTTGTTCTGGTTGTCGCCGACGACGACGATGAAGAACTCACGCTTGGGATCTTCGGAACGAAGCCGCATAAGATCTTCCATGCTAAACACCGCTCCGGCGGAGGATTGGGTGAACGACCGAAGAGCACTGTTACTCTCGACCGCCGCTTGAGACTCCGACAGCGGTTGGATAACGTCAGACTTGTCTGTGCTCGATAGGACAACCCGATGGACAGAGGACGCCATTCCCATACCAGTTGCACTCAGGTACTCGGGTCTGCTGGGAGACGCCAAAATATGAATGTAAGGCAACCTCATCTCGGGAGTGACATTCTGCAAGCCAAACGGCAGCATTTCTCGGCGTGCCTGGACAGCCGTCAATTCAATCCAGCTTTCCGGTGGATACACGAAAATCGTGTACCCGGTTGTCTTGCAAGTCGTGCAGACCAAACCCGAGAAAAGATTGGTTTGCACGTCATTGAGCGTAAGACCTATTTGGTGGCGCTTGCCCGATAGTGCCCGATCTATGGCGGCGATCACTTGCGCGTCTGTCAGTGTTTGGCCGAATAAGGACGTGGACAGAATGAATATTCCAAACAAGTTCAGAATAAGGGCTTTCATTGTTATGGCACTCGCAAGATCACGTGAAGTGAAGTGTCTGCCCAGTGGGCGAGAGAATGTTATGCCCCTATAGGCAACCCGTCTCTGGCACATTGGTGGCAGTCCCCAGCAGCTCGCGTGCCGTGCGCGGTTCCTTTGGTCCTTTTGACGCCCCCTTTTACCCCTGTTAAACTGTTTGTTTGCCATACTAGTTCTGTCCAGCCACTGTTATCGCTAGAAGGGAAGTCCGTGCGCGCAGAGACCCGCCATCAACTTAAACAGGATGCATTCAGCCGCGTCACCATCGACGCCGCCGAGAGAACGGCCCATTGGACCGTCGAACACAGGTCGACCGCGATCATTTCCGTAGTCGCGATAATCGTCGTACTTTCCGCCGGCATCGGCGGATGGTTTTACTTAAGCTCGCAGGATGAGAAGGCCAGCTTCGAAATGTCGCAGGCGGTTCGAACCATGAGCACGGCGCTGCGTCCGGCGGACGCGCCAGCCCAGCCCGACTTTCCGACGTTTACCTCCGCCAAGGAACGCACCCAGGCCGCCCAGAAGCAGTTTCAGGCGATCGTGGACAAATATCCGCATACCCGCACCGCCGACATGGCCCACTATTTTCTGGGAGTGACCGCGGTCGACTTGTCAGACAATGCCGCCGCCGAGCGCAACTTCAAAGAAGTCGTCTCCGCGGGAAATAAGGACGTCTCCGCAGTAGCCAAGTCTGCACTGGCCTCGCTCTACGGCCAGACCAACCGTACCAAAGAAGCTGCCGCGCTTTATCAGGAGCTGGTCAACAAGCCGACGGCATCGGTCAGCAAAGTGACCGCGCAGTTGCAGTTGGCCGAACTCTACCAGAGCTCCAACCAGCCGCTCGATGCCAAGCGCATCTACGAGCAGGTCAAGAAGGAAAACCCCGGTAACGAAGCCGGACAGGTAGCCACGCAGAAACTCACAGAGCTGAAGTAGGCTCCCAGGTCTCCGGCGTCATAGTCATGCCGATCACCGCGGAAGTCGCGGCGATTGCGACTCAGTTCTCGGGCGACTATCCAAAAGACCCGGCGGACCGACTCATCGGCGCAACAGCGATGGCGGAAGGCATGGCCCTGGTAACGAAGGACGAGAGGCTGCGGCAACACTTTCGTCTCAAGACGATTTGGTAACGTAATATGTGCAATGTGATCGCAGGCGTCAGCGAAGAGGAAAATTGGGGCTTCGCCGATTCTAAGTTAGCGATGACCTCTCGTTCGATTACCTTGGCTCATGATGACAACCGTTAAGAGGCGCGTTCATGATTCCTAACATGATCCGTAAGGAAGTCTCGGTCTTTTTATTCCTCATTTTCGTCTCGCTCGCCTCCGCGCAAACAGTACCCCTCTCTTCCGTTCCACCCTCGCGTCTGGCCCACCTGCGCCACGGCATCAATCTCAGTGAGTGGTTCGCGCAGGTCTACGATCCCAGGGGATACACGAAGGAACATTTCCAGAACTGGACCACCTCCGCCGACATCGCGCTGATCCAGTCCGCCGGATTCGATCACGTGCGGCTGAGCGTGAATCCTCAACCGATAATGGACGCGGCACGTCGCCCCGGAGGCAGCGCTGAATATTTCGGCTACCTCGACGCCGCAGTGAAGATGATTCTTGACGCCGGCCTGGCCGTTGAAATCGATATGCATCCCGATTCCGATTTCAAGGCTCGCCTCAAGGAAGACGATCCGGTCGAGCGCTTCGCCGATTTCTGGCACACCGTGGCACAGCACTATTCTTCATGGGACCCCGAGCGCGTCTTCTTCGAGATCCTGAACGAGCCGGAGATGCACGACCGGTATCGCTGGTATGGCGTCGAGGCCAAGCTGGCCGCCGCGATCCGGCGGGGAGCGCCCACGCATACGATCATCGCGGCCGGTGGAAACTGGGATGACGATGACGACATGGTTTTTCTCGAACCGCTGCGCGATCCGAACGTAATTTACGTCTTCCATTTTTATGAGCCGCACATTTTCACGCATCAGGGCGCGACCTGGGGAGCGTACTACTGGCGCTGGGTGAAGGGATTGCACTATCCGTCGTCGCCAGACAATGCCGCACAGGTTGCCACTGCCGTTCCGGAAGCGGTGCACCGGCTGGACGTGATTCGTTATGGCCAGGATCACTGGGACGCGTCGCGCGTGGAAGCGGAGATTAATCAAGCCGCCGATTGGGCGAAGCAGAACGGTGTGCCGCTGGTCTGCAACGAATTCGGCGTCTTCCGCAATTTCTCCGATCTGCAGGACCGCTCGCGTTGGATCACCGATGTGCGGACAGCGCTCGAGCGACACAACATCGGCTGGGCCATGTGGGATTACTCCGGCAGCTTCGGCGTGGTCACAAAGAAAGACGGCAAAGCTTCCCTGGATGAGACCACCGTGAAAGCGCTCGGGCTTAAGATGCCGGCAGGCCAGCCCTAGAGGTTCGTCGCGGCAAGGATGATGCCGGATGGGCGATTGTCGAATGCAATGTCTCAGCAGCCATCAGTTTGAAGATCTTGATGTTGTTCCCGAACGCGTGAAACTGGAGATTGTGAAACTCAGGCAGTCCGCGCAATCGTTCCGGCAGATCGACGCCCCATCCCGTCTGAAAAATCCACACGGAATCTCCTGGGTTCGCGTCAAAGGTTGAGACAAAATCCGGACCAAGGCCAAGAAAAACTTCCGGGGTGAAATTCGTCGCGGTGGTGCGGTTCGCGGTGATCACGCGATAGCCGCCGCAGTTGAAGGTTTCGAACTGCGCGTTGGAAATCTGCACCGAGACAAGTTTCTGCTCACACAGATAATGTCCGAGGACGAGGCTGCTTTCGTAGTCCGTAAAAATCAGGCCGCCGGAAGCGACGTTACCGCGCAGAAACTTCATGGCTTCCGCCATGTGTGCGCGACTCTGATCGGCGCGAGTGATGTAGGGCTGATGCTGCTTGCCGAAAATAGCGCAGATCGCAACGATT
>Ga0209006_10003822_pt1 | contig 13672 bp, 24 predicted proteins | sample JacPin_JW_Ref_O2_FD_188567 | JGI IMG/M metagenome (GOLD analysis project Ga0209006, IMG submission 188567) | Forest soil microbial communities from Algoma, Ontario, Canada - Jack Pine, Ontario site 1_JW_Ref_O2 (SPAdes) (version 2) | ecosystem: Environmental > Terrestrial > Soil > Boreal... | reverse complement strand
GGGAGTTTCTGCTAGTCCGTAGCTACGCCGTTGTAGTTTGTTCTCGTGCTGCCATCCTGGTAGAAAAATAATTATTAGGTGGCAATATGGAAGGCCGGATGCACCGGATACTATTTGGTGACCTCACCTGGGTTCCAATGGTCTGAGTGAAATCTGTCTTGAGTCAATCAAAGACGACTTTGATCTGCAGGAATTAAAATATCGCTGTGGAAGGGTGAAGAAACGAAAGAATCAGAAACATAAGATAATACAAAGATGACATACAGATGTTCTACTTCGCATATCTCTGGTCAAAACCCACGAAATTTTATGTTGATTGGTGCAGTGGTTGTCAAGAACGAATTAAAATGATTTTTAGTGTCGGGTGACGAAAAATGGAGTCACAAGTCACAGTATCAATCATTATGTAAACAGCAATAACATCGGGGAATCGGTGACAGTATGGTATAGGAATAAATTCATTTATAATGTAAATAATGTATATAAGATATGCAAGCCTTGTAGATCGTCTGGTCATTCTAGATATAGGACAGTTGCCCTGGTGTAATTCACCAGGGCTACCAGGCTGTCATTGATGATAGACTGCACCAGCGACATCAGACTGGCGAGACCCATTGCAGAAAGTCTGGATGGTGGCGCTGGGGCACAGATGGAAGGATTGAGATGCTCACCAGATGTAACACTGATTGTATAGGACAGTGAGGTTGGTGACTCACGCCAGATCAATCAGCATGGTTACGTGGATAAGCAAACGCCAGGCCGCCATTGATGATCTACAGCACCAGAGTGACCAGTTCCATCATGGGATGTCTGGATGTTAGGGCTGGAGCACATGTGGAATGATCGAGAAGCTCACCATATGTAGCATCGATTGTAAAGGACAGTGAGGTTGGCGATTCATGCCGGAACTACCAGCACGATAACTTGTGATAGGCAGATGACTGGCTGTTATTGATGACCTACAGCACCGGAGTGACCACCTTCATCGTGGAATGGCTGGATGATAGGGCTGGAGCGTGGGTGGAAGGATTGAGCTTGGCGATTCAAGGCCCTCAGTGTGGTAAGATGTGATCGACAGATGCCTAACCATTATTGATGGACCAGTTGTACCAGATAGACTATGTGCTCATCTGGGTGATTTGCACTGCGAACGTCATGTTGTGCCAAAGCTATTGTAAACACGTATCTGACTTGAATCGTACGGTACATATATATAAGCAAACCACCATTACACCTGCTAAGATTCCGCACGCGGCACATTGACGGCTGCTGTCTTCATCAACGCCCTTTTCGCTTTGATTTTCGCAAGTGCACTATTTGCGGTAAGGGGCCTTTGTGCCGATGAGTAGATAGGGAAAATTTGTCTACTCAAAGTGAATTGTCAGTAAAACATCCAAATGATAAGGATTCTCGTTACCGATTCCACCACATGAGAAGATCATTGACTTCCTCTTGCTCGTCAATGTCATCAAAAAGATCCAGGACGCTGTTGTAAAATCGTTCGGAATCGGTACTGGTGTCGCTCCTCGAGAAAATGGCGGAAGAGCTAAGGGCGAATCGAACCTACAAAAGGTGAGCTGGACACGAGAGGAAAAACAGAGGTGGACCCATACCTGAGTTGCGATGTAAGCGATTGAAGCGGGTGTGACGCGGGTCATGCCATGGATGCGAGCGTTACCGGATCGCGTGGCTTTAACGACCTTGTCGACGGAGCTGGGTGATGTGAAGACGTGTTTGTAGGCCTTGAATGATAAATGAGTGGGGAGGTGTGAAGATATGATGCAGACTTACAGATACCAGGATGGAACTTCTGAATAGCCCTTTCCATGGATCCTCTGAGCTGTATTCGTAGCGAGCATACAATAAGACCGGCCAATGATCTCCGGGAATGACCATGTCTCCATTTTTAAGTTTCTCCTTGACCCTAGGTAAGATCAGACGCGAACGCGAAAGACACCTGAAACATTGTGCTTACACAGGATCTGACCAATTCATGCCGGCGGGACATAGGAGGAAACCGGTACGTTCGTGGTGAAAACCACGATCGATTTTGACGTTGCGTGCCAGGGGTGGATTGAGAGTCTGCCCATGAGGGACAATCCATTCGAGGACAGAGCCTTTCAGACTCTTCGTATCATCCGATCGGGCGCTGGATACGCCCTTTTGAATCTTCAGTAGATGAGTCCATAGTGGTGAGAATGACGGAATCGGTGTACTTACCAGCTCAGCTATCATCATGATATCGTCGTCGGATCCATCCATGAGTCGTTCCTCGAGACCAGGAACCATCTGTAGGAGTTCCCCATACACGCGATGTTCTCGTCTCTGCCTAAAATAAATTATGGTCAGGAAATTATTGTATAGATTCAAACACAAATTTACTCAGCCGTGAAAGAATCCTCGGGCTCAGCTGCTAGTTCACCCATGCGTAGAAGACCATTCGTGAGAAGAGCGTTGATGTTACAAAGGGCATGAACTGTGCGGCCGAAATGGCGGCCATGCGAAACAAGTGGATCGGAGATGCAGCTGTAAAGAATAAATGAAATACTAGCGGACTCAAGAAGGGGAGAACCAGACATACGCTTTCTTCCGGGGACCCAGGAGAAGGGCAGAGTCCTCGCGTGAATGGCGGCTGGCAGTTTTCTGGGGCGAGTTCTCATCTCCCATGACTAGGGTAAGCAGATAAGAGTTGGAGGGGGTATGATTCCGCGTTCTGAACCTCTGAGTTGCTAGGTATTTAACCCATCCTGCTAGTGCGTCGTCACGTGTGTCACATGACAAGAACGGCTTGTGAGATCGAAAGTCACACTTTTCGCTGACCTGGAATCTCAGACTAGTCCGTGACACTTCGGAATCTACCTCATGACTGACGAAAATTTATTTAAGACGCACAATCGTCGCCTGAGGTACCTTCATGGTAAGCGGCTCCAAATGATTCTTCAGACAAAGTACCTCGAACACCGTTTGCGGCTCTATGTTGAGAAAGTGATGTCTTGCAGGAATATGGTCCTTCAGTACAACCGTGCCACGGATCGACTTCGCATATGGGAATGGTGAGCAACTATCTCTACAAGTCTTGCTCATACAAGTTCTAGAATCTCTTTCCCCAGGCCATGCTCTCATGACGTGCGTGTCAGTCCTTCTGACCTATGTGCCCATCGCATTTCACATAAAATGCTTGGCCCTTGTTGCCTCTGCCCTATGGCTGATGCAAACTTGCCAAATTTTGTGGAGGCGGCGATATATATGGTTCCTACAGGGTCATTATCAGGAGAATACGTCAGTAGCTGTGCTCGCGGTCAATGCGGGTACTTTGGTGAGCGTCTGGGTCTGTCCTGTGCTTTGAAGAAATTCAATGCTGATCGTTTGCGAAAAGTCCTCCTGGAGCGCTTATACAACAAAATCGGCATACCGATCAAACATTATCCTCGTCGAAGTAAGTCGATTCCGAAGGTCTAATTGAATATATTGATCACATATGCTTAGAACACGGTGCAAGAGTCCCACCAGAGGTAACACTCCAGGTCATAGAAGTTTCGGATGACGAGTCATCGGAGACCTCTGAATAGGTGCGTTATTGTGATCGATCATCAGTTAAAAGCTTTTCACCAGTTCTCAGATATCATTGGCCTCCTGGGACAGAAGACAACTGAGGCTACACATGGTCCATGAAAAATTGAAGAGCTATCATTGCACCACTACGTAGAATACTATTTATGTATGTATAAATCTCGGTGCAATTGAACTTGACTAGCTGGTATACTTATCACCCTTGTTTCCTGGAACTCACACTAGATGCTGTCAATTTGAACCCACAGAATGGTATCTTGCTGCCGCCATACATGCAGATTCCACGAGGTCATTTCAAACGGCGATATAATCAGTCGTTTTATATAATGGTGCAGTGTCTCTACTATACCACATCTCATGGACTCACAACAACCGTCAGAAGGAATCTACTTGGGATACCAGGGCGATAATGCCCTGGATCCTGCTGTCATAGAAAGTATGTACTATTTTGGTGACTACTTCTTCCGATGGGCTATTAATGTCGATACAATATAGGTGCGGATTGCAAATGGGAGTCTCAGTTCAGGCAGGCTCCTCCAAACCCCGTCGTCTATGGTGGAGCCTACGATTTTACTGTCACTTCTGAAGGTACGAGTCTAGCTTTCATTCAGATAAACACTTATGCGATCTCTTGGATATAGAGACTCTTATCGATAATCGGGGAGGCTCTTACGATGGAAATGTCGTGGGAGTCCAACCAGATTCCCTAGCCGATGAGCAGGCATTTTTCAATTTATATGAAGCCAGGGACTCTTCATCTTCATTCGTTTCGGCTGCCACGTCTACTGGTGAGTTCTACCCAGCCCCTCCCGAGAACATACCTGGCACCACTTTCAAAATGCAACCGATCGCGCAAACTCTCCAAACTCACCTCACCCAACTTACCACGTTGACCGATGACATCAAGCGTGCACTGGGCAGGATCGGTATCGATAACGCCGAACCCCCAAAGCTACTCACCAGACTGGGTTTTCGCGACAAATTCCCGCGCTGGGACCCCGTGATTGAGCCGATTGTGAGCTTGGCGATATCTCTAGCGTACCACGACGAAGAACTCGGATGGCTGGGCGATGATCCAATTCCTGGAGTCATTCGACCGCAAATAATAACGGCGACATTCAAAGCCATCGAGATAATCATCGAAGTATACAAACAAATCGCTATTGAGGCACCAGAGATAGGTGAGGTTCCTAATAGTTTATACTGGTACCGTCTTCCTCATAGCTTAGTTTCACAGAAGGATTCGACTTTATCAACAGTTTTACCCTTTGGGTTGCTACCGGGCTGGTGAAGGAGCTTCGAAAGATGAAGTATTGCATTCGGCGCACCGTGGGCGAGTATGGTCTACAGGAGGGGAGGAGTCGAGAGGAGAATATGGCTTGTGCTAAACAATGGGCTGAGGGTGGAGCATTCCTGCACTGGTGGAAACCTGATAGGGTACGTATATCGTTCGTCAAACGCCATGGCTCGTACTGATTATAATAATTGGTTAGTCGATGGGCTGTGCCTTCGGTAACCCCATTATTGTGAAGGCCGTTCGTGAATGCTGCTACTTACAGCAGAACGCAATCACTCGTCGAATATACAAGGTACTCAAGCAGTTCCCATCCTTACGTGGACATTCGACGTACAACCTCTTTTCATGGGGGGAAGCCTCTCCTTTGAATGCTTGGCTTCACTGTGCAGTTTCGGTTAGTTGTAGTTGTTATTTGCCAAAACGTTGCCAACTGACTTCTGCTTCCTCAGGCGCAGCATAATATTTACGAGTGGAAGGATGGAAAGCCCCGGATGAAACGTTGGGTTAAGGACGACAAGAATCTCTTCACAATCCTCAAGACCATTATGGCTGTCCCTGGCCACAGGGCTAGGGTGGATGCTATTTGCACTGAAGGGGCGCTCCAGTAAGTACATCCGATAACAGTTTCGCTCATAAACTGATCGAGATCTGGCAGATGGTACCATGAGGCAGTGATGCTGGTGGATAATGCGCCGCACCGTTCAGACCCAGAGGACGTTGCCGAAGACTCTTCAGCGAATGAGTTGTAGTGGGTTACCGGTTGCCCTTCCTATGAAGGCTTCCATTTATATATTCCAACGACCCATCCACGAGCCCAGGCTCATGCTCAAATTTGTAAATATGTATGTACTAAACGTTACTCCTCAACACGCGTCACTCCTCAACACGCAACATTCAACTATGCCTGGTTCAAAGTGGCGTTCTTTGTTGACACGCACCATTGCGCCCTTTCGTGTCGCCTCAACAGTACCACCCACGACCCAACAGAATCGTCTCAGTACAGTGGCCGTAACTCCCCGACCGCTGTCTCATCCGAATTCACCCGAGTCCGAACCTCAATCACACAGCATCACTGATGCTGCTGCTTGCCTTTCATCCCAAGTGTCAGACTCTCATCCTGAAGAAACCCTTAGCCCCCCAGTGAGTAACCATTTAGTGGTGATGCTCAATTCTCAGTATTGATCCTCAAATTCTGAAAGCTCTCTGTGCCAGATCTGAATCAATTCCTTGACCGCATTCGTAGTGACCCAAGGTTCAAGTCTATTGTGGATCTTTCGCGCAGCCTAAGGGCAGAACATTCTGCTCGGAGACAGGTTGCTGAGCATCGAGTACGCCAATGTGAGGAGCGCTTGCAGGCATTACGCCAGGAGCTTTCAGACGAAGACCAGAGCATGAAGGAAGTTGAAAACTACATGATTGCTCTGCGAGATCTTCTATTGAAGGCACCAGCGACTTCCCAGATCCTGGAGGCACCATATGTCATCTCTGACATGGACGGACTCTATCTCTCTCACGACCCTGATTCCTCCAGCTCAACCAGTTCTCACCCTACTACATAACCTTCATCATGAGAAGTCCTCCGTACTAGTGCAATGTCTTGTATGTTTGTACTTATGTTTGTACTGCATCATTAATGTAATTTTATAGCGGCATGATTTCATTGCAATACTTATTGGCACAGCAATCAACTACATGTGTGAGTCCTCACCAGACACCAGATCTCATCGGTGGACAACTGTCACGAGGCAATCGTGACCTGACATATGACCCACTGGCATATGACCGTGCACGACTTGGCTAATCGTGCCGAGGCAGGCCTCACGGATTTTGTTGAAGCTGAGTGGTATAAATATTGAGGTACATGGCCAGAGACAGCCTCACCGAAAATCTTTTCATAGCAAATGACTTTCAAAAGAACTCACAGCGTTCCTTCGCGGCTCACCCAGCGACAACCTACCCCGCTTCGTACTCCACGGCGATCCCGTATATTGATTTTTGGGACCACTCATCGCTCCAACAGACTCAGCACAGAAACACGAACCCACCCGAACTCCCCTATATCACCCACCCTTCTCATCCGAGCAAACCGCCATTCCAGCACTTTAGCTCGTCATCCGATGGTCATATGGCCTCAATTGGAGTCTCCCATTTACACTGGAGGTGCTCAAGTCGAACGTATTCCCTCATCCGATGGTTCGGCTTGTTACTATCAGGTTTCCCGGAGTTTTTTTGGTAAGTGCCTCTTTCTCTTGAGCTCGGAGCATTTTTATACTGATCCCATGATCCAAAGAATACACGACTGCTTCTGTAACTAGCTCGAGTGAGGCCAAGCCTGTTGTATCTGGAATGGAGTTCGCAGCTGGTGACGGTGAGTATTGATTGTGAAATTCTCTTCTCGAATCACTAACCGATGTCACAATCTCAGATGTATCCCAACCGGCCCTGCAGCCCCCTCTGAAGAGTGAGATTCACACCTTGCTAGAGCTGGATTGTTTGAGTGGAGGCGGTCTAACCGAGGAGCAACTGCGGTCGTTGCTGGTGAGATGCCGTGTCTGTCAGAAATTCATGATGAGGAACACGATCGGGTTGCATACCTGTAGGGCAGCAGCCTGAAAGCTGGAGGAGCTAGTGACGATTGGAACCTGTTTTTTTGGCAGTGTAAATACCGTTAGACCATCTCCAAAGTGCTCAAGGACGTACTCAGTAAGACAATTTAAAGTGATTTGGAAGAGTCACTTGGATGATATCTGCTGTTGTAATTTAAGACTCTGGATGTGACTGGCGTTAAATTTGGAGCTGCATCGTGACTTGTTCGTGAATGTTTCACAAACCGTAGACCAGTGAGCCACCCTTAGCTTTTTTTTTTTCAATAAGGTCACAGTTCTCACCAATTGATCCACACAGCGACTTGATGAACACGGGAGACTTCTACCATGAAGTCTGTCCATGCGGTCGCACCTTCTCCCAGCAGAGTGCCTATAGTCACCACAAGCGAACCTGTCAAAAGGCAAGAAAACGGCTTTCTACTGCTCTAACAGCAGCAAGACAGATGTGGACTACGCAAAAGAGGCGTCGAACCACGGACCCAACAGCATCGACAACGGATGACGGACCTGTGCTTCCAGGGTTGGCAATTGGTAGTAGCATGTCAGAAGGTACAGTGCAGGTGCGTGGAAAACCAATGTGAGCAGCAAAACAAATCTCAAAAATGAACAGGAAACTTGCCCAGAGCCATCGGAGCCTTTGGTTAGCCACGAGGACGATCCCTCTCTCTCCTTGGCCGAACGTCGACCACGACGACTTAACCGAAGGCTTCCAAAACGATTTAACGACAATCTTCCACAGCCAGCTCCGTTTTTTTCACCTACCCCTACGACAGAACCAGGACCGATCGATCTCTCACCGCCTGCTGCGTCTTCTACGCGCAGGACGATCATTAGCCGTATCCGTAAAATCTTCCGGAGCCCCCGAAATATCTTTGGGCTATTTAGACAGTACGAAGCTGTAGAACTACCCACCCATGATCCCGAAGAAAATGTCGAAATAGGAGATCTGTCGAATATACCATCCGTCTGCCCTCCATCATTAGCTCCTGCCCAGGAATCATTTCATCCGTATCCCAACCACAGCTCATTTCGCTTGGGAGATTGGTATTGGAATCATACCGCACAGAAGTCCCAAACAAGCTTCAGAGACCTTGTGAGTATCATCACCGATCCCGACTTTCGATCACAAGATATCGAAAACACCAAATGGGACTCCATAAACGAGCAGTTGGCCAGTAGCGATCTTCACGAAGAGTGGTATGATGAGGACGCAGGTTGGATCCCATCCTCCGTTACGTTTTCGATCCCATTTCCTCGCAAGGCGACCCATCCTGGCGCAGAGGACTACACTGTGAAGGATTTTTATCATCGAAATCTGGTTTCGGTTATCCGAGAGCAACTTACAGATCCCATACGCCATCGACATCTCCACTACGAACCCTACGAACTGTACTGGCAACCACGAGATGCAGCGACTGCGATACGCGTTCACGGTGAACTCTATACATCACCAGCATTCATTCAGGCTCACCGTGAATTGCAAGATATGCCTACCGAACTGGGAGACGATTTGCCACGCGTGATCGCCGGCTTAATGTTTTGGTCGGATTCTACGCACCTAACGTCATTTGGGGACGCAAAATTATGGCCCCTGTACTTGTACCTTGGGAACGAATCGAAGCATCGACGGTGCAAACCGTCCTGTCATCTTTGTAGCCATGTTGCGTATTTTTGTAAGGTCAGTCATGATATTCTTTTTGTAAAAACAAATCTTCATCACCTTGCTAGCTCCCAGCTTCCTTCAAGGAATTTGCTACCAAAAATCTCGGTGGAAAAGGCCCCAATGACGCTTTTATGGCTCATTGTCATCGCGAATTTCTACATGCACAATGGAAGCTCCTCCTTGATGACGAATTCATGGAGGCCTACGAACACGGTATTGTCATCACCTGTGGTGATGGTATCACACGACGAGTCTTCCCTCGAATATTTACCTATTCTGCTGACTATCCTGAAAAGTATGTGATTTCTATCATGGTAAAACAACCTACTAACAATTTGAATCAAAGGGTTCTCCTGGCAGGCATTCGCAACCTGGGCTCGTGCCCTTGTCCTCGATGTCGCGTCCCGCTGAAACTGGTGCATGACATCGGTACAAGGCGTGATATGTCTGAACGGATATCACTCGCCCGTGTGGACGACAACGACTACCGAACCAAGATCTCCAGTGCAAGAGAATTGATCTTCCGGGATGGTTATCAGGTTGACAGTGCTGCTGTCAATAACCTACTCAAGGGAGAATCATTAGTTCCTGTCACGGTACGCCTCTGTATTGTGGTTACCCGAGTTGTCTTATGATCAGCAGAACGCCTTCTCCGATAGGCTTGCGGGGCTGGGCTTCAATTTCTTCCTCATGCTAGTTGTCGATCTCATGCATGAATTTGAACTTGGAGTCTGGAAAGCCATCTTCGTCCACCTTCTCTGAATCCTGGATTCAGTCAATCCGGCACTGCTGACTGAATTGAACCGTCGGTAAGAATGAAAACTCCTTCTTTACTTCGCAACGAGCTCACAAGTGAAAAGCTACAGGGAGACACCAACATTTGGAAGAAATACGATCAGATCCTTCTCAAGAAACACTTCAGAACTACAGAAGATGGCCGCCCGAGACTTCGAAGACCTCTTGCAGGTAAGAAATTATTTCTTCTAGCGTAATTAATGAATTGGTTCCAATTGTTCATAGTGTGCCATTCCTGTCTTCGACGGATTACTCCCCGAGCCTCACAATACATCAATTCTGAGGCTCCTTTTCCTCGCGGCATACTGGCATGGCCTGGGCAAGTTACGCATGCACACCGACCTTACGTTAAACATCATGGACGATCTTACATCCTCACTAGGTTGCCAGCTCCGTAAGTTTTGTAGTGATACATGCAAGGCATTCAACACTCGTGAGCTCCCAAAGGAAGCCAATACACGGTTACACCGACAAGCCACGCAGATACAATCTCAACGACAGGTCATATCAGATCACAACGTCTTGAACCCCCACACAGCCCCCTCACAGGAGCTTCCTGTCGATCCTGAAACCACTGGCCTGCCCCGTGCATTGGATTCTCGACCTCCGCAGCCACCGCTCAAGGTGTCTAGTGATACCCAAGCTGCCAGCCGACCATGTATATCCACTGCCCGACGTCCAAAAGTTTTGAATTTGAGCACGTACAAGGTACATGCCCTTGGGGATTACGTTAATACCATACGAACCTTCGGGACGACAGATTCATATTCCACTCAGACGGTGTGTCCTTATCTCACTCCAACTTAATTTCATTGACTGTTCATCTAGGGAGAACTCGAGCATCGCACAGTCAAAGCTCGATACAGTCGTACCAACCGCAAGGACTATGCGAAGCAAATTGCACGAATCGAACGACGTCAAACACGGATTCGTCGCATTCGAGAAGGACAGCGTAATCTAGGCATAACCGTTGACATGGACGCCGCGCTTACCCCCAGCATGCACCATCACATTGGCAAAACCCAGAATCATCCACAACATATTGGGAGTTTTCTGCGGAAGAATGTCGGTGATCCAGCAATCAAGGTAACGTCCACTCTCTCGCCACGTATACAAAAGCACAGCACATTCACATTTGTCTTCAGGATTTCGTTCCTAAACTGAAGGGGCATCTCCTCTCACGCATCAAGGATATCTTACGACAGGAAGGCGCCGAAATTGACGGCGATAGCGAAACCCTCCCTTCAACTTCCTCATCAATTCCCATGAGCGTCGACAGTGATACGAGAAACGAACATGACCGTATCTTAATCAAGAATGATATGATGTACAAGCACCATCTGGTACGATTCAACTATACTACGTATGACGTTCGACGTGGACAGGATGTCATCAACCCGAACACGCAGCATCACAACGTCATGGTGCTGTCCCAGCCTGAAGACAACAATGCTCACGGCTCCCCTTTCTGGTACGCACGGGTTCTCGGAATATATCACGTCAACATAGTTTACAATGCACCTACCAACGGAATGCTGGATTACCGCCCCCGCAGGCTCGAATTTTTATGGGTACGGTGGTACAGCAACTCTGCTCCCATGCATGGCTGGGAGGCATCTCAGCTCGACCGTGTCCAATTCCCTCCCGTGGCCCATGAAAACGCCTTTGAATTCATCGATCCGAAGGTTGTCCTCCAAGCCTGTCATATGATTCCCGCCTTCTCTTCCGGAAGGCGTCATGCTGATGGAGTGGGGATTTCCCGGTGTGCGAAGGACTCTCAAGATTGGTGCGCTTATTATGTTATGCGGTACGTGTGGTTTTATATGCTTTACAGAAACCCTTAAATGCATTTGACTTAGATTTGTTGACCGTGACACACTTATCCGTTTCCATTGGGGACTCGGTGTGGGTCATGTTTATTCCTGGGCATCAAAGACACACCACCCACCAAGACACCAATATTCTATCAACAAGGACCCAGAGGCTACAGAAGATGCTGGTACGTGTCCAACTGAAAGTCGCGGTGCGATCGAAGATGGTGATGATAACGACCTGAACACCCACCATCCTGGGCTTCGTACCGATGATCGTGAGGACGACGATCGGGAGAGTATGCGTGACGATGAATCAGATAGATCGGTGAACTCCATCGACGAAGAGAATGCGGTGGCCCTGGGTGATGTTGTGATGGATCCCTTGGTCGCAGAGGAGCAGGACATCTATGAGTGAGCTGTATTTAATTGTTCCCACATGGTTTCTGCCCCCTTTCGTATATCAACTTTGTGTCTTAAGGTACAAGCTATGTCCTTAGAAGAGCTGGTAAACCGATCTAACTAATGTCTGAAAATTCTAAGATTATGGTGAGGATGAGAGATGGTCGCCGAAAGACCAGCGTGGTGATGCTCAGAAAACCCATGACCCCTCCTGCGAAGGATTTCATTGGACGTGTCAGTGCTGTTCAAGGCACAAGCAGGAATGCACTGATGAACACACAAAGCCATCCTGGCGACAGTCAAATAATGTATCACCATTCCTACGCAAGGATTCCATGAGATTGGTCAAGTCACACCCAGAATTGTACTGACAATCATCTCCTTGCTAGCTGACGACCGACCTTCAATGCATTTTCATCACAGACACTCCTTGACTGGCACTCGGCAGACACACAGCCATTTATCAACTCCGACTGGTCATGCCAGCGCCTCCCCAATTTCCCGATGAACGTGTTGCCCCCACTTGTCAACCAGCCCTATCCTATTTATCCTTCATCTTCAAATGCCAGGGCAAGAATGCAAGGGACCTCCTTGAGGTCACCTTCCTCAAGCTCAATGACTTGAAATCATATCTGCTCAACAAAAATGCATGAACCATGATAGTGTCAGGCTTTGACAAGGTCACACACTTGGAGTTGTTTGTGAAGGTTATGCAGTTGACTAGAGTGTACGAAACCTCAATGTCATGTAGGAACGGATCTATTCGTAGCTAATTACCTAGAGTGTACGAACTACAAGATAATTAGCGAGAGATGAAAATAAAATAGAGAAATCGACGTACACCTCAATATCACGTAGGAATGGATACTGAGGTGTACCGCGTATGCTACAGCTAAGTAATAAGATGTGAAACGTCAAATAAAGGGGAAACGACAGGGGCGAAGAGGGAAACGGCAGGGTACTTTACGGATTCGGGATGCGTTCGCTTGCGCTCACTGAGCCCCATTAGGCTTGATATCCTAACATTGTTCCGAGTCCTAAAATGGATATTTTAGACTCGGTCTAATTGTGAAAACTCAGCTCCTCAAAAGAAATCTATCATTGCGGTAAATGCTGGGCCTTTCGGCAATTCCCAATGTACAATTGTTTGGCTTCAAGTGGCCAAACAAAGATGGCTTTCGAGCAATGTCTGTCCTGTTCCCCTAAACACTACTGCAACTAATGCAGCAAATTCCCACTACCAAAGGTAGGGGGTCTTACAGCTGATTTCATAAGCACTGTCGTCATTTCAAACTCAGTGTATCTAGCACCACGATTTTTGTGAGCGCAATATCTCAGTAAGTACTCATCCGATTCACTCGATCCAGGGTGAAAAATGATCGTCAGAATGTCCTCTAGGGAACCCTGTATTCATATCCCACAAAAGACCGCGCGAAAAAATCCGAAAAATCAAGCTGCTCCAGCGGTTCGCGCGAGTCATAACACTTGATCCAAGGAGTGGATCACTATTCTGACACATGTCACAGAC
>Ga0209006_10003821_pt1 | contig 13673 bp, 12 predicted proteins | sample JacPin_JW_Ref_O2_FD_188567 | JGI IMG/M metagenome (GOLD analysis project Ga0209006, IMG submission 188567) | Forest soil microbial communities from Algoma, Ontario, Canada - Jack Pine, Ontario site 1_JW_Ref_O2 (SPAdes) (version 2) | ecosystem: Environmental > Terrestrial > Soil > Boreal... | reverse complement strand
GCGGCCGGCGGATTTTTCGCCGGCCGCGCTCGCCGTGCGCAAGGCAACCCACCAGGCCCTGGCCAAGGTCACCGATGACATTGAAAAGCTGCACTTCAATGTTTGCGTGGCGGCGATCTACGAGTTCGCCAATGCGCTTTCGGGGGCCATCGGCGATATCGGATCGGAGGGGGCGGACAGCGAGGCAAGCGCCTCGCCCGCTGGGGACCTGCGCTGGGCCATGAACGAAGCGGTTAACGTTCTTGTGCAACTGTTTGCACCGATGATGCCGCACCTCGCCGAGGAATGCTGGACCATGCTCGGCCACCAGACGCTGGTGGCGGAAGCCGCTTGGCCCGCTGTGGAGCGCGACCTTCTGGTTGAGAACACGTTGACGCTGCCGGTACAAATTAACGGCAAAAAGCGGGCGGAGGTGACGGTCACCCGCGAGGCCAGCAATGCCGAGATCGAGGCTGCCGTTTTGGCGCTGGATGCGGTAAGAAAGGCGCTGGATGGCAAGTCGCCCAAGAAGGTGATTGTCGTGTCGGGACGGATCGTCAATGTGGTGGTCTAGCCTTCGCCAACGGCCGGCGCTTGCCTGGACGGCGCGCTTCGCCGTGGTGCTGACCGTCGCCGGGCTGACGGCCGGTTGCTGGCAGCCGCTTTACGGCGCCCGCCCGCCCGGCGGCGAAGGCGTGCAGGACAAGTTCGCCGCCGTCGATATTCCGCCGATTGTTGCTCCCAAGGGGACGCCGACCGAGCGGGTCGCCGTCAACATGCGCAACGCCTTGCAATTCAACCTGCATAACGGCGCCGGCGCCACGCCGGCTGCCGCCTATGCGCTCAAGGTCAGTGTCGGCTCGTCGCAATTTACCGCCTATGTCGATCCGACCACGGGCCGACCCGACTCCCAGATCGAGATCGTCAGCGCGTCTTATCAGCTGGTCGAGCTGGCAACGGGCAAGATGGTGCTCAACGACGTCAGCTACGTCCACGTCGACTATGACATTCCGGGCTCGCAACAGCGCTTTGCCGGCCAACGCGCGCGCCGCGATGCCGAAGATCGCGCCATCCAACAGGCAGCCGATATGATCCGCAACCGGCTTGCCTCGTACTTCGTTGCCGGAACATAAGTTCATCGCATTGAGGTTTCACGACCGTCATGCGCGGGCTTGACCCGCGCATCCCGATTGCGCAGGCAATGCGGTGCAAATAGGTCGGGATGGCCGGGACAAGCCCGGCCATGACGCTTCTGGTGATGCGCAATGGTCGCTCTCAAAACCGCCGACATCGAGAAATTCCTCGCCAGACCCGATCCGGCGCGACCGGTCGTGCTGGTGTTCGGTCCCGATGCCGGCCTGGTCAGCGAGCGTGTCAATGCACTGATCAAGGCGTCGGTCGATGACGTCAACGATCCGTTCTCGCTGGTGCGGCTCGAAGCCGAAGAGCTATCCGCCAATCCGGCGCGCCTGGTCGAGGAGGCACAGACCATTCCGCTGTTCGGCGGCCGCCGCGCGGTCTGGGCCAAGGCCGGTAGCCGCAACATCGCGCCTGCGGTCGAGGCGGTGCTGGCGCTGCCCACAAGCGAATGCCGCGTGGTGATCGAAGCCGGCGATCTGCGCCGCAACGCGCCGCTGCGCGTCGTCTGCGAGCGGGCCAAGAATGCCGCGGCGCTGCCCTGCTATGCCGACACCGAGCGCGATCTGGCGCGGCTGATCGACACCGAGATGCGCGAGGCCGAACTGACGCTGAAGCCCGAGGCGCGGGCGATGCTCATTCCGCTCCTCGGCGGCGACCGCGCCGCATCGCGCAGCGAGCTGCGCAAGCTTGCGCTTTACGCGCGCGGCCGCGGCAGTATCGACGTGGACGATGTCACCGCGGTGGTCTCGGATGCGTCGACGCTGGCGCTCGACGAGCTCATCGACACCGCCTTTGCGGGACGCCCGGTCGAGCTCGAAGCTCAGCTTGCGAAAGTGCGCGCCGCCGGCAGCCCGGTCGGCTCGATCTTCTTTGCCGCGCAGCGCCAGCTCGCGCAGTTGCACAGATGGCGCATGGCGATCGAAAGCGGTGCGCACTTCTCCATCGATTCCGTGCAGCCGCCGCTGCATTTCCGGCGCAAAACATTGGTCGAGGCGGCACTGAAGCAATGGAACGCCGCGCGCCTTCTTGCCGCTATGGCCGAACTCGCGGACGCCGTGCTCGCCTCGCGCAAAATGCCAGCGCTCGCCGACACCATCGCCGAACGCGCGCTCCTTTCGCTCGCGACGAAAGCCCGCCGGGCCGCGGCCTAATCACTTCATTCTCCGTGCTACATAGCCGTAGGATGGGTTGAGCCCTGCGAAACCCATCATTTTGGCCCGCAGCGCTCACGATGGGTTTCACTTCGTTCAACCCATCCTACACCGCGGAATAGCGCCACCGCGTTGCTACGTCGGATTTTCCAAGCTGAACGTCTGCGAATCGTCGTCGTAGGCGAAGGCTTCCGCGTAGCGGCCCCAGGCGGTGACCGAACGCAGCGTCGCCTCGGCGTCCTCGGCGCTCATGTGATCTTCCAGTTCGTCGAAGAAGCGGCTCTTCGGCGCCACGTGATTGGTCCGCTCCTGCAGCACGCGGCGAATGTGCGCGGCGAGCGGCACATAGGCGAGAAGCTGGCGCTGGAAGATCTTCTTGCGGTCGTCAGTGCCGGCCTCGACATATTGCCGGCCGATCTCGCCGATCTTGATGTCGCCGCCTTCGATCTCGGCCAAATGCAGCATCTGCAGCGCGTCAGCGACCGGGAAGAGCTCATCGTCCTCGATGTGCTCGGCAAACACAGGAAGGTCGGCCTTGCCGTTATATTCGCCGGCCAGCGTCTCCAGCACGCCGGAGAGAAGGTTGGCGGAGACGCGTGGCAGCCTGGTGTCGATCGAGGTCGCGATCGTTCCAGCCGCTGCGCCGATCTTCGGCGGTGCCGCGCGCGAGGTCATCGCCACATAGATCTTCTCGACTAGATCGCGGAAGCGCGGATCGAGCCGGTTGCGCGGCTGTTTCAGATCGACGGCGATCTCGCGGATGATGCGGCCCGGATTGGACGAGAACAGCAGGATGCGGTCGCACATCAGCACCGCTTCCTCGATGTTATGGGTGACGATGATGATCCCTTTGATCGGCAGCTTGCCGTCGCCCCACAATTCGATCAGGTCGGTGCGCAGCGTTTCCGCCGTCAGCACGTCGAGCGCGGAGAACGGCTCGTCCATCAACAAAATGTTCGGATGCACGACGAGCGCGCGCGCAAAACCGACGCGCTGGCGCATGCCGCCGGATAGCTCGCGCGGATAAGCGGATTCGTAACCGTCGAGTCCGATCAGGTCGATCGCCGCCAGCGCCCGCTTCCTGATTTCCGTGTCGGGCAACCCGAGCGCTTCGAGCCCGATCTGCACGTTTTCCAGAACGGTGAGCCAGGGAAACAAGGCGAACGACTGGAACACCATGGCGATGCCCGGCGCCGGGCCGAGTACCGGCTGGCCCAGATACGTGATTGAGCCGCCCGATGCCGGCATCAAGCCGGCGATCGAGCGCAGCAGCGTGGACTTGCCGGAGCCGGTGCGGCCGAGCAGGCCGACAATCTGGCCCTCCATCAATTGCAGCTCGATGCCGTCGAGCACCAAGAGCTCGCCGCCGCCAGCGCGCGGGAAGGTTTGGCGTAGTGCGTGGATGTCGAGAAGAGCGCTGCCCATGAGGACACCTCAGCCAAGCCGGAACTTGCGTTCGGCGTAGAAGTACAGGGGACGCCAAAAGGCGCGATTGATCACCACGACAAAAAAGCTCATCACCGCGATGCCGAGCACGATACGGTGAAAATCGCCGGCCTCGGTCTGCTGCGCGATATAAGCGCCCAGACCATAGGCCTGCAGGTGCTCGTCGCCCCAGGAAGCAACCTCGGCGACGATGCTGGCGTTCCAGGAACCGCCGGACGCGGTGATCGCTCCGGTCACGTAATAGGGCAGCACCGCGGGCAGCGCGATGCGCCGCCACCATAGCAAACCGCGCACGCGGAAATTGACGCCGGCGGCCCGCAATTCCGCCGGAATGGCCGCAGCGCCGGCCACGACATTGAACAAGATGTACCATTGCGTGCCGAGGATCATCAGCGGGCTCAGCCAGATATTCGGATTCAGCTTGAGCGCGACGATCGCCGACACCGCGATCGGGAACAGAAGATTGGCCGGAAAGGCCGCGAGAAATTGCGCCACCGGCTGGACGAAATTGGCGACACCGCGCCGTGTGCCTACCCAGACGCCGATCGGCACCCAAATGATACTGGCGAGCGCGATCAACACGACGATCCGGCTGAACGTGGCGAGCCCAAGCAGGAAGGCGGTGCCCACATCCGCGAGTGTCAGATCGTGGATCACGAAACGGCTGACCTCCCAGAGCGCAAGCGCTGAGAGCGCGACAACGATGATGACCCACTGAAACGTTATCCATCCGTGCGTCGGCGCCACTTCGCGTTTGAGCGGAGCCGCTTCCTTCCACCAGCGCGCCACCAGCAGCCGCCGCCATGACGAGGCGAACGGCTGCGTCAGCCGATCGATCAGCCGGGAGCGGCGCATCACGTCGAGCACCCAAGATTCCGGCGGAAACATGCCCGGCTCCTGCTCGAACCGGAAGCGGTCGGCCCAGGCGATCAGCGGCCGGAACAGCACCTGGTCGTAAATGAGAATCACGATCAGCATGGTCAGGATCGCATAGCCGACCGCGGCAAGGTCGCGATGCTCGATGGCGAGCGCGATGTAAGAGCCGACGCCGGGCAGCGTGATGGTGGTGTTGCCGACGCTGATCGCTTCGGAGGCAACCACGAAGAACCAGCTCCCCGACATCGACACCATCATGTTCCAGATGAGCTGCGGCATCGCGAACGGCACGTCGAGCCGCCAGAACCTCATCCACGGGCTGAGCCCGAAGTTGCGCGAAGCCTCGACGAGTTCCGTCGGCACCGTGCGCAACGATTGATAGAAGCTGAAGGCCATGTTCCAGGCCTGGCTGGTGAAGATCGCGAAAATCGCCGCGAATTCGGCGCCGAGCACGCGGCCGGGCACCAACGCCATAAAGAAGACGACCGTGATCGAGATGAAGCCGAGAATCGGCACCGATTGCAGAATGTCGAGCAGCGGAATGAGCAACCGCTCGGCCCGTTTGCTCCTCGCCGCCAGGGTCGCGTAGGTGAAGGTGAAGATAAGCGACAGCACCATCGCCAACAGCATGCGCAGCGTCGTGCGCGCGGCATATTCCGGCAGATTGCGCGGGTCGAGCGATACCGGCTGGTGCTGCAGCTCGGACAAAGGCTGCAGCAAATGTCGGCTGGCTTCGCCCAGGAACGTCAGCAAGCCGAGAATCAAGAGCACGGCCAGGACGTCCCAGCGGGTGAAGAAGCGACCCCAGCCGCCGACGGAAATAGGCACGTTCAGCCGCATATCCGCTTGCCCGATCTACTTGGTGCGACACGCGCAGTGTCGCAGCGTCGACATGAAAAACGCGGCACCGGATGCGAAGGTCAGGTCCTATTGCCACGTATGGCAAACAATCCTGGCGCCAGGTCCCATGGACCCAGCCCCCCCTCACAGACCATCCGGCGGCCGCGCGCTTGGCGCGATCACATAACCACCCGCGCGGCGTTGTTCAAACATTATTGCGCCCGTTACCTGTGAGGTAATTTGAATGACCTCTGCGGCCGGGCTAATGTTCGCGTATGCTCGATCGCAGAGAGCCTGTCGGTGGATTATTGCGCCAGTGGCGGCAGCGCCGGCGCCTGAGCCAGCTCGATCTCGCCTGCGACGCCGGGATCTCGACCCGGCACTTGAGCTTCGTCGAAACCGGCCGCGCGCATCCGAGCCGTGACATGCTGCTGCACCTTTCCGAACAGCTCGACGTGCCGGTGCGCGAACGCAACATCCTGCTGGTAGCGGCGGGTTATGCGCCGATTTTTCCCGAGCGGCCTCTGACCGATCCCGCCTTGACCGCAGCCCGCAGCGCCATCGATCTCGTGCTTGAGCGCCAGAAACCTTACCCCGCCTTTGCGCTCGATCGGCAATGGCGCATCGTCGCCAGCAACGCCGCGTTGCCGGAGCTGTACGAAGGGGTCGAGGCCGACCTCCTCGCGCCGCCGCTCAACGCGATGCGACTCTCGCTGCATCCGCATGGGCTCGCGCCGCGCATCGTCAATCTTGCCGAGTGGCGCGCGCATTTGCTGTACCGCCTGCGCCGGCAGGTCGAGCTTACCGCCGACCGTGCCCTGATCGATCTGCTGGGCGAGGTGAGCGCCTACCCGGCGCCGGCGGGCGCGGCCGGCAAGACGCCCGATGTCGAGCACGAGATCGCCGTGCCGTTTCGGATCGCCACCAGCGCCGGGGTGCTCTCGTTCTTCAGCATGACCACGGTGTTCGGAACGCCGGTCGACGTGATGCTGTCCGAACTGGCGCTGGAATTGTTCTTTCCCGCCGACGATGAAACCGCATCCGCCGTGCAGCGTCTGGCGGCGCGTGCGCGCGCGGCGAATTAGGCCACGCACCAATCGTCATTGCGAGAAGCGAAGCGACGAAGCAATCCAGCCGCCGCGCTGGATTGCTTCGCTTCGCTCGCAATGACGACACCGGGCGCTATTGCTCAATGTTTTTGGCGCCGTGCATTTCTTTACCTGCCGCGTAATCGCTTCCGCGCGCGCCTCGCGCGAAGATCCGCCCACGGCTCACAAGCGGCCGTTGATCCAAAGCGAGGAGAAGCCAGATGAAGACCGTCAACGAAACCGTCGTGCGTTATCTTGCGGCCTGGAATGAACGCGATCCGAAGCGCCGGCGCGAACTCGTCGCTGCGACCTGGACCGAGGAAGGAAGCTACATCGACGCGCACCGGCACGGACATGGGCACAGTGCGATCGATGCGATGCTTGCGGCGACGCAAGCGCAATTCCCGAACTATCGGCTCAGTCTCGTGAGCGGCATCGAGACGCACAACAATTTCGTGCGCTTCTCCTGGGCGGCCGGCGGCACCGCGGACGCGCCGCTCTATATCGGCGGCACCGATTTCGCAACGATTGCTTCGGACGGCCGCATCAACACAGTCACCGGCTTTATGGATGCCGCACCCGCGATGTAGGGACGCGCGAAGCGCCCAATTGGTGGCATTAAGCCCCCGCCCCCGGCTCCGCCCGTCATCGTGCGGGCGGAGCTCAACTCTCCTTGCAGCAAGCACCCTATTCCGCGGCGGCCCGATGCGCGCGGGTGAAGATCAAGCGCAGGGCGGACGGAATGCGCTGGTACACCAGGATCGTGACCCAGCTTGCGATCACCGAGCCGCAGAACACGATGATGCCTTTCAATAGCGCGAACAGCGGCGCCCCCACGAGCGCATATTGCAGCCAGACCGTCGGCACATAGTGCACGAGATAGAGGCTGTAGGCGTTGACCGAAAGGCTGTCGAGCGCCGCCGAGCGCCTGAGGCCGAAGCGCAAGCTCGAGGCCAGGACGAAGAAACATCCACCCGCGCAAGCGAGGACGAAGCACACGCCAGCGAGGATCTGAATGATCACCGGCGCCGTCCCGTCGAGCGTCAGCGAGGTCACCCCCATCCATAGAAACAATGTGGCGAGCGCGATCGCGAGCCACAGTTTCCAACGCCGCCCGAGTGCGCCATCGACGTCGACTAGGCCGACATCGAGTCCCGCCGTGCCGATGCCCACGCCGACGAAAAAATACACGCAGTAGAGCAGCGGCCGGCACCACTGCACCGAGAGAATTCCGGAATTCGACCACGCCCACGGCGTGAACGCCACCGCCAACGGCACATAGGCGACGGCGGAAACGGCGAACAAGACGGCAAAGAAGATGGCGGGCCGTCGACCCGCCTTGGCGCACCATCGGCCTAGCGCCGGGATCGCCGCCGGCGCAACGAAATTCACCGCGACCAGGACGATGTTGAAAGCCAGAAGCTGCCACAGAAACCAGAGTTGCGCGTTGGGCAGGAACGGCAGACCCGTATATGTGCGCAGATAAGCGGCGATGCTCGGCTCGCCGCCTAAATTCAGATACGCCGGATAAAAGGCGATCGGATTGAGAACCAAGAGACCGAACACATAGGGGACGCCGAGTCGCCGCAGCCGATCGCGGACGAAGCCGACGCTTCGCTTGCGCTGCAGACTCGGCCAGACGAACAAGCCCGAGAGCAGGAACATCATCGCCATCAGATAGACGTCCTGCCAGGCGCAGAACAAATCGAACCCGAACCAGCGGTGAGGATCGGCGATGGGAAACGCGCGCCACAGATAAGGAGGCTGATCGAAAGCTGTCGCGCGCTCGGCGGGAATGAACTGCACGTAGGCCAGCACGGCGTGAAAGGCGAGGACAACAAGAATGACGACAGCGCGCAGATTGTGCAGCGCTAGACTCGAACGTGACATTGTCGCCGACAGTGCCATAAAGCCGCGGTCCCCCATTCCCCAACCAAGCGCTTCAATGCCTTGGTAACCAAATTTAATCCAGTCGCCGGCATAATCATCCGAGCGGCGGGCGGTCGTGGCAAGCGAGAAATGGGCGGGCTGATGGCTTTTGCGCCAATGCTTTGCACGCAAATCGTCGTCAAATCACCGCATTGTGGAAGGACAACACGTCTGCTCCCAATGGCGATTCGTAATTCCCTAAATTCCTGAACGGATGGAGAAGCGCGTTGGTTATGCGATGGATGAAATTCATCTTCGTCGGCATGGTGGCGACGTTCGCTGGTATTCAGCTCGCAGCGGCGGAGCCGTCGGTTGCCGGCCTGTGGCAGAGGACAGACGAGACCACTGGCAAGCCGGTTATTTGGTTCCTGTTCGTCGAGAATCACGGGACCTATCAGGGCGTTGCCGCCAAACTGTTTCCGCGCGCGGAAGACGGCCCGCAATCGCCGGTATGCACAGCGTGCACCGATGACCGTCACAACCAGCCGATGCTCGGGCTGCCGATCATCCGCGGTATGAAGCGCGCCGGTTTGCGCTACGAGAACGGCAGCATCATGGATCCGCGTGACGGCCAAGTTTACCGGGCCGTCATGACGGTGAGCCCCGACGGACAAACATTGACCGTGCGCGGCTTTCTCGGTTTCGAGCTGCTGGGCCGCAATGAGGTTTGGCACCGGCTGCCCGACGAGGCGGTGAAGAAACTCGATCGCAACGTGATCGCGAAATATCTCCCGGGCCAAGCGCAAGGGCACGCGCAAGCGACGGGCCAGGGCCAGCCCGATGCGACCACCACGTCGGCGTTGCGGCACGCGCAGACCGTCGCCGGATCAAATTAAGACGAGAACTCGTGTAGGCTAGGTTGTTACGTGCGGTGGCCGGGCTTGTCCCGGCCATTCGCGTTTTTAGTTCGGATTTTTAGTTCGGATCTGTGTGAGCATCGGCGCGGTTGCGCGCCGTGATGCGTTTCAATCCGCGCCGACGCCGTATTCGCAACCGCGCGCGGCATAGTGATAGCGCGCCACGCCGTATTGATCGCGCTGGATCACCGGCTGGCACAGCGCCAGCCATTTGTGCTCGCGCGCCAGCGCCTCCGCCCTGTCGTCGTCGCGCAAAGCTTGCGGTACCACCCGCACGTTGGGGTCACCACCTGCGCCCCACTGGCCGGCGCAACTAAGGCTGCCGGCGCCGCCGACGCAGCTGAAGCCGCCGACACCGCCGGCACTGACCGACGTCAACGTCATGGCCGAGACGATGACCGCGGCGCCGCCGCGCACAAGTCTCCTTGACGCCGATGACCTTTCGGCCGTTCGATTGGTTAACACCGCGCTCTCCCCGCCCAGACGCGACCGACCGATTTCGGCGCTTCCAGGCCCATTTCTGGACGCCACGGCAGGGTTTGGCGGTGATTTTCGCCGCAGAGCCCCAGCGCCACGTCTCGACGAGCAAGCGAGCAAGGCGGGTGCCAGCGGGAACTGATCCGTTTTGGGACGGGAATTATGCGAGCGCGTTAACGATTCACCAGAAGCCGATGAGCGCCGCCTTAAGCCGTTTCCATGCCGCCTCGTCGCCGGGCAGGCCGAAACGCAGCCAATCGGGATGATCGGCGAAAGCGCGCACCCAAATCCCGGCCTGGCCAAGATGCGCAAACAGCGCGTGGGCGGCGGGCGTCTGCACCAGCCGAAACAGGTCTGTGCCACCGACGATCGGGAGCGCCAGATCAGTCAGGAGTGCATCGAGCCTCTGCGTCGATGTCGCGAGCCGCGCGCGGGTGCGCTCGATCCAGGCCGTGTCGGCGAGCGCGCTAGTGCCGACGGCGATGGCGGGACCGGAAACCGCCCAGGGTCCGAGCGCCGCCGCAATCCTGCGGCCGAGCGGCGGCGCGGCAAGCGCAAAGCCGAGCCGCAAACCGGCCAGGCCGAAGAATTTGCCGAACGAACGCAGCACGATCATGCCGCCACCGGCGACGTCAGGCGCGAGACTTGAGCCCGGCGGCGCCATATCGATAAAGGCTTCGTCGACGACCAGGAGGCCATCGCGCCGACGAAGATCGGCGGCCAAAGCGAGAAGGTCGTTGCGCGCAAACAGCCTGCCATCCGGGTTATTGGGATGAGCAAGCATGACCAGCGTTGCGTCGCCGCAATCCGCAAGATCAGCCGCCGCCGTCACCCGATGTCCAGCGAGCGTCGCCGCGCGGCCGTGCTCTGCATATCCTGGGGAGAGAATGGCAGCATGGCCCGGCGGCAGGAGCCGCGCGAGCACGGGCATGACGATCTGCGTGCCCGGAACCGGCACCACGTGCGCCACGGAAGGCGCCCCATAGGCTGCGGCCGCCGCACTCGCCAGCGTCGCCAGATCAGCCGGCGCTGGCAAGCGGGTGAAAAGCTCGGTTGCCAGACGCGGCAGCGGATACGAATAGGGATTGATCCCGGTCGACAGGTCGATGAAAGGTTCGGGCGCACCGGGAAAAAGGCGCCGGGCGGCGCCAAGATCGCCGCCGTGCAGCAATTCCGCGTTCGCGTCGAACTGCCTTTGGTCGTCACCGCCGCTTGTCATCATGACTGTCGCACTTGCTGTCTTGGCTATGCTGATCGAGCTTTGCTGCGGCTATCCTGCGGCTTTATATCGCGCGATCGGCCATCCGGTGACCTGGATTGGGCGCCTGATCGCATGGCTGGATCGCACGCTCAATCGCGAAACCGCGGCCGCGCCGGCGCGACGTGGCGCCGGCATCGCCGCCATGCTGATCGTGCTCGCCATCGTGGGTGCGCTCGCGTTTTTCCTCCAACATACCTTGCTGCGCCTGCCGTTTGGCATCCTCGCCGCGGCGCTTTTGGCGAGCACGCTGGTCGCGCAACGAAGCTTGTACCGCCATGTCGCCGATGTCGCCGCCGCCTTGGAAAAGGACGGTCTCGTCGCCGGCCGCCTCGCGGTGGCCCACATTGTCGGGCGCGACACCGCTACGCTCGACTCCGCCGGCGTCGCGCGCGCGGCGATCGAGAGCCTGGCCGAGAATTTTTCCGACGCGGTCGTGGCGCCGGTTTTTTGGATGGCGGTCGGCGGGCTTCCGGGCGCCGCGCTCTATAAGGCGATCAACACCGCCGACAGCATGATCGGGCACTGCACGCCGCGCCACCAGGCCTTCGGCTTCGCGGCGGCGCGGCTCGACGATCTGGTCAATCTGCCGGCCTCGCGGCTGTCGTCGCTGCTGTTGATCGCGGCCGCATTGCTGCGCCGAGATGGCTCGGCCGCTGCGGCCTGGGGCGCCGTGCGTCGCGATGCCTCACATCATCGTTCGCCGAACGCCGGCTACCCGGAAGCCGCGATGGCCGGCGCGCTCGGACTTTCGCTCGCCGGCCCGCGCAGCTATGCCGGAACGCGCGTGGAGGACGCCCGCATGGGCGACGGCCGGCGCGACGCGGACGCCGCCGATATTCGCCGCGCACTCGCGCTCTATCGTCGCGCCGATGCGCTTTTGATCGTGCTGCTCGGCATCCTTGCGTTCGCGCTTATCGCGCCAGTGTGAGCAGCCGATCGATATTCAGATGCGTTTCCAGATGCGCCGCCAAGGCGTCGAGGTTGCGTTCAATCAAGTCGTCGTAGCGGACCGTGGCCGTTGCGGCAAAGCGGCCAAGCCACGCTGCGCGCTGGCGGTCGTCGGCGAACAAGCCATGCACATAGGTGCCGACTACGCGGCCATCGGCCGACATGGCGCCCTCCGGCGTGCCGTCGAGAAGACGCGCGAAGGGCCGCGTGCAATCAGGCCCCTGGGTCACTCCCATATGCATCTCGTAGCCTGCAAACGGCGCGCCATCTTCGGAGGTGCCGCGCACCGGTTCGAGCCGCTTCTGCGGCGACAATGTCGTTGTCACATCGAGCAGGCCCAACCCGTCCACCGTGGCGGGCGGGCCTTCCACGCCGTCCGGATCGGCGAGACTGCGCCCCAGCATCTGATAGCCGCCGCAAAGGCCGAGGATCATGCCGCCGCGGCGCCGATGCGCCGCGATATCGATATCGAAGCCAGTCGCCCGCAACGCCGCAAGATCGGCGATGGTGGCCTTCGAGCCCGGCAGCACGACGAGATCGGCATCGCCCGGAAGCGCCGCGCCCGGCCGTACCCGGATGAGCTCAACCTCGGGCTCGGCCTCGAGCGGATCGAGATCGTCGAAATTGGCGATGTGTGGCAGGATCGGCACCGCGATGCGCAGGCGCGCATTCGCCTTGGCGCGCGGACGCTGCTCGAGCGCAAGTGCATCTTCCGCCGGCAACAAGCGCGCATCCGGGAAATACGGCACAAGCCCGAGCGGCTCCCAACCGGTCGCCTGCGCGATCTGCGTCATGCCGGATGCGAACAGCACTGGGTCGCCGCGAAATTTGTTGACGATGAAGCCGCAAATGAGCGCGGCATCGTCTGCCGCCAGCACCGCCTTGGTGCCGACCAGGCTCGCGATCACGCCGCCGCGATCGATGTCGCCGATCAGCACCACCGGCACCGCGGCCGCTTGCGCGAAGCCCATATTGGCAATGTCGTTTGCGCGCAGATTGATTTCGGCCGCGCTGCCGGCACCTTCCACCAACACGACATCGGCCTCATCGCGCAGCCGGCCGAAGCTTTCAAGCACGTACGGCAAAAGATCGCGCTTGATGTGCTGATAGGCGGCGGCTTTGGCGCTGCCGAAGACACGGCCCTGCACCACGATCTGCGCGCCGATCTCGCTCTGCGGCTTGAGCAGCACCGGGTTCATGTGCACGCTCGGCGCAACGCCGGCAGCGCGTGCCTGCAGCGCTTGCGCACGCCCGATCTCGCCGCCGTCGTCCGTCACCGCCGCATTGTTCGACATGTTCTGCGGCTTGAACGGCCGCACCGAAAGACCGCGCCGCGTGAGCGCGCGCGCAAGGCCGGCGACGATCAGCGATTTGCCGACGTCCGAGCCGGTGCCGGCAAACATGAGCGCGCGTGCCGGCATGGTTTCAGAACTCGATGCCGGGCTGCGCCTTCACACCCGCGGCGAAGTGGTGCTTGACCAGCGTCATCTCGGTGACCAAATCGGCGGCCGCGATCAGCTCCGGCTTGGCGTTGCGGCCAGTCACGACAACATGCAGATCGCCGCGACGCGCGCCGAGCCGGGCGATGACGGACTGCAGATCAAGATAATCGTAGCGCAGCGCGATGTTGAGCTCGTCGAGAACGATCAGCCGGAAGCTCGGATCGTCCATCAGTTCGGAC
>Ga0209006_10003820_pt1 | contig 13674 bp, 12 predicted proteins | sample JacPin_JW_Ref_O2_FD_188567 | JGI IMG/M metagenome (GOLD analysis project Ga0209006, IMG submission 188567) | Forest soil microbial communities from Algoma, Ontario, Canada - Jack Pine, Ontario site 1_JW_Ref_O2 (SPAdes) (version 2) | ecosystem: Environmental > Terrestrial > Soil > Boreal... | reverse complement strand
CCATAGCTTGCCGTGTCTCGCCTCTACTATTCTCCAAGAGTTTCTGGCTCTTGCGACGGCGCTTTAGCGCTGTTAGGTACTCATGTGAACGCTGGCCTTCGAGATTGGCGTACTGTGGCAGTCAAACATAAGTCTTTAAAATGTTCGCTCATAAAAAAACTAAGTGACATTGCGCAAGAGTGCGTGCGCCACTTAGGTTTTGATGTCACAAACACCTCGAAGGACTTACGTTGTTTAACCCTCGCATAAAGGGCAACCGGGCGTCGGCATGAGTGCCGACGCGGCACGCAAGAGTGCGTGCGCCACGGCGGGAATAAGCATAGCTGCAATCCAACATATTGCGCAAGAGTGCTTGCGCCACGGTGGCTCCTAGAACGTGAAGCGCGCCTGCAAATCGATGCGGCGGTTCAGGCCGCTTTGGGCGAAGGCGCCGACGCCGCCCGCCAAGCTGTTCGATTCGTCAAACAGCGGCGACGTCACGATGCCGTTGATGGGCCCGGGATTGACGTGATTGAGCAAGTTGCGCGCTTGGACCGAGAAGGTCAAGTTGTAGCGCTGGCCGGTGGATCCTCCGCCGCCGCCCAGGCCACGGAAGAACCCGCCGGCACCGCCGCCCGGTCCGCCGCCGAAGCCACCGCCCGGCCCGCCGCCACCTCCAGGACCACCACCGCCACCACCGCGTCCGCCTCCACCGCCGCCCCCGCCCTGCCCACCGCCGCCGCCTCCGAAGTCGCCGCCATTGTTGTTGCGATTGGCAGCCCTGTTGCTCTCACGCGATCCGCCAAAGCCGAACGTTTTCGCGATGCGGAAGTTCAGGCTGACACTGCCGGGACTCCGGCCGAAGTTACGCGGGAGGATGGCCTCGCCCGGCGTGGGGTTGGGATTGAGATAGAGGCCGTCAAAGTAATATTTCGTGGGAGTTGCTGAGATTCCCGGCCGCTCGTTGTACAGCGTATCGCCGTAAGTATCGGAGCCGGAAGTGATGTTAAACGGCGCGCCGGAATTCGCATTGAAGAAGGGCGCTAAGAGCAAGTTCCACGGCCCGGTGATAGTGCCGCCCACGAACACGCGGTTGCGCTGGTCTAGCGCGGATGGTCCATACTCACCGTCCATGCTGTAAGGATTGGAGGGCAAAGTACCCACGCCGTCGGTATTGCTGAAGGCGCGGCCATACATATAGAATCCGTTCAGCGAGACTCTCTTGTTTATTTGCGAGCGGACGTTGGTGATCAACTGCCATTGGTTGAACAGGCCGGAGGATTGCATCAGCAGCACTGGATCCGTGCCGTATTGGGAGGCCAGGGGAAAGATGCCAGTTCCGGGGCCCGTGTAGGATCCAAGCAGCGGTGCGTTGATGTCGTCCGAGCGCAGTTCATGCAAGCCGTGCGAATTCACGTAGGATTCCGATATGGTTGTGTTCTTGGGCAGCTGGCGCTCTACCGTGAGAGCTTCCTGCAGGATGTAGGGCGCGTGCAGTTGCGAATCCAGCAGTTGGATGGTCTGCGGGGACTCAGGCGGCAACAACAGGCCCGTAGGGAGGCCAGGCGTGTTGGGATCGTACGGGATGGGGTTGGCGGCACTCTGCGTGATGACGTATTGCTGCTGCAAAATGCCGTTGAAGCGCTCCGCGGTCTCGATGTTTATTTGGCTGACGCGATCGTAGAAAATGCCGAAGCCGCCTCGAAACACGGTAGCGGGGCGCGGATTGCTCTTGCTCTGGCCCGGCGCCCAGGCGAATCCGATGCGCGGCGCCCAATCGTGCCAGTCGTGAATGTCGGTCTGCGTTTCGAAGCGCAGGCCCAGGCTCAGAGTGAGGTTGGGCTTCACGCGCCAGTCGTCTCCGACGAACGCGCCGACATCCACCATGTTGACGTTCACGAGAGGACTTCCGGTGTTGATGTTGAATTGGGACGGGCCGCCGCCGAGCAGCTGCATCTGAGCCGGAGTATAGTGCAGACTCTGCAGGAATAACGTGAGCTGATAAACCTGAATGGACGTCAGTGTGCCGCAAGCCGGGTTCGGAGTGGTTTGATCGCACATGACGCCGCCCGGCACCGCCGAATAGAGGCCATCCGCGCCCGGCTCCAGGCCGTAGCCGCTGAAAAAATTGTAGTTTCCGCCGAAGTTTGTGGGCGAAAAGTTGTTGACGGTCACCGCGCGAGTGCGGACGCCGAATTTCCAGGTGTGCGCGCCGCCTGAGACGGTCGTGTAATTCTGCAACTCGTAGTGGTTTTCGGTGTCGCTGTACTTTCCGATCTGAGCGCCGCCGCCATTGAACGAGCCGGCTACGGTGATACCGGGAAGATCGGAAGTTTCCATCTCAGCCGCGTTGGTGTGATAGAGCTGGAAATGCGTCTCGTTGATCACCTTGGTGCTCAGGACGGCCGTTTCGATCAGTTGTATCGTGTGGTCCGTATCCAGAGCATGATAGCCGGTGCTCAAAAGACTCAGATTGCCCACGCCCTGGTTTTCAAGATCGTTGCGCGTGTAACCGTAGCGGAAGGTCAGCGTGTTGTTCTTGCTGAGTTGATAATCGATGCGCGGGCTGATGCGAAAACGATTCTGGGGAGCTGTGAAAACGCTGTTGAAAGGCGAGACCAGGAAGTTACTTGGATTTACGTTGAAACCGTTGATGATGTTTCCGTTGTCGATGTCGCGATCCTGAACATCCAGAAAGAAGGATGCCCGCTTGCCCAGTGCGCCGCTGAGAGATCCGCCGAAGTTCCGCTGCAGAAACGGCGCTTTGGCCGCCGCGTAAGGATTGCGCGCGTCCCAAATGCCGTCGCCGAAATCGACGTTCACGTTTCCATGCAGTTTGTCGGTGCCGGGCTTGGTGAGGATCTCGATGCGTCCGTAGCCTAGCTTGTCGTACTCGGGCGAAAAAGGATTCTGGTTGATGCGAATCTCGCGGATGGAGTCCTTGCTCGGCAGCGTACCGCCGGTGAATCCGTCGATGTAGATCTGGCCGCCGCTCGGTCCGGCGGATGGGCCGGCCAGCGCCTGCAAATCAGCCTGTAGATCGTCCGGATCGTCGGACAGCGCCTGCAAATCCGCACCGCGCAGTACCAGGGCGCCGGCGTTTTGCGAAGGATCGACGCTCACTTGGGGGCCGGCGTTTTCCTGTACCGTCACTTCCTGCTTTTCGGCGGCGACGGTCAATTGCAAATCGAGGGTTGCGGTCTGCGTGCCGCCTCGCAGCTCAACTGAGGCCGGTTTCAGCTGCTGAAAGCCCGGCAAGGTAGCCTGCACGGTGTAAGTGCCCGCATCCAGCCCGGCCACCGAATAGGTGCCATCGTTGCCGGCGGTCGAGGATTTTACGGGACCGGCGGCGTTGGATACGGTGACCTTGGCGCCAGGCACCACCGCGCCCGATTCATCGGTAACCACGCCATGCAACAATCCGGCGGGCTGGGCATACGTCGTCGGCAACAGGAGGGTCAGTAGTAGCAACGTGAGCAGCAGTAGGGACTTCATTTTGCGCCTTTTCTAGCGATCCGCTTTTAGCAACCCACCGGGGCTCATTGCTCCGGTCCGCCGCCGAGATCGAGATTCCAAGATCCTAAATTCACTTGTCCGGCCGTGCGCGGAGCGGCTGCCAGGAACGGTTCCACGCCCGCGACGAACGCAAAGGCGGTGACCGAGGAATCGTCCGGCCCTTTCGAACTGGAGACGATTACTGCGTCGCCCTTCTTCAATTCCGCCAGCGAAAGTTGCGGCATCCGTTCGAGTATCTGCTGGAGATCGCCGCCAGCGGCGCCTCCGCCAGGTCCGCCAAATCCACCTCGAGGCCCGCCCTGTCCACCGGGTCCGCCAGCGCCAGGTCCAGGTGCACCGGGCCCGCCTTGGGGCGCTGCATTTTCAGCCGCGGGCGGTCGGTTACCACCGCCCGGTGCCGCAGCTCCAGCCCCAGAGGAGGAGTCTGGGCGGAGCCGCCGCGCCAGCAGCGCTGCCACCTGTGGGTCCAGCCGCCGCAACAAGGAATTTTGATTGGTTCGTACCACCATAGGCTTCTTGGTTTGCAGGTTGGTGATGCGCACCTCGCCGGTTGCCGCGTCTACGGAATCCACCGTCCCGGCAATCGTTTCGAAAGCTCCCGAGACCAGCTCTTCGGCTTTCAGATGCGTGCCATCTTCGTTTTTGTCGCCCAGAGCGCGCACGGTATCGCCGGGCTGCAGATCGGCGAACGAACTGGCCTTGGCGTCGGCGAACTTCACCGAATCGGGCGAATAGCGTTCGAAGGTTGCGGCCGAAGCGTCAATCGTGACGGTCTTGGCGTCGCGGCCGCGCGTTGAAATGGTCACTTCCTTGTTGTCCGCGTTCAGAGCCGTTACCACGCCGACAATCCCGCGCTTCTGCCACTCCGCGCGATCCCGTTCATGCTTCTGGGCCAGATCGCCCTTGGTCATGATCACCACGGTGCGCGCCGGCACCGTTTTGCCGTCGCCCTCCATTGGCCCGCGAGCCAGAGCGCGGTCACCCACCATCACATCGGTAAACGCGATTTTGCTGGCTTTCTTGATGTCTTTCTCGCCCGGAGGAATGCGCAGGAAGGATGTGGTGTCGCTCAGAGTGACGGTGTAAACGACGCCGTCATCGCCTTTTAACTGCACCTGCTTGCTGGCGGCATCGATGGACGTTACTTCCCCGATTACCGATTTCAACGCCGGTGGAGTTTGCGCGCAGCATACCCCGGAGTACACTACGACAGCAACAAGGCTGAGCCACACTTTCATCAATTAGACTGGGCGAACAAGAACTTACAGCGGTTACTCGCAAAGTGTCAAGAAACGTAAAAGCGCCCATTGTTCAAGCACTTTGGCGCGTCCTTAGACGCTCACAAGAGCTTAAATTGTAACAGCCCGTAAAAGGTGTTGCACTACGAACGTTAGTTGGGACTAACCACCAGTTTGTCCTCTACGCCAGTAACGCCCTTTACTTTCTTGGCCAGCTTTTCGACTCTCGACTTTAGCTTGTCATTGGTGATTTTTCCGCTGAGCACCACCACGCCGTTGTGGGCATCCACCGTGATCGGCTGGCCGCCTACTTCGGAATCGTCGGCGATTCTCACGCGGACCTGATCCACAATGACGTCGTCGGTAACCGGCGCCTTGTCCTTGTCCTTGTCTGCCAACAGCGGCGTGAGGACTACAACCAGCAAAACAGTAAGACCTAGGAATCGCATTAAGACACGGGACCTTCGCCCGAATCCAATTCTCCCCCTCGCATGGATCGCCAGTCAATGGCATTGAGAAATTCCGGATTTTCGCGCCAGTCTTTTTGCACTTTGACAAAGAGCTCCAGAAAAACTTTGCGGCCCAGCATCTTTTCGATTTCGTGACGCGCCTGGGTTCCTATCTTTTTCAGCGCGGCGCCGCCCGCGCCGATCACGATGGCTTTTTGGCCGTCGCGTTCGACGTAGATGGTGGCGGCAATCTTCGTGATTTTGGGCTGTTCCTCCCAGCTTTCAACCAGCACGGCCACCGAGTGCGGCACTTCCTGACGGGTTAGACGAAGGATCTGTTCGCGGATCAACTCGCCGGCCAGGAATCGCTCGGGTTGATCGGTCAGATGCTCGGCCGGAAAGTAGGCCGGGCCTTCCGGGAGGCGAGCCACGATGGCATCGCGAACGCGCTCCAGGCCTTCACCGGTGGTGGCGGACACCGGGAGGTATTCGTCGAATTCACGGATGGTTTTGTATTGTTCGATGAGCGGCAGCAGCTTTCGCTTGTCTTGTACCCGGTCAATCTTGTTGGCCAGAAGCAGGACGGGCGTGGATAAATCTTTCAGCACGGACACGGCTTCGGCATCTTCGGTGGAGAAGGGAATTGAAGCGTCGGCTACATACAACAGCACGTCGCGATCCTCCAGCGCCGTCCGCACGGTTTCCATCATGCGCTTGTTAAACAGCGTGGTGGATTTGTGAATGCCGGGCGTGTCGATGAAGACGATTTGCGCGCCGGGCAGATTGACCACGCCTTGAATGGTGGTGCGAGTGGTCTGCGGTTTCTCCGAAACGATGGCGAGTTTTTCGCCGCTGAGCGCATTCAACAGCGTCGATTTGCCCGCGTTCGGGCGGCCGATCAGCGATGCGAACCCCGAGTGGAAAGCCTGGGTTTCGCTCATGCCTGAGTCTCGGACACAGTTTCGTGCGCTACTTTCGAAACGCGCACCTGCTCAACTTTCAATTCGTCTCCGGCCAGCACCTCCAGCCGGATACCATCGCGCTCAACCACTTCGCCGATATGCGGCACGTGCCCCATCCACTCCGTCATTAACCCTCCGATGGTGGTGGACTCGGTCTCTTCGGGCGGCCGGAACTCCAGCAAGTCATGCAGACGGTCCAGGTCTACGCTGCCCGACACCACGAAGCTGCCATCCGGCTCCTTGAGCACATCGCGCTCGGGCTCATGCTCATCGTGAATTTCACCCAGGATTTCCTCCACCATGTCTTCCATGGTTGCGAGGCCGGCTGTGTTGCCGTACTCATCGATCACGATGGCCATGTGCGCGCCGTCGTGCTGCATCTCGCGCAGCAGATCGTTCACCGGCTTGGTCTCCGGAATAAAACGGATGGGGCGCGTCAGTTCTTTCACCCGGCGTCCTTTACGGTCCGCTTCATCCAGCTCGAACATGTCGCGCACGTGGACGAAACCGATGATGTTATCGATGGTCCGCTCATATACCGGAATGCGCGAATATTGTTCGTGAATTACCAGCTCGCGCAAATCTTCGAGGCTTCGGTTGGCTTCGATGGCCACCATTTTCGGACGCGGCGTCATCACTTCACGCACTGTTTTGTCGCCGAACGCGACCACGGATTCGATCAGCTTGCGGTCGTCTTTCTCGATGATGCCTTCTTCCTCGCCGGCCGAGATGAGCGCCTCAATGTCGCCGGACGGCCCGGGTCCTTCTTCGTTGCCGTTGGCGGGCTCGGAGAGTTCCACCAGCGATTGGAAGAAGCCAAGAATCGCAGTCAGCGGCAGCACCAGCAGCGCGCACAGGCGAAAAATGGGCGCCAGCGGCAGCAGCCACCGTCCGCTGGTTTTGCGATACAGCACCTGGGCCAGAACGTAGGTGGAAATTAGCATGGTGAGCCAGGCGAAGAGGGCCGCTTCGAACAAGTTTTGCCAGGCTTGGGCGCCATCGCCAGTGCGCGTGGCCAGGAAACAGACTCCGAGCAGCACCACCAGCGTGTGCTTGATCAGCGAAAACGCGAGCACGCCGTCGTCGCCCTTCACTCGGATGCGATCCTCCAGCGACTCTTTGAAGAATTGGAGCGCCGGCAGATCGCGGGAGCGCAGCCGCAGCGATTCCATGTAGAGGATCTGGACCACGGTGATCAGGCACAGCAGCACAGCCCAAAGCACGGTGGCGCCGATCGCAAACCAGGTCATGACGAAACCCGTCCAATTAGACCGCGCGGCAATCCAAAAGCGGTGCGCCATTTATTTTCGGCGCGGGCCATCCGGCCTCCGTCCGTTTCATGATCCAGGCCCAGCAGATGCAGAACGCCGTGCAGCATCAGGATCTCAATCTCCTGGCCCACGGGATGGCCGTATTCCGCTGCCTGGCGCTGGGCATGCGGGAACGAGATCGCGATGTCGCCGAGGAAACCCAGCGTCTGCCGGGATGAAAACGAGAGCACGTCGGTCGGGTAATCTTTCTTGCGGAAGTCGCGATTCAGACGGCGCAGCTCCTGGTCGCTGGTGATCAGGCAAGTGAACGGGCGGCCATGGGTCACTTCCGTGGCCAGGCGTTTGGCGAACGCGAGGGCCTTCCGCCTGGAAAAGGCGCGCGAGAGACCTGGAGTGTTCGAATGGAATAGCAGCGTAGTCTGCTCAGCAGGCATGGCCGAATATTAGACCAGTGGGATCTCGCGGTTTTCCGCTGGTGCGACCGGCAGCGGTTGGCCGGCCGCGGTGGAAGCGGCTTCGGCGCCGGAATCCGTCAGCTTCAAGGCCAGCTGGCGTCCTCCGATCATTTCCTGATGCCGCTCGTACGCTTTTACAATTTTTTGCACCAGGGGATGGCGAACGACATCGCGTTCGTCGAAATAGACAAAGCTGATTCCTTCGATGCCACGCAGCACCTCCACGGCATCGTTCAGTCCACTGCGTTTTCCGCTGGGCAGATCCACTTGCGTGAGGTCGCCGGTGACCACCATTTTCGAATTGAAACCCTGGCGGGTGAGCACCATTTTCATCTGCTCGGCGGTGCTGTTCTGCGCTTCGTCCAGGATGATGAAGCTGTCGTTTAGCGTGCGGCCGCGCATGAACGCGATGGGGGCCACTTCAATCACCGCGCGCTCCAGTAGCTTCTCCACTTTGTCGGCGTCCAGCATGTCGTACAGCGCGTCGTAGAGGGGGCGCAGGTAGGGGTCCACTTTTTCCTGCAGATTGCCGGGAAGGAATCCCAGGCGCTCGCCCGCTTCGACGGCCGGCCGCGTGAGCACGATACGCGCCACGCGCTTGTTCATCAGCGCGGAAACTGCCATGGCCACCGCGAGATACGTTTTGCCGGTGCCCGCGGGGCCCACGCCGAACACCAGGTCGTTGCGCTCGATGGCATCCACGTATCGGCGCTGATTCACGGTTTTGGGCGCCAGCGTCTTCTTTCCGAAATTGCGCTGGCGTCCGCTGTGAACCAGGCTGCGGAGGGTGACTTCGGGATCGGCCGTCACCACGCGCAGGTAGCTGTTCAAATCGCCGTTAGAAAAGGTTTGGCCCTCTTTCACCAGAGCGACATAATCTTCCAAAATGCTGGCGGCGCGAATGACGTCGGGCTCGGCGCCTTCGATCTCCAGCGAATCGTTCATCAGGCTGGCGGTGACGTTGAGGCCTTTTTCGAGCACACGGATATTTTCGTCGCGAGTGCCAAACAGGGATTCAATGCCGCGTGTGATCTGAACGCTGAGTTTCATTCCAAGTTGGTGTTGCTTAATTGCATGCGGGGACAGCGGCAGGGGCCTGGCATGAGATGCGATTCGAGCAGGGATCGTCGGCAGCGGGAATTTTCATCCGCGAGCGCGGAGGAAAAGCAAACATCTACCTGACATTATACCAGACGCGGCAAGGGCTGGCTGAGGCCGCAACTTCTGGTCCACGGCAGGCCTCGCCAGAAAGTCATCCTTCGGAATTGGGCGCCACCGTGTCACATCCTCGTTACGAAAAGGGTTTAGCCGTTCAGCGGGAATTCCAATTTCAGAAGGGAAGGCGATTCACCGCGAATGCCTTTTGACTCCGGCGAACTGTGAATTGGGCCAGCCACCAAACCATTTGACGACATGAGTCCTCAGCGAATCAACGCCCTCACAAGCGCGTCATGTGAAAGAATATGGTCATGAAGCGACCGTTCACCGCTACTGTATGGCGCGAAGGAAATTGGTATGTTTCTCAATGCCTGGAGGTGAATGTCGCGAGCCAGGGCGAAAGCGAAGAAGAAGCTCTCGCGAATTTGAAAGAGGCGTTAGAGCTCCACTTCGAAGCTCCGCAAGCCACGCGCGCCCCCAAGGTTCGCACCATCGAGGTTGAGGTTGGGGCGGCTTAAGCCGCAGCCCTTCCGCGAGATCAAGCGCCGGCTCGAAGCGGTCGGCTTCGTCGAAACTAGCCAGAAGGGAAGCCACGTCAAGTTTGTCCGACGCTCGGGCGAGGTCGTCGATACAGCCATCGTGCCGAATAAGCGCGAGATTCCTGTTGGCACGCTGCGGAGTATTCTTAGCCAAGCTCACATCGATCTCGAAGATTGGGACAAGCTCGGTTAACGTCACCTAACCGGCAAAAACCGCTGCACCCGCTCGCCTTGGAACACTTCGCCCGTATAAATATCGCCCTTCGAATCCACGGCGATCATGTGCAGCCCGAAGAACTGGCCGCCGTTTTCGCCCATGCTTCCCATCTGTCCCACCAGCTTGCCGTCCTCGCGGTTGAGGAAATAGATGTGATTATTCGTCAGATCGGAGATATAAAGGAAGCGCTGCTTCTTATCCGGCGAGAACATCACGCCCCCGGTGGACCCGCCCACGCCAGTGCCCGGCGCCAAAACAAATTCCTTCACGAACTTGCCTTGCTTGGTGGTGACGTCGATGCGGTTCGCCATCCGATCCGCGGCGTACACCAACCCGTCGTTCGAAATGTTCAGCGTAAGGTGCCCACGAAATTCCTTGGGTTCCGGGCCGCCGGGAGTATAAGCGCGGTCCTCGTCGCTAGTGGTCATCTCCGTCAGGGCGTGTCCATAGGCGCCCCAGCCCCGTTTGAACTGGAAGGTGTCCATGTCGAACACCATTACGCGCCCGCCCAGGTAATTGTCGGCGGCATAAAGCTCGTGAGCCGGTTCGTCGAGCCGTATCTCTTCCAGCCCTCCGACGATCATCGGCGTGGTCGGGGGATATTTGACGTGGAAGGCCGCGATCGCCGCTTCCCGTGCTGCCTGAGCAGCGGGATCGGGCTTTGGACGCCCGGCGAGTGGAGACAGAAATCCCGCCACCGGCCCTGCGCTGCCATGGCCCGGAACGTGGGATGAAGTCAGCGGAGGATCGGCTCCAGCACCCGGTACCCTATCGGGCGTCCGTGGCACCTCGGCGACTACCTTGCCGGTGGCCGGATCATATTTACGGACCGTGTCCTGTCCGATATAGACAAACCCTTTACTGTCCACCGCCATGCCGTGTCCCTGTGGCGCATCGAAAGAACCAATGACGCTGCCGTTCTTATCGATGTGGATCATGGACGGAGGCCGCACGCAGCAATCGGCCAGCGGAGGCGTCAACTCAGCCTCCAACTCAATGTCCGTCAAATCGTTCGGACGATCCAGCACCCAGACGTTGTCATCTTTATCCACGGCCAACCCGGTGACGCCGCCCATCTTCCACTTGTTCGGCAGGGGTTTGGGCCAGTCCGGATCGAACTTAAACTTGGGGGCGGTTTGCTCCTGCGCCCCGAGCGACAGACACAAGATCAATAGTCCGAGCCCCGCCACCATAGCGAGTGCCGCGTTCCATGGGCTCTTCATGAATCCCTCCTGCGAGCGGTGTAAGACGTGGTTTGCCAACTGCGAGATTCTTTCACATCGGCACTCCCATTACAACGGGCTCAGAAAAGGTCCACGCGCCCAGTCTTGGCCGGGTAGACTGGAGATGCCGGCAATGCTTTACCTGACCTACGTTCCGCAGCCGCCTCTCTCGCAATTCGTACACTTGCTGTGGCTCTACGAAGGGTGCACACAAGCCCACGCCAAGGAGCGGGTTTTGCCCACCGGCGAAATGCAGATCGTCATCAACCTGCTGGAAGACAAGTTCCGCATTTATGACCGCGATGACACCAAGCGCTGCCAGACCTTGAACGGATCGCTGATCTCGGGCGCGCATTCAGAATACGTCGTCATCGGAACCGCCGAGCAGACATGCATGCTGGGCGTGTATTTCAAACCGGGTGGCGCGTTCCCGTTTCTGCGGATGCCGGCCGGCGAATTGAGGGACGCCACAGTGTCGCTCGACACGCTGTGGGACGCGGCGGCGGTGGATCTGCGTGACCGATTGCTGGAGGCGCCCACACACCACGATCGGTTCAAGGTTATGGAGCGAGTTTTGTTGGCTGAACTCAGCCGTGGATACGATCCGAGCGGCGCCGTCGGATTCGCGCTGCGCCGGTTCATGACGGAGCCGCAGCTGAGCACCGTAGCGGGTGTGACGGAACAGATTGGCCTGAGTCCGAAACGATTCATCCAGGCTTTTCGGGATCGAACCGGATTCACGCCCAAGGTGTTTTGCCGCATCCGCCGCTTCCAGCAGGCACTGGGGCGCATGGAAAGCAGCCAGGCGGTGGAGTGGGCCAATGTCGCGCTGGATTGCGGATACTTCGATCAGGCGCATTTCATCCACGATTTTCGCGCCTTCTCCGGGATTAATCCCACTTCGTATCTCGCGCACCGCACGCCGCATCGCAATCACGTTCCGCTAGTCGATTAGGGCAAATTTTTACAATACGCGCGGCGATCTTTTAGTACAGAATGGCTGCATGGCAACCAATCTAAAACCCGTTCCCGAGGGCCGTCACACGGTAACTCCCTATATCGTGGTCTCTGGCGTAGGCAAGCTGATCGATTTCGCGAAGGAGGTTTTCGGCGCGACCGAAGTTTACCTATCCAAGCGTCCGGATGGTACCGTGATGCACGCCGAGATCAAGATCGGAGATTCCATCGTGATGATGGGCGAGGGAGGGGACGGAGGAAAGCACTTCCCGGCCATGCTCTACCTTTATCTGGAGAATATGGACGCCGTTTATCAGCGAGCCATGAAGGCCGGCGCCAAGTCAGTCCGTGAGCCTGCCAACCAGATTTATGGCGACCGCGTGGGCGGCGTGGAAGACGCCTTCGGCAATCAATGGTGGATGGCCACGCACGTGGAAGATGTTTCGTCCGAAGAGATAGAGCGGCGGGCCAAAGCGGCGCAAGGTTGAGGATGCCAAGGTGTCAGTTGGCGGAATACGGTTCGAGTGTCGGACTGGAGCCATCGGGCTGGATCAACCACACCTTGCGGCCGCGATAGTAATCTAGTAAGGGACGATCGGCCTCCGGTCCGAAGTCGAAGGCCCAAATAATCTTCTGTGCGTTGATGTCGGGGGTGTTGTAGACGATCTCGTCGTGGCCACTGTGGTTGGCTGCGTAACGAACCAGCACGAGGTGCGTTCCTGGTTCAGATGCCAGCCTGCGAGCCACTTGACGGCGGAAGCCGACCGCAGTGCCGGCGGTGTCGGGGCTTTCGTTGCGGGTGTTGATGGTTACAACGCTATCGAAGAAGCACAGAATGCAAGCCAGCGCTAAGACTGAGGCGACCACAACCCGCCCGCTATCCTGCCTGCTGAGCCGGTGGCAGCGAAGCAGCCGCATTCCGAACATGGCCACAACAAAAAGAGCGCCGAGCCCGGGAGCCAGATAGTGGGCAAAGGTAAACCTATCCAGCAGCATGGCAGCAAGGAAGAGTACAAGAACTCCGAACGCCAAGCCTAACCGGGGCATGCGAGCCAGCGGTATGGCACATGCGAAAAGGAAGACTAATAGCAGTCCAGCGCCTTCTCCCAATAACTCTCGGATTCTTTGGTAAAGGCGAAAAACCAAGACCACTGGATTATGGCGGGCTTGTATGTAGTAGCGGAAATCCCAGGTCTCCCACAACTCGCGCATCGAAGGATCGCGGTACTCCCGATGCTTCGGGGCGTAGGCTGGCATAATCCACAGCACTGGCGCCGCACTGTAACGCGCTTGATTCACAGAATACGGTAGGGTTGTTGGGCTGCCCGTAGTTTTGGAATTGTAATAGGCCATCGCGGCTGCTGTGCTCAGAAGAATCACTGCGAAAGCGATGAGCACAGGCGGACGAAACCAGACGGCGAAATGTCCTTGCGTCCACCAAAGCAGTGCCGCCGAAGTGAGAAGAACCAACACCACACCTTCGAAGGGCCGGCTATTCGCCAGGATTGCGATGCCGACCGCCGCGGCCCAGGCGGCCGAAGCCTGGCCTTTGCGCGCCAACCGCGGCAGCGCTCCGAAAACCAAGGCTCCTCCAATGGCCCCTACCGCGCCGCCCCAGTAACTGTCCACCCAGTAGTGCGTGATACCGAACTGGAGGACGGCCAAGAGGCCGCCCAGCAATGCGTACTTGGGTGGCAACCAGCCTTGCAG
>Ga0209006_10003819_pt1 | contig 13679 bp, 11 predicted proteins | sample JacPin_JW_Ref_O2_FD_188567 | JGI IMG/M metagenome (GOLD analysis project Ga0209006, IMG submission 188567) | Forest soil microbial communities from Algoma, Ontario, Canada - Jack Pine, Ontario site 1_JW_Ref_O2 (SPAdes) (version 2) | ecosystem: Environmental > Terrestrial > Soil > Boreal... | reverse complement strand
TGGCGCGAATTGGAATTCTCAAATGTTCCAGCGCCCTCAATATCTTTGGTATTTCGTGAAACTCGGCTGGATCGACTGCGATCACCGCCTCATCGAACCCTTGTTCCACGTCGAGCACTCCCAGCGCATCAAGCTCGTGCACCGGCTTATCCGTGAAGGCCGCCTGTTGCCCCGGCAACCGCACGAATCCAGCCACTTCGCACGGCCCCAGCGGCATTTCCTGCAAACGCACAGCAGTCTTGTGCGCAAAATGGTCTGCGCCGACAATCAGCAAACGAACCGGCCGGCCCTCGCTTATCTTCAATCGAACGTAGAAGCGAAAGCACCCGCGCATCAGCACGGTCAGAAACAGCAGCATCAAAGCCCATACGGCAAACAGTCCGCGCGGGAACACGAAGTCCTGGCTGAAAAACAGCGCGGCAAGCAGTACCGCGCTCGTCGCCGCATTGGCAGACAAAGCCGCGCGCGTTCCGGTGCGCTCGCGGAACAGCTCGTCCACATTCGTTACGCCATAGCGTTCGGCTAGAATGGCCCAAACGAAGGCTGCCAGAGCCAATATCCTGAAATGCCCGTAGGAATCGAATTGCGCTCGGCGCTCCAGGCCATCCCAGACATGCGTCCATATCTGCCATCCGCATTCGAAGGCCAGAAATGGGAGCAAATAGGTGACGACCCTTAGGCAGAACCGGTAATACTTTAGGCGAAGAATCATTGGCTGGAACCCCTTTCTCGGCGTGTTTCTACCGGGCATTGAACGCTCGATCCGTCGCGGCCTAACGCGATCGAATTTCTGCGTTCAATCGAACAAGCAGTGCGTGGAAGGGGGGTGTTGCTTGCAGCTGCGAAGTAATCAATGCTTGTAAGTGACTAAATCCCGGGCTGCGAGAGAGAGCATGCAAGCAGGAATGGGAATCTAAGTCTCCGGAACTTCTTCTACTGCAAGGGAAAGTCCGGTGGTGCATAACACCGTCAGGAAGAATTCGTCATACGCTTCCAGCACGCTCGCCTCGGTGAAATGCGTTTCGGCGTAAACACGCGCATTCGCGCCCAGCACGCGGCGCAATTCGGGATCTTTTTGTAACGCGAGCATTGCTGTGCTGAGGGCCTCGGGATCTTCGGCCGGAACGATCATTCCGCATTGCGCGCGCCGGATCACGCGAGCGGCTTCACTGTTCTCGTTCACCGCGGCGACGATGGGGCGGCCCGCCGCCATGTAGGTCAAAAGCTTGCACGGAATAACCGCATCTTCCATTGCCGCAATTTGGTTTAACAAAAGCACGTCCGCGGCCGCGTACATCTGCGGCATAGCCGCAGCAGGCTGCAGCGGCAGTAGGCTCAGATTTGGCGCGCGATCTTCCGCCGCGCGTTTTAATGCCGGCAATTCTTCGCCTTCCCCCACCAGCACCCACGCTAAATCAATTTCGCCCTGTGAACATTCTGCCGCGTTCACAACATTGATCAGGTTTTGTTTCTTGCCCATATTCCCGCTGTGCAGAATCAGAAACTGGCCGGGATCAAAGCCATTCGCCTCTCGAAACGTTCCGTCGGATTCAACCGGCCGGATTCGCTCGGTATCTCCCCAGTCGGGAATCAGCCGGAATTTTTCAGCGGGCACGCCGCGAGCAGTCAGCTTCTCGATAAACCCCTGGCACAGGCAGACAACCGTTCGCGCTTTCCGATATAAGAATCCCTCAAGCGCTCGCGCCATGCGAAGTGCCAACCCTTCTTTCAATATTCCCGTGGCCAGTGCGGCATCGGACGCCAAGTCGGTCAGCTTCATCACATACGGCACACCTTTTATTTTTCCCAAGACGTAAGCGGCAAGCCCCACCGTGGGAGGCGGGCAGGAACAATAAATTACGTCGCACTTGGGCGTAAAAAGCGCGGCTACGAACGCTGCAATGGTGAAAGTGAAATCGTAAGCCAGGCGCTCGAACACACGGCTTGCCTTGCGAGGAACGTAATGCGCCACCCGATGTACCGTCACACCATTGAGAATTTCGCGCCGGTGTAACGAGCCGCGATAACCGTCCCACACCCGCCACTCTGGATAGTAGGGAAACGCCGTCACCACGGTTACCTGGTGTCCTTGCGCGGCAAGATGCTCACACAATCCGGCTGTAAAAGGGCCTACGGAGGTCCTTTCCGGAGCGTAATTTATTCCGATGACGAGAATTCGCACAAGAAGTAGCGATAGATTTGAAAAGGCGGGGGACGGTGGGCTCTAACGAGCTTCCGCCAACTCCAATTTCGTTCGCGCTTCCAGTTTCGACTGGCCGAGTTCGTGAGCGATCCATGCATATGTGATTGCCAGCCCGTGCTCCAGCGAGATAGAAGGCTCCCAGCCCAGCGTTTTCCGCAGCAGACTGTTGTCGCTGTTCCGTCCTCGCACTCCTTGCGGCTTGCTGGGATCGTGACGCTTGATTAGATCTTTTCCGGCGATCGAGCTAACCAAATCCACCAGCCCGTCGATGCTCACCAGCCGGTCAGTGCCTAAATTCAAAGGCTGGTCGTAATCGGAGGCCATCAGGCGCAGCAGACCTTCCACGCAATCATCCACGTACATAAACGAGCGCGTCTGCTTTCCGTCGCCCCATATATCGATAATCCCACCGTCGCATGCCAGCGCGACTTTGCGGCAAACCGCAGCGGGAGCTTTCTCGCGGCCTCCATCGAATGTTCCCAGCGGCCCGTACACATTGTGAAAACGAACGATGCGCGTCTCGAATTTATAGTCTTGCCGGTAGTACAGGCAGAGTTGCTCGGCATAGAGTTTCTCCCAGCCGTAACCTGGTTCGGGGTCTGCCGGAAATGCGTCACTCTCTTTGAGCGAGGTTACCTGCGCATCCCGTTGCTTCGACTGCGCGTACACGCACGCCGAAGACGAAAACAGGAACCGGCCCACGTTCTGAACCCGGCTTGCTTCCAGCATGTGTGCGTTTATTAAAATATTGTTGCGCGCTAGTTCAGCATGGTTCGCGGTGATAAAACCGATTCCGCCCATGTCCGCCGCGAGATTGTAAACTTGATCGATTCCGCCCCGCGTGGCCAGCAGGCAATCCTCGAACCGCCGTAAATCCAGAATTTCAAATTCATCCGCTTGCGAAGTTTCGTACTGCGGAAGTTTTAGATCGGCGCCGCGGACCCAGTGGCCTTCCTTCTTTAAGCGCGTAACAAGATGATGCCCGATAAAGCCGCCTGCGCCGGTAACCAGAATGCGGGTTTTATTTTTCATGGTTGAATTTGTCCTTGTGGTGCGGAGTTGCTGCGGAAAAACTGTGATATTGAAAACCGAAGGGATTAGATCTTTGTCGCTACCGCCACCAGGCAGTCGCCGCGGCCCGATTTGTTTGCAACCCACAAAAAAGGAAACAAAAGGAGCTTTCCGATTAACATCGCTAGGGGAAACAGAATCGGATTTCGCAATTGCTGGGTTGGCTTGCCGCGCCTGAAAAACGCCGCTACCAGCAGCGAAGAAGCCAGCCAGGCCGCCGGGGATACTTGGCGCACTTTGACGCGATGGCAACCCGCGCAAGCCAGCATTCGCTCCAACATGCTTGCGGAGAAATGCGAAATGTGGAACGGCACGTGCCAGTTGATCCAGCGGCGCCCGAAGACGGCTCTCAACCAGCTTCTGCTATTGGGACAGCTGATCCAGATTTCGCCTCCCGGCTTCAACACGCGCACGGCGCTTTTCAGCATTTGCCGCGGTGCAAGTGAGTGCTCCAGCACGTTTGACAGCACGGCAACGTCGTACAGAGTGGCAGGCTGGTATTCCTCGAGTCCGCACGCGTGCACCGTGAATCCGCTCGCTCGCGCCACACCCGCTGCCCGCTCGCTTAATTCCAGTCCGGTGGGTTGAAATCCATTGCGGGTGAAAATCTTCATGCTGCGTCCTTCATTGCAGCCGATATCGAGCAGCCGCCCCGTACCTTTGCGGCTGTGGAAAGAAGCGTCGCCTTCGAACCGCATCCACAGCCGGTACCAGAATGACGCAAGAAAACGTTCGCGAGTCCTGCTGTAAAACGTTCCTTGCTCTCCGCCGAAGTTGTAATAGGTTTCATACAGTGTTTGCAATTCTTCAGCGTTAGGAGCCGGAGAAGTTTGTTCCAGCCCGCATGTAATGCAGCGCCGCACTTCGTAACTGCCGTCGATTCCAAAACGAGTGTCGAAAAGTTCGCTCTCTGAATCCGCAAGCGCTCCCCCGCAATGGAGGCAAGCAGCTTGGTTACGCGTGCCGGCTTCCGTCACCGTGCCAACCACGTCGATAGCTAACGGTCGATTCATCGAGCCGCAGTTCGCAGTTATTTCCGGCACAACAGCACCGGCTGCCAATCTTCAGGTCCGACCAGCATTTGCGCGCTCCGAAATCCGATATCGCGAGCAGTCTGAAACAAAAAGTCTTCTCGATACGCTACAGCCGCTTCCGGCATGGCCGGCGTTTCCACCCAGGCGTTACCCATCTGAAATTGAAACGTGTGGCGGTTGCCAAATGTCGGCGGCGGATGGTCCATCGAAAAACAAAACATGGCCATGGAGCATCCCGGCTTCAACACGCGATAGCTTTCGCGGTAATAGTTCAGCATTTCGTTTTCGAGCAGATGCGTGAATAGCGAGGACGAAAAAACCAGATCCGCACTCTCATCTTCCAGGGGGAGCTTGTAATAAGCCCCAGCGGATCCCTTGGCGTTGTAGGTTTTGCTGCCATGCTCCGAGCGGTAGAATTCGAAGCGTGTGCGGTCGAAATTTGCCCGGCACCAGTTCAGCATTTCTTCGTCGATATCGATTCCGATGTATCTCCCTGAAAATGTCTCGTGCTTGAATTGATAGTCCCGCAAAGGATGAGCGAATCGCCCGCAACCGCAGCCGATATCCACAATCGTGGAATCCAGGCGGAACAGTCCGGCATGGAACGCGTGCGTCCAGAAATCCCGCGCCTCATTTAGATAAAAAATCTGGTTGGCGAAAATCCGGTTTCCCACGCCCACACGTATGCGCAAGTGGTTCGGAGGGATTCTCGAAAATTCCTCGTACATGCAGTTCGGCAACAGGTCGAAGGAATCCACCACCATTTTGAAAAGCGGGTTGTAGGTTAGCCGTGCGGCAGATGGTATGACTCGCCGGATTGCTCGTTCTAGTTTCATATGTTTTTTTGGGGGGTGTTTAAACCTTTGATGGTTTCGTCAGCCGATAGTAAGCGTGACTTTCAAGGACGATGCTTGGCCAGCAATTCTTTCCGGTCGCAACGGGTTTCCCCAATCTCTTCGATCTGGTATCCCCAGGAACTTAGCAGCTCGCGGCATTCCCGCTCGACAGTGCGGCCGTGCGTGGCCAGAAATAACACCGGTCGGTACCACTCGAAAATAAAACTGGCTCCGCGCAAAGCCAGGAGTTCCGCGCCCTCGATGTCCATTTTGATCACGTCGGGCGGTTCCACTCTGCCGTTTTCAATCAGCGAGTCCAGAGTGGCCGTCGATACCGTCACACTTCCAGACTCGGTGAGCTGGCCCATCAAGCCGCTCGCTTCGGCTTCGAAATTTGCCTGCCCCGTCACATCGCAAATGGCCAGCGCAAGCACCGCCACGTTGTGCACATGATTTAATTTCAAATGCCTTCGCAAGTACGCGAGATTCCGCGGAACGGGTTCAAAGGCGTACACCTTGCCGCTGCCAACCAGTTCGCTGGAAAGCAGCGAATAAATTCCCACGTTGGCGCCCACGTCGTAGAACACCGAACCTCGCGCCACTTCTTCGCAAATCATTTGTAGTTTTTCATCTTCATACAATCCTAGCCAGCACGAGTGCACGGCTGAGCCCGCTATCCAGCGCTTCCCGCGCAGAGGCCCCTGCAGAATCGGGACCACCAATTCGCGGGGGACTAGCGTCAGAGGAAGCCGCGCAATTCTTCCCAGCGCCGTTTGATTCGAGAGCGCCGGAAAATTCATATCGGCTCGGAAAGGAGACGCTCGCGTGTTACAGCGCTTCCGCTGCTCAGCCCTTTCTCTAACTGCAAGACCGCAGTAAGTCCAAAGGCGAGCACCAGCGTCATAAAGTTATCTTCAAAGGAAGCTCGCGCAATCCACATAAAAAGTACGAACACCGCAACGCCCAAGAGCGCATGGTTCTGCATCTCCCCCGCTCGGCTCCAGGAAAGCTTCACGATCGCCGCGGTAATCAACGGAAAAAGCAGCAAAGACAGCGGCCCAAAATTTGCCCAGCATTCGCCCAGTTGCGTTACTGCCAGGCTTACTCCCGTGCCGGGCTCGTAAAACGCTCCCATCTGAAGCGCAAACCCGGGCGGTTTTTCCGGATAGATGCTTCTGGGCAGCACAAAATAAAGCACCCGCGCGTAAGATCCGCCGTACAAATAGCCGTGCTTGGATCCGAAATCATTGATTATATGGAGAAGAATCAGCGTGTCGTTGCCTTCGAAAGCGTCCATCAGCGAAGTAATCGAACGGTTCCCCAAATCGCCTTCCGCGTAGGTGGAAATATCCGATCCGATAGTGCTCAGGTTGTGCCGAAAATAATTCCAGGCGCTGAAAACCAAAATCAAGGCCGGCGCCAGCACAAGAAAAATAATAAGCGGCCGTTTCCTGCGGTACAGCCAGCACGAAGCGCCAAACGAAATCAAATACAGCCCGAAGAAAATACGGTTTCCGGTCATCGCAATTTGCAACAGGAAGAGAAGCAGAATAACGGTGGAAAATCGCCAGCTGAACTTGCCGAGCCTTACCTGCAAGTGCGCGAACAGCACGGCCGCAGCGGTGAACAGAACCTGATCGGCGAGCCCGACCTGCGAGAACAGCACGTACCAATCTCCCAGCCTGCCCACCAAATCCTCTTGGCGTTTGAACCAGTGGGAAACCAGAAATACCTCCAATCCGCCCACCATTTGAATCATGGCCACATAGGTGAAAATGGCCAACCCGCCCGTAATCAGCAAAGCTTTCTTCAGTTTCGATTCGTTTATCGTCCCGTCAATTCTCCGTGCGGCTTTTCGCTCGGCGGGAGTGAGCAGAATCACGATCAAAAACGAAAAAAGCAAAGACGCCCATATGACCGTGACCGGTAGAAAGAATTCTGCCGTGGAGAGATCGACCTTCGAGTAGCTGGAGTTCACTTCGTAAAAACTCGGGATTTCGTATCCGCCGAGAAGCACTATGATTGTCAGCGGAGCCATAATAAAAAACCCCAGTCCCAGCATCCACCCAAGAATGGGAGTCAGGCGCGCCCCTCTCCGGCGAAGCTTTGACATCGCCTTCCAGAAACTGAACACCAGCAAGCCAATCATCAGCAAATAAAGTAATCTCATAACTGAATCCGCGTCAGAGCGGTTTGGATTCCTGTTCTCACTCGAACTTCAAGGCAGATTTCAGGCAGCCACAATTGATCGAAAAGACTTAGGTACTGCCGGGCTACGCTGTTCCAGGAATAGAATGCAATATTCTCGCGATTGTGCGCGGCTTGCGCGGACGCCTTAGACTTATCATCCCAAAGCGACAGCAGCACCCTAACCAGATCCGGCACACTGCGCGCGCCGAACGAATTAATCTGCAATCTCTGCCCGAGTTCCTCGTGCGACGGAATTCTGGAAGCGATAATCGGCGCTCCGGCTGCCGCTGCTTCCAGAATAGGAAGGCTGCTCGACTCGTAAAGACTCGCGGAAATCAGGAAATCGCAGCCTTGATACAGCGCCACCATGTCTTCAAACGGCACCTTACCCAGATAGCGCACGTAGCTCATGTCCTGCTCGGAAATGAATTTCAGAATACCCGGCGCAGCGGAAAAGCTCGCGCCCGTCATTACCAGCGGGATTTGCAGGCCCTCGCGTTTTTCAATCTCTTTGAGCGCCTCCAGCACCGTCATATGGTTCTTGTGCAGCCACAACTGCGCTGGGCAAAACAGAAACCGTTTCGGCAGGTTGTAACGTTCGCGAAGCCGCGAAATATCTTGCTGCGTCGCGAAATCGTCAATCCTTCCGAGATAATCTCCACTCGCTTTGGCGACATATGCGCCAACACATCTTTCTTTATGAACTCGCTGCTGGCCTGCAAGCAATGCGCGTATCGCGCGCTTAGGCCGTACGTGATGGTCCGGCTTAAGCGTTTGTCCCAACTGAAGAATTCCGGATAGTGCACATGCTGGATGTCGTGCATGGAGAGCACGGTGGGCCTGCGCGAGCTGAAACTTTGCAGCACGACGGTGGGTGTGTACATGATGTCGGAACCCGCATCCATAGCGGTCTGGATTTCTTTGTATGCCAGATTGCTCGTCACCCGGTACAGTTCGCTGCTTCGGGAAAGCAAAGCCGCCTGGCATATCCGTTTTTTGGCACGCAGGCCGCGGCTGCTGGTGGCGACCAGCTTAAACCCCGGTTCACGTTCGAACCTGCTGAAGAGCTCTTGATTTTCGTCCGTGACATACAAATTGAAGCGATGCCCGTTCGCAACCGCAGCAAACCCGCCGAGCAGCCCTAACGTAAACGTGTTCACTCCCCCCACGTAAGCAGGATCAATGCGCAGGCAATCAATCCCGATTCGCATAAAACCGCTGAATCTGCTCGATCACAAAAGACTGATCTGCTTCCGTCAGGTTATAACTCGACGGCAGAGAAATTCCCCGCCGGTAAACCGCGTCGCTGACACGGAAATCATGATCGATATTCCTAATATATTTGCGATCCGCGAAGCACGGCTGCCGGTGAAGCGGATAAAAGAATCCGCGTGTCTGAATGTTTTGCTGCTGCAGGAAAGCCGAAAGCCCTTCGGTGTCATCGCAAAGAAACGAAGTAAACCAGAAGACCGGCTCGCACCGCGGATCAATCTGCGCCGGATGAAAGCCCTGGATCCCCTGCAATTGCTGCACGTAGCAATCGTGAATCTCGCGCTTTTTTCTGACGATCGCCGGCATTTTCTTCATCTGCGAAATCCCAATGGCCGCTTGTAAATCGGTAAACGCGAAATTGAATCCCACGGACTCGTGTATAAACGTTCCTTTTTTCGCCCGGCCGTGATTTTTCAGTTTGTAAGCTTCCCCGGCTAATCTGTCGTCGTTCGTCAACACCACGCCACCCTCGCCGCAGGTCACCGTTTTGTTGCCGTAGTAGGACAAAATCCCCATCTCCGCAAAAGTGCCCACATGCCGCCCATCAAAGCGCACTCCAACGCCTTCCGCCGCGTCTTCGATCACTTTCAGCTTGTGCCGCGATGCGAAGTCCATCACCTCGGTCATGTGAGCGCTCTGCCCGTAAAGGTGAACGGGCATCACCGCGCGCGTGCGTTCGGTCAGCAGCTCTTCCGCGCGCTTCATGTCGATGCAGAATGTGTCTTCCCGAATCTCGCAAAGGACTGGCGTAGCCCCCGCCAGTATCACCGCATTGGCCGTAGCGATGAACGTCAGGTTCGGTATGATCACTTCGTCGCCCGGCCCAATCCCCATAGCCTTCAGGCAAACGAACAACGCAACGGTTCCATTGCAAACCGCGATGGCGTGCTTCGAACCCGTCAGTTGCGCGGTCATCGCTTCAAATTCACGCGTCAAATCGTTTTCAGTTATGAAAGTTGATTGAATTACGCGCTCGAGTTCGCGTAGTTCGCCTGCATCAATCCACGGTTCGATTTGAACGATGCGTCTCAACGCAGCGGAGCGTTCTGGAGTAGCTATCTTCATAATTTGTATGGGAAGGCTTGCAGCGGTTGGCTAAGAAGTTTCGCTATTGAATTCACTTGTATTGCCGGCATTTACAAAATGACTTCAAGGATTCCATTGCTCGCCGCATGTCTATCGCCCCAGTTTTGCGCGCGCAGACCGCAAAAATATTCTTGCTGCGGACGGGCGAGGGTGTTGATCGCGAATCTTGGCGACAAAGTAGGGGTCCACTTCTACCGAATCAGGAAGTTTCCATGAGAGTTTCTCGCTGCCGGCTAGAGCGGCTTGTCGCGTGGAGTTCCGGCGGCAGTGAACCCCGGAGCCATCAAATCCGATGTTGTAAACCTTGGAATCCCTGGAAGCCAACGCAACCGCGTCGTGCTTAAAGTGCGCGTAAGCCCAGCGAATGGCCCAGGAGTCAATCTCTCCCGCCATCTGCAGATCAAGCATGTAGGATAGGTCGCCGCCGCCGCGGTTCAATAGTTCCTGTTGACCTTTGTTCGCGCGGAATTCCCGGTAATCGGAAACCTCCCAATCTACCCGTTCCCAACGGCTCTTCCATGTACCCCATCCCCATGAGCAGCTACGATGAGAGAAGACTCCGTCGTATTCGTATTCATCCGGCATTGTCACCGCGTGATTGAAGCCGCTCACTGAGAAAATACGACACTCTTGCTCATAGTGTTCCAAAACCTTATTCATAAAAGTCAAAAAGTCGGGAGCGGTCAGCAAATCATCTTCCAGCACAATCTGGCGCTCGTACTTGCGAAACATTTCACTCACCCCGCTGATTACCGATTTCGCTAAACCAACATTTCGGTCACGCTCAATAATTTGCACCGAGCGGAACCCTTCAATCCCGTGAACGTAATGCCGCACCTGCTCCACCGCCGCTCGGTCGGATTGGTTTTTTGCGCCGTCGCAAAAAACAAACAAGTCGCTTTCCGCCGCCAGATAATTTCCGAGAAGGGATTCCACCGTTCTGCGCGTATGGGCCGGCCGGTTGTAAACAAATAAGACCACTGGCGCGAGGTCCGACTTCGATCTCCGTACCGAGTTGCCGCGCGGTGCAATCGCTCCTGTCGCGTAATCAGGACGAAAATCCGGAAACGGAGAAGTTCCAGCAATCCCCGGCGGTTTTTTCCAGTTTTTTCGCGATACTTGAAAGAAAAACGCCAAAGCTAGAAATGCCGAGTAAGTGGCTCCCGAAACCAGCATCCCGTAGATCGCGCCCCACAACCCGAAGTGGCTGACCAATGGGATTCCCGCAAGCAAAGTAGCCGCGCCGCTGGCCAAATAAGCGTAGAACACCATCTTCGGCAGCTCCGCAGCTTTTAAAGCGTCATTCATCGTGTTTCCGATTCCCATCAGCAGCGGCAACAGCGCCAATAAAAACAGCAAAGGGGCCACGCCGTCGAATTTTCCCGCGTAGAGCGCGTGAACTACAGCGCGTCCCGCCAGTCTGACGCCCGCTGCGAATAGCAACGCGATGCATATGGTCGCCAGCCCCACTTTTCTCCACAGCGCGAAATATTCCCCCATTCTCCCCGCTGCGAAATGCCCCGCCATAGCCGGCAGCACTAAATAATTTAATGCGGTGTAAAACTGGTCGGCCGGCGTCACCAGAATGTAAATCGCTTTTAATTGCGCCACATCTTTCAACGACAGCAAACCCGCCACCAGCCAGTAGTAACCTTGCGTGGTCACCTGAAATATCATCGCGGTTCCCAGCACCCATTTCGTGTATTTCCAATGCTCTTGCCAGTAGCGCGGCTCGCTTTGCAGGAATCCGCTCTGCCGTTCCTTCGCGAAGAGCCCTCTGGCACTCGCCGCGCAAGCCGCAACCCATGCCGCGCCAAGAATTAGAAACACCGTGAAGCTGTCTAGGACGTGCAAACGGGTGCTCAGCAAAAGTCCGCAGGTGACGCAAACGAAGAACACTAAAGACATCCTGGCAGCCTGCGCCGGGCGTCCCTGCACATAAAACGCGCGTCGCACGAATGTGGCGCAAAGCAGCACCCCCACCGTTAGCGCCAGCCCCGCTAAAGCTCGTAGGCTGAACTGCGGCTTGGCCTCCCTCAGAATCAAGCAGGCGATGAGCAGTCCCGCGGTCAGGACCGCTGCGACCACCGCGCTGCTGCGTGCCATCAGCCGCACATATTGCGTGAAGCGGTCGCGGTATCGTCCCGAACCGTACACCGTGTAAGGTTCCAGTATCGACGCGTTATTAAGTCCGGAAAGGAATGTGTAGATCGAATAGGAAAGCGCGAACGCCCCGTACTCTTCCTTGCTTTGCGTCCGAGCCAGCATCACATTCGCTAGAAAAACTCCTCCTATCGAGAATGCCTGGTCCAGGAGGCAATACACGAGCGGCATCGCCTTCGAGGCGCTCTTCATCGCAACGGCAGAAAATGGCGTGGCGGAGGCCGCCGAGGACGCTGTAGTCGCCTTCGCTGATGAATCAGGCGCTGTTTTGATTCTGCGAAGGTGATCTGTGATTAATGTAGGAGCATTGTTCATTGGTGCGAATAGGAATCGGCGCGAATATGATTTGGCGCGAATATGATTTGCGAGGAAGCAGCTGAATCCCGGATCAGGATCACGTAACAAGGTCACGGTGCAGGGTCAGGTACCTTGTTTCCGCGTCTCGTCTCTGTGGAGCTTTCGCGATCCGTTAAATTCGCTCCACGTCCGCGGTTTCCACTTCCACCGAGGCGGCCCGCGCGATCAAGTCCATGCACACAACCACCCGGCTGGCTTTCTTCTTTCGAATCAGAATTCCTTCTGCTCCCTGTAGCGCCCCGCGCACAATTCTCACTCTCCGTCCCGCGGTCAGATACGGATGCGGTTCTGCCCGCAGTTCAGGCAGCAAAGTATTTTTCAAGAATTCCATTTCGCCCGATGACACAGCCGCAGGCTGCCCGTTAAAACCGACCAGCTTCACCACGCTGGGAACTCGCAAAACGCTTAACCGGTCGCGAAGCGCGATTCGCACGAAAACGTAGCCATCAAACAGCGGCAGCTGCACTCTCTTTTTGCGGTCCGCCCAACGCCGCGTGCTCTCGTACAGCGGAAGAAAGTGTTCAATATTCCGCTCCAGGAACTGGCTGGCCACCTGCTTTTCGTGGTTCGCGCAGGTGTACACCGCGTACCAGTGGGAGTCCGGACATCCGCCAAACTCGTGCAAAACCACTTCGCCGGCTCTGTTGGAATCAATCTCTTGATTTGACGTAATCATCGTTTGCATTTTTAGATTCAGTTCCGTGTCTGTCCGCGGATACAGCTCCGCTCCGCGACTTACAGGAGGACTTTCTCTTATCTCTCGTTGTTTCAGCTAAATACGACGAAAAGTGATAAAACGTGCTCCGGCTTCTAACTATTCACGTTCCCAGATCGGTTCAGTTCCGACTTTTCGAATCTTTCAGCGGTGCTGCGCTTGCGATTGTCGCCGTTCGGCGAAGCGCTGAATATTCCCTTAGTGGTCGTCTTAAAAACTTCGAGCGCCAAAATTTTGCGCGGGTCTCGCTGATCGATTTCCCGCCAACTCGCCGCCAGGAAAATCCAAGTCATCGCCCCCGCTACCGCCAGGCAAGTCCCCAAAATCGTGATCAGCTTGCGTGGCGGATATGACCTTCTCTCCGGCACGTCGGCGGGGTCCAGCACTTTCACGCTGGGAGTCTCTTTCGCTTCCTGCACTTTCGCCAATTCGTTTTCCTGCGTCAGCGTTTCGAACACAGCTTCCTGCACCTTGGTCTGGCGGTATAAGTCCGCATAGGTCACACCCAGTAATGGAAGCTCCCGAATCGACGGATATAAGGATTCCCCAGTGCCTCGCGCGTTCGCCGCCTGGACGCTTCCCGCACCCGCCGCCGCTCTTACGCCCGGCCCGCCCGTCTCCGACCTTCCTCGCAAATCCTTCAACCGTCGCTCCAGTTCGTCCACGCGCGCGCGCGTAGCGCGTACCCGTACGTTCTCCGGCGTGTACACCTGCTTCAAACTTTCCAGTTCCGTTTGCGCCGCAATCAGTTG
>Ga0209006_10003818_pt1 | contig 13681 bp, 9 predicted proteins | sample JacPin_JW_Ref_O2_FD_188567 | JGI IMG/M metagenome (GOLD analysis project Ga0209006, IMG submission 188567) | Forest soil microbial communities from Algoma, Ontario, Canada - Jack Pine, Ontario site 1_JW_Ref_O2 (SPAdes) (version 2) | ecosystem: Environmental > Terrestrial > Soil > Boreal... | reverse complement strand
CCGTCCGGCAAAGTTCTCTCTGGCGGTATCGACGCCAACGCCCTGCAGCGCCCGCGCCGCTTTTTCGCCGCCGCGCGCCACATCGAAGAGGGCGGCTCGCTCACCATTATGGCCACCGCCCTGATCGACACCGGCAGCCGCATGGACGACGTCATCTTCGAAGAGTTCAAGGGCACCGGCAACATGGAAATCAACCTCGACCGTCGCCTCGTCGACAAGCGCGTGTTCCCGACGATCGACATCAACCGCTCGGGCACCCGAAAAGACGAGCTGCTGCTGCCGGCCGACGAACTCAACCGCATCTGGGTGCTGCGCAAGGTGCTCAGCCCGCTATCGACGGTCGAAGCGATGGAACTCCTGCTCGGCCGCCTCTCCAAGACAAAGACGAACGGTGAGTTCCTGGCCTCCATGTCCAGCCCGACGTAGGCTGCCTCGTCTGATTGCTTCGCGCGATCACAGAAGCTTCCAGATCATCATCACGGCGAGAAGAGCCAGTCCCACGAGGATCAAGACCGTAAGCAGTTTGAACATCGTTCGAGGAATCGCCGGAGTCGGCGGAACAGGTTTCTTGGGCGGAACGGGCGGGTCGAGAATTCCAATCGCGGTGCGCTTCCTAGGCGGGCTTCCGTAACGGCCGCCTGCGGCCTGCGCCTCAAGCTCTTCCTCGCGCTGTGTAAATTCGTGAGGCATTAACAGGAAGCTTACTCCCACGCTCCCGAATCCGTCCACCGGCGCTTCGGTCCGCGCTCACCCGCTTCCTGACCGTCTTGCGGGTTTCAGCCTCGAATGCCAGCGCTTGCCGACCTGAATCCATCGGCCCTGCGGGGTCTTATCGCTCGAATTTCTAGGGCGCGCTCTCGCTGACTTGCTGTTTCGCCAGCATCACCACGAGCCGCGCCACTTCCTCAGGCTCCATCGCGGTGCTGTCAACGACGACGGCGTCTTTCGCCTTTACCAGCGGCGAAGTTGCGCGCTCGCGATCGCGGCGGTCGCGCTCGATGATTTCTTCGAGCGTTCGAGCCAGATCGATCGCGTCGCCTTTCTGTTGATGTTCGCGCCACCGGCGCCCCGCGCGCACTTCGGGCGACGCCGTCAGAAAAATCTTCAGCTGTGCGTCCGGGAAAACCACGCTGCCGATATCGCGGCCTTCCATCACCACACCGCCGCGCTCGCCCGCCCGCCGCTGCTCGGCCACCAGCACCTTCCGCACGCCCGGTTCGAGCGCCACTTTCGACGCCGCCTGTGCCACCTCGGGCGCGCGAATCAACGCCGTCACGTCCTCGCCATCAAGCAGCACCTGCTGCGTGCCGTCCCAGGCGCCGTCCATCTGGAGCAAATCGATCCGCGTTTCGCTGGCCAGCGTCGCAAGGGCGTCGGCCGAATCGAGAGGCACGCCTCCCCGCTGCGCCTTCAGCGCCACCGACCGGTACATCGCGCCTGTGTCGATATAGACGTAGCCCAGCAACGCCGCCACGCGCCGAGCCAGCGTACTCTTTCCCGAGCCGACTGGCCCGTCAATCGCGATGATTAACCCCTTCATATTTTGACGCCGAGGAGCACCATGCCTACCAATACCAAGAACAGGGCGGCCATGAAGAAGGCTTTTGTCCGATTCCCAACTTGGCTCTTGGGAAAAAGACGCCTGTTCGCGAGGGTGCCAAACGCTTCATATCGTCCCGCATCCTAGAATTGAAATGATTCCGATCCATCCGAGGACTATACCCGTCGCAAAGATCCCAAAGCCTGGCCTGTCCACGTCAAATCCGTTTGAAGGCGCGCTCGATGTCGCGCACCGAATATCGCAGCACGATCGGGCGGCCGTGCGGGCAGCTCATCGGATATTCGGTTTTCGCCAGCTCGCCGAGCAGCCATTCCATTTTTGTGGTGTCGAGCGGCGTATTCACCTTGATCGCCGCGTGGCACGACGTTGAAGCCGCGATTTTCGCCTGCAGCGAGTCGATCGAAATCGACTGGTCCTCGCGTGCGATCCCGTCGAGGATTTCAAACAGCAGCTTTTCGGCGTCGGCGCTGGTGATTCCGGCCGGCGCGGCCTGGATCGCCACGCTGCGCGCGCCCATCAGTTCGGCCTCGAAGCCGTTGGCACGCAGTTCGTCGGAAATCTGCTCGAAGGTCGCCAGCTGCCGCGGGCTCAGCTCGACCATCACCGGAAGCAGCATTCTCTGGCCGCCCAGCTCGCCTTCGCGCCGTGCGCGCAGGTGCTGCTCGAACAGCACGCGCTCGTGCGCCACGTGCTGATCGACGATCCAGAGCCCCTCGGCATTGATCGCGACGATGAAGCTCGCGCTCACCTGGCCGAGCGGTTTCAGGTCTGCAATCTGTTCGACGCTCGGCAGCGCGCCGGAGTCCGACATCGGCGCGGCGACAGCAGCCGATTCGCTTCCCGAACGATCGAGCGGCGGCATCGGGAAATTCATCGCCGGGTTCGCGTCGAATCCCAGCCGTTGCGCGAACGGGCGGTCGGGTCCAACGCTCAGCTCGAAACTCCCGGCAGTCGCGGCGCCCGATCCCGGTTCGATCGGAATCTCCGCGCGCGGAGGTCCGGGCGGCACAGCAACAGCGCCCGCCGCGGCAAAACCCGCGGGAGGAGCGTCAGCGACATATGGTCCGCCGTTCGATGAACCGGGAGCGGCGGCGCCCACTCCCGCAGTCGCCGCGCGCGCAGCGGGAAATCCCGGGATGGGCCGCGCCATTGAGAGCGCGTGGCGCAGCGCGTCGCGCGTAAAATCGTGGACAAACTGCGGATGCCGGAACCGCACTTCGATCTTAGCCGGGTGCACGTTGACGTCGACTTCCTGGTACCGCAGATCGAGGAACAGCAGCACCACGGGGAAAACTCCCGGCGGCGTCACATTGCGATACGCCTCGTGAATCGCATGCAGCAGCAGCCGGTCGCGCACCAGGCGCCGGTTGACGAAAATGTAGATGCCGTTGCGGTTCGTGCGCCGCACTTCAGGACGCGACGCGAATCCCGTGACGCGCAGCGTGGCCGCCTGCTCGTCCGCCTCGATCTGCGGCTCGGTAATCGTGGAGCGCACCGGTCCTTCGCTCGCAGGAATCTCGATCAATTCGTCGAGCGCCTGCCGCCCGAAGAGCTGATACACGCGCTCGGAAAGTTTCTCCACCGGCGCGCAATCAAGAATGTGCTGTGACGGCGTCTTGAGCACAAAATGCGTTTCGGGATGGGCCAGCGCGTAGTGCGTCACGAGCGAGGCGATGTGGCCAAGTTCGGTCGTCTCGGATTTCAGAAATTTGCGCCGCGCCGGCACGCAGTAAAAAATGTCCGCGACGCTGATCGAAGTTCCCGCCGGCAATCCGGCAGGCTTTACGCCGACGAGTTTGCCGCCGGCGAATTCGACCCGGGTTCCCTGATCTTCCTCGGCCGTACGCGATTCGAGCAGCAGCCGCGAAATCGACGCGATCGAAGGCAGCGCCTCTCCGCGAAATCCCAGCGTCGCGATTGAGAGCAGATCGTCCGCAGTGCGCAGCTTCGAGGTCGCATGGCGCTCAAACGCCAGCAGCGCGTCATCGTGGTTCATGCCGCAGCCGTCGTCGATCACGCGGATCAGCCGCTTGCCGCCCGATTCCACCTCGATGCGGATCGAGCGCGCGCCCGCGTCCAGCGCGTTTTCCAACAGCTCTTTCACCACCGACGCCGGCCGCTCCACCACCTCCCCTGCGGCGATCCTGTTCGCGACGTTTTCGGCAAGTATGCGAATTCGGCTCACCTAGGCCAACTCCCTGCGACCGAGCCAGACGTATAGACGGCTTCAAGCCTTCGCGCTGTCTCGCGGCAGTTCGTCGAATGCCGGATCTCGAACGCGCAGCGAAGTAGTCGTGCCAACAAAGGAAGCGATGCAAATCCGGCGAAAAACGTCGCAACCGCCAGTTCGTCCCGTGAGTACGGCCTAGCGGCGAGCGCAAGAGCGACGCCGAGCAGCACGTTGGCCGCGAAGTAAGCTACTGCTCTTTCCGGAAATAGATATTCGCGCTTCTGCTTAGAGCTGGCCGCCGGCCATTCCATGGAGTCGTCAAAGAATCTGTGACGACATTTCTTACAGTGACGAGTTCCCGGCCCCAAAAGAACGCGAGACAGCGATCTTGCGTAAACGTGCCTGCAGTACGGACAGGCAAACTTGTACCGCCGGGGAAAAATCATTTATCGACCTGCTTAATCGCAATCCCTAATTCGTCGAGCTGATCCTCGTCCACCGTCGATGGCGCTTCCGACATTAGGTCCTGGGCCTTGGTCGTCTTCGGGAAAGCGATCACGTCGCGCAGCGATTTTTCGCCAGCTAGGAGCATCACGATTCGGTCGATGCCGAGCGCGATGCCGCCGTGCGGCGGCGTGCCGTAGGTGAGCGCGTCGAGAAAGAATCCGAAGCGGTGCTTTGCCTGCTCGTCCGTCAGGCCGAGTGCCTTGAACATGCGCGCCTGCACATCCTGCCGGTGAATTCGAATGCTGCCCGAGCCGAGCTCGTTGCCGTTGAGGACGATGTCGTAGCCTTTCGAGCGGCATTCCCACGGCGCGGTTTCGAGTTTGTCGATATCCTCCTCGAAGATTCCAGTAAATGGGTGCTGTGCACTCACCCAGCGCTTGTCGCGCTCGCTCCATTCAAACAGGGCGAAGCCGGTAATCCACAAGAACTCCCATTTGCTGCGGTCGATCAGATTCAGCTTGTCGCCGAGGTAGAGACGAATCTGACCGGCCACACCGAGCGAAGTGTCGTTGTGCTGGATCTGTTCCTTCGCGGCCGCGGCAACGATCAGATCACCCGCTTTCGCGCCAACGGCTTCGGCCAGCAGTTTCAAGCCGTCCGCACCGAGATTTTTCTCCAGCGGTGAGGTGATGCCCTCCGCGGTCACCTTCACGGTGTACACCGCGCGGGCGCCCGCCGTTTTCGCGTGCTCGGACAATTCATCGAGCTGCTTGCGCGACCAGGCTGCGGCGCCGGGCGCGACCAGCGCCTGCACGTTGCCCTCGAAATGCAGCGCCGCGCGCGCCGGCTCGAAATACTCGGTCACGTTCTGCAGCTCCATTCCAAACCGCAGGTCGGGTTTGTCCGAGCCGTAGCGCCGCAGGGCGTCCTTATAGTCCATGTGGCGAAACGGCCGCTCGACTTTGACGCGAACCAGCGCACACACGCGCTGCATCACCGCCTCGATCGCGTCGAACACGTCCTGCTGCCGGGGAAACGACATCTCCAGGTCCAACTGCGTGAATTCCAGCTGCCGGTCGGCGCGAAAATCCTCGTCACGGATGCATTTGCAGATCTGGAAGTAGCGGTCCATGCCGCCGATCATCAATATCTGCTTGAAAATCTGGGGCGACTGCGGCAGCGCATAGAACTGGCCATGATGAATGCGGCTTGGCACCAGACAGTCGCGCGCGCCTTCCGGAGTGGAACGCGTCAGCAGCGGCGTTTCGATTTCAAAAAAGCCGAGCTCGTCGAGCGTCTTGCGGATTTCGAAGACGATTTTGTGGCGTAGCTCGATATTGCTGTGCAGCTTCGGCCGCCGCAAATCGAGATAGCGGTGGCGCAGACGGGTTTCTTCATTCGCCGTTACTTCGTCCTCGATCTGGAAAGGCGGCGTCTTCGAATTGTTCAGGATGTACAGCTTCGTGGCGACCACTTCCACTTCGCCGGACGCAATTTCCGGATTCGACTTCTGCCGTCGAATGACTTTGCCTTCGACGGCCACGACAAATTCCGAGCGCAACTCTTCGGCCTTGGCATGCGCCTCGGGATTCTGCTCCCTGTTAAACACAATCTGGGCGATGCCCGCGCGGTCGCGCAGGTCGATAAAAATGATCTGACCCAAATCGCGCCTGCGATGAACCCAGCCCATCAGCACAACGTCTTTTTCAGCGTCCGAAGCGCGCAACGCGCCGCAATAGTTTGTCCGTTTCAAAGTCCCGAGAGTATCAAGCACCTACTGTCTCCGTTCCGATTCGAGATATTCCAGCAGCGGTTCTTCTTTCAGTTTTTGTTGTTCTCCGTCCGACAATCGCTTCAACGTAAACGTGCCTGACGCCACCTCGTCCTCGCCGATGATCAGCGCATACTTCGCGCCTAATTTGTCGGCCAAGCCGAGCGATTTCTTGAATTTCATTTCTTCAGGCGGCAGCTCGACCGCGACGCCGCCGGCCCGCAGCTTCCGGGTAATCTGCACCGCGGCCGGATAGGTCGCTGCGCTCATCCACGCCACGAAAACGCCCAGACCCGGCAGCTTCGGCGACTGGCCTCCGTCCTGAATCGACAAAATCGCGCGGTCGCTGCCGATCGCGAAGCCGATGCCCTTGGTTGGATGCCCACCGAGCAGCTCGACCAGCCCATCGTAGCGCCCGCCGCCGCAGACTGCATTCTGCGAACCGAGACCCTCGGCTGTTACTTCGAACGTGGTCCGCGTGTAGTAGTCGAGCCCGCGTACGAGCCGCCAGTTTTGCTGGTACGCGATGCCGCGCAGGTTCAGCTCGTCCTTGAGCTCGGCAAAATGCTGGCGACATGCAGCGCACAAATGATCGGAAATCCGCGGCAGCCCTTCAATCAGCGGCTGCTCGTCCGGCAGTTTCGAATCGAGCACGCGCAGCGGGTTCGTCTCGATCCTTCGTTGGCTGTCCGCACCCAGCTTGTCACTTACTTTCCGTAATTCCTGGCGCAGCAGCTCGACATATTTCGGCCGGCAGTCGCGGCAGCCGATCGAATTGATGTAGAGCGTCGTACGCGCGAGCCCGGCGCGCTTGAAAAGCACCATCAGCATCTCGAGCAGTTCGGCGTCGATCGCCGGCGCGTCGGATTGCCCCAGCACCTCTGCGCCGATCTGATAGAACTGCCGGTAGCGGCCCTTCTGCGGGCGCTCGCGCCGGAACATCGGCCCGATGTAATAGAGCTTCACGTTTCCCGGCAGCGTGTGCATACCGTGTTCGATATAGGCGCGCGCCACGCCCGCCGTCGCCTCTGGACGCAGGGAAATCCGTTCCGACCCAATCGCATCGTCGAGACTCGTACGCAGCCGTAGGACGAGCTCTATATCGTCGCCACCCAGCGCATCGGCGATTGCGTCGCGAAGATCGGCTGACTCTCTGATCAGCTGCCGGTTGACTGGCACGCGGCTAAAAGAGTTCAAGAGCAGGTCAATTGCTCCGGACGGATCGCGAAAGCTGAACATTTCCTTGCCAACGATGTCGGTATCTAAGCCCACTGCGCGCGCAAACAAATCCGTCTCCTCAAAAATCGGCAGACGAATCTCCCGAAAATTGTAGGACTCGAAAACCTCGCGCGCAGCCCGCTCGAACCAATTCCACAGTGTGGAATCGGGAGGCAGAATGTCGCGCGTGCCTTTGATGGCGCGAAATTGTCGTTTCTCGGTCATTTTCAGGAGCGCCGCAGCGCAAAATACATCCAAACATACTAACAGGCGCGATGACTGATGCAAGAGCGCGGCCGTGCGGCGCGTGGAGCGGAGTCTGCAACTTTTTGCACATTCCGACGCGCGCTCACGTGAGAACGCGCGCCGACAGGATCCTCAGGAACCGGCGCTTCGGCGAGTCGTAGGTCGATGAGCCGGCGGGACGCCGGCGCTGAATTCAGAATCATATTCATCGCCGATGTTGCTGCGAGTCCGCACCGCTGCGCCAAGAACTGCAACTCGCTAAGCGGCAAACGGCGCGACCCACGCGCCCTACTGGCGGTTATATGACAGAGTCTTAACGCCTTATGCGCTCTCCTGGATCATTTGAAACATCTATCCCCCTCATCGAAACGTTGCATTTTACGAATCTCATATTTCCGCGTAAGGTCCCGCCCTAAGTTCGTTCTTTCCAAGAGGAGAGTAGATAAATGGCCGAGAAGACTACCGGAGAAATGCAGGCTACGTTAGGCTTGACCGGGTTGACGATGAACGCCATGGCGTTGATCGCACCTGGCGCGTTTTTGTGGCTCACCTTCGCGCCGCAGATGACAGAAGGAGCAACAGCGCCATCGATGTGGATCGGCATCGTGTTCGCGCTGTTGCTTTGTCTTGCTACGGCGGTCTGTTACGCGGAAATGGCAAAGCTGTACCCAGGCACCGGCAGTTCCTACTATTTCGCGGAGCAGGCATTTCTGAATCACGACAAGGCTTGGAAGTACGCGCGGCTGATGAAGTTCATCGTCGGCTGGGGCTCGCACCTTTACTACTGGATCTATCCCGGCGTGATGGTCGCGGTAACGGGAGTATTCTGCGGCTACATCACCGGCACGCTCTGGCCGAACTTCATGAGCGCGTCGAACCCGGGCCCGATGTTCATGATGGCAGTCGCCATCGTGTTCTCCTTCGGGGTCGCCTACATCGCACATCGCGGGGTCAATGGTTCGACGGCCGTCAGCATCGCCATTAACGTAATTCAAATCTCGGCGCTGATCGTTTTCGCCGTGATGGCCATCGGCTATCGTGTGAATCACGCGCCGGGCAGCGTGGCTTTCCAGTGGGACTCGACCACCAACGAAGCCTACAACTGCGAGTTTGCTACCACCAGCCAGATGGTGAATGGCGCTGCAACCGACGTGATTACGCGCGACGCCAACATGGTGCCTGTCTGCAAAGCGGATGCCTCGGGCAAACCGGTGCCCTTCCACGTTGACTATCCCCTGTTCGATTCCAGCGGAAATTTCGTATCCCATCCAACCGCCGGCTCAGTGATTGGCCTGCACAAGTTCCAATGGATGTTCGTGCAGGCGACCGTTGCGATTCTGATCCTGGTCGGATTCGAATCGGTGACGTCCATGGGCGGCGAAGCCAAGAACGCCAAGCGCGACGTGCCCATCGCGGTCATCACTTCGCTGCTGGTGCAGGGGGCGTTCTGCTATCTGTTTGAGTACTTCGCGGCGAATTACGCCTTAAGTACGGGCTATTCTGCCCAAAATGCCGCCGGCTCGTCCGCGCCCATCGGCAATCTGATGGTTATGATCGGCGATGCTCTGTTCGGCGCGGGCCATGGCCGGATCTTCATGCTCTGCGAAGCGGTCACCGTGTTCCTCGCGCTGATCGGCACGACGCTCTCCTGCATCAACACCGGAGCGCGCGTGACGTACGCCATGGGCAAGGACAATGAAGTGCCGGAAAACTTCGGCCTTCTCCATGACAAAAACCTGAGCCCCCACCGGGCCATCTGGGCGCTGGCGATCATTTCCGCAGTCACCGGTTGCGTCGCGCTTCTGGTGCTGTTCGGTGATGGCGGCGCAATGTCCGATGCCACTATTGCAGCGCTGCCTCACGGCTTCTGGTCGAGCTTCGGGTATATGGCGCACGACAAAATGGCGGCGCTTCCCAACACGCTGCTTACCATCACTCTGGCTTCGAACTTCGGGACGTTCTTGCTCTACATGCTTAGCTGCGTAACCTGCATCTACTGCTACAGCGGGCATCCGAATTTCAGCTTCATCAAACACATGCTGATCCCCATCTTCGGCGTGGCTGCCAATCTGGTTTGCATGGCGGCCTACATCATCCTGCCGTTCATGGGTTACGGCACGAAAATGGAGCCGTTCTTCGCGCTAGGAATTGCCGCGGTCTGGGCAATTTACGGCGGCATCTATTTCGCGCTGAACAGCAAAAAGCAGGGGAAGACGACGCTTGTCACGACCCGTGCTTAACATTCGCTTGGCGTGATCCGATCCTCCTCCACGGGCGGGCTCGAAGACCTCGAGCCCGCCTTTCTTTTGCGCCGGGGATCCATCGCAAACATCTATGCGGTCCATCCAAATGTTGTATCTCGGGGTGCCGCTTGCCGGATTAATAATTCCTTTACGTCGCCGGTGCCGCGCGTACTGATCGCCGGGTGGTGACGTGAGCATCGGGCTTCGGCAGCGGTGCGTGTTGTGCCAGCCGGGATGATCTAATGTTTAGAGGCTTTCAAGCGGCGGCTGCAGCAGTCGGATTTGGCGGCGGCGCTGCGGCGCGCGCGGCTGTGCCGCAAAACTCATCCATGGATTGCGAATTTGCGCAGATTTCCGACGTAGGGCGGGTTCGCCCGGGCAATGAGGATTATTTGGGCCACTACGCCCCGACGACGCCGGAAGACGTGCGGGCACGAGGTTATCTGTTTGCGGTCGCCGACGGAGTGGGCGGGCACGATCTCGGCGAAGTGGCGTCGCGCACGGCGATCGAAAGCATACTGACCGATTTCAAGGAATCCGGGGCCGGCGAGCCGCACGGCTCGCTGCTGACGCGCATCGTCCGGAATGCGAACACGAAGGTGATCGACGCCGGGCACGCCGCAAAATCCTTGGGCGCAGGCATGGCGACCACGATTGTCGCCTGTGTGTTGCGCTACGATCGCGCCGCTGTCGCGCATGTCGGCGATTCACGCTGTTATCTCATTCGCCGGGGCGTGCCCAACCTCCTCACCCGCGACCATACCGTGGCAAACGAGCACCTGCGCCTGAAGTTGATCTCCAGACAAGATGCTACGGAGGCGGAAACGCGGCATATGCTGAGCCGCTCGCTCGGGGCCGAGCTGATGGTCAATGTCGAAGTCAACGAACACCAGGTCTTCGCCGGCGATGTGCTGCTGCTTTGTTCCGATGGTCTGCACGGTTCGGTGGACGCAACCGAAATGGCGGCGCTCGTCTCACATGGCGGTGACTTGTCGACGGCTGCAAAACGCCTGGTGGAAATTGCCAACCAGCGCGACGGTAGTGATAATATCTCCCTGCAATTGATCCGCGTGAAAAGCGTCGAACGCGTGGGCATGTACCGCGGGCGACCTTACCGGCTCCCCTAGCCCTTCGACCGGCCTCGGGGTTATTCTCGGCCCAGCCACCCGCGCGGCTCGCGCTGACGAGGAATCCCAGTCCATCCCGGCGAACAACTCGACCAGTACCGCATCGACAGCGTCGTTGCTCGTAGCGGTATGGCGTCCATTTTCCGTGCCACGGATATGCGCACCGGAAAGCCTGTCGCAATCAAAGTTCCCCACCCGGAAATGGAGAGCGACCCGGTGTTTTTCGACCGGTTCAATCGCGAGCGCGATATCGGCAAGTCCCTCGACCACCCTGCGGTGATGAAGGTTTTTCCAGACGACGACCGCAGCCAAATCTACATGGTGATGGAATGGGTCGACGGTCGCCTGCTGCGCAAAATCCTGGATGAAAAAAAAGTGCTGCCGCCGGAACGCGCCGTCAAAATCGCGATCGGCATCTGCGACGCGCTCAGTTACATCCATACCCACGGCGTGGTGCATCGCGACCTGAAGCCCGAAAACATCATGGTCGATGAAAACGACAACGTGAAGCTGATCGATTTTGGTATCGCCGGCCAGGCGGGTGCGCGCCGGCTTACTTTTGCGAAGCTTTCGCAGGTGATGGGCACACCGGAATATATTTCACCGGAACAGGTGAAGGGCAAGCGGGGCGACGGACGCAGCGACGTTTATGCACTCGGCGTCATGCTGTACGAAATGCTGACCGGCAAGGCGCCGTTTCAGGGACCGAATCCGTTCGCGATTATGAACGACCGGCTGCTGAACAATCCGACTCCGCCGCGCGAGATTAATCCCAACATCTCGCCGGAATTGCAGGAAATCATCTATCGCGCAATCGAGCGCGACCCCAAGAATCGTTACGCAAATGCGCACGAAATGACGCTCGATCTCGAGCATCCGGAGAAAGTGGGAGTTTCCGAACGCCCCGAATTGCACGACTGGCGCAAGCGCCGCACTCCGTGGCTGCGAAGAATCCTTTTCTATATCTTCCTGGCGCTCATCCCCATCGTGATCTTCGGTCTCATGCTGTTCTTCGCGAAGAAATAGCCCTCTTCTAGACTCTTTTTCCGCTCCGGTTTGCTGCCCCAAGGACACACATCCGTGAGAAACCTCCCTTTTCACGCCCGACGCACATAAAGATTTCATATGCGCGAGATAACAATTCTCTTATTCAAGCCATAGATTTAATGAGTTGGACCATTCCTACGCCCGTCTGTATCGTGCGTTACCGACTTTTTCAATGCAGAGCCGCGATCTCATTAAACGCAACTATGAGCGCGGCAGGGAGGGAGAGGAAAACCACATGAATCGCAATACGAGGTGCCTTAGCAAATGGGCCGCAGGTCTGCTCGCCGCATTCTTGGCGATCGCCTGTTCGCCGGCGTCGAGAGCCGAAGACCAGCCGTCGCCAGCAGCGACCCAGCCGGCTCCGGCATCGCAGCCGGCGGCTGCCACACAGCCCGCCGCCGCGACGCAACCGGCCGCGAGCGCACAGCCGACTGCGGATCAGCGATTGGAAGAATTGGAGAAGGAAGTGAACGCGCTCCAGGCGGAGATTGCGTCTCTGAAGACCGACACCGCCGCGAGCATGAAGACTGCAGCCTACGCAGAGCCGGGTCTGCAGCCGGAAGCGGGTGTTGCTTTTACTCCCGGCGCAGCGGGCGATGATGCCCCGCCGAAAATCAGCATCGCCAGTCTGCTGGGGCCGGTCACGCTGAGCGGATTCGGCGACGTTTACTACGGTTACGACAACAATCACCCGTACGACAATCTCGCGGGCTTGCGATCCTTTGAAGCGCCGACGAACGGCTTCAATTTCAATATGGCCGAGCTGATCCTCGATAAAGCGGGCGACGCGACCTCGGCCGAAAGCAGGCTCGGGTATCACGCGTCGGTCGGCTATGGCTACGGCGCAAAGATCGTGAACGGGTCCGACGCGGCTTTCACGGACGGAAGCAATTTCTTCGTGAAGGAAGCGTATCTCGACTATCTGTTCCCGCTCGGCAAGGGCTTGACTGTAACCGTCGGCAAGTTCGTCACGCCGATGGGTGCCGAAGTGATCGAAAGCAACGCGAACTGGAACTATTCGCGCGGCCTTCTGTTCAACTACGCGATTCCATTCTTCCACTTTGGAGCCAGCGCGAAGTACGCATTCAACCCGAAGATCGCGGTGACCGGCTACATGGTAAACGGCTGGAACAACACGATCATCAACAACGCGTTCGGCCTCCAGACCGGAATCTTCGGCACGCCCTCGAACCTGACGTACGGAGTCAGCGTGGCGTACACGCCGAACGCGAAGTGGTCGTTGACTTCGAACTACTTCGCCGGCCCGGTTACCGACGGTATCGGCGTCAACGGCCAGAACCTGAACGACTGGAAGCAAATCTCCGACACCGTTATTTCCTACACTCCGAACGCCAAGTGGGCATTCCAGGTGAACGGAGACTATGGTTGGGGACCCGTGATTTACGAGGACACCGACTGCGATGACGCGAGAGTTCATTCCGGACCAGTCCGCGAGGGAGGGCTCGGCTTCCCGGTCAGCTGCGAACCGACCAGCAACGTCAACTGGGGCGGCATTGCGGGCTACGCCAAATACACGATGAGCCCCAAGACGAACTTCGCCGTCCGTTACGAATGGTTCGACGATCCCTATTCGTATGAGGGATTGCTGCAGGTGCCCGGTACGCAGTTCTCCTCGTCCAGCTTCGAACCCGGCTGGGCCCAGGAAGTTACCGGAACCTACTCATACAACCTCACTAGCGCTTTGCTGATACGCGGTGAGTGGCGGTATGACTTTGCCAGCAAGCGGGTCTTCATACAGAGCTTGTCGAACGAGAATGCTGTGAAGGAACAGAACACGGCGACGCTCAGCTTCGTCTATACGTTCAGCAGCGCGAACCTGAAGTAAGTCCG
>Ga0209006_10003817_pt1 | contig 13688 bp, 18 predicted proteins | sample JacPin_JW_Ref_O2_FD_188567 | JGI IMG/M metagenome (GOLD analysis project Ga0209006, IMG submission 188567) | Forest soil microbial communities from Algoma, Ontario, Canada - Jack Pine, Ontario site 1_JW_Ref_O2 (SPAdes) (version 2) | ecosystem: Environmental > Terrestrial > Soil > Boreal... | reverse complement strand
CCCTCGTCGATTACATTTCTTTGATCGCCGCAACGACCAACGCATTCAACGGTGCGCTGCTCGCGCGCCGTCCCGACCACTACCGGCACTTTACCGTGATTGGGGTCATCGTGCTGGCCTATGCCGGCGGCATCGGCGGCGGCATCGTGCGCGACATCCTAGTGAACAAGATTCCATCGCCGCTGATCAACCCGTGGTATCTGATTCTCTGCCTGAGCGCGGCCTGGCTCGCGCTCCTGATCGACTTCCGCAGCGAGGAGAAATTCAAAGACGGTCTCTTTCAGTTTATGACCGCCTTCTCGCTGCCCTGGTATGCGATCGTCGGCGCGCAGGCGGCGCTCGCGGCACACCTCGGGTATGTTGCGGCGGTGGTCATCGGCGTCATCGCCACGACGGCCGGCCGCTGGATCATCGACACCGCGTGCCTCGTCGTTCCCAAGCAGCTCGTACGCGGCGAGTTCTTCGTGCTGGCGGCCATTCTCACCGGAACGGTCTACGTAATCTTAAATGCTGGGATGGGCGTTTCGGCGATTGTCTCGACGGTGATCGCCTTCTTCGTCGGCTTCGGGTTCAGGCTCACGTGTCAGACGCTCGGGTGGGAGGAGTGGGAGCCTTGGGAGCCTCCGGCGCTTACCGTGGGCGAGAAGGACCGCAAGACGCTGGGCGAAGGATTACGCGCCGAACTCAATCACAACGGAGGAGAGTCCTAGTTGAGCAAGACCGCCGAAAAGGTGCGGGCGACCCCGCTGGTAACCCACCGCGAGTTCAAGCTGCTGCTGAAGCCGGAGAAGTTTCTCAGTCGCCGTGCGCTGCTCGAGTTCGCCGAACTGCTCCGCCACGCGGCGGAGAAGCTCGGCGTACGCTACGAGCCGATCGAATCGGTCGACTCCCAGTTGCGAATCGTTCAGTTCTACGATACGAAGGGCCAAGATCTTCGCAAGAACAAACTGATCTTTCGTACGCGGCAGATCCGCCAGGGCGGCTGGCCGGACGAGAGCTGGGAGCTCACCTTCAAGTGCCGCGCGCCCGAGTACGAAAAGGCCGCGAACTTCGACACCAACACGACGATGACGCAGCTTCAAAAGAAGAAGTTCAAAGAAGAGCTCGTGCGCGGCGACCATCCCGGCACGATGACGAGCATCTTTTCGAACAACGTGATCGTCGAGTATCCCCAAGTGCAGATGGAGTTCCCGTTGTCGCGCCTGGCGGCCGCGCTCCCGCACCTCGCGACGCTGGGTCTAAATATGGACGAGCCGCTCTCGATCGTCGCCGGCGCGAAGGTCTTTGAGATCCAGTCGAATCTGGGAAACCTTTCGTTCGGGCACGGCGTCACCGCAACCGCGTCGCTTGCGCTGTGGGCGCGGCCCGTCCCCGATCGCTTCGAGCCGCTAATCGCCGAGTTCGGCTACTCCACGCACGTGCGCGGCAAAGACAAGGAAGAGCTAGGGCAGAGAGCGGCCGACGACTTCTTCAAAGCCCTCCAGATTCCGTTCCATGACTATTTAAGCGACGGGACGACGAAGACCGCACTGATCTACGGCGACGAGGGCGCCTAACGCCGTTTCTGCGCCGGCGTGGAAACGCGACCTGACGATGCGATTGACGAGTCGGTCCTGCGGGACCCGCTCGAGCGTCCCATTTTCATCGCATCGGTTGCGTTAAACTTCGTCCTGATGGCGCTGGCCCTCACGCTGGTATTCTACACGCCGGGCTGGCTGAAATCGCACGCGCTGCTGAATAAAGACATCACGTTCCTGCGGATTCTCGCCATTACGGCGCTCGTCGGCATCCCGCTGCTCGTGCTCAATCGAAACCGCCGCGAATCGGCGGTGCGCGGAAATTCGGTGCGGCTTTCCGAGACGCAGTTTCCCGAGGTCTATGCAATCCTACGGGATCACTGCCGGCGCCTGGGGATGATCGAAGTACCCGCCCTCTTTCTTACCTCGGGCTCGATCCAGCCCTACTCCCAAGCGTTTTCCTCCTGGCATGAGAAGTACATCGTGCTGCATCAAAACATCTTCGAGATCGACGATCGCAAGACGCTGGATGTGATCTCCTTCGCTATCGCCCACGAGCTGGGGGCAATTCGCCTCGATCAAACGGCGGTCTGGAACGAGATGCTGCTGACCTACATCAGCTCGATCAGGTGGCTGCGCAGTCCCCTCGAGCGGGTTCGGATATTCTCGCGCGATCGCTACGGTGCGGCGCTGGCGCCGACCGGATTTCGCGGTTTGCTCATCAACGCGGTGGGGCGACGCCTCATGGACCACGTCAACGTCGAAGATTACTTCGCTCAGCTGCGCAACTACGGCGGATTTTGGTCCGCGGTGAACGTCTTCTTCGAGCCGAAACCCCAGGTGCTCACCCGCCTGCGCCACTTGCGCGACGCCGGCTACAAGTACATCCCGCACACCCCGCCGGTCTAGATGCAGCAGCGCCGGTTCACCCTCGGCTTCGGGCCGGGGTTGGTCTCCGGTGCCTCGGCAAACGACCCGACGACGGTCGGCTCGATCGCGGTCGTCGGAGCGGCAACGGGGTACGGCCTGGCGTGGCTCGTCGTTCTGCTGCTGCCGATGCTCGCGGTCGTTCAGGCGATAGCGGCGTCGGTTGCTGCCGTATCCGGGATGAGCCTGCAGCAGGCGATCACGCGCACGTGCGGACGCGCCCCGGCGCTGCTGAGCGCGGCTGCCATCGTGGTCATCAGCCTCTTCACGCTGGGCGCCGACCTTCAGGCCGGCGCCCAGGCGCTCGCGCTGCTCTGCGGCCTTCCGTACTATCTGTTCGTCGTGCCGATCGCGGCGGCCGCGTATTGGGTGCTCGCGACGAAGTCGTACCTGCGCATCGAACGCGTCCTCGCCTCGCTGACGCTGATCTTTCTCTGCTACGTCGCGAGCGCGATTTTGGCGCGCCCCGACTGGGGCGACGTTCTGCGCAGTATCGTGCTTCCGCACTTTTCGCTCGCGCCCGCGTACGCCGTCGGCGCGCTCGCGCTATTAGGCACGACGCTGACGAGCTACGTCTACTTCTGGGAATCGATCGAGATCGCCGAGCGGCGCACGGCCGGTTCGGAACTTCGAGCAGCGCGTTCGGACGCCGCCATCGGCATGCTGGTCGCCGGCTCGAGCTTTCTCTTCATCTTGATCGCCGGCGCGGCAACCTCCGGGATACATCACGTCACGATTCAAACGGCGGGCGATGCGGCTTCCGCTCTCCGGCCGCTTGCGGGCGCTTGGGATCAGCGGCTTTTCGGAATCGGTCTGTTCGCTTCGGCCGCGATCGCGATTCCGGTAATCGCCGCGACCAACGGCTATGTCGTGGCGCAGCTGCTCGAACTTCCCGCGAGCCTGACGCTGAGTCCCGCGCAGGCGCCGGCGTTCTACCGCGTCATCTTTCTCTCGCTCGCGTTCGCCGGCGTGTTGGCGCTCTTGCCGATTCCGATGATCTCGCTGCTGTATTGGGTCTCGGTTGCCGCCGGCGTCGCGACGCCGGTGACCTTGACGTTGATGCTGATCGTCGCACAGAATCGCGAGCTGATGCGCGGGCGCCCGATCTCGCTGCCGCTCGCGTGCGCGGGCTGGACGATCGTTGCGATCGTAACGTTCTCCGCGGTGAGCGTGTTCTTCGTTGCGCTGCGCTCCGGCATTCATCTCTAAGCGGGCGAAGGTGGTCTTCGGCTTTATCGTGCCTGGACGGCCTCATGGAGGAGCCCGAGCTGGGTTTTTTTATTTGGGTGCTTCTTTTTATTTGGGGTGCTAAGAGAGGGCCCGCCTGCGCTTGGCGAATCTCCTGAACAGCCCAAGGGCTTGAGAGAGGAAGGTACGGCGCATGATGAGGTTCGGCTATGTTTGATTGGCAGAAGCAGACGCAACTCTTCGATTACGTCGACCAACTGATCGCCTCCGAGGCTGCCAAATACGATCCCGGGACGCCGATCCGCGATGGCCTGGACCGGCTCAAAGCCGTCGTCGACTCGCAGCGCGGGCTCGCCGACAAGATGAAGACCGTGACGCCGGAGAACGCGCAAGCCCTCATTGCCGAGATGGCCGCCGCCCATGCGAAGTACCTTCGCGCTTTGACCGTCTGCACCGAGTTGATGCAACAGGCCGGGATGGATTACAACCGCGATCTGCTGCGCAAGCTCCAAGAGCTCGGCTTTCCGGTCACCTAGTCTGCCGGGGCGGCAGACAAGGTGAGGGCGGCCGGGATTTTGAAGGGCCGCGCCAGACAAGCGCAATCATACTCCTTGCAAGGCCACCGCTCCAGGGCGGTGGCCTTTTCTGTGGAGAAAGCTTTTCCGAGGCTTTTTTCGAGGAGACGGATGTGACGACTCGTCTTGGCGTGACGGCTCGCGCCGTCGTTTTGGCTATACTGTTGATCGGCGCGCTCTCGATTATATTCTGGCGGAACTCCCTGAGTCCCGAGCCGGACTCCCATGCTTCGCAGCCTCAAGCAGCCCGCGTTATCGGCGGCGAAGTAAGTGCGGGCGGTGCGGTGGTGCTCGGTCGGGGATACTCCCTGCAGCACCCAGCGACGGGCGAGTATCGGATTGTGTTTGAGCCGTCGCTCTTTCCCGACGGCTGCCCGGTTCTTAGCGTTACACCGCTCTCGCAAGGCAATCTGATCGCGCCTGAAATCGGTCAAACGGCGCGCTGTAGTAGAACCTTTTACGTGCACCTCTCTTCTCCAGGCACGAACCGTCGATTGGACCGCGCGTTTCAATTCATCGCGGTGGAGGCCCGTTGAACGCCTCGGCTCTGCCGTTAGCGCTCTGCCTTGTTCTGACGGCAAATGCGCCGGCAGACCCCGATGCCGATCGAATCTTCGAACACGCGAAGCGCGTTCTCTCGGCGCAGTCGTACCCCGACCCAATTTTCTATCGCACCACCGTCCGCGTCTCCGAGGGCGACAAGGACGAGGTCGAGCACTTCCACGCCGAAGCATTTTCCGGTGGGGATATTCGCGTCGAGGGAATCAGCGACGAAGAGCAGGCGACACCTCACGAAACCGGCGGTGTGAACTTCAAGCTCTCTCTTTCGATCGGTTGGAACACCGGAGCCGGAGGGCAGAGCGAGACCGACACCAGGGACGCTCACCGCAAGGAGGCCGCTCCCGACTACCTGGGCATCCCGCTGATCAGTCCGAGCTATTTCTTTGCCCTGATATCGGGGCGCACGGAGCCTTCAAAGCCGATCCCGCTCGTTACGCCTGGCTTGCCGACGATTGCGACCGTTACCTCGATCGGTCGCGTCTACAAGGTCTCGTTGGTGGGAACGGAGTCGTTGGGCGGATTGTACACCTATCATCTGCACCTCGAGCCGACAAGCCATCCCGAACGCTACAGAGTTAGAGAGCTGTGGGTTGATGCGTACACCTATCAGATCGAGCAGCTCGAAACGCAGGGCAACTTCACGGATGCGCCCATGTCCGACGTCCCCTGGCTCGTGGTCTTTCAAAACGTCGATGGAAACGTCTATATCAAGAGCGAAACGGCTCTCAAGCCGCTCGTGTTTCATCACGATAGAACCTTCGCTTCCGCCGACATTAGCTTTGACGACATTCGTACGCTAGATAGCTCGCTCCCAATCTTACCGACCTCGGACAGAGACGCCGACATTTACTTGCGTGAACCCGACGCGAGGTAGCGAAGCGCCTGACCACAAGCAGGAAGCGGTATGCAAGAGGCGCAGAATGAGTCTGTAAGGATCCCGCCAGCGAAAGTCGAGGAATGCGTGCGGCAAAAACTAGTGCTCTCAGTTATTGTGGTTGCTGCGACCATTGCCGCCGGTTGCAGCGGCGACGGCTCGCCAATTGCAAACCCGGCGAGTTGGCGGGTAAATCCCGCTCAGGTGAGCTCGCCGAGCCCCATCCAGCACGTCGTTCTCATCGTTCAAGAGAATAGGACCTTCAACAATTTCTTTGCCACTTTTCCGGGGGCCGACGGTACGACGACCGGCAAGGTCGAGGCAAACGCGAAGTGCAGCCCGCCAATCACGGCCGGCACGATTGCGTTGGTCAAGGCGCCGCTGCTGCTTCGGAAGGACCTGCGCCACGCCTACGCCGCATTTGCCACAGCGCGCGACAAAGGTAAGCTTGATGGCTTCGATCTAGCTGAGTTCGGCAGCGGGAAGCCGGAGTGCGCCTATCCGTACATGTACACCGATCCTAATGATATCAAGCCGTACTGGGATATGGCGCGGCAATACACGCTGGCCGAGCACATGTTTACCGAACAAGGAAGCGACAGTTTCACGGCGCATCAAGCGCTGATCGCCGGCAGCACGATCGTCAAGCAAAACAAAGTCGGAGGCTACCTTTCGATGGTCGACCTTCCGGGCTGCTCGGGGCCAAACTGCTACTGGGGTTGCGATGCCCCGCCGCCCACCCGCACGCATCTCATCAATGAAAAAGGCGTCGAGCAGCCCGGACAATCGGGCCCCTTCCCATGCACGAATGACTTTACGGTCAAGTACCCGTCCATCGATACCCTGCTCGACCCCAAAAGCGTCACCTGGAAGTACTACGTTCCGCCAAGCAATCAGAACTTCGGAAAGCTTCTTAACGCCTTCGACGTGATCTACGACGTCCGCAACGGTCCCGATTGGAACAATATCGTCACGCCGCAGACGAAGATCTTCGACGATCTTTCGAATAACGGGCTCCCCAACGTTTCGTGGGTCATACCCGACGAACCCGATTCCGATCACCCGGGCTTAGGCAAGGATACCGGTCCCGAGTGGGTAGCAAGCGTCGTCAACGCGATCGGCGAGAGCCCGTATTGGAGCTCTACGGCCATCGTCATCATTTGGGACGATTGGGGCGGCCTCTACGACAACCGCGTCGGGAAGAAGTTGGGATACGGAGGGTTGGGTCTGCGCGTTCCGGCAATCGTTGTCTCCCCGTACGCGCGGCCAGGTTACATCTCGAAGACGAACTACGAGTTTGCCAGCATCCTCAAGTACATTGAGAAGAACTGGAATCTGGGGACGCTCGGCGGCGACGACCAGCGCGCGACGAGCATCATCGATTGCTTCAACTACTCTCAGAATCCAATTTCGTTCGTTCCTATCGCATCGTCGCACGACAAATCGTACTTCATCCATCGGCGGCCGTCATTCCAGCGCATCGACGACGATATGTAGCCCACTCATCCGGATTTGGGCCCACGCTAGCCGGGGAGGAGGAACGTCCCACGTTCGAGCGTAGCGGCCGTTGGGAGAAGGAGGGCTGACGCGTGGACGATCTAGATCCGACGTACACCGATCCGGACAGGTATAAGACGATTTTCGAGAACGACCGCGTCCGAGTTCTGGACTACCGAGACACACCCGGGGCGAAGACGAAACCACATCGCCACCCCAACAGTGTGCTGTTAACTCTGTCTGACTTCCGGCGCCGACTGACGGTTGGCGAAGACGTGAAGGAAGTCGCTCTGGAAACGGGACGGGCGCTCTGGCGACCTGCCGAAATCCATACGGGCGAGAACATCGGGACCACCGATACGCACGTCGTCTTCGTAGAGCTGAAAGACTGAGGTAAAGGGTTCCTGCGTCTCGCCGCTGCGATCGCGGCGCTCGGAACGCTGTAAGGTTTTCGATGGTGGGCCGTCCAGGGATCGAACCTGGGACCTCATGCTTATCAAGCATGCGCTCTAACCAGCTGAGCTAACGGCCCGACGCAGAGAAAAAGTATAGCATCCGGCGCAAGGCTCCTCTAACGGCCTAGATCAGGGAGATCCATTTCTTGGTGATCTCGTCTTCGTTCTTGAGGTGTGCCATCAGCAGCGCCTCGAGGATTTCGTGCTCGCGCAGGATTTCGGCGCGCTCGGCCGCTTCGAAGTCGAACGCTTGACGCTGGGCGGCGGTCTGCGCCTGCTGCTCCGCGGTGAGATCCGTCGATGACGCCGGCGAGGCAGAGCTTGCCCGCGGGGCGGCGAGCGTGCTGCGCCCCGCAGCAGCGCGCTCGCTGCGGGACGCCGCGTCTACGGATCTCGGGCTGCTCGTAAGCCATGCCATTTATTCGGTGATGCTCTGGATGAACTTCTTCGTAATGGAGTCGTCCATTTTGCGCTGCGCCATACCGACGTTTCGCAGAGTGTCGACCTCACGCATGTTCTCGCTGCGCTCGTCCATCATCTGGTCGAAGACCTCCGACTGCATCTGCAGCTGCTCCTGGTTCTGGATTTCGGACGCGTACATGCCGAGCTGAAACGTTTCGTCTTGCGTGTTGAGCGCGTTCATCGCGGAGTTCTGCATGTTGCCGGCGGTGCCGCCGCCGAGGGCGCCCCCGATCGCACTGCCGAGGAGCCCGGAACCGATCCCTTCGAGTGCCGGAAGAAGAAATGCCATGTCGTGTTTCCTTCGCGAGCCTTAGTTCGCGTCGTCGCCGAATGCGTAGTCGGCGGGTTGCATCTGGTAGCCCTGGCTCTGCGGCAGGCCGGGCAGCGTCGGGGGCGTCAACGGCAGGCCCTGCGCCTGCGTGGAGAGCGAGCTGAGCGACGTAATGAGGTTGCCGATCTCGGCCATCGCATCGTTAGCGGGCGACTCGCCGAGGTCGTCGCCCCCGAGTTTTCCGCCCGAACCGGTTTTTCCGCGAAGCCCTCCGGAGTGGTGGTCGTGCGTCCCGCCGATGCGGCCGCGATCGTGATCGCCGCTGATGGGGCCGCGATTCTGATCGCCGCCGATGCGGCCGTGGTCGTGGTTGCCGCCGATGCGGCCGTGATCGTGGTTGCCGCCGATCCGCCCGTGATCGGGGTGCGCGAATGGTTTGGCGGCGATCGTCCCTTGGTGAATTGGAGAGATTGTACTCATGGTGCTTCTCCTTACGAGTCGGTCTCGTTAGTGTCGTCGGTAAAAAGCGAAACGTAGTCCGTCGGTTGACGGTGGAAGGGGTGAGCGTGCGCGGCGCCCGGGGATGCGAGCGCCGGAAGCGGGGGCGCCGGCAGAGCAAGCGGCGGCGGGTAGCGCTGGGCCGCGGCGCCGAGCGCGCCTACCGACGCCACCTCGGCCGGGGACTCGGCGACCGCCGCCGCCTGTGCGGAGTCGGGGAGCACCGGCGAGCCGGAGAGCTGCCGGTAGTGCCGCAGCACCGAATCGGCGTATCCGAGGTCGGAGCCGTCGCCCCAGCGCGTCTTCGTGCCGGTGGCGGTCGGTGAGCCGCTGTTGTAGGCCGAGAGCGCGGCGTGGACGCTGCCGCCGTAGCGCTTAAGGAGGCCGGAAAGCATTCCGGCGGCATAATCGGCGTTGCTGGCCGGGTCCATGGCGGCGGGGGTCGAGGCAAACGAATGCCACCGATCGTCGATTTGGAAGATCCCGTGGCCGTGGCCGCCGTCGCCGACGACGTTGTGCCCGGAATTGCTGCCGGGCCCTCCCGTCTCTTGTGCGGCAACGGCCGCAAGCAGATCCGGATCGAGGCCGTTTTGCCGGGCCGCCCTGGCGATCTGGGGAGCATAGGCGACGCCGTTTTCCGCAAGCCGCGAAGCGATTGGATCGATGCTCATGACAACCGCTCCATCCCCCGGCCGATGCGTTTGACAAGGCGGCAGCGCGGGTTTTAGAATGGCTAGGTCGTAGCGGGCCCTGCCTGGTTGGGTGGGGCTTCGTGCTGCGACGGCACTCTTCTATGGATCGTTCGCACAAAGTCGATATCGGTGGGCTGCTCAGCGGGGGTCGCCAGCTCATGCTGATCGGCGATGAGGTGCCGATCGAGCCGTTCGAAGGACTCGCGTTTCCGGAGCCGGTCCGAATCGCGCTGGAACTGCGCCAGGCCGATCGCATGGTCGCCATCGAGGGAAGCGTTGACGCGCGGGTGCGCGGTGCCTGTGACGGCTGCCTCGAAGACGTGGACATGCAGGTGCACGTCGACGTCGACGAGCGCCTCGATCCAACGAAGGGTCGCGACGAAGATCCCTTCGGCGAAAGTAACGTCTTGACGGGGCAGCGTCTGGACGTGGCCGATCTGGCCCAACAGATCGTGCTCAGCGCGCTGCCGCTCGGCCTGCGGTGTAAGGAAGATTGCCGGGGGCTGTGCGGGGTTTGCGGGGCGAATAGGAATATGGGCGAATGCTCGTGCGACGTCGAGCAATGACTTTATCGATCGGAGAATTATGGCGAATCTAAAATGGAAGACGCCGCGCAGCAAGACGCGCAGCCGGCGGGCGGCAAACTGGAAGCTCGGCCCGGTGACGACCGTCGAATGTCCGCAGTGTCACCAGCCGAAGCGCCCGCATTTTGCTTGCCAAAATTGCGGCACGTACAAAGGGCGGCAGGCCATCAAGGTAACCGAAGAGGCCGCCGGTTAGCGCGGGTGCATTCCAGAACCGGCCGGTCCGCATAGGTGTCCCCGAGCGGTGTGAAGATCGTCGGCGTCGGCCATTATGCGCCGGCGCGCGTCGTTTCTAATCATGATTTGGAGGCCTGGCTCGATACATCGGATGAGTGGATCACTAGCCGGACGGGAATGAAGCGGCGCCACTGGACCTCCGACGACGAGGGAACCAGTGATTTGGCCTCCGCGGCCGCGCAAGCCGCGCTCGTTCACGCCGATCTGCCCGCCTCTGAGGTCGACTGTTTCATCGTCGCCACCGTTACGCCCGACTACTACTTTCCGGCGACCGCATGTCTGGTTGCCTCGCGTCTGGGCGTCAGCCAAAAGGCAGCTTTCGATATCTCCATCGCCTGCAGCGGCTTCATCTACGGGCTGACCGTCGGATCGGGGCTGATCCGTTCGGGCGTCTACCGCCGAGTGATGGTCATCGGCGCCGAATCGCTCTCGAAAATTCTCGACAAGCAGGATCGCTCGACCGCGATTCTCTTCGGCGACGGCGCGGGTGCCGTGATCCTCGAAAGCTCGCAAGAGGATTCGTTTCTCGCCTCCGAGTTAGGCGCCGACGGCAGCCGGCCCGACCTGCTCTTCGCGCACGGCAGCGGTTTTCCAAAACCGCTCGATCACGAAGCACTCGACGCAAAGGTGCACCTCATTCACATGGCCGGTCCCGAAACGTTCCGGCTCGCGGTCACCAAGATGGTGGAATCGACCGACGCCGTCTTGCTCAAAGCAAACCTGAAGAAATCGGACGTCTCGTTCTTGATTCCGCACCAAGCGAACAAACGCATCATCGACGCGACGGCGCGATATTTGAATCTGCCCGACGATAAAGTCGTCGTCAACATCTCCGAATACGGCAATACCTCGGCGGCCTCGATTCCGTTGGCGCTCTCGGAGGCCGTTCGCGCGGGACGCGTGAAGCCGGGTGACGTGGTCGTCTTCGTCGCCTTCGGCGGCGGCCTCTCGTGGGGTGCGGTTGCCTGGAAGTGGGCGGCATAGTTGCGATACGCGGCGGTCTTCCCCGGCCAGGGTTCGCAGGGCGTCGGCATGGGCTGCGATGCGGCTACTCACTCCCCTGCGGCGCGCGCGCTGTTCGAACGTGCCGGCGAAGTCCTCGGTTACGACTTGCTGACGCTGCAGCGCGTCGGCCCCGAAGATCGTCTGCGCGAGACGGAGTACAGCCAGCCGGCGATCTTCGTGACCAATCTCGCGCTGTACGAAGCCGTGCAGAGCGACGTTCGTCCGGTCGTCACCGCCGGCCATTCGTTCGGCGAAATCTGCAGTTTGGTCATCGCTCGCTCGCTCGATTTCGACGAAGCGCTGCGCATCGTCAACGAACGCGCGAAGGCGATGCAGGCGGCCGCGGCCTGCAAGCGCGGCGGGATGTCGGCGGTGCTGGGCCTGCCGGCGGACCGGGTCCGCTCGGTGCTCGAGCGGCTCGCCGGTGAAAACGTCGGCCACGTCGCGATGGCCAACTTCAACTCGCCGACGCAGATCGTCATCAGCGGCGACGTTGCCGCCGTGCAGGCGGCATCGCAGCCGATGCTCGACGCCGGCGCGAAGCGCGTCATTCCGCTCAACGTCTCGGGTGCGTGGCACAGCGTGCTGATGGAGCCGGCGGTCCAGCGGCTCTCGGCCGCGGTCGAGAAAAGCCACTTTCGGCTGCCGGAGTTCGACGTTATCTCCAACGTCGACGGCCGCCCGTATCGCGACGCGCAGACGATCAAAGAGAACCTCGTGCGTTCGGTCGTTGAGGAAGTGCGCTGGCACGATAGCGCGGAACGCCTTTTGACCTACAACCTGGATCGCGTCGTGGAATTCGGCGCGAGCAACGTGCTCGGCGCGTTGATGCGGCGCATGCCCAACAGCCCGCAGGTGAGCGTCGTTAGCGACAACTCGGGCGCCGAGAAGCTTCGCGGCGAGCTGCAGCGCGCAACGGGTGCCACCGTATGATGCTCACCGGCAAGACGGCGATCGTTACCGGAGCCAGCCGCGGAATCGGACGCGCGATCGCCGTCGAGTTCGCGCGCAGCGGCGCCGACGTTGCGCTCGTCGGACGAGATATCGACGCGCTCACCGACAGCGCAGCCGCCTGCGCGAATGCGCGCGCCGGCGCGACGGCTGAAGTCTATCTCGGTGACGTAACCGATCAAGCGGCGATGGAGCGCATCGTGGGCGAAGTCGTCGAGCGCTTCGGCCGCCTCGACTGCGCGATCGCCAACGCCGGTCAATCCATCGATTCGCTGCTCATGCGCCTCAAACGTGAGGCGATCGATCATCTGCTCGACGTCAACCTGAAGTCGGCATTCTATCTCTGCGGCGCGGTGTCGCGCCCGATGATGAAGCAGCGCTCGGGCTCGATCGTGCTGATGACGAGCATCGTCGGCATGACCGGCAACGCCGGGCAGGCCGCATATGCGGCCTCCAAGGGCGGCCTCATCGCCCTGTGCAAATCGCTGGCAAAGGAGTTGGGTTCGAGGAATATAAGAGTCAACGCCGTCGCGCCGGGCCTGATCGAGACCGCCATGACCGAGAAGATGCCCGGAGCCGCAAGGGAATTTTTGATAAAGCAAGCTGCTCTCGGCCGAGCCGGGAAGCCGGAGGATGTGAGTGGAGCGGTCGCGTTTCTCTGCTCGGATGCCGCCGGGTACATCACTGGACAAACGCTCGTCATCGACGGCGGGGTCCTGATGTGATCCCAATAACGACATACTTAATAAGGAGACGAGATGTCCACCACCTTCGATAAAGTGAAGAAGATCATCGTCGAACAGCTCGGCGTCGACGAGTCGGAAGTCACGCCAGAAGCGTCGATTACCGACGACCTCGGTGCCGATTCTCTCGACCAAGTCGAGCTGGTGATGGCGTTCGAGACCGAGTTCAACATCGATATTCCCGATGAGGAAGCGGAGAAGATCAAAACCGTCGGCGATGCGGTCAAGCGCATCGACGAGACGTCGACGGGTCCCGCGGCCTCGTAGCCCTCATTGTTCGATCAACTCAGCGACCGCCTCGGCGCGATCTTCGAGCGCCTGAGCGGAAAAGGTAAGGTTTCCGAAAGCGAGGTCAACGACGCGCTGCGCGAGGTTCGGGTCGCGCTGCTCGAGGCCGACGTCTCGCTCGCGACCGCCAAAGCCTTCGTCGCGCGAATCAAGGAAAAAGCCGTCGGCGCGAACGTTCTCGAATCGCTGACGCCGGCGCAGACGATCCTGACGATCGTGCACGGCGAACTCGTCGAACTGCTCGGTCCGTCAAGCAACTCTCCCGCCGGGCGCCTGAACTTTGCCGACGCACCTCCGTCGATCATCATGATGGTCGGCCTGCAGGGCTCGGGTAAGACGACGCAGTCCGGGAAGCTCGCGCTG
>Ga0209006_10003816_pt1 | contig 13691 bp, 12 predicted proteins | sample JacPin_JW_Ref_O2_FD_188567 | JGI IMG/M metagenome (GOLD analysis project Ga0209006, IMG submission 188567) | Forest soil microbial communities from Algoma, Ontario, Canada - Jack Pine, Ontario site 1_JW_Ref_O2 (SPAdes) (version 2) | ecosystem: Environmental > Terrestrial > Soil > Boreal... | reverse complement strand
CGGGCTGCGCTATTTAGCCGCGGCTTTCGCCGTCTTCATCCTGATTATCGCGTTGATCCTCTGGTACGGGTTCCGTCGGCTGAGTGGAGTGCTGTTGCCGCTACGGGTATCGCTTCTCGGCGCATTGATGGGCTTCGGTCTTTATCGTCTGTTTTTCGGCCCAGTACTGTTCTCGGCGTCGGCACTGCTCGCACCGTTTATCGTGGTCGCCGCGGGCGCATGCCATTCGGTTCAGTTCCTTTCTCGTTTTTTCTATGAGGAATATCCGCGGCTGGGCGACAGCGAGCAGGCTATTGTCAGCACGTTCGTCTCGCGGCTGCGGCCGATGCTCGTGTCACTGCTGTGCGACGTGGTGCCGTTCGCGATCATGGCCATCATACCGTTCGAGAACATCCGTGCTCTCGGAATCGTCACCGGTCTAGGCCTTATCTCGCTGACGATCGACGAATTCGTTCTCATGATTCCCGCCCTCAGCGCGGTTGCGCTTCGAGAGCTTCAGAATCCGCACATGACTGCGGTCCAGAAGAAGGGCCCTGGCTGGCTCGACATCTGGCTCGAGCGGGTGGCGCGCCGAATCATCGACCGTCCGGCGATCGGAATTGGCATCATCGCCGTCAGTGTGATTTTGACCGCGTTCCTCGGCCGCAGCATCGTTACCGCTCCGATTGGTCAGGACAACACCTACGCGATTCACAACTACCTGACGCGGTCGTGGACCCGAAATCCGATTTACCTGATGGAGCGCGAGATTAGTTCCCGCTTCGGCGGGGTCTACACCATGACCATTCTGATTGATGGACTGGACCCGCATGGCAAAGCGCTCGAAAACCCCAAGGTGATGAGCGCAATCGATCAGCTGGCTATTTTCATGCGCAAGCAGCCTTCGATTGGCTATGTGGCTGACGTCGGCTTTTATATAAAGACCAGCCGTGAATTCGTTCATAGTCTGGATCATTCATTCTTCGCCATTCCGGACAATCGAAGAGAAATCGGAGAGCAACTCGAGGCTTATACAGCGGTCACTCCAGGAGGGTACGACTGGCTATTTGATCAAAGCTACAACTCGGCCGTCATCGAGGCCTACGCTTCGAGCACCGCGCCAGAAAAGGTGCGTCAGTTAATCAGTTCCACCCAGCAGGAAGCCGATCGTCTGTTCAAGGGCCTGCCAGTGGAAGTCGGCGTCGCTGGCGGCACGGTCGGAATAGCAGAAGCCTTCAATCGCAATATCGGCTATTGGCTGGTGATGGGTGCGCTGCTCGGGTTCCTCGGCACATTCCTGCTCTCGATTCCGTTCATCCGCTCGATCGCGTTGCCCGCGCTATTGATCATCCCGCTGGCGTTGGGCACCATCGCCGCGCTCGGAGTGATGATCCTGTGTGGCATACGGCTCAACTCGAACGCGACTGCCGCGCTGGCGATCGCGTCCGGAGTCGGCATCGATTCTGAAGTATACCTGCTTTACCGCGTGCGCGAGGAATACGCGCGGCTAGGTGACTTCAAGGAAGCGCTGATCCAGGGCTTCGTTAAAATCCGTCGAGCCTTGATGGTCTCCAACGGCGCCCTCATCTTTGGATGCTGGGTCTTATCGCCGATTCCACTCTACGTCGGCTACGTCGGCTTCGGCATGGGTCTGGTGCTGGCGTTCTGCTTTGTACTCTCGGGAGTCTTGTCGCCGATTCTGTGGTCATGGTTCGGTAAGCGCGCGATAGTCGGAGACGTCGCCGTGTCGGGACACACTCAATACGAACTGGAAACGGTGGCCAACGGTTGAGGGCTTGAGGTCGCGTGTCGGTGCAAAATAGAAGCGTTTCGAAGCGCTCGTGATGAAGGACGAACTTTATCAAGCGGCAAACGAATCGATGCACGCACTGCGCACACCTGTAGCCCCACAAACCGTGGCAGGTATAGAGGGATTGCTACTCGAGATCGCGAATCTGCTGGCGACGAAACTGAATCCGGAGTCGTTATTCGAGACGATTGCCGAAGTCCTGGGTCGATTGCTCAAAATCGACCGCGCGAGCCTGGCGATATATGATCCTAAACGCGATCAGTTTGAAATTGTTGCATTGGCTCTGCAGCAGGGAAGCCAGATAGGCAAAGGGTGGTTCATCCCGCATCGCGGCAGCAGAGTGGGACTGGTTTTCGACTCCGGTCAGGCAGTTTGCACGAAGTTGGAGCCTGCGAGCGCTTTTTTCGAGGACCGGCCCCTCTTCGAGGAAGGGATGCATATGAGTTCCATCATCCCTCTTATAATCGAAGGAAAGCCTATCGGTTGTTTCAATGTTAATCGCAAGCACGAGGAGCCATTCGATCCCGATGAAATGGCGCTTCTTATCAGAATCGCGGATCAGATCGCGATTGCGGTCACCAATTCCCGCAAGTTCGACGAAATGAGACTCCAGAAAGAGGAGCTCGGCCGTCAAAACGAGTATCTCCTGGAACTCACTAAGGAATCCTCGAAGACCGACCTTCTGCTTCTCTGTCCTTCATTGAGATCTATCCGTGACCGGTTGATAACCACCGCCAAGGTGGATGCCACCGTAATGATCACGGGGGAAACGGGCACCGGAAAAGGTGTTCTGGCTCGTGCGCTGCACGACTGGAGTGGGCGGCGCGATCGTCCATTCGTCGTCTGTGATTGTGCGGCGCTGACCACCAGCCTGATCGAAACCGAGCTGTTCGGCCATGAAAAGGGAGCTTTCACAGGCGCAAATTCCCGGCGAATGGGACGCTTTGAGCTGGCGCATACCGGAACATTGTTGCTGGATGAGGTGGCCGAAATGCCGCTCGAGATCCAGTCCAAGCTGCTCGGCGCGCTGCAGGAGCGCCAGATATATCGGGTTGGCGGGGCCAGTCCGGTCAAGATCGATATTCGGGTGATTGCTGCGACTAACCGGGATCTACAGGCTGAGGTTGCCGCCGGACGATTTCGACAAGATCTGTTTTATAGGCTGAACGTCGTGAGTCTGCGCCTTCCTCCTCTGCGCGAGCGAGTCCAGGACATACTGGCGCTCGCCGAGCATCTCACTCAATTTTATGCGCAAAAGTTCGCTCGCAATATCTGCTCTCTCAGTCCGGCAGCTCGCGCTATGATCCAGCGTTACTCCTGGCCCGGCAATATTCGGGAACTGGAGAACGTCATCGAACGTGCGGTGCTCTTGAACAATGGCCCGGTGCTCGAGATGGGCAGTGAATTGGACTCCAGTTTGAAATCGATCAATTCAGCAACCGAGAGTTACAATCACGGCTTCCGGCCGGGCAGCCTCACCCTTAATCAAATGGAACAGCGCTACATCCGCGAGACGCTCGAGGTCACCGGGTGGCGGATTTCAGGACGGAAAGGAGCGGCTGAGATCCTGGGGCTGCATCCGAACACGCTGCGCAGCAAGATGGAGCGCCTCGGGATCAGGCATCCACCGCGGTACGCATAAGTTGAGTCGCCATTGACGAAATCTCGTAACTGACGGAGGGAGAGCCTTGAAAAACCAAACTCGACTAGCACTCGCCACCGCACTGATGTTGGTGATCGCAGGCTGCTCCTCCGCTATCACCGAAAATAGCGCTGCTCCCGGACTCGCGACCGATTCGGCGGCCGAGAACACGACGCCCAACCTCGACTTCGCGGCGAAATGCCCGGGCGTTCATTACGAGAAGTTGCAGGCCTGGACTGACGTCCAAATCATGCAGCAGGAAAAAATCAAGGAAGGCGATATTCCCGTCTGCGAGCAATGGATAGCCAGGCAGCCTGCCGGTTACGTTCCACCGGTGCCTGCTGCTCTACCGCCGGGCGCCACAGCGAATGCTCCTTACGAGGGCCGAGGTAACGCGGGCGCAGGACCAGGTGTGGGTCCGCCTCCCGCACAAGTGGCACCGTAGCCTCGATGCTGCGGTGGCCCGCACTTCGAGGGCGAACCAGGATGAAATCCTTTGCGCCGATAAGACGAAGGCGCGCCGATCGTTTGCTCACCTGCTTATGCTTGGTCGCAGTCTGTGCGATCGGCTGCTCGACGCAAGAAACAAAGGCGCCAGTGAGCTCTGCGTCTACGCCAGCGGCACCTCCGAGCAGCGCAACCGAAGAGAACCTATCCGGCCTGTGGACAGGAACAACGTCCACCGGTGGTCTCGTCGGCATGGCCGGGATGACTCGTTCCATCAAACTCGTCCTCCGCCAGGAGGGCGGCAAGGTAACAGGTGAGTATCGTTGTTCTGCTGGCAACGCGCTGTGCCGCAACGGCGACGATAAAGGATCGATCGAGGGAACGGCAAAGGGGAATCAGGTGAACCTGAATATAATGTTGCTGCCTGACGCGTCTAACTGCAGATTTACAGGCACTTTGGATTACAATGGCAACGGACAATACACTTGCTACTTACAAGGACATATCGTCGAACAGGGCACCTGGCAACTAAGCAGGTAGAGTAAACTTTCTGGACCCGGATTCCGTTTTCCAAGTCGGCTGTCAATTTAGTAAGGTGCGAGGAGCGGATTGCTCCGACAAATCTTTTGTCGCCGTCGGGCGTGCGCACGGAGGCCGGCATGACCTCACAATCCATCGATTACGACACGTTGGTCAGTGACGACAGGGTTCACGGCAGGGTCTATCTCGATCGCGACATCTTCGAGGACGAGATCGCCAGGATCTTTCATCGAGGATGGGTTTACGTGGGGCACACCGGGGAGATTCCGGAGCCGGGTGACTACCGGTTGAGGAAGATCGGACGCGCTCCCGTGATTATGGTGCGCGATGATCATGGCGAGGTGCGACTGCTGCTCAATCGATGCCGCCATCGAGCCGCCACCGTATGTCAGATCGCGCAGGGGAACGCAAAGTTTTTCCGATGCGCCTATCACGGCTGGACTTATCGAAATAACGGTGAGCTCAGCGCCGTTACTTATCAGGACGGCTATGGCGGGGCGTTACGCAAGGAAGAGCTAGGCCTTACGAACGTTCCACGAATGGGCACCTATCGCGGGTTTGTATTCGGCAGCCTCGCGCCCGATGGAATCTCGCTCGATGAGCACCTTGGAGCGGCCAAGGGTCAGATCGACTTGTTCGTCGATCTGTCGCCCGAGGGCGAACTCGACGTACGTTCCGGCGTGAACAAGTACAGTTATAACGGCAACTGGAAGCTCCAGATCGAGAACGCGATCGACGGTTACCATCCCAACCTGGTTCATCAGTCGACTTTCGAGGTCATACAGAAGCGGATCAAGACCCCGATGGACGTGTTCAACGGCAATTCGATCGGCGAGACGCGCGACCTTGGCAACGGTCATGTGATGCTCGATTTTCGCCGGTACAATCGGGCGGCGGCTCGCGGGCCAAGGGTTCTACCGACGATATCGGGCCGAGGCCAGGATTACCGGGATGCGATGGTTCGGCGCTACGGAGCCGAACGCGCCGACGAGGTGATCAACGCGGGCGGCACCCATTTGCTGGTGTTCCCGAATCTGATCCTTATTGGCGTGCAGATTCGGGTGGTGCAACCGGTGAGCACGGAATACACAGAGGTCTACCTGTATCCTACCTTGCTCAAGGGTGTTGCAACCGAGATGAACATCGCACGTTTGCGCGGCCATGACGGATTTTATGGTCCTGCCGGCGGAATCGCTCCCGATGATATCGAGATGTTTGCGCGGGTGCAGGAGGGGCTCCATGCGGAAGTTGATCCGTGGCTTCTGTTCTCGCGCGGATTACATCGTGAGGGCCATGACGCCGACGGCAGCATCGTTGGACAAATGACCGATGAAGTTCCCCAGCGTGGAATATGGTCCCATTGGAAAAAGGTGATGACGGGCGAGACTGAACTCCCGCATCATGAGGCGGACCTCCGAAGAGTCGCCGCAGCCGACTGAGAGAGAGCGGAAGTGTCCGCGGACCAATCGAAAGTTGAGAGTTTTCTCTACCGTGAAGCGCGCCTCATGGACGAGAACGCCTACGATGAATGGCTATCGCTGTGGACCGACGACGCTCTCTATTGGGTTCCATGCAACCGCGACGATAGCGATCCCGCGCGCGAAATCTCGGCGATCTATGACGACCGCGCCCGCCTGCAGGGCCGCATCGATCGCCTGAAGAGCGGGGTGGCATACGCGCAGGATCCGAAATCGCGAATGCGGCGTCTAATTTCGAATATCGAAATAGAGAAAGCCGACAACGGCGAACTTATTGTGAGTTCAAACTTTATGCTGGTCGAACTCAGGCGCTCGAAGCAGGACCTGTTTGCCGGGCGTTCGATTCATCGTCTCAGGTCCGAAGGCGATAGCTTCAGAATTTGTCACAAGAAGGTGCTGCTGGTTAACAACGATGAGGTAATCGACAACTTGACCTTCCTCGTTTGAAGCCCGCCGCTCTAGCTGTAACGCATCGGCTGGAGTTCGCGTTCCGGCAGTTTTCCACTCTTGATGTCCGAGGCTGCGGCGGCCATGCTGCGGAGCTTTACAATCTCGCGCGGATAGCCTGCCAGTAGGTTGCTCAAGATCCGATACACCTCGACGTTCACCACCAGGTCAGTATGCAGGCCGTCGACTTCATAGTTATCGCCGTTCTCGGTGGCGGCGAACCTCCAATCAACGATGCCGTCCTGGCGCGAATAGATCGAAGTGAAGCGAACGCCGCGCGGCAACTGGGATCCGCGAGATTCTTCAGAAAAGTCGCACGTACATCGTTCTGTTCCGCAGCCCTGCGGCGCCTCGATGAACTTCTGAAAAAATGAATGAATCGCGAACAGCGCCGGCCGTATTTCGGGCGTGACAGCCTGCCATCCATCGCGTAGCGGCGAACCAATCGCGATGACATGGCGGACCAGGTCAGGACGCTGCCGAGCGAGAGCGCAGCCGACTAGTCCGCCCAGGCTGTGACCAATGATGACAACCCTGCCTCCCGCATCCTTCGAGATATCTTCCAGACGCCCCAGCATGCGCTCTACCTTGCGCTGCGGGCATCCGACATTGACGTTGATTCCCGAGAGATGAGTGCGATAGCCAATTTGTTGTAGCCATCGCGACATCGTGCTGAACGTCCAGTCGCCAGAACTAAAACCCGGAATCAATAGAACCGCTTCGCGTCGACCCTTGGGGACACCCTCTCCGTGAAAGATCGGATCCGAAAGAAGCTCTGAACGCTTACTGCTGTAATCCCGGTAAGCGTCGTATATCAGCGTTCCTACAGCCACTCACTAACTCCTCTATCGGCAGATACAGCAAAACCCGCGCCGGATTAATCAGCCCTGAAAATCTTGCAGAGCTCAAATTTGTCAAACCACTAACGTGTAAAATTTACATACTGTTGGAAAATTCCTATGGCGAGGTGCGCCCTGATTAGCGTCCCTGCCTTAGTCGCAACCAGACAGAAGCGGACTCGTAATAGGCACAACGACGAGTGGGCTAAACCAATTTCTCGGCATCCCGTACGCGGCGCCGCCGCTCGGACCCCTGCGTTGGACACCGCCAAAGCCCTACGGGCTGTTTCATGGATTTGTCCTCCAGGCGACTCAATTCGGTGGTGACTGCACGCAACCTACCGCGTCGGGACCGTTTGGCAGCGAGAATTGTCTGTTCCTGAATGTGTTCACGCCCAGGAACGTACTTGTCGATGACTTGCTGGAAGATCATGGACGCGGCCTGCCCGTAATGATTTGGATACCCGGCGGCGGCCTGGTGAACGGTGGTGCCGAAATCTACGACCCCACCCCAATGGTGGAAAAAGGAGTGATCGTCGTCACGATCAACTACCGCGTGGGATATCTCGGCTTCTTCGCGCAGTCAGCGCTCGATACAGAAGGTCATCCGGCCGGTAACTATGGGTTGATGGATCAGCAATTCGCGTTCAAGTGGGTACGCCAGAACATCGCAGGCTTGGGCGGCGATCCGGATCAAGTGACGATATTCGGTGAGTCCGCAGGCGGGTATAGCGTATATGCGCATCTTGCGTCTCCAACCGCGGCACACTTGTTTCGCGGCGCGATATCGGAGAGCGGATCGTATTTAGAATTTCAGAGCTACTTTGATTTCATCGTTGCGCTGGAGACTGGCGAAACCACCGGCACCTTGTTCGTGCCGCCAGGCAACAGCGTAGCTGCAGGCTTCGGCTGTTCCAATCCCGGTGAGACATCCAGTGAAACATCCAAGTGTCTGCGCGGTTTGTCAGCTTCGGCGCTGGTCGCGGTAGAGCCCGGCGGGTTGTTTCCGTTCGTGGATGGGACACTGCTTACTCAGACTCCAGCCCAGGCGTTCGCCGATGGTCAATTCAACCGCGTACCGGTGATCCACGGCACGAACCACGACGAATGGCGCGCCTTCGTAGAAGGAGAATACGATTTCGGAGTCGGACCGCTGACTGACGCGGAGTATCCGGCTGCGGTGGCAGCTCTGTTCGGTGACTCCGTGGACAATCCGTTCGTTCAATTCCTGGTTGATACCGAGTACCCGCTGAGCAACTATCCTCCGCCACCAGGTGTCGTTAGCGCACCTCTGGCGCTCGGCGCGCTCGGCACCGACTGGGCTTTCGCTTGTCCTGGCCGCAACGCGGATCTTTTGCTGTCGCAGTACGTGCCAACCTATGCGTATGAGTTCAACGACGAGAACGCGCCGCCGGCGCAATCGGCTGTTCCCGGATTAACCTTTCCGTTGGGCGCAGACCACGGCACTGAAATTCAATACCTTTTCAGCCTGAAGTTCGGGCCATTCACGCCCGCACAGCAAGCTCTCTGATGCGATGATCGACTACTGGACGCAGTTCGCGAAAACCGGGAATCCGAACTCGCCGGGCGCGCCGACCTGGTCTCAGTACACCGCCGGGGCTCGTTCGAATCGCTGCTGCCGCCCGCGCCGGTGCCGGAGCCGGATGCGAGTTTCGACACGGATCACAAGTGCTCCTTCGTTCTGGGACCTATGAAAAGCGTTTGCAAGGCGATTAAGGGGAGGCAGAAGTTCTACGACGTTTGGTAAACAAATCACTACGGCTCGCATGCGCAATCGTGTGCGCCGCGACGCTTTTTCGTTTCGGCGTTACGCCACTCTTCGCTGCGGAAGCGCGGCTAGAGCCTAATCGTCGACCTGAATCCACGGAGCTTCTAAGACTCGCCGCTGCGCGGTTCAGCAATCTAACCAATTGCGAGCGAGCCCTGCTCATAAACGCGGACGTCAATACCAAATCTCATCAGGGACTGGCAGTATGCGGCCCCAGTTCGGAGATCGACGACCCGAGTAATGACCCTAATGATGCCGCCAAGTGGGGCCACCAACGCGAAATCCGCGCCGAACTCATTCGCTGGCTCTGCGTCGATCCAAATGCAATCAAGCTGATCCAGCCCGATGGCATCTCGGTGATCGGCGCGAGCGTGGTAGGTAGCCTGAACCTCGACTATGTACATCCACCGTTTGGCGTAAGGCTCGTGCGTTCCTCGATTCCCGACTTGATGAGCCTCTAATCCTCTGAGTTGGGAATTCTAGTCCTTAGCGGCAGCTATACCGGTGAGATCCATGGCGGAGGTAGCCATCTCCTCCATGGAGTCTATATGAACTTAGGATTCCATGCCTAGGGTGAGGTGTTCTTAGGCAGCTCGAAAATCGATGGCACCCTGATCTGTTCAGGAGGCAGCTTCACGCATAACAAGGCGGAGGGCACTGAAACCTGGGCTGCGGAAATGCCGGCATTGTTCCTGGGGTTAGCCAGATCTAGGGACCGATCTTTCTGGCGGAGGGTTTTCAGGCCAACGGTGCGGTCGATATCAACGGGGTAACTTGCCTCAGTCTCCTTTGTTACGGCGGACGCTTCATCAACCCCGGGAACCTTGCGGGCGCGAAATTCATGGGCAAGCAAAACGAACCGCATGGCTTTTCAGCAGAAGCCCTGTCGGTCGGAGAAGGCTTCATTTGGCAGAATGTCGAGCTTGAAAATGGCGCGATTTTCGACCTTAGAGACTCGTCTGTAGGTGGTCTGCTTGACGATGAAAGTAGCTGGCCTCAGCCGGGACGCCTCGCAATCGACGGTTTCACCTACGGCGATATCTATGCGGGCCCGACCGACGCGCGGAGTCGCTTGCGCTGGATAAACCTTGAATCCCGCTCGACGCTACCCTGGTTCAACCTCGAGGGCAGCTTTCATCCCCAGCCCTATCGCGAACTTGCGAGAGTCCTCTCCGCAACCGGGGCGATGATGCCGGCGCGCGACAGGTGCTGATAGCGGAGGAACGTGCTCGCTATGCAGGTCTTTCGCTTCCCCTACGGATGTGGGGAGCGTTCCTGGGCGTAGTCATTGGTTACGGGTATGAGCCGCTGCGCGCAGTAGCGTGGTCGCTCGGTGTAGTGATTCTAGGATGGGCTGCGGTGTCGATAGGCAAGCGGGCGGGCGTGCTGCGTCCGACATGGCCGGAGAACCGACCCGCATCGACTAACGAACCCTATGAAGAACTCCATCCATTGCTTTACTCGCTGGACGTATTCCTGCCCTTCGTGAATCTACACCAGGAACATTACTGGTGGCCGGATGCCAACGCCTCGGGAGAATGCGTGGTGCTTGGTCGCGCGATCCGGGTACGCGGACGAACTCTGCGCTATTACCTCTGGCTTCAGGTTGTTATCGGCTGGTTGCTCAGCGCGATCTTCATAGCCGGCGTTTCTGGCCTCATTTCGCAGTGATTGCAGGTTGACGCCGCCGTATTTCGATCAGCTTCGGGATTGGTTCGATTTCGTTACGGTAATAGCGTTGGAAGCGTGAATCTCCCAGTGAACCCTCCCGTGCTGCCGATGCTCGCGAAGCGGATTGATGAGCTACCGGCGGGCCAGACATGGATCTTCGAACCGAAGTGGGACGGGTTTCGCGCGTTGATCTTCCGCGACGGTGACGAAATCCTGATTCAGAGCCGCGATGCGAAATCGTTGAATCGATACTTTCCCGAGCTGATTGATCCGCTACGCGCGCAGTTGCCGGCTCGATGTGTTCTCGACGGCGAAATCGTCGTCGCCAAGAACGACGGCCTCGACTTCGAGGAATTGCAGCTTCGGATTCATCCGGCAGCCTCGCGGGTGAAACTGCTTTCGCAGCAGAGCCCGGCATCGATCGTATTTTTCGACTTGCTGTGCGAAGGGGACCGCGATTGGCGGAACGAACCGTTCGAGCGGCGGCGCGAAAAGCTGGAGTCGTTGCTGGCAAGGGCGACGCCGCCGATCCACCTGACGCCGGCAACGCGTGAACCTGCAGTCGCATCGGATTGGTTTAAGCGCTTCGAAGGCGCTGGCCTCGACGGTGTAATGGCCAAGCCGATTTCCGGCACCTATCAACCCGACAAGCGCGTGATGTTCAAGGTCAAGCATGAGCGCGACTGCGATTGCGTCGTGGCCGGCTTTCGATGGCACAAAGGCGGTGAGGGCACTGCGGTGGGCTCCCTTCTGCTAGGCCTGTACGACGATTCGGGCGCGCTGCAACACGTCGGAGTATGCGCGAGCTTCACACAAACCAAACGGCAGGAGCTGGTTAAATTTCTGGCGCCCTATCGTCGCGACGCTCTCGCCGATCATCCCTGGAAGTCCTGGTCGGAAGCTAGTTCAAATGATGCAACCCATCGGATGCCGGGCGGCCAGAGCCGCTGGAGCCAGGGCAAGGATTTATCTTGGGAGCCGCTCCGAGCCGAGCTAGTCGTCGAAGTCGCATACGAGCATATGCAGGGCACACGCTTCCGTCACATGGCGCAGTTCCGCAGATGGCGTACCGACAAGCAGCCGCGCGATTGCACCTACGCGCAGCTTGAAGTCGTCCCGCCGCACGAGCTGAAAGCTATCTTTCTGAACCTCTGAGGAACGATCTCTGAGTGACGATTTGGAGGGATTTATGGAAGTAGGCTGAAGGCGAGGCCTTGCCACGCGCGTTTACCAGCCTTGAAAAGCTTGCGGTTGTCTGCGGCGATCGCGCGGAATAATCGCAAGGCAGCAAGGTCTTCCATCCCGGAAATATCCCTTTCGAGATGTTCCCGAAGGAGCTCGGACAACAGAGCGCGAGCGGTTTTCCGATCCCAGAATGCAGCGTTCATTTCGGAATTGCCGAAGAGCGAATGGCGATGCAGGTTGCACGAGCCAACGGTACCCCATTCGCCATCGACGAGCATGAGTTTGGCATGAACCCAAACCGGCTTGCGCTGTCCGTCGTTCCCCAATCCGGCGATGCCGGCCAGCGTGAAAGTTTCGAAAGCTCCTAAGGCCACCAATTCATCTGAAATTTCTCCCTCTGCCGGCACCACCGCCACAACCTCGACACCCCGCAGCAGAGCCCGCCGTAAACAATCGATGATCTCAGGGACCTCGACATGCTGGTTCTCGATATAGATCGAACGGCGGGCGGCAGTGATCGCCGCGCAATACTGATCGAAATTCGATCGTTCGCCCGCTTCTATATCGAATCGGGCACCTTCAGGTGTCGCTCGCCCATCACGGTACCTGCCACTATGAATCGTCCTCTGAATCTGAACGAGGGCATCGCCCCGCCGGCCGGGCAATTGGGTGGGAAAGGGCAAGTCAATCTCGCTGCCCGATCCCCACCGGCCATCTGCCGAATGACGCTCGCTCGCCTCGTTCCAGCGCTGAACGAAGTTGTGATGGACATCGACCGCTGACGGACCGGCCAGTTCAATATAGACGTCATGGTTCTGGCCTTCGCCGCGATGGCCAGGAGCAACCATGGAGTGCGGATTGAGATTGATCCCTCCTAGGAAAGTGGTCTCCGACTCCGTGCCGGGATCGATGAGCCAGCTCTTTTGATGCTGACAGAATCCAGGCTGGGCGCGATCCCACCGGACGCGAATGGCGGAATCGCTCGTATCGAGCAGGTCGATATGTTGCGGCGAGCCCCAGAAGGCATTCGCTTTGAACTTTTCGGTTTCGGGATCGGGTCGCCAGAAGATGAGTCGAACATCCAGACCCCGCGCCGCCGCGCGATTCAAGACGTCCAGCGCTGACCCCCGACCGTCTGGCATCTGGAAGTCTGCCCACATAAAGGTCACCGTCGCCCAAACGCTCTGACGGGCAGTTTCGATGGCCTCACAAACGCGGCGGAATGCTGGCTCTCCGTCGACCAGTGGCCGCAACGCATTTCCCGGACGCGCGGGATATGATGCCGTTTGAACAACAGGGATGGTGAGTTCGCGGATGTCTAAGCCATTGAGCATCTAACGTTCCGAGTTTTCGGCTAAGCGAATCGCTTTAGACTCAAGTAGTTTTCTTCGACGCGTGCATCTTGCGCCATTCGCGAGTCGGATCGTCATCAGGATCAGGGGTCTCCTGCACAGGTCGCAACGCTTCGGGCACGTGCCGTAGGTTGATTCGGATCCGCGTCCAGCTGGATGATCTGCCGCGCATCGAATCGACCAGCACGTCATCGGCGGCGAGAAGCGTCGCAGCCTCGGCGTGTTTACGCTTCCACCTTTCCAGACCCGAAAGCGCGGCCTCCTTGCTTGGTGAGTTTGCAACGACGATCAGTGGCATCTTCGTCCGCGGCGCCCTAGCGACGGACTTGGCGCGCGAAGGTGCTACCCTGCGCGGTTCGCTCTCCATCTTGCGAAAGTGCGGAGGCCAGGGTGCGTCGCCGAGGCCCGCGGCCTCGTCTCTTGCCGCAAGCTCGAGCAATTTTTCGAGCGAACCTGCGGCCGCGTCGATTCCTTCATGCGGATCGCCGATCTCGGCGAAGCGTTTCGGAATC
>Ga0209006_10003815_pt1 | contig 13692 bp, 10 predicted proteins | sample JacPin_JW_Ref_O2_FD_188567 | JGI IMG/M metagenome (GOLD analysis project Ga0209006, IMG submission 188567) | Forest soil microbial communities from Algoma, Ontario, Canada - Jack Pine, Ontario site 1_JW_Ref_O2 (SPAdes) (version 2) | ecosystem: Environmental > Terrestrial > Soil > Boreal... | reverse complement strand
TGGAGCTGCTACTGCTGCTGGAACTACTGCTCTCGCTGGGTGTGCTGCTGCCGCCGCCGCAGGCGACGATCATGAAACTGGCGCAGACCGCCAAGGTGAGCGCGCGTACCGAGGCGACGTTCAGGTGTCGCGAAAGGATTGAATACATTTGTTCATCGCTCCCAGTAAGGCCGTTCTCGGGCACGCGAGTGGCCAGGAATCAACGTGTGAAAGCCGCCCGTTTGAGTTGCACTCGCCGACGATCGGTTCGCATCTTACGCCGCAACTATCCTGAAACCCAGAGGCGCGAAGCTGTGATCGCTGTCGCAAGTTCGAATAAGACTGTCGCGATTTGGTGACAGTCGTCGCATTTCGTGCTCGGACGCGCCCTAAGGCGCCGCTTGGCCGGGCCTACTGCTTGGCACGCGAGATGTAGGCCCCGGTACGGGTGTCAACCTTGAGAATCTCGCCCTCGTTGATGAACAGCGGCACGCGCACCACGGCTCCGGTTTCAAGCTTGGCCGACTTCTGCCCGCCGGTGGCGGTATCGCCGCGCAGCCCCGGATCCGTCTCGACTACCTTGAGCTCGATGTGCGGCGGCGGCGTCACCACGATCGGCACGTTGTTCCACAGTGTCACGATGCAGACGGTGCCTTCCTTGAGCCACTGTGCGGCATCACCGACCACGGCCTTGGTGGCGGCATGCTGTTCGAAATTCTCCGGCACCATGAAATGAAAGAATTCGCCGTCGCTGTACAGGTATTGCATGTCCATGTCGACCACGTCGGCGGCTTCCACGCTCTCGCCTGACTTGAAGGTGCGCTCGATCGTGCGGCCGGTCTTCAGATTGCGAATCCTGACGCGATTGAATGCCTGGCCCTTGCCGGGTTTGACCATCTCGTTCTCGACGATCGCAAACGGATCGCCATCGATCAGAATGCGCAAACCAGACTTGAACTCGTTGGTGCTGTAGCTGGCCATGTTTCTCCCGGCGCCGGCGGCCACACGATGGCGAGCGTCCGAAAAGGGCGCGTATGATAACGGCATCAATCTTGACCCGCCAGCCCGGTCCGGAGACACAAACCCTTGAGCGATCCCACCGCGGTTCCACTGATCGTACACAGTGCCACGCGCGAGGCCGTCGAAGCGCTCAATGGCCTGCTTCGCCGAAGCGGCGTGGCAGCGCATTGCACCTGGATACCGGCAGCGCAGGACATACCCGACGCACTCGCACAGCTCAATCCCGAGTTGCTGATCTGCTGCCTGGGTGCCGGCCAGGAGCTGCGCAAGCTCGCCAGCGTGTGCAATGAGGTTTCCGGCAGCGTGCCGTTGATCGCGGTGCGCGAGCAGCTCGATGAGCAGATGATCGCCGATGACATCGCACAGGGGGCGCGCGATACCGTATCGCTGCAGCAGCCTGCGCGCCTGCAGGCGGTGATTACCCGTGAGCTGCGTGCGTTTCGCCTCGAGCGCACGCTGAATTCGACCTTGCGTGCCGCGCAGGACTACCGCAGTCAGCTGGAAGCGGTCCTGCAGCGCTCCAACGACGCGATCGCGCATATCCAGGAGGGCATCGTGGTGGATGCCAACGCCGCCTGGCTGGAATTGTTCGGCTTCGTCGAAGCCACCGGGCTGGTCGGTCAGCCGGTGATGGACCTGTTCGAAGACAGCACGCACGCGCCGCTGAAGGCGGCGCTGGCGGCGTGCCTGCAGGGTCGCTGGAGTAATCACACCCTCAAGGCGGGCGCGGTGCTCGGCGATGGCTCGGTGATACCGCTGGAGCTGGCGCTCGCGCTCGGCGAATTCGATGGCGAGCCCGGAGTGCGGCTCATCGTCGCTGCACACAAGCGCGATGATCGACAGCTGGCGCACGAACTTGAAACCGCGGTGCGCAGTGACCCGGGCACCGGGCTGCTCACGCGCCGCAATCTGCTGTCGGCGCTGCAGGAGCGGCTGCAGCAGCCGATCGCCGGCGGCGTGCGCTATCTTGCGTGCGTACGCCCGGACAAGTTCGGCGTCATCGAACGCGACCTTGGCATCCTCAACAGTGAGCAGCTGCTGATCGCGTTCGCCAATATCGTGCGCACGCTGCTCGGTCCGCACGACATTGCCGGTCACTTCGGCGGCACCAGCCTGATGCTGCTGCTCGAGCGCGGCAATCAGCGCGATGTCGAGGCCTGGTGCGAGAACCTGATCGATCGCGTCGCCAAGCACCCGTTCCAGGCCGGCAGTCACACGCTGCACACAACCTGCACCGTCGGCCTCGGCGTCGTGGCGCTCGCCAAGCCCGATGTCAACCTGGCGGGGATGGACGCGCTCGACGCGACCCGCCGCGGGCGCGAGCGCGGCGGCAATCAGATGGTCACGGTGGATCGCGCCGACAATGACACCCGCGTGCAGGCCTACGACCAGGTCTGGGTCAAGCACATCAAGGCCGCGCTGATGGAGAATCGCTTTCGCCTGGTGCAGCAGCCGATCGCCTCACTCGGTGGCAGCGAGCAGAGGATCTTCGACGTCGCGATCCGCATGCTCGACGCACAGGGCAAGGAAGTGCTGCCCTCGGAGTTTCTGCCGGCGGCCGCACGCAACGACCTGATGAAGAACATCGACCGCTGGGTCATCGGTGCCTCGCTGTCGTTCGCCTCGAAGCGCAAACCTGACCTGCTGTTCGTGCGCCTGTCACGCGACAGCGCCGTGGACGCTACGCTGCCGCAGTGGCTGGAGATGCAGCTCAAGTCCACGCTGGCCGAGCCGCAGCGGTTATGCCTGGAGATCACCGAGGCAGTCGCCACCAGGCACCTGCCGCAGACCACGCAGCTGGTCAATGCACTGCGCGCCCGCGGCTTTCGATTCGCGCTCGAGCACTACGGCGCCGATCAGCACTCGCAAAGCCTGATCGGCGTGCTGCCGATGGATTTCGTCAAGATCGACGGCTCGCTGATGCAGGGGCTGGGCGGCAGCCCGGATCTGCAGCGGCGGGTGCGGGTGATCGCCGAAGCGGCGGCCCGGCACAATATACAGACGGTCGCCGAACGCATCGAAGACGCCAACACGATGGCGGTGGTGTGGCAGCTCGGAGTGCAGTACATCCAGGGCTATCTGGTCCACGCCCCCGAAGAGGTAGTGCTCAAGTCGTGACGTCCGGTCACCACTGGACGTTGGCGGCAGGCGCGCTCTGTGTCATCGCCGGTTGCGGCGGCGTCGATGCGCCGTCCCCGGCACCGCCACCGGCAGCATCGATCACGGTGGGAAGCGCTCTGGCCGGCGTACAGAGCCTGGACCGCGCCCTGGACGACACGCCACGATCGATCGACCCGCAGCTGGCCACCGACGTGCCGGGCCAGCGCGTGCTCGACGATCTGTTCGAAGGCCTCACCACGGTCGATATCGCCGGCAAAGCGAGCGCCGCGGTCGCCTCGACCTGGGAGAGCAGTGCCGACGGCAGGACCTGGGTGTTTCACCTGCGACCGCAGGCGCGCTGGTCGAACGGCGCGCCGCTGACGGCGGCGGATTTCGTCTACTCGTGGCGGCGCGTGGTCGACCCGAAGACTGGCGCGGAGTATGCGCAGGGAATGGCGGCAATCGATAACGCGCTGCAGATCGCCGCCGGCAAGCTGCCCACCGACGCGCTCGGCGTCGAGGCGCTCGACGCCCACACGCTTAAGGTGCGCCTCAGTGGCCCGACCCCCTACCTGCTCGATCTGCTGGCGCAGCAGTACACTTATCCGGTTTACGAGCCGGCGATCAGGCAGTACGGCGATGACTGGGTGCGGCCCGAGCACCTGGTGTGTAACGGCGCGTTTGTGCTGCGCGAGAACGTGCTCGGCAGCCGCATTACGCTCGAGAAGAACGACAAATATTGGGACGCCGCCCATGTGCACCTGCAACGCGTCATCTATTACATCCTGGTTGACGGCAGCGCGCAGGTGTCGCGTTTCCTGGCCGGCGATGTTGACTGGACGGATTCCTTTCCGGCCAGTCAGCGCTCCTGGCTCAGGTCCGTGCTTGGCGAGCAGGTAGTCAACTCACCGTACTTCGGCGACTACATGCTGGGAATGAATTTCACGCTGCCGCCGTTCAAGGACAATCTGCCGCTGCGCCAGGCGCTGGTGCTGGCGCTCGATCGGGAACCGCTGACGCACTATATGCGCGAGGGGGTTTTCCAACCCTCGTACACGCTGATGCCGCCACTGCCTGACTACCAGCTGCCAGTGCCGGAATGGAGCACGCTGTCCGACGACGCACGCCACCAGCTCGCGCGCCGCCTGTATGCGCAGGCCGGCTATTCGGACCGCCACCGGCTGCGGCTCGAGCTCGACACGACCATGCTCGATACCGGCTCGCGCCACTACCTCGAGGCGGTGGCCGCCAACTGGCGCAGCGTACTGGGCGCCGAGATCCACATCGACGAACGTGAATTCAAGGTGCTGCTGCAGGACCTGCAGCTGCACAAGCTGGTGCTGTTCCACGATGCCTGGATCGGTGATTACCCGGATCCCTATACCTTCATGCAGATCTTCTATACCGGCAACGGCAACAACCATGAAGGCTATTCCAATCCGCGCTTCGATCAGCTGGTCGATGCGGCCGGGAATGAAACCGACAACGCTCGCCGCTTTCGACTGTTCGAGCAGGCTGAGCGGCTGCTCGACGACGACGCCGCATTCATTCCGCTGTACTACTACGCCACCCGGCACCTGGTGAAGCCGTACCTGCGCGGCTGGGAATCCAACGTCATGGACCGTAATCTTTCACGCTACATGTACCTGCTCGAGCACCAGGGCCACTAGGTGTTGCGCTACACGCTGCGGCGGCTGCTCGGCGCGATTCCGACGCTGCTGGTGATCGTGACGCTGGCGTTTGTGCTGCTGCACGCGGCCCCGGGCGGGCCGTTCGATGGCGCCAAGCGCATGCTGCCGGAAATCCAGAAGAGCATCGAAGCCAAGTACCACCTGGACGAGCCGCTGTGGCGCCAGTACCTGCGCTATCTGGCTGATCTTGCGCGCGGCGATCTGGGGCCGTCCTTCCAGTATCGCAGCACCACGGTCAACGAGATCATTGCCGAGGGCCTGCCGGTGGATGCGACCATCGGCCTGACGGCCATCGCGCTGGCGCTACTGATCGGCGGCGCGGTCGGCGTCAACGCGGCGCTGCGCCGTGGCACGCGCTGGGATTACGGCACCATGGCGCTGGCGGTGGTCGGCATATCCACGCCGGTGTTCGTCGTGGCACCGCTGCTGATACTGATTTTCGCCATCAAGCTGCACTGGCTGCCGGCCGGGGACTGGGTGCACGGCGCCCCCTCGCATCTGCTGCTGCCGGCGTTCGCACTGGCACTGCCTTATATCGCCTACGTCGCCCGCATCATGCGCGGCAGCACCATCGACGTGCTGAACAGCGCCTTCATCCGCACCGCGCGCGCCAAGGGGCTGCCGCCGCGGCTGATCGTCTGGCGCCACGCGCTGCGTCCGACTCTCACGCCGCTGATATCGTTTCTGGGGCCCGCGATCGCCGGTGTTGTCACCGGTTCGATCGTGGTCGAGACCGTCTTCGGGCTGCCGGGCATCGGCCGCTATTTCATCACCGCGGCGCTCAATCGCGACTACACACTGGTGATCGGCATCACCGTGCTCTATGGCGCCCTGATCATCCTGTTCAACCTGCTGGCCGATCTGTGCTACGCGTGGATCGACCCCAGGGTGCGGCTGCAATGAGCGGCGCGCACGGCTTCTGGTGGCAAGCGCTGCGGCGCCTGCGCAGGCAACACACCACCATGATCGCCGGCGGGCTGCTGGCGGCGATTACGCTGGCCTGTCTGCTGCTGCCGCTGCTCTCGCCCTACGACTATTTCACCCCGCACTACGAGCTGCTGTCACGCAGCCCGATGCTCGCCGGCGGACACGTTCTGGGCACCGATCCCCTGGGCCGCGATCTGCTGGTACGCGTCATGTGGGGCTGCCGCATCTCGCTGGCAGTGGGGCTGGCGGCCAGCCTGGTCAGCGTGCTGATAGGCGTCGCCTGGGGGGCCACCGCCGGCTACGCCGGTGGCATCACCGATGCGCTGATGATGCGCGCGGTCGACATTCTCTACTCGGTGCCGTTCGTGCCATTCGTGATCGTGCTCACGGTGCTGTTCGGCCGCGAGCTGTGGCTGATCTTCCTCGCCATCGGCGCTGTGTCCTGGCTCGACATCGCGCGCATCGTGCGCGGCGAGACGCTGTCGCTCAAGCAGCGTGAATACATCGAAGCCGCGCGCGTTTCCGGTGTGCGCGGCGCGGCGATGATCGCGCGCCACATCGTGCCGAACCTGATCGGCATCGTGATCATCTACGCCACGCTGGCGATCCCCACGGTCATCCTGTTCGAGGCGTTTCTGAGCTTCCTCGGCCTCGGCGTGCAGTCGCCGCTCGCCTCGCTCGGCTCGCTGGTGTCGGACGGTGCCTCGGAGATGCAGTCGCACCCGCACCTGCTGATCGTACCGGCGCTGTTTCTGGCCGCCATCGTCTACTGTTTCAACTATCTGGGCGACGGGTTGCGCGACGCGCTGGACCCGAGGCAGCACTGACATGAGTGCCGGCGCAACGCTCGAGATCCGCGGCCTGTCGGTCGGCTACCGCTCGGATCACGGCCTGATCGAAGCGGTGCGCGACGTCGACCTCGACGTCGCGGCCGGCGAATTCCTTGGCATCGTCGGCGAATCCGGTTCCGGCAAGACGCAGTTGTTGCTGTCGGTATTGGGGCTGTCGGCGCCGGGCGCGACGCTGCGCGGCAGCGTCCGTTACCGCGGTCAGGAACTGCTCGGGCTGGGCACCGGCGCGTTGAACGAGGTGCGCGGCAACCGCATCAGCATGGTATTCCAGGATCCGATGACGGCGCTCAATCCCTACCTTCGGGTCGGCCGCCAGATCACCGAGGTGCTGCAGGTGCATCGCGGCAGCAGCGCCCGCGCCGCCGAACAGCGCGCCATCGAGACATTGAAATCGGTGCACATTCCCGACGCCGCGCGCCGCATGCGCCAGTATCCGCACGAGCTCTCCGGCGGCATGCGCCAGCGCGTCATGATCGCGATGGCGCTGATCGCCGAACCGGAGATCCTGCTGGCGGACGAGCCGAGCACCGCGCTCGATGTCACGGTGCAGGCGCAGATTCTGAGTCTGTTTCAGGAACTGCGCGCCCGTACCGGCACCGCGATCGTGCTGGTGACGCATGACCTGGGCGTGATCGCGGAAGTTGCCGACCGGGTAGCGGTGATGTACGCCGGGCGGATCATGGAACAGGCGCCGGTGCATGAGTTATTCGCGCATCCGCGTCACCCCTATACCGAGGCACTGCAGCAGTCGATCCCGCGCATCGATACGCCGCGCCCCGCGCGCCTGCCGAGCATCGGCGGGGCACCGCCAAACCCGGCGGCGTTGCCCGCCGGCTGCGCGTTCGCGCCGCGCTGCATTTATCGAATGAGCGTCTGTGAAACCGTGACGCCGCCGCTGCTGCAGGCCTCGCCCGGTCACTGGAAGGCGTGCCATCACCACGGCGCGCTCGGCAAACTGCGCATCGAGGCGGCGTGAACGCTGCCGCTCTGCTCGCGGTACGCGATCTGGCGGTCACCTACCGGGTTTCCTATCGCGGCGGCCACGCCCTGCTGCGCGCGGTGAACGGCGTGAGTTTCGACCTCGCGCGCGGCGAAGTGCTCGGCCTGGTGGGCGAATCGGGCAGCGGCAAGTCGACCATCGCCCGGGCGCTGCTGCGGCTGGTTCCGGCCGCGGCCGGCAGCGCGATGTTTCATGGCACCGACCTGCTGTCGCTCTCGGGCGCAGCGCTGCATGCGATGCGGCGGCATCTGCAGCTGATCTTCCAGGACCCCGTGGCTTCGCTGGATCCGCGCATGAACATCGCCGACATCCTGGCCGAGCCGCTGCGCGTGTTCGAGCCCACGCTGTCGTCCGAGCAGCGCCGGCAACGGGTGCTGGCGATGATTCGGGCCGTGGGCTTGAGCCCCGAGCAGCTGCATCGATTTCCACACGAATTCTCCGGCGGCCAGGCGCAGCGCATCGGCATAGCGCGCGCACTGATCATCGCGCCGGAACTGATCGTGTGCGACGAGCCGCTGTCGGCGCTCGACGTCTCGATCAAATCCCAGATCAGCAACCTGCTGAAGGACCTGCAGCGTCAGCTGCAGCTGTCGCTGCTGTTCATATCGCACGATCTTGCGGCGGTACGCTTCAGCTGCGACCGGGTGCTGGTGCTGTATCTGGGCCGCATCATGGAGATGGCCAGTTGCGATGCGCTGTTCAACAGCAGCCGCCATCCCTATACGCGCGCGCTGATGCGTGCCGCCCCGATTCCGGACCCGGTCGCCGCCCGTGCCAGGCGCAGCGCACCGCTCGAGGGCGAAATACCCTCGCCGCTGTTCGCGCCCTCGGGTTGCGTCTTCCGCACGCGCTGCCCCATGGCGATCGAGCGCTGCAGCCTCGAGATCCCGCTGTTGCGCCAGGTCGGCGACAGCCTGGTGAGCTGCCATCGTGCCGAAGAAGTCAGCGCATGATCGCAACGCGGCGTTTACGCAGCGCAACGACTGTCGGTTTTTTGCGACAGGTTTAGTGAGACTTGAGACAACAATCACAGCAGCCAACGCCGGCTACTGACGATAATGTTGCGGCGACGGTGAGATACCGGCGACCTTGGAGCGACGACTGGAGCGACGTGCATGGATTCGACTCGACCGCGGCCCCTGAGCGTCGCCACCGCGCGCGCATTGAGCCTGGCGCTGTGCGCCAGCTGGATACTTCTCGGTTGCGGCAACGGCCTTGACGGCGCCGGCGCCACCATCGGCACCGGCAACGGCGGCACCGGCGGCATCGGCGGCAGTAGCAGCTCCAGCAGCAGCAGCGGTGGTCCGCAGCAGTCCTATACGATCGGTGGCAACACGATCGGCCTGTCCGGTTCCGGTCTGGTACTGCTGAACAACGGCGGCGACAATCTGACGATTACCGGCAACGGCGGCTTCACGTTCTCCAACCGCGAGCCCAGCGGCGGAGCCTACTCCGTTGCGGTTCTGACCCAACCGACCAACCCCACGCAGACCTGCACGGTGCAGGACGGGGTCGGCACCGTCGGCACGGTGAACGTCGCCAGCATCATTGTTTCCTGCACCACGAATTTCTACACCGTGGGTGGCAGCGTCAGCGGGCTGATTGGTTCCGGCCTGGTGGTGCAGACCAACGGCAGCAACAATTTTCCGGTCGCCAGCAACGGCAACTACACGTTCTCGACCCTTGCCAGCGGCACTCCCTACACGGTGACGGTGATGACGCAGCCGACCAATCCTTCGCAGACCTGCACGGTCGCGAATGACACCGGCACCATCGGGGCTGCCAACGTAACCAACGTCGCCATCACCTGCACCACCAATCAATACACGGTCAGCGGCACGGTCAGCGGGCTGACGGGTTCCGGCCTGGTGCTGCAGACTAACGGTGGCGGCAACCTGCCGATCGCCAGCAGTGGCAGCTATACGTTCGCCACGCTGCCGAGCGGCAGCGCCTACGCTGTCACGGTCCTGACGCAGCCGTCCGCGCCAGCGCAATGGTGCATGGTCAGCAACGGCACCGGCACCATCACATTCGCGGACATCACCAACGTCACCGTCACCTGCCGCACCACGGGCAAGTTCGTCTTCGTCAGCAACACCTTTGATAATCCCAATGGGGGTGCCACTCTGAGGGGCAGCCTGTCGGCCTTCACGATCGACCCCAACACCGGCGCTCTGACCGCGGTGGCAGGTTCCTCCCCGCTCGCGGCGCCCAACACCCATCCCGAGGGGATCGCGGTGGATCCAAGCGGCCTGTATATCTACGTTGCCGATAACTACAACGCCACCGTCGACACCTACAGCGTGAATCCCGGCTCGGGCGCTCTGGCGCCGTTCAGCTCCGCCAGCACCGGTACGGCGACCAACCTGCCGTATTCCATCGCCATCGATCCCGCCGGCGCGCATGTCTACGTCGGCAGTTTCGATGGCCCTCCAAGCGCCATCGAAGCCTATGACGTCAACGCCGGGATCCTGGCGTCGATCGTCGCCGCGCCCGCTCCGCCGTACGCCGTCGGCAGCCCGTTGGGTCTGGCGGTGGACCCCAATGACCAGTTCGTATTCGCCACCGACACCTACAACAGCGCCCTGTCAGTGTTCTCGGTTGGCAGCGGCGGCACGCTGACCCCCGTCACCGGCTCGCCGTTCCCGTTCCAGGCCGGCTACCCGACCAACGCCGCCTACGCCATTGCGGTCTATCCGAGCGGCGGATTTTTCTACGTCACCGACTTCGCCGCCAACACCGCGACGGCGTATTCCTACGCGGCCGACGGTACGCTGGCGGAACTGGCGACGCCGCTCGCCGTGGGCGTGAAGCCCGAGAGCGTCGCGGTCGATCCGAGCGGCCGATTCCTGTATGTCGCCAATACCGGCGATGGCACCAGCGCTCCCGGCAGCGTAACGGCCCTCAGCATTGACGCCGGCACCGGACAACTGAACCCCGTAGCGATTGGTACCTACCCGACCGGCGGCGGCCTGACCTACTCCACCGTTGCAGTGCAGGTCGATCCTTCCGGACAGTTCGTCTATGTGGCCAATGGCGACGGTGCCACGGTGTCGGCTTTCAAGATCAATCAGATCACCGGCGCGCTGACCGCAATCGGCTCGCCGTTGCCGACCGGCTCCGGCTCGCAGGGCATCGCCGTCGAGTAGCGCGTACTGCAACGCGTGCTGCAATAAGCGCGGGTCAGATACGGGAACGCGATCACCGGCCGATCCTTCAGCTGCGGGTGGCTCGCGATCAGGGCCTCAAGCTTCGCAGCCACCTGCGCGCGCTCGCGCTCCGGCAGCGCGCCGATAAAGCTCACCGACAGCACGCGCTCGAGAATCACCGCCTGGGCGCTGCCGCGGTGCTGATAACCCAGCACACTCTCCTGCAGCGGCGAGAACAGCTCATTCGGGAACAGCCGGCGCCACTCGCCGTTGTGAAAACGCGGCGTGTCGCCGCCGTACGGAGCGATGATGGCGCTGATCGCGGCGACCCAGTCGACCGATTCGTCGCGCACGTTCCATACCAGACCGAGTTTGCCCCCCGGGCGCAGCACCCGCGCGATCTCCTGCAGCGCCGGCCGATTGGCGAACCAATGAAACGCCTGGGCGCAAACCACGCCATCCACCGAGGCGCCGGCCAGCGGCAGAGATTGCGCGGTGGCCGCAACGGCCGCAATGCCCGGAAGCGCGCGCAGCAGCTGCAGGCGCATCGCCTCCACCGGCTCGATCGCAATCACATGGGCGCCGGTCTGCGCCAGCAGCGGCGTGAATTTTCCGGTGCCGGCTCCCAGATCGACGGCGCTCTTACCGGCACACAATCCAAGCCCCTGCGTAAGCCAGGCCGATAGCGCCGGGGGATAGTCGGGACGGCCGCGGCTGTAGGCCGGCGCCTGAGTGGAAAAGCCTTCCAGCGCTGCCGGATGAACCGGCTGGTTCGATTTGCTGCCGCTGCCTGCCATGCCGACAGCGTACTTAAAACGCCCGCCCCACTCCAACCCACGGCGCTACCCGCAGCAGCTTCGCGCTGGAGTATATTTGCCAGTGGGACAGGACAGATCATGACCGAATCGAATCCGATCAAAGCGCAGCTTACCGCTCTGGCGGCGTATCTGGAGTCCCGGCGCGAGCAGATCCTGCAGAGCTGGCTCAACTCGGTGGCGAGCGACCCGCAACTGTCCACGCCGTCTGGTATTTCGCGCGCACAGTTCAACGATCACATACCGCAGGTGCTGGACGCGTTTGACCGTCGCCTGCAGGCCGATGACGGCGCCGATAAGCTGCAGGCTCACATCGATGAAAAGGAGAGCGCCGCCGAGCACGGGCTGCATCGCTGGCAGCAAGGCTACAACCAGGGCGACACGATCCGCGAGTGGGGCCACCTGCACTACGCGCTGCTGAGCGAACTCGAGAGCTTCAGTCGCGAGCAGCCGCAGCTGCACGATGATGTGATGCCGATTGCACGGCGCGCGCTGGTGCGATTGTGCGGCGAGGGGGTCGCGGAGAGCGCTGCCCGCTACGAGCGCCTGCAGCGCAGCGAGGCCGCGAGCCGGGTACGCGAACTGGAGTCCGCGCTGGAGCAGCTGCAGCTGCTGGATCGACAGCGGGCGGAGACCTGGCGCGAAGCCGCGCACGACCTGCGCGGCACCGTCGGTGTCATCACCAACGCGTCAGCGATCCTGAGCCGGGAGGCGGAGGTCGACCCGAGCCGCGGCTTCGTTTCACAAATCCTGCAGCGCTCGGTGACCTCGCTGCGCGGCCTGTTGACCGATCTGATGGACCTGGCGCGGCTGGAGGCCGGGCAGGAACAGCGGAAACTGCAGCGCTTTGATGCCGCCGCCGTGCTGCGCGAATTCTGCGACGGCATGCGGCCGCTGGCTTCGCAGCGCAACCTGTTCCTGAAAGCCGAAGGCCCGGGCTCGCTCATGGTCGAGGGTGATGCCGTCAAGGTGGTGCGCATCGCCCAGAACCTGGTGCTGAACGCCCTGAAAATCACGGAGCGCGGCGGCATTCGCCTGACCTGGGACGAGCGCATCAATCCGGCGGGCAAGCAGTGGGAGTTGTGCGTGCAGGACACCGGTCCCGGTTTTCAGCCGCAGTCCCCGTCCGCGCCGCTGGAGCGCGCGCTGCGCCGGGCTACCGAGGATGCCCACGAGGTCGATGCCCGGGCCACGGCCCAGAACGAGACGACGCAGCCGGCTGCGACGATGAAATCGCAGTCTGATCCGCAAGCCTTCACGCTGCCGGCCGGCGAAGGCATCGGGCTGTCGATCGTCAAGCGGCTGTGCGAGCTGCTGGATGCCAGCCTGGAACTCGAGACTGCCCCGGGAGAGGGCACCACGTTTCGCGTGGTGTTGCCGAGCGCCTATCCGGATGGCAGTGCGCCCGAGGTACCAGCGGCAAGATCTCCGCCGGGTCCCTCACTCGCCTAGTCAACCGCCTGGATCGCTTCGACCGTGCGCCAGCCGCGCGGCAGCAGCGCGCCACGCTGTGCCCGCTCGCCGGCGTAATCCTTCAGGTCCGAGGCCTTGAGCGTCATCTGGCGCTCACCCGACGACACCAGCAGCGACTGCGTGCCGGACAGCACGGTCATCGCGGCCAGCGTCTCCTCGCGCGACTCCGCCTTGCGGGTCGGAATGTTGAATAGCTTGTTGCCCTTGCCACGGGCCAACTCGGGCACCGCACTCGCCGCCAGCACCAGCAGGCGGCCTTCCGAATTGATCAGCGCCACGCGCGCATCGGCCGCCGGCGGTGGCAACGGCGCGCCTTCGGCTGACGCAGCGCCGCCCGCGCCAGCAGCCGTGTCAGTCGCGAGCGGGATCGGCACCGGCGGCAGCACCAGTGCGCCGGCGCTGAGCTTCAGCACCGCTTTGCCGGCGCGATTGCGCGTATGCAGCTCCTTCAAGCGCACGCTGAACCCGTATCCGGCGTCGGTCACGATCAGCCACAGATCCTCCGGATCGCCTAGCAGTACGCCGGCGAAACGCGCTCCATCCGGCGGATCGAGCTTGCCCGACAATGGCTCGCCCTGCCCGCGCGCCGACGGCAGGCTGTGCGCCGGCAGGCTGTAGGCGCGCCCGGTGCTGTCGATGAACACCGCCAGCTGGGTACTGCGGCCGCGCGCCGCCGCCTGGAAGGCA
>Ga0209006_10003813_pt1 | contig 13697 bp, 15 predicted proteins | sample JacPin_JW_Ref_O2_FD_188567 | JGI IMG/M metagenome (GOLD analysis project Ga0209006, IMG submission 188567) | Forest soil microbial communities from Algoma, Ontario, Canada - Jack Pine, Ontario site 1_JW_Ref_O2 (SPAdes) (version 2) | ecosystem: Environmental > Terrestrial > Soil > Boreal... | reverse complement strand
GCGCGCCAAGGCCGAGGAGCTCGATTATTGCATCGAGGATTCCGACGCACGCGCGATCATGTACCAGGACGTCTCAGCGCCGGTCGTGGAACAATCGAAGCGCGCACGGGCTTTGCCGCGAATCTATTCGGGCGGCCGCGAGACGGCCGGCGCATTCAGTCTCGACCGCATGGTCGCCGAGCCCGCGACCGAGGCGACACCCCGCGTCAGCGCCGAAGCCTGGTCGATCATGCTCTATACATCCGGAACCACCTCGAGGCCGAAGGGCGTGCCGCGGCGTCATCGCGCCGAGCGGGCCGCCGGCATTGCGCATGTCGCGCAAAATCTCTACCGGCGCGGCGAGCGGACGCTCGGCGTGATGCCGCTCTATCACACCATGGGCGTGCGCTCGCTGATAGCGATGTCGCTGATCGGCGGCACATTCGTTTGTCTGCCGCGCAATGATACCAGCCGGGCGCTTTCGCTGATCCAGAGCGAAAAGATCACCAATCTCTATCTGGTGCCGACGCTCTACCACGATCTCGTCCACGCTCCGGAATTCGCGTCGACTGACGTCTCGAGCGTCCGGAAACTCGGCTTTGCCGGCGCGTCGATGACTGACGGGTTGCTGAAAACGCTGGACGATGCGTTTCGGCCCGACCTGTTCGTCAACCATTACGGCAGCTCTGAAATCTACACTTTCACCATCGACCAGAATGCGCCCGCCAAGCCCGGATCGGCCGGCAAGGCCGGAATCAATCAGGAAATCAGGGTCGTCAAGCTGAATGCCATGTCGGCGACGGACTTTGCGGCACCCGATGAAGAAGGCGAAGTCATCGCGCGGCTGGCCGGCGATGAGTCATTCGAGGGGTACTGGCGCCGGCCCGATGCGGACGCCAAGGCCCTGCGTGAGGGCTGGTATTTCACCGGCGACACCGGTTTCGTCGACAGCGACGGCGATCTGTTTGTCACCGGCCGGGTCGACGACATGATCATTACCGGGGGCGAGAACGTTTCGCCGGTCGAGATCGAAAGCTGTCTTTCGCTGCACCCGGCCGTGCTCGAAGTCGCCGTGGTCGGTATCGCCGACGAGAAATGGGGCAAGGTCGTCACGGCCTTTGTGAAGCGCAAGGGCCCGGTCACCGAGCAGGACCTCGAACAATTCTGCCGGACATCCGGACTTGCGAACTTCAAGCGGCCCCGTGGCTTCGTCTTCGTCGATGCCTTGCCGAAATCTCCAGTCGGAAAGCTGCTGCGCCGCCTGCTCGTCGCCGGCGACTACCAGCGCGAACATGCGCCGCCCTCAAGTGCGGCGTAGCACCGTCAAGAAAGGAAGTTACATGTCCTCACCCTACATTTTCGGCGACCCCCGGCTGGGCAAGCTCGACGGTTTTCAGGTCGAAATCGACGAGGGGCACGAGCGCGCCGACATCATTCTCAACCGGCCGCCTTACAACGTCGTTTCGATGCCGCAGCGTGACCAGTTGCGGCTTGTGTTCGAGACGCTCGACGAGGACGCGAGGATTCGCATCATCGTGGTGCGGTCGGTCGGCGAGCATTTCTCCAGCGGCGGCAATATTGGCGGCTTCATGGAAGCCACGCCGGAGACGGTCTCCAGGCTTGCCTGGAACATCGCTTCGCCGACGCGTTGCTCGAAGCCGGTGGTCGTCGCCAACCGCGGCTATTGCTTCGGGGTCGGCTTCGAACTGTCGCTGGCCTGCGATTTCCGGATCGCGTCGGAGACCACGCTGTACGCGCTGCCCGAGCAGAAGCTCGGTCAAATTCCGGGGTCGGGGGGTTCGGCGCGTTTGCAAAAGATGATCGGCATTACCCGCACCAAGGACATCGTGATGCGTTCGAAGCGCATTTCCGCAAGACAGGCATTCGATTGGGGCATCGTGACTGAATGTGTGGCGGACGCCGATCTCGAGAAGACGCTCGACAAACTGGTCGATGAGCTACGCAGTTTCGCGCCGCTGGCGCAGCGGACCGCCAAGAAACTTCTGAACGACACGGAGGACTCGACGCTGACGGTCGCCATCGAACTGGAAGGTCATTGCTACAGCCGGCTGCGTCAATCGGAAGATTTCAAGGAAGGGGTCGAAGCCTTCAACGCAAAACGCCCGCCGAAATTCGTCGGGCGCTGAAGTGCGCGAGAAATGGACGGCTACAACGATTCCGGCCAGGAAAGGTGAAAATATGAACTACATCGCATTGTTCTTTGCGGGCGCATTCCTCTGTAACAGCATTCCGCATCTGACCAAGGGATTGCAGGGCGAACCGTTTCCCAGCCCGTTCGCAAAACCTCCCGGCAAAGGCAACTCGTCGCCCCCGGTGAACTTTCTCTGGGGTGCTTTTAACGTCGGCGTCGGTCTCACCCTGCTGTCCTATCATCCGGTCGCGGTTGGAGCCAATTTCGACTGCCTTGCGGTGGCTACCGGGGCCTTGCTGCTGGGGGCCTATCTGTCGCGCCACTTTCAAAAGGTCCGGGAAGGATCTGTTACGGCTCCTCATGAGGATGCCCGCTTGAGCAAGTAGTGCATGACGGTCCTGAATCGGGAATGAGCGTCATTCTGACGAAACAAGGCGATTCGGTCGATCGCAAGCGTCTCGAGACCGATTGCCGAAAAGCGTTGCCGTAGCATCGTCAACACCGGCTCGCGCCGGACGGCGTCAAGCCGGCCCGTCAGCGTCATGTGGAAGCGAAAATCTTCCATCACGTAAGGGTATCCCCAGCGCTCCAGATGTTCGCGCTGTCTCGGCGTCAAGGCAGCAGGATTTCGCCGCGCGCGGTCTTCCGTGGTGAGCGGCTCGCGGAACTGATCGAAGTCGCGTACGCAATCGGCGGCAAGCCGCAGAAGTTCGGCCGATGGCGCCGCCGGCACCACCGCGACAAAGCCGCTGATGGAATCCACGACGGGGCGGATCACCGGAATGGGCCGGGGTGAGCCGGCGAAGCTTTCGCAAGCCGCGAGAAGTTCAGCCTCGGTCTTGCCGGGTGCCAGTGCCAGCGGTGCCTTCAGCGTCGCGTGAAAGCCGTATTTTCGGGGATCTCGGGTCAGATCGCGCCATTCCGGCATCGTCTCTATGATGCCGTCCGGAAAGGGCAGGTCGGCTCCGCCCAGCGCATCATAGCCGAGCAATTGCGCGCCGAAGCGATCGAGATCGCTGCCCGGCGCGGACACATAGTAAATCGCGTAACGCGGATAGCTTGCCATGTCAGGAGCATAGGGCCGCCTCAGGCGACCGCAACCGCTTCGCGCCGGGCGACGGATGAACGGATCAGGCGGCTTGCGTCGGTCAGATGGACCAGACGCCCGGCGGCGATGACGGCGACGATCCGCGGCCGCAGCGGCGATGCGTCATCGACGAGGATGATATCGGCCCGGTGTCCCTCAGCCAGAATTCCACGGTCCGAAAGACCCGCGGCCCGGGCCGGCGCCGCTGAAATCAAATTCCACGCTCTTGCAAGCGGCAACACGCCGTCTTCGGCAAGGCGGAACGCGGCCAGGAGTTGCGCCGGATAGTAATAATCCGATGCGAGGATCGAGCACAGGCCCTTGGCGATCATGTCGGCCGTCTTGGTCCATCCGATATGGCTGCCGCCGCGCACGACATTGGGCGCGCCGAATACGATCGCATCGCCGGCCTCGGCCGCCGCGCGCGCGGTTGCCTCGTTGATCGGGAATTCGGCGATATCCACGCCCATGCCGCGAAAGGCCTGCCGCATCTCGGGGCTGTCGTCGTCGTGCGACAGCATCCGGACGTTGGCGCTACGCGCAATTTCCGCCAATCGCGCGATCGAGCCGGGGACATCGTGGGCGCGAGAGACCACGCGTTCCACCAGATGATCGAACGCCTCATTCGAAAGGCCGGTCCGCTCGACCATCTGAGCACGCTTTCGGGGTCTGGCGAGACTGGCAACGGCGGATTTTAAATGGTCGTTGAATGCGAACAGATCGATGCGTCCACCGGACAGCCATTGGCCTATTTCGGCCTCGGCATCGAGATTGTAGGTCTCGTGGCGCAGATGAAAACGGGTATCCGCCGCGAGCCGCGGCCGCAAGCTTTCGATCGCTCCCAGCAATCGCCTGGCATTTTCTCCGCTGCGAAGGCCGGGCTCCCACGACCAGGTCGTGGCGTGAAAGACAGTTGTGATGCCGTTGCTGACCGCCTGCCGGTCGCTGTCGACAAGTGCCACGTCGACCGGAAAATCGACCCCGGGGCGCGGCATCAGCTGCCGCTCGAACGCATCGCCATGCAGATCGACAATGCCGGGCAGCACCAGCAGGCCGCTGGCATCGACGCCCAATGCGCCGCGTCCGTCATTGGCGCCGATGGCGCTGATTTTTCCGCCGGCGATCTGCAGCGAAGTTTCCGGAATGTCTTCGTCGAGAAGTACCCGGCCGCGCTCGATGAAAATGTCGGTCACGATACGGCACTTCGCTTTGGCAGGGGTGGGCGGCCGGAGATGGTCGCAGCCTCATATTTCGCAAGGAAATCCTCGACCGCCAGCATTCGGAAATCAGGCAGCGCCTTGCGTAAGGCTTCATGGTCCCAGTCCCACCACGCCAACTCCGTCAGCCGGTTGGCTACGGGCTCTGGAAACCGCCGTTTGATCGTCCGCGCCGGATTGCCGGCGACGATGGTATAGGCGGGGACGTCCTTGGTCACGATGGCGCCCGCCGCGACCACCGCGCCGGTGCCGACGCTGCGGCCCGGCAACACGATGGCGCCGTGCCCGATCCAGACGTCGTGACCGATATCGACGCGATGGCTGCGCCGCCATTCGAAGAACTCGGCGTCGTCGCTCTCTTGCGAAAAATATGCGCTAGCGCGATACGTGAAATGTGCCTGCGCGGCGCGGTGCATGGGGTGGTTGCCGGGGTTCATCCGCGTCATTGCCGCGATCGAGCAGAATTTTCCGATCGTCGTGTAGGTGATCTGCGCATCGTTCACGACGTAGGAATAGTCGCCCATCGTCACTTCCTGCAGAATCGTTCGCGCGCCGACTTCGCAATAGGCGCCTAGCCTGGCGTCGCGCAATCTAGCCGACGGATCGACCGTCGGTTCAACGGAGAGCATCTTCCCGGCCATGTGAGCTTCCCATCAGCAATTGTCCAACGATCCACAGGGGTGCACGTCATCGATCGGCTTGATGACGGTGTCATGACGGATCCATGACAGCGTACACGGATGTGGACGACCACCGCAATGCCCGGCGACTGTCACACAACTGTTGAATCCGGACGTTAGCCATGGAGGCTACGGGACGTCTTGCGGAGCATTGCATGCTGGTGGTGGAAGGTCTGACGTGTCGCTTTGGCACCAAGGCCGCGGTCGACAATGCGTCGTTCTCGGTTGCGCCCGGCAGTTTCGTCGGCGTGATCGGCCGTTCCGGCGCGGGCAAGTCCACCTTGCTGCGGATGATCAACCGCCTCGCCGAACCGACCGAGGGGCGAATTGTTTTCGACGGCATTGACGTCACCGCGCTCAGGGGACGCGACTTGCGCAAATGGCGCGCCCGCTCAGCCATGGTGTTCCAGCAATTCAATCTGATCGGGCGGCTCGATGTCCTCACCAACGTGCTGATGGGACGTTTGGCGACGGTGTCGCCGGTACGAGCGCTCCTGAAACTATGGCCGGATGCCGACAAGGCAGTCGCGCTGGCCGCGCTCGAACAATTCGAGATCGCTTCGCTCGCCGCGCAGCGCGCCGACCAGCTTTCCGGCGGCCAGCAGCAGCGCGTCGCGATCGCGCGTGCCCTGGTGCAGGAGCCCGACATTATTCTGGCGGATGAACCGATCGCCTCGCTCGATCCGCACAACACCAGGGTCGTGATGGACGCGCTGCAACGCATCAACCGCGACTTCGGCATCACCGTGATCTGCAATCTTCATTCGCTCGAGCTGGCGCGCGGCTATTGCGGCCGGCTGATCGGCATGGCCGCCGGCAAGGTGGTGTTTGACGGCACCCCGCAGCAACTGACGGAACTGGAAGCGAAGCGTCTCTATGGCCTCGAATCCGAGACAAGAACCGGAGTGTCGGCCACGCCGAACGGCATGACCGTCGACGATTCCATTCTGGGCGCAGCTGCCGTTGCGTAGCCGTTGCTTCAAGTCCGCGACCATGCCCGGGCGCCGCCCCGACACGAAACGGCCTCACCCACCCAACAGGAGATGATATATGTTCAATCGCCGCAATTTCTTATCAGCAAGCGCGATGGCGCTGGCCTTTACCGCGAGCGCGGCCCATGCCGATGACTGGAAAGACAAATACAAGGAGCTGACCATTGCGATCGTACCGGCCGAAAACGCGTCGGGCGTGAGCGACCGCTACGCTCCCTTTGTCGCCTATCTTTCGAAGGAACTCGGCGTTCCCGTCAAGCTGCGCATCGCCAATGACTACGCGGCCGTGATCGAGGGCCAGCGCGCCGGCAACATCCAGATCGCCTTTTACGGTCCGGCCTCCTATTCGACGGCCTATATGACCGGCGTCAAGACCGAACCTTTCGTCACCACCCGGAACCAGGACGGCAGCGTCGGCTATTATTCCGTGATCTACGTCAAGGCTGACAGCCCCTACAAGGACATCAAGGACCTGAAGGGCAAGACCATCGGCTTCGTCGACCCGAATTCGACTTCGGGTTACAACGCGCCGCGATTCTTCCTTCACAAGATCGGCATCGATGCCGACGCCTTCTTCGGCAAGTCGATCATCACCGGAAGCCACGAGAATGGCGTGATCGCTCTGGACAAGGGGACCGTCGACTGCGCCGCCGATTGGTGGAATTCAGACGTCGACTCCAACCTGACCCGCATGGTTGCGAAGGGAATGGCCAAGAAGGAAGACTTCCGGGTCATCTTCAAGTCCGGGCTGCTGGCCGGCTCGCCCTATGCCTACCTCTCGGATCTGCCTGCCGACCTGAAGGCGAGCATCGTCAAGGCGTTCATGGAAGCTCCTACCAAGAACAAGGCTGCTTTCGACCGGTTGTCCGACGGCAAAGACAAGGAATTCGTCGCGGTGACCCACAAGGATTATGAAAACACCGTGGACATGATCCAGTTCGTCAACGACATGCGCAAGAAGCGCTCCTGAAATCGAGGGGGGCGGCGAGCCTTCGCCGCTCCCTCCTTTGCGATTGACGCGGGACGTCATGACCTCCAGCCTCCTGAGCGTACCGCAAGCCCGCCTCGAGGCGCTGCTCGCCGACTATCAGCGCGAAGTCGGGCGCCGGCGGCGCCAGTCGCTGCTGGTGCTGGCGATCCTCGCCATTCTCATCGTGATGGCAGGCCATGTCGGCGAAGTCGATCTCGGCAATCTCGCCCGTCACATATCGAATTTCACCAGCTATTTCGGCCGGATTATTCCCAAGCTTACCGCCGCGAATTTCGGCGCGGATGTCGCGGACTGGTACTGGAATCTTGCGGGCTGGCTCAAACTGCTGCTCGATACCGTGCTGATCGCCTATCTCGGCACCTTGTTCGGCGCCGCCGGCGCGTTCATGATTGCGTTCTTCGCGGCCGCCAATCTCGCGCCGAACAATATCCTGCGGTGGAGCATCAAGCGTAGCTTTGAATTTTGCCGCACCGTTCCCGACCTGGTGTTCGCGCTGATGTTCGTCAGCGCCTTCGGCCTCGGGCCGCTGGCGGGGATCCTCGCGATCTCGATCCACAGTTTCGGTACGCTCGGCAAGCTGTTCACCGAGGCGATCGAGAACATCGACATGAAGCCGGTCGAAGGCGTGCGTTCCACAGGTAGCCGTTTCATCGAAATGGTGCGGTTCGGAGCACTGCCGCAGGTGATGTCTGGGTTCGCCAGCTACACGCTGCTGCGCTTCGAGATCAATGTACGTTCGGGTTCGGTGGTGGGCATGGTGGGCGCCGGCGGAATCGGCCAGGACCTGTTCGTGGCGATCCGGAAATTCTACTACACCGACGTCAGCGCGATCCTGCTCATGATCATCGTCTGCGTTGCGATTATCGATCTCGTGACCGAACGGATCCGGCACCGGTTGTCCGGCCAGGAGGGCGGCCGATGAGCGCCCGCCGCCCGATACGCAACGAGGATGCGAGCGCGGTGCTCGCCCGCCACCGTGATCTCTTCGACGACTCAGCCCTTCGGCGCGCGACCACGCTCGCCGCGCCGCTTGGAATCCTCGGCTTCACGATCTTCGCGGTGTGGTGGCTGGCGATCCCCTTCAGCCAGATCGGACCGGGACTGGCGTCGCTCGGGAAATTCATTGCGCTGATGTTTCCGCCATCGACCGGCGGGCACCTCAACCTCTTGCTCAAGGCGATGGGCGAGACGCTGGCGATCGCGCTGCTGGGAACACTGATCGCGACCGTCGCCGCATTTCCGATCAGCTTTCTTGCCGCCAAAAGCACCTCGCCTCATGCCGCCATTCGCTTCGCGATTCGTCGCTGCCTCGACACCATCCGCGGCGTCGACGCCCTGATCTGGGCGCTGGTCTTTGTCGGCGTCGTCGGCCTCGGTCCCTTCGCGGGAATTCTCGCGATCGCGGTTTCCGATACCGGCGCGCTGGGCAAGCTGTTCTCGGAAGCGATCGAAGCCACCGAGGAGCGTGCGCGCGAATCGGTGCTGGCAAGCGGCGGCACAAGCCTGCTCGCCGTGCGATTCGGCCTCTTACCGCAGATCCTGCCGATCATTGCCGGACAGATCCTCTATTTCTTCGAATCCAACGTACGCTCGGCGACCATCATCGGCATCGTCGGCGCCGGCGGCATCGGCCTGCAACTGTCCGAGCAGATCAGGACCTATGATTTCGACCAGGTCGCGTTCGCCGTCATGATGATCCTGGTTACGGTGGCGGTCATCGACTGGATTTCGAGCAAGCTTCGTTTTGCGATCATCGGCCGGCGCGCGGTCTGCTAGGCCGCGATCAGCTGTTCTCCACCACGAATTCGACGCGCTCGGCGGCGAAACGGGAATGGGCCGTCAACAATGGCTTGCCGTCAGCGTCGACGTCGGTGGAGTCGACCACGAGTACCGGACGCCCCAGCGCCAGGTCGAGCCGGGCGGCGTCGGCCGCGTCCACGATGGCCGCGGTGACGCGGGTCGAGGCCCGGCGATAGTCGCGGATGCCGTAATGCGCCAGCAATTTGGTGAAGGAACGGACGCGCTCATAGACAAGTCCGGCATCGGGAAAGCGCTCCGCCGCAAACCAGGTGGTGCCGACGCAAATCGGCGTGCGGTCGGCGAGCCGCAGGGCGTCGATCCGGACCAGCGGCGCGCCGGCCTTCAAGGCCAGTTGCCGCGCCAGTTCACGGGTGGCGATTTCCCTGGACGCGGCGATCAACTGGCCGCGCGGCTCGCGGCCGCCAGCGCCGACGATTTCCGAAAACCGCGTGCGCGAGCGCAGCGGATAGGCGATTTTTGGCGCTTCGACATATGTGCCGCTGCCGCGTTCGGCGCGCACCAGGCCGCGCTGCGCCAGCGTCGCCAGCGCCCGGCGCACGGTGTGGCGGTTGACGCGATAGGTCTCGGCGATCTCCGTTTCGCCCGGCAGCCGTGCTCCGGCGGCAAAACGGCCATCGGCGATGCCGCGCTCGATCCCGTCGGCGACCTGCCGCCACAGCGCCACGCCGGCGGCTGCGTCCTGCATGCTCATGGCGTGGAAGGGCCGGGGAGGGGCATCGGAAAAATCGTCCTGTTGTCACGAAATGGTCATGGCGCATCGCTATCAAGTTGTCTAATATCATAGACAACTTGATTCCGGCAAGACCGAACAGGCCAGGACCGATATGACCGCAGGCGGCGAAAACGGCAAACAGGCGCGGCGCAGAGCGGCGATGGCGGTGCTGGCGCAGTCCGACGCGGCCGAGATTGCGGCCCATCTCGGCGCCATCGCGGTGCCCCCTTGCGAAGAGTTGCGCCAGCCGGAAAATGGCCTGGTGATGGTGCGCGGCCGTATCGGTGGGGACGGTGCGCCGTTCAATCTCGGCGAGGCCACGGTTTCGCGAGCCGCCGTGCGGCTTGCGACGGGCGAAGTAGGTTTCGGCTACACCCTCGGCCGTGACCGGCGGAAGGCGCGGATGATCGCACTGTGCGACGCTTTGGTGCAGTCGACTGAGTTTGCGGAGGCGGTCGAAGCCAAGGTGCTCGCGCCGCTGCGCGTGGCCATGATCTCGGAGCGCGATCGAAGGGCGGCCGAGACCGCGGCAACGCGGGTCGATTTCTATACGCTGGTGCGCGGTGAGGGTTGAGTGATGACGACGGTTACTGAGCTGCCCGCAGGATTTGCCGACAAGGTGCTGTCGGCGCAATCGACCTTCCGTTCGGTGATGGATGCGGTGGCGCGTCCTGGCAGCGTTGTGCACATCGCCGCCGCCGTGGGTACGCCTGCCGCCATGACGCACGGCACCGCGGCGATCGCGCTGACCCTGTTCGATCACGATACGCCGGTGTGGCTCGACCCGGCGATGTCGGAGGCATCGGAGGTGACAAAGTGGCTGAAGTTTCACACCGGCGCGCCGGTGATCCCGGATTGCTCGCTCTGCAGCTTTGCGCTGATCGGCGAGCCGGCGGCGCTTTCCGTACTCGATCGTTTTGCCTTTGGCAGCAATGAATATCCGGATCGTTCGACCACGCTGATCCTGCAGGTTGAAAGCCTGACGAAGGGACAAAACTTCGAATTGCGTGGCCCGGGCATCGACGGGTCAGCTGTCTTGCAGGCGTCGATCCAGCCGGTGGATCTGTTCGAACGGCTGGCGGTCAATGCAGCGCTGTTTCCGCGCGGCATCGATGTCGTGCTGGTGGCCGGCGATGCCATTGTCGCGATACCCCGCACCACGCGGCTCGCCGCGAAAGGAGACTGACGCATGTATGTCGCCGTCAAGGGAGGCGAACGCGCCATCGAGAACGCTCATCGGCTGCTGGCGCATGAGCGCCGCGGCGACCGCGACGTTGCCGAGGTCTCGCTTGCCCAAATCTCCGAACAGCTCAGCCTCGCGGTCGATCGCGTGATGTCCGAAGGCTCGCTCTACGACCGCGAACTCGCTTCGCTTGCGATCAAGCAGGCGCGCGGCGACATGATCGAGGCGATCTTTCTGGTCCGCGCCTTCCGCGCCACGCTGCCGCGCTTCGGTGCGACCGAGCCGGTCGATACCGGCCGGATGGCCGTGCGGCGGCGGATTTCCTCGACCTTCAAGGACATTCCGGGCGGCCAGATTCTCGGACCCACTTTCGACTACACCCACCGTCTGCTGGATCCGCAACTCGCCGAGGGGCATGTTCCGGAACCACCCGCGACCGCGGAAGCCAGCCCCGCGGCGATGCCGCGCGTCACGGACATTCTCGGCCGAGACGGCCTGATCGAGCCGTCGCCGCAAGCCGATGTCGATACGCCCGTTGGAGACCTTACGCGCGAGCCGCTCAGCTTCCCCGCCGACCGCGACCTTCGGCTGCAGAATCTCGCGCGCGCCGACGAGGGGTTTCTGCTGGCACTCGGCTATTCGTCGCAACGCGGCTACGGCCGCAACCATCCGTTTGCCGGCGAAATCCGCTTCGGCGAGGTCGAGGTGGAGTTTTTCGCCGAGGACGTCGGCTTCGCCGTGCCGCTCGGCGCGATCACGCTGACTGAATGCCAGATGGTCAACCAGTTCAAGGGCTCGGCTACCGAAGCGCCGTGCTTTACCCGCGGCTATGGGCTCGCCTTCGGGCAAAGCGAGCGCAAGACCATGTCGATGGCGCTGGTGGATCGCACGTTGCGCGCCCGCGAACTCGGCGAAGAAGTCGTCGCTCCCTCACAGGACGAAGAATTCGTGATGTCGCATTCCGATAATGTGCAGGCGACCGGATTTGTCGAGCATCTCAAGCTGCCGCATTATGTCGACTTCCAGTCCGAACTTGGCCTGTTGCGAAAACTGCGCCGGGAGTTTGAGGCGGCCGATGCGTCGCCGCCGATGCAGGAGGCCGCCGAATGAACGCGCCGGCTTACAATTTCGCCTATCTGGATGAGCAGACAAAGCGGATGATCCGCCGCGCCATCCTGAAGGCGATCGCGATTCCCGGCTATCAGGTGCCCTTCGCCAGCCGGGAAATGCCGATGCCCTATGGCTGGGGCACCGGCGGCGTGCAGGTGACCGCGGCGATCCTTGGGCCTTCAGACGTGCTGAAGGTGATCGATCAGGGCTCCGACGACACCACCAACGCGATCTCGATCCGCAAGTTTTTCGCCAAAACCGCCGGCGTCGAAACGACGACCTCGACAGCGGACGCCACCGTGATCCAGACCCGGCACCGGATTCCCGAGGCGCCGCTGCATGCGGGGCAGGTTCTGGTCTATCAGGTGCCGATCCCGGAGCCGCTCCGCTTCCTCGAGCCGCGCGAGACCGAGACGCGGCGCATGCATGCGCTCGGCGAATACGGGCTGATGCACGTCAAGCTCTATGAGGACATCGCCCGCTTCGGTCACATCGCCACCTCCTATGCCTATCCGGTCAAGGTGAACGCTCGCTACGTGATGGACCCCTCGCCGACGCCGAAATTCGACAATCCCAAGATGGACAATTGCCCGGCGTTGCAGTTGTTCGGCGCCGGGCGCGAGAAGCGCATCTATGCGATCCCGCCTTACACCCGAGTGGTGTCGCTCGACTTCGAGGATCATCCGTTCACGCGCTACCGCTTCGACGCGCCGTGCGCGCTGTGCGCGGCGGATGATTCCTATCTCGACGAAATCATCACCGACGACCAGGGCAGCCGGATGTTTGTTTGCTCCGACACCGATTATTGCGAGGGCCGCCAGGCCCAGGGCCATCGCGGCACCGAAAGCGCAGCCCCGCACAAGGAGGGTGCGCATGGCTGAAGTGGACAACGATCGGCCGCTGCTGGTGGCGGACGGCTTGAGCAAGAACTACGGCCGGCTGACCGCGTGCCGCGATGTGTCGTTTGCGCTCTATCCCGGCGAGGTGCTGGCGGTCGTCGGCGAATCCGGATCGGGCAAGACCACGCTGTTGCAACTGCTGTCGGCGCAGATGGCCCCAAGCGCGGGAACGGTATCCTATCGCATGCGTGACGGGGTGCTGCGCGACCTCGCCGCGCTCGGCGAGGCCGAGCGACGATTCTTGTTTCGCACCGACTGGGGCTATGTGCACCAGGATCCCGCGCTGGGACTGCGGATGGCGGTCTCCGCCGGCGCCAATGTCGGCGAGCGGTTGATGGCGGTCGGCTGGAACAACTACGGCCATATCCGGAGCACGGCGTCGTCCTGGCTGGAGCGCGTCGAGATCGATATCGGCCGCATCGACGATGCGCCGCGAACCTATTCGGGCGGCATGCGGCAGCGGCTGCAGATCGCGCGCAACCTGGTGACGCAGCCGCGGCTGGTGTTCATGGATGAGCCGACCGGCGGGCTCGATGTCTCGGTGCAGGCGCGGCTGCTCGACCTGATGCGCAACCTCGTCAGCGAATTGCACCTTGCCGCCATCGTCGTGACCCACGATCTCGCGGTGGCGCGGCTGTTGTCGCACCGGGTGATGGTGATGAAGGGCGGCCGCGTCATCGAGACCGGATTGACCGATCAGGTGCTCGACGATCCGCGCGAGCCCTATACCCAGTTGCTTGTCTCCTCGATCTTGCCGGCATGAGGGCATCAATGACCGCGATGATCGACATAACCAATGCTGAAAAGACCTTCACCATGCATCTGCAGGGCGGGGTGGAATTGCCGGTCGTGCGCGGCGTCTCGTTTCAGGTCG
>Ga0209006_10003812_pt1 | contig 13699 bp, 17 predicted proteins | sample JacPin_JW_Ref_O2_FD_188567 | JGI IMG/M metagenome (GOLD analysis project Ga0209006, IMG submission 188567) | Forest soil microbial communities from Algoma, Ontario, Canada - Jack Pine, Ontario site 1_JW_Ref_O2 (SPAdes) (version 2) | ecosystem: Environmental > Terrestrial > Soil > Boreal... | reverse complement strand
GTCGCTTTTATAAGCGCCTACTTTAATGTTGAGCATGAATACGGCGTTGCCGCACTTTTTGTAGTCGCCCTCGGATTCTTCACGGCATCGTTGGTGACTCTTGCTCTCGAAACGCGTATCGCTCTGCACGAATACGATCATTTCAGCAGCTCCTGATCCGCTGGAGGGCAAGGTGACTTCCGCGCTTTCCCAATCGCGACCAATTTCCCATTTAGACCGGACGTCACCTTCAGGCGAATCGGAAGTCGGTTGGGCGGCAGAGTTCACTGCCTTGGTCGAAAATGATCCACCCCCGACCTATAGCTGCCTCGGGACGGACTGCAACGTGGCGGCGATTATAAGTAAGCTCTGAATTCTATCGTTTGCCGCGGCGAAGCGGTGCGGGGGGCGCGGATGCAGCAGATTGCGGACTGGCTCAGGCAGCTCGGCCTCGGGCAATAAGCTCAGCAATTTGCTGAGAACGACATCACCCTCGCCATTCTGCCCGATTTGACCGACCAAGACTTCAAAGAACTCGGGGTGGCGTCACTCGGTCATAGGCGCCAGTTGCTTCGCGCGATAGTCGAACAGAATCGCCTTGAGCAAGGTGCTCCGCGCCCTGTCATTTCGCCTGCGTCGTCTGTCGCCTCGTTCGACACAGCCGAACGTCGGCATGTCACGGTGATGTTCAGCGATTTGGTCGGCTCGACGGCTCCATCAACGCGAATGGACCCGGAAGATCTGCGTAACCTCATCTCCGCCTATCAGAGGTGCGTAACCGAGACGGTTCGTCGCTTTGGTGGCTTTGTTGCCAAATATATGGGCGACGCTGTTCTTATCTATTTCGGCTACCCGGAAGCTCACGAGGATGATGCCGAGAGGGCCGTAAGGTCGGCGCTTGAGGTGATCGAAGAAGTAACAAAATTAAAGACAGAGACTCCGCTGCAGACGCGCGTGGGCATCGCCACAGGTCTGGTTGTGGTCGGTGATCTAGTCGGCTCGGGCCAGGCACAGGAGCGTGGAATTGTCGGCGAGACGCCCAATCTTGCGGCACGATTGCAGGGGATCGCCGAGCCAGACACGGTGGTGATCGCGGACACCACGAGGAGGCTACTCGGCCATTTGTTCGAGTTGAAAGATCTTGGTCGTCGCGATCTCAAGGGCATTTCTGAACCGATTCAAGCTTTCGCCGCGCTGCGACCAACTGCTGTAGAAAGCCGCTTCGAGGCGTTTCACGGTGAAAGCCTCTCTTCATTTGTAGGAAGGGAGGAAGAATCGCAGTTGCTGCAGCGGCGTTGGTCGAGAGCAAAGGATGGCGAAGGGCAGGTCGTGCTGATTTCCGGCGAGGCCGGAATCGGCAAATCTCGGTTGACCGCGACCTTGCTCCAACAGATCAGCGACGAGGCTCATACCCGCTTGCGTTTTTTCTGTTCACCTCAACGCACCGATAGCGCGCTTTACCCGATTATTGGGCACCTGGAGCGCGCGGCCGAATTTAGGCATGACGACGCCGCAGCCGCTAAGCTCGAAAAGTTCGATGCGCTCCTAGCGCGGAGCACAACCTCTCCAGAAGATTCTGCTCTGCTCTCGGAACTGTTGTCGCTTCGGAACGACGGCCGTTATCCGCAGTTGACGCTTGATCCACAGCAGCGTCGGAAAAGAACATTGGAGGCCCTCGTTGGCCAGGTCGAGGCTTTTGCGAAGTTCGGCCCTGTACTCATTATCTTTGAAGACGTCCACTGGACCGATCCCACCAGCCTTGAGCTGATAGGTGGTATTATTGGACGGGTCGTCATGCTTCGCGCGCTGCTGATCATTACGTACCGACCGGAGTTTGAGCCGCCTTGGATAGGGCTCCCGCATGTGGCCGCGATGACCATCAATCGACTTGGCAGAAGGGATGTGGACGCCATCATTGACCGAATTGTCGGTAACAAGTTCTTACCGCCCGGCCTCCGTGATGACGTGATTGAGAGGACTGATGGCATTCCATTGTTCATCGAGGAGATGACAAAAGCCGTATTGGAGGCGGAAAACGATGAAGAGGCGTGGCGGACAACGTCGGCCGTTCCTTCGGTACGGCTCGAAATTCCAGCGACGCTGCATGCATCATTAATGGCGCGGCTCGACCGGCTTGGTTCGGCTAAGGAATTGGCTCAAATCGGCGCGGCAATCGGCCGCGAATTCTCCCACGCACTCTTAGATGGCGTAGCAGGCAAGTCCTCTGCGGACCTTCAGACCGCACTCGATCGGTTGATTAGTGCAGGCCTCCTATTCCGGCAAGGCGTTCCGCCGCACGCGAATTATCTGTTCAAACACGCGTTAGTGCAGGATGCCGCCTACGGTACGCTGTTGCGGGAGCCTAGACGTGTTCTCCATGCGCGTATCGCGCAGGTCATCTGTGAAAAATTCCCAGACATCGCCGAAGGTAAGCCAGAACTCGTCGCACGCCATTTCACGGAAGCCGGCGAAATCAAGAAGGCAGCCAGCTTCTGGGGCATGGCGGGACAGCGGTCGCTGGCGCGTTCAGCTCTGCTAGAGGCTATCACCCAACTTACCAAATTGGCTACCCATTGGCCATAAAGAACCACGAATGGAAACAACGGATCTTCAAGAGGCTCGCCGAGCGCTTCAGCCTGCTCGACAAGCAACATCGATTTCTGCACGGCCTCCTTGGTTTCCGAGGAGGCATAACCTTTGACATGGATCAGGGGGTGTATGAGAGCCACCTGAAGCTGAATCTGCTCGCGGCGCAGCTCCGGAGTAGAGGGCAACTTGAGCTGTCCGATGATTTTTTGGCACTCGCTGAAAAATGGGGAACAAATGTTTCGTCCATGGTAGGCAACCGGCTGAAGGGCTTGTCGCTGATGCACACCGGCGAATTGGCCTTGGGGCTGGCGCATTTCGATCGTGCTCTTGGACTGTATGATCCCGTTGAACATGCACCACTTGCCGGGCGGTTTGGCCAAGATGTTCGCACGGCAATTCTGTCGTTTAGATCTCTGGCCCTTTGGTTACTCGGCTATCCGGATGCCGCGGCAGCGGATGCGGCCAGAACCTTGAGCCACGCTCGCGAGTTTGGGCAGGTCCCTACTTTAACTCATGCACTGGTAATCACTTCGCTTACGTTCGTTCTATGCGGAAGCTCTGCCGAAGCCATGGCGAATTTAGAAGAAGCTGCAGCGCTCGCGGACGAAAAAGGGGCTATGTTTTGGAAAGCGATCGGAATGGCAAATCAAGGCTGTGCGTTGGTGCTAAATGGCCAGATGTCGAGCGCAGTCACAATGATAACATCGGGCCTCGCCGCGTTCCGCTCTACCGGCTCAACATTGTTTACTCCTTGGTATTTATCAAATTACGCCAAGGCTTATTTGGAGATCGGCCAATTTGAAGATGCGAGGCGCTGCATTGACGAAGCTGAGTTGACCGTGCGGACTACCAAGGAAAATTGGTGCGAAGCTGAAATTCATCGCATCGCGGGCGAAATCACATTGGGATCCCCCGCGAGAGATGTTGCTAAAACAGAAGCCGCGTTTCAACGCGCGCTTACGATAGCACAGACGCAGCAAGCGAAATCCTTGGAACTGCGCGCAGCAACAAGTCTCGCGCGGCTCTTGCGCGATCTGGGCGCGCGCAAGAAAGCTAGTGAGATCCTCGTGCCCGTCTATAGTTGGTTCACCGAGGGATTTGGCACGCGCGATTTGCAGACCGCAAGAGCCTTGATCGATGAATTGTATTAGGCGCCGAGAGTCCGCGTGAAGAGCGGTGGGCGCTGGGAGAGTTCGGCGGCGAGGTTCCGCAAATGCCACCTGCAGAAGGCCTTCCTCTTCTAGACTAGAAGTGATTTCTAATAGCGGTACTCGTGTGGTCTATGCTGCAAGCATTAGTCCAGCTCTCGAAGTTCTTAAGTCGCCGTAAGAATAGGCGGCACCTTTGCCAATCGGTTTCACCTACTGCAGGAAGGGATCAGGGATGAAGATCGAACGTCGCGAGACAGGGCCACGGATGAGCAAGGCAGTGATTCACGGCGATACCGTCTATCTCGCCGGCATCGTTGCCGATGACCCGAGAGGCAAAACCGTGGCCGCGCAGACAAGCAATATCTTGTCGCAGATTGATGGCTTCCTAGCGATGGCTGGAACCAACAAGACTAAGTTGCTCTCAGCCAATATCTGGATTACCGATATGGCGCATTTCTCGGAGATGAACAGCGTCTGGGACGCGTGGGTATCGCCGGGCAATACGCCGGCGCGGGCGACCGTCGAGGCCAAACTCGCGTCGCCCGATTACAAGGTCGAAATCATGGTGGTGGCGGCGCGCTAAGACCGGCGACCCGTGCACAGACTCGCAAACCGAAGCCCTCAGCTCGCCCTAGGATGAGCGCGGTGCGCCGCATTCTTACGGACGCCGGGTTTCGATCAGTTACGCTCGAGCCACGCGAATTCGATCTCGACATCGCTTGTGGAGGCGGGATTGAGGAGGCTGTCGAGGCCGCGATGGCATTCGGACCCACAAGCCGCGTCCTGCAGGACCAGGGCCCAGAAACGCATGCCGCGGTCGCCATGTCGATCCGACGCGCGTTGCAGCCCTATCAACGCGGTAAGCAGATTGCGCTTGCCGGGGCCATCTGGCTCGTCACCGCGAACAACGCCTAACGTCTAACGCCGGGGTGCTTCGGAAGAGTTTGCTAGGCGACGGCGGCCGGCGTGTACTCATAAATCCGCCGTTTCGGCTTTACCCCTCAAAGCGGACATCGCCGGCTGACTAACGACATGTCCGCTTTGGGCCATTTTCGGACATTCAGTCGGCGCTCCAGCAGACCGTGCGTCACAGAGCGGTGCGTTGAGGTGTAATATTCTCGTTCAGCCTCGATGGATCGCCAGAAGCGCACAACCCTAATCCGGTAAGCTCGAAAGCCCTACCGACAATATCGAATACTGCAGGCGTAGCCGGAGACATTCCCTCCGGCGGCAATGCATCTACGAATTGCAAACTTCTGTGCCCTTTCAAGAATGATGCCGGAGCCTAAACCTACTGCGCCATTTGTACTACGGGCCATGCACTGCCATGCCGACGCAGGCGTTGAAAGTGTTGCAACCACCATCAAACCACCAACAGCTGCTGCAAACAAAAGTCTCATCATTCATTCCTCCCAATTCAAATACACTAGGTGTCAGTTCACCTACCTGTTTAGAGCGCTTCCTTGCGAAAGACATCCATGAAATTATCTTCCCTATGGCGTCTGCAGAATTCCTCAACCCGCTTTCTGTTGGCGGCGTACTTCTCTAGATCGACTAACGACATATTGCGCTCGGCATCGAAATATCCGCTCATCCACGCGGCAAACTGCTCCTGCCTTACGGGGCGCGATTCCAAATAGTCGCTACACTTCAGCGCTGACATCTCAATGATGGTCTGTGATGCAGCCGGACTGAATGTGACTGCGATCATAACAGAGCTCAAAAGCGCGGCACGTATCAAACCATCCGCCGTTGTCTTCATTGCATCACCTATTTGCCAGTTGCGCGTTCAAGGCCAGTCATAACCAATTCATTTGGATTGGTCCCACACCAGGCTTTGACGTTCTCTACGTTTCTTTCGTATGCCTCTAAGTTGACGTAGGTTGTGCCCATCTTCTGATTGAACCACCCGCTCATCCAAGCGGCATAAATGCGAGACTGGTCCGGCGACATGGCAAGGTACTGCCCGCACGTCAGTAGCGACATGTCCACCGCGATTTGCGCTTGACTTGTTGCCGGCGCAGTGACGCCGAACAGTATCAAGCACCCTAGAGATAGATTCATCCGAAGCCTGTTCATCGCTTTTGTGCTCCATTCCATTGGAAGTATTAGGAAGCTATCGGCCGGATCATAGACTGTGCTGAGGAAATTGGGATGGAGATTCGCCTGCTAGTGGCTGTGACTACATATCGAAAGTCCACGCCATACCCGGTGCGTTCGTATTGCTTGGATAGCCTTGCTATTTCCCGCCCGCCTCGCACATTTTGCCAGAGCGGGTCTATAGGCAAGATTTTCAATCCTTTGCAAGCCGGAACCAGACACTTGCTAGAGGAACAGCGGTCAATAGGAAACTTACCCATTGCTGCAGGCGCCCGATTTGGTATGAAACCACACGTGCGGTGTGCCGACGTGGGTCGACGCGCTGTTCCCTTGATCCTTCTCAAAGCACTGACGGGATGTTTGATATTTGGGGCGGCCACTCGCCAGCTGTGGGCGACGACGATTAGTCCGAGTAATCGAGAATATCGCCGTTGCCTTCCGTCAGGTTGATGGAGGGATCGATTTCCTGGGCCAACGAGTCCGGGGCGGGGCCGCTGGCCGGTCCGGCCGGCGTCGGAGGGGCGGAGGATGGCGCATTGAGGGCCCGATAATTTTTCATGGCAAGCTCGTTGCCCACAAATATGCATCGACAATAGTCAGGATCGGCGTAAAGGTAGCAGCGGCTGCCATTTTTGGTGCGCGCGACAAACTTGCGCGCTGGCAATAGACGGAGGCGCTCGATTTGTGCCGGGGTGTTCGCGGGACGCATAATGAAACCCATATCTTCGAGCTTCATATCCGTGCCTTCTTGACCGGCTTCAACGTTTCCGCTGAACAAACCGACCACCAAGGCCAGAATCCACAGCCGAGCGATACGCATCCAAGTTTTCATGAATTGGGCAATGCCATTCGGGCGGACCTCTACTGTTGGGCCGGGCGCAATTTTAGTTGTGACAGGCCAGCGACGACGTCAACCGCGGTAGAGCCTTCTAGCGAAACCGGCTGTAGGGCGACGCTGCGATTTGAACCACCGATTAAAACGTTCGCACCTACCCCAGGGCCGAAACCAACTTCGCCGGAAGCCCCGGCGTACTCTCCGGCGAGCGCGCCGTAAGGCATCCCGTTTGATGGTCCCACAACCCCCCAAGCAAGCACGCCTCCTTCAGTGAAGCCGACGTCGAGACCGACCGTGTTGATCGCACCCTCATAGGCCTGGACCGGACCCGAAACGGGATGGAAGCTGCATTCCATTGACTGATGGCCGAAGATGACAAAACCGATGCTCGGATTCAGACGACATTATAGCATGCCCGCCTGGACCCAAGTCTGTGCTTCGGCGCGCGATCCCAGGCCAAGCGCTGCAGCAGCGAGAATTGCTAACACTAAGTACCGCCCCAAATACTGCCTTCGCATCAAAATCTCCCCCCGTTTAGCCACGAGAATATAATCGGTTGTTTTCACTGTGAAAAGTCAAAACAAGCGGAAGGCGAGCCAGCCGTTAGCGAAAAAACGCCGGCTCGCGTCGCAAGCGAGCGGAGAGTGGGGAAATTGCCGAGACCTCCGCAACGCAGGCTGAATTTGCGTCGGCGTCCAGAAATCGAATGCGTTTCCAGATAATGCTTCTGGCATTGGCATCACCGGGGCCCTACGATCAACCGACTCGTGACGTTGCAATATTGCGAATTTGAGGCGGCGTTGAGTACCATGATATTGAGGGCCGGCAGGACCGTCGCACTAGAAGCGTGGAGCGCGAGTACGCGGTTGCTTTATCTCACTGCCGCCATCTGCATTGCCCTAACAGCCCTGCCATGCGGCGCGCAGGAAGCTCCACGCACTAGCCCGTTTCACGACCTACAAAGCATCGTTGATGCGAAAGTTTTGCGTGTGGCACTAACGCGGTTCGACCTTCCAGGTTTTCATACTCACGGCAGCGATGGCAGCGTCAGAGGCGCCGAGATCGACTTGGCTGAACAGATTGGACGCGCGTTGGGCGTGAAGGTCGATCTCATCGAAAATGCCGAGTCGTTCGATGCCGTGATTGATCTTGTAGCAACTGATCGCGCAGATATCGGCATTAGCCGACATGGACCGACATCAAATCGCGTAATTTCAATCAGCGGCGTTTCGCCGATCAGGTTGAGGACGGAAGTCATTCATCACCATATGCACGATGCCCAGCCTGCTGACCCGCTCGATTGACCCGCTGCGCTGCCAACACCATGAGCTCAAGAGGGGGCGACCTAAAAGGCTGCGCCGCGAAATAATATTCCCGTTGCCTAACCCGACTCCGGAAGCAAAGCAGAGGCGACGGGCTTGGGTCAATACGCTGATAGGTGCTTTCGTTTGCAGGATGCTCGAAGATCGCGACGGGCGAGGCAAATCTCCGAGCCGTCGTCGTCTCTTCACATTTCGAGCATCCTACGCTGCGGCGGCCTTTTGTTGCTTCAGCAGTTGGCGCGTGTAGATTATTGCCAAACGAACATCGCTTGATCGATCGCTCCTTCAATCGGCTCAAGGATTACCTCTGGTCGCGACTTCGACAGGTTGCGCTCTACGAAATCTTCACCCGAGAAGGTCTCAATGTTGCACGTCAGACGGTTAGTCGCCGAATAAAGACCGGTTGTCATCATGGGGAAGGACGACCGCGGTCTGCCGCTCAGAGCGCAGACCCGCGCGGCGCCTTGATTCAAGGCAGTTACGTGTGCCTCGGGATTCAATGATGCTGTCACATGCGAAGTCTGCAATTGCGAGGAGTGCAAGATCAGCGTTCAGGCGAAATACATCAAGCGGGACTGACGAGAGGGCCAAGGTGCCGACCGGTAGAGGGTTACAGGTCGTCAAATACCATCACCACAAGGCGTCGATCCTGTGTGGTCTAGCCGCGCTCACAGACGAACGTTTTTTGGGCATTCACGATCGCCCGTTAATTCGCGTGTTTCTCCTCGCGGAACTTTGCCTGCGAAATACGACTGTTAGGGGGAACGCTATGGCTCAGCCACACATTGCCGCCAATGACTGAACTGCAACCGACGGTGACCCGGCCTAAAATCGTCGCGCCCGCATAAATCACCACATCGTCCTCGATGATCGGGTGCCGCGCATTGCCCTTGATAAGCGCTCCGTTCTCGTCAGCCGCGAAGCTCCGCGCCCCGAGCGTGACCGCCTGATAGATACGCACGCGCTGACCGATGATGGCTGTCTCGCCAATAACAACACCCGTCCCGTGATCGATAAAGAAACTCCTGCCAATCTCCGCGCCCGGATGAATGTCGATCCCCGTCTTTGAATGTGCGATGCCAGCAATAAGGCGGGCGATGAGAGGAGCGCCACGCAGATAGAGGGAGTGTGCGAGACGCTGATGGATGATTGCAGTCATCCCCGGATAACCAAGAAGAATTTCGTAAAGATCGCCCGCTGCGGGATCACCCCGAAATGCAGCCTGGACGTCGCCGACAAGGAGGCCGCGTATCGACGGCAGCTCACTTGCAAAGCCGCTGACGATTGCGGCGGCGTTCTGGTGTACTTCGCTATGGCTGCGAGTATCGCCGGAGAATAGCAGGCTGCGATAGACCTGCTCAACCAGGGCGACGAGCGCGCGATTTAGCGTCGAGCCGACAAAATAATCGATGTTCTCGCGGCCCAGTTCCGATTGTCCGTAATGCGTTGGAAATAGCGAAGCCGAAAGGTCCTTTAGGATATCGGATAGCACGTCGCGCGACGGAGACTGCTGTAAGCTGTTTCCCATTGGCAGCATCGTCCGGCGTAAACGCTGCCTCGTGTTCGAAGGCTTCCATCCAAAGTTTCTCCGGCCGTTTGACGCAAAAGCAGCATATAGACTCGACCGAAGCTCGGTGGAATCTCGCTGGGAGCGGTAGCATTTTTTGCTCAGTTTTCGAGCGAGGCTAGGAGATGGTTTTTTATTGTGGAGTTTGGAAGAAAGAGTTTGCGTGGCGCGAACGAGTATTCAGTCAAGGCTATTTCTCTGCCGAATCTGTGTGCTGATGAGGCCGTTGCGAGCACTGTAGCTGCCGGATAACGATCTGCGCACGACTGGGCGAATCCCATTGCGCTCGTAGAGTAATATTTCTCGGGAGCGTGATTTCATCAATTCGTGAATCTCCCAACATGGAAACATTCGAAATATCATTTTTGTTGACGTTATTAGGAAGCGGCCGCAATCTCCCGTCGTGTGCGAATAGATATGTTGCCAGCTCATTCGATAAAACAGGAGGGCGATATGGAAGATCCGGGTGGAACGGAATCGGGTGTGTCTGACACATCGCGGGATGCATCGCGACGGCAATTGCTGACCGGCGGTGTTATTGCAGGATTGGCGGCGGCGGGGGCTGCCGTCTCGTTACCCACAGCCGCCTATTCGGCGACGGTCGACGAAATTCCTGAACTTGCACCGCAATGGAAGAAACTGAATCTGGCGGAGATCCTGAGGTTGCCGGCTGCATACGTTTCGATCAGCCAGTCAAAGTCTCTCTACGACGCCGGCGGAGCGCAATCAGCCGAAAAGCACCGGGAGCGCGGCAGTCTTGAGGCCACGATCAAGGTGATTGATGCCGCCCGCAAGGCGAAGAATTTCATCTCCTTCAATTGGGTCGGCTATTCGATCTTCCGCCAGCACTATCCGCAAAGCATTTTTGACAAAGTGCAGTACGAGAGTTGGGTCGAAGGGCTCAATTGGTCGCCGGAAAAGATCGCGTGGGATGACGAGATTGTCGAAGAGTTGCAGGCCAAGTTTCAGCCCGGGGACAATCACCTGTTCGAGAAGGCACTGCAGACGGCCTTTGTCGGCACCGATCTTCCGCTGGAGCTCGCGCGCAAGCGGGTGCAGGTGATCGTGCTTACCGGCATTCACCTGGATTGGTGCATTGAGGGCAATGCGCGTGCGGCACGCGATTACGGCTACCTTCCGATCGTCATTGGTGACGCGACAGCGACGCAAAAGCCCGAGCAAGCCAAGGCTGCATTTGAGAGGATCAACAATTTCTTCGCGCCGGTCATTTCAGCCGACACATTCGTAAAGCTACTTTCTCAACCTGCTTAAGACGCGATGTGCGGTGGCAGAGGCCCTGGCCTCCGCCACCGCCGCCTTGGGCACGTCTTAGGCGACGAATGTATTGGCGGGGGAAGCTAAGCCGCAGGGAAAGCGGTAGATCGCCGATCCAAAGGGGATTAAGTATGGACCGGAGGCGATTTCTCTCGTTAGCGGCTGCGGGGGCGCTCAATCTGGCGGACGGCGGTGCGTCGCGAGCTGCGGACGCCCCGCAATCTGTTACAATCGACTTTGCTTACTACAATCCCGTCAGTCTTCTCCTGAAGAAAAAGGGATGGCTGGAAGCCGAGTTCGCCAAGGATGGGATGGCGCTGCGTTGGGTTCTCAGTCTGGGCTCCAACAAGGCGCTCGAGTTCCTGCGGGGTGGTTCGATCGACTTTGGTTCGACAGCCGGCTCCGCCGCGATCGTGGCGCGCGCCAGCGGGGTGCCGATTAAGGCGGTCTACGCCTATTCCAAGCCTGAGTGGACGGCTTTAGTTACGCGCGGGGATAGCGGTATTCGGCGAATCGAGGACCTTAAGGATAAGTCGGTCGCGGTAACCCGAGGTACTGATCCGCACATATTCTTGTTGCGCGCACTCGACGCGAAAGGTCTCACAGAGAACAACGTGAACGCCGTGCTGCTTCAACACCCCGATGGTTACCGGGCTCTCGCGACGCGGCAAGTCGATGCCTGGGTCGGTCTTGATCCCCATATGGCCAAGGCCCAGGTCGAGACCGGCGCCGTCTTGTTTTATCGCAATCCATCCTTCAACACGTACGGTATTCTCAATGTCCGCGAGGCTTTCGCCAAGCGCTATCCCGAACTCGTGAGGCGTGTGCTTGCCGTCTATGAGCAGGCGCGCACCTACGCTCTCTCGCATCCGGACGAATTGGCAGCCGAACTTGTGGAAACCGCCAATGTATCGCCGGAAGTTGCCCACATTCAGCTTAGCGAACGCACCGACCTGTCGACGCCGGCGATCGGGAGTGAACATCGCGCCACATTCATTTCGACCGGCGAAGTGCTCCGCAGGATTGGCATTATCGATGCCACGGTCGATATTAAAGCGACGCTGGACGGCTGGATTGACGCTTCCTATTTAGGCAGCGCTGGCTAACGGCGCGCGACCGGGCGGCGCAGCGAGATTGATCCGATGGCGATGACGGGGGGGGTATCCGAGGCGTCCTCGCGGCGCAATGTAGTCGTTCGTGGTTGGCGACGACACTTGCCGTGGCGAGGGCTTGTGCTGCCGGCCCTTCTGCTGGTTGCCTGGCATGTATTGTGCGTATCGAACGTCTTCACGCCAGACGTTATGCCGTCGCCCGGTGCCGTTGTTGCGGAGCTTTTCCGCCTCTGGACGAAGGGACGGCTTCTCGGTGACGTCGCGATCACTGTGGAGCGCGTAGCATTTGGATTTCTTTTAGGAACTCTTATCGCCACGGTATTGGGCGCCCTTGTAGGCTACTCGTTCATTGTTGGTGAATATCTCGATCCGACCTTGCAGGCGCTCAAGGCGGTGCCATCACTCGCCTGGGTTCCCCTGTTCATTCTCTGGTTTGGAATCTTCGAAGTCTCGAAGATCGCCCTGATTGCGGTCGGCGTCTTCTTTCCTATCTATCTCAACCTGGTAACTGCGATCCGCTCGACCGACCGCAAATTGGTGGAGGTTGGACGCGTCAACGGCCTCGGACGTTTCGATCTCATCAAACGCATTTTGGTGCCCGCGGCCCTACCGAATTATGTGACGGGGCTGCGCGGGGGATTGGCTCTCGGATGGATGTTCGTGATCGCTGCGGAGCTCATGGGCGCCAGTAGCGGATTGGGCTTTCTTATGCTGGACGGCCAGATGACCGGTCGGCCCGCAACGATCGTAGCCGCGTTGATATTATTCGCCATCGCCGGCAAGATCTCTGACGCTTTGCTCGTAGCTGCTGGTCGGCGAGTCCTTTCCTGGCAGGACGATTTTGCCTCCGCCCAAGTCAGGATGGGCCTTTAATGCTCGAGATTTCTGGGCTGGCCAAGCGCTACGATGACGATGCCGGCGTGCGACATGTCGCTCTCGACGGCATCAATCTCGCGCTCGGCGAGCACGAAGCGGTGGCCCTGGTCGGAACATCCGGCTGCGGCAAGACCACATTGCTCCGGATTATATCCGGACTTGAACGCGCTACCGATGGTCGGCTGACGCTGCGGGGCGAAGCAGTGACCGGTCCGCGACGCGACATCGGCGTCGTATTTCAGGAGCCGCGTTTAATGCCTTGGCTCACGGCGCGGGAGAACGTGCGGCTCGCGCTTCTCGACCTGCCGCCCACGACGCAGAACTCCGTCATTGCCGCCCTCTTGCGCGACGTGGGACTCACTGATTTCGGTGAGGCGCTTCCCCGTCAATTGTCCGGCGGCATGGCGCAACGCGTCGCCCTAGCGCGCGCTCTTGCGCGCAAACCCTCAATCCTTCTGCTCGATGAGCCGTTCAGCGCGCTTGATAGCTTCACGCGCCTAAAATTGCAGGATCACCTGGTCGCCTTGTGGGAAAACTCCCCTTTCACGCTCTTGCTGGTCACACACGATGTCGACGAAGCCGTGACGTTGTCGGACCGTGTCGTTGTCATGCGCGGACGACCCGGTCGTATCTATAGAGAGTTCGCCGTCAATCTGACACGCCCGCGAAGGAGGTCCACGATCGAGTTTCAGACAATGAAAGAAGAAGTGATGGCGGCGCTCGATCCTTCGTGATGGTCGCGCCAACCCGATGTCTTCGATACCAGCTCGACGCGAGCCGCGCACGATCGAAGCGACACGTTCGACCTTCACTGGCGCCATTCACGATTGGGACGCAGATGATGGTGATCAGCGCACGGTTTTGCATCTGCATGCATGACTTATGACACTTGG
>Ga0209006_10003811_pt1 | contig 13702 bp, 10 predicted proteins | sample JacPin_JW_Ref_O2_FD_188567 | JGI IMG/M metagenome (GOLD analysis project Ga0209006, IMG submission 188567) | Forest soil microbial communities from Algoma, Ontario, Canada - Jack Pine, Ontario site 1_JW_Ref_O2 (SPAdes) (version 2) | ecosystem: Environmental > Terrestrial > Soil > Boreal... | reverse complement strand
CTGGAGGCGCTGGAGGCAGTCGACACCTGGTCGCCCGCTCCACCGGACTTCGCCTTCTTTCCATTCTTGCCTTTCGCGGCTTTGGAGCTGTCGGGGATCGCCGCGCTGGCATCGCTCGTTGGGGGCGTTACCGCAGGGGGAGTTGCGCCGGATGGCGCGGCGTTCGCGCCAGAATCGTTGGGAGCCGGAGCGGGGGCCGAGCCAGACTGCGGGTTGGCTGCATTGTTGTCGGGGGCCGGAGGATTGGAAGTGCTGCTCGGAGTTTGGGCCGAGTTCTGCGACGAATTGTCGGGCGTGGCGGATTGGTCCGAGGACTTCTTCTGCTGCTGCTCGGCAGCGCGCGTCTTCAGCCAGCGCGGCAGTGACAGTCCGGCCAGCACCAGCACCGCCACCACGATGATGGCGCCGAGCGCCATGTAGAGTCCGCGGCCTTTGTGCGGCGAGGGCGGAGGTGCCATCACGCCGGGGACGGGGTACGGACCGGGCTGAACCGCAGCAATGGCAGGAATTGGAGGAACCATTGCCGGCGTAGTCGCTTGCGCGACCGGATTGAACGCCGAGGTGGCGGCAGTGGGCGTCGAGGCCACTGCGGTTGGTGAAAACGGAATCGCAGGCGGCGGGAACGAAGCCGCCGGCACGACTCCTACGGCGGAGGCGGGAATGCTTTGCCGCACGGATTCCAGAGCCTGGCGGAATTCGTCGGCTGACTGGAAGCGTTCCGCCGGGTCCTTGGCCATGGAGTGAAGAATGATGCCGTTGAGTTGAGGAGGCACGCCAGGACGCACTTCGCTGGGAGGTTTCGGCCGCTCCTGCAGTTGCGCGGTCATGATGGAGTAGTCGCTGCCCGCTTTGAAAGGGAGTTCGCCGGTCACCATTTCGTAGATCGACACACCGAGGGAATAGAGGTCGGAACGGGGATCGACAGTTCCACCCTTGACTTGTTCGGGCGACATGTAAAACAGAGAACCGAGGGTGGTGCCGGTCACGGTCATGCTGGCGTCACCTTTGGCGCGAGCGATGCCGAAGTCCATCAGTTTCACTGTGCCGCTGGGGGTCAACATCATGTTCGCGGGCTTGATGTCGCGGTGGATTACATTGCGCGCGTGAGCGTAGGAGAGCGCATTCAACACCTGCGTCATGTATCCGATGAGTTCGCCGGGCGGGATGGGGCCCTGCGCCAGACGCGCTGCCAAGGTTGTGCCTTCGACATATTCCATCACCATGACGAGGCGATTGGACAGTGTGAGCGCGGTGCGCAATTGCGCGATATTGGGATGGTCCAGACTGGCGAGGAGCTTGATCTCGCGCAGGAATCGGTCAGCTAGTTCCTGCCGGCCGGCCAGGTCGGGAAGCAGAACCTTCATGGCCTCGACGCGGTCCGAGATCACGTTGCGGACCTTGAAGACCTTTCCCATGCCGCCGGCGCCCAGGACGCCCAGCACTTCGTAATCGCCAATGCGTTTGCTTGGATCTTCTATTCTCGGATCTTCTGTCATGGTGAGACTCCATCCAGATGGTGATTGCAGTGCGGCGATCGTTGCGGACACCTGGGCAAAGCTGCCGGGTAAAACCGCTCCGCAGTACAGGGCGAACGCCGCGACCGATTCTACCGCAGGCGGTTCAGGAAGCAACAGGGGGAAGCCAAAATCTGGTGAAATGGAATTGGCGCGGGACGCAGAGCTGAAATAGGCTTAGGGCTGGCCTGGAAATTCGCCAGAAAATGAATGCAGAAGTAAATTGAATATTGGAAGTAAAGAGGGGCGGTACATCGCCGCCCCTTCCTTATTTGCATGGGGGAGGAACAAAAGTTTTCTACTCCGGCGCCAGGATCGCGCCGCTACGGCCATGCCACCAGCGTCCTGAGAGGCAAAACGGCCGGGAAACCCTGGAAGCCGCCGCGCTTGCCTCTCCCGACAGCACCTGGCGGATTATGGGGGGAGGGTTGAATGTTTAGGTATAACAATGTTATGTATACGTCGTCAACAAAATATTGCGGGAGTTTGCCGCCCCGCCCCAGAGAAAAGAGACAAAGATGCCCCGGCAGCCCGATCCAGGCCTTGAGGAAAGAATTCTGACCGCCGCCCATACGTTGTGGAAGCGCGGAGGTGAGAAAGCGCTCACCATGCGGAAGGTAGCGCGGGCCGCTCGCACCAACACGCCGGCGGTGTACCGGCGGTTCAGGAATCGGGAAGATCTGGTGCGGGGTTTGCTGCTGCACATTGCCGCACGCATTCGGCGCGATTTCGAAGCCGGTGAGAGCGTGGAAGAAATGGCGGAGGCGTATGTGAACTCCGCGTTGCGGCTGCCGCACGAATACGAACTGTTCTACACCCACGCGCGCGCTCTTTCGCCGCGAAAAGGAGACGGACAACCGCGGCCGATCCGGGAATCGCGACCGAATTTCGCCTTCGTGGAAGGACAGCTGGCGCGGAGGTTGGGCGGTTCGCCGGAGGATCACACGCAGTTGGCACTGGCGATTTGGGCAACGCTGCATGGGACCACCATGCTGTTGCTCTCAAAGTCGATACCCGCCGGGCATGAAGAAGAACTGCGTTCGGCTTGCCGTTCCGCGGTGAAGAGGATGCTCGAAGGAGCGAGCAAGTTCTGCGAAAAGGAATGACCCGCTGTTCGATGGATTTGGCGTACGTGCTGATGCGCGCACTCCAACGGCAGTAGAAAATCACGTCCATAACTTCCGCTGCATTTCTCCCGTGTACGTACATCGCCGCATATTTTATTAGAGAAGGTTCATCCGGCGAATCTTCTGGCGCTAGTCCTTTTCGTGACATTGCCGATATCTACAAAGGTGACGGCAGCAGAGGAGAACGCGGAATTGTGCTCCGTGGCTGATTGGCAAGTTCGCCGAGACGTGCGTCTGACGGCACCGCTCAAGGTGACGCATCGTGCGCGGCAATGAAGTGAAGCTAATGACAAGGATTCTGCTAGTGGACGACAGCAAATTTCTGAGACTGGCCACGGAGCGGGCACTGGCCCGCGCGGGGTACGCGGTAAGCACCGCGATCGATGGGGAACAGGCACTGCGCCTGGCCCGGGAGACGGTGCCGGATGTGATCCTGCTGGATATGCTGCTGCCGAAGATGACCGGGCCGGATGTATTGAAGGCCTTAAAGAGCGATCCGGTTACAGCCGGAATTGCAGTGGTGGTTTTCACCGGGCTGTCGCAAAAGAATGCCGTCCGCCTGGAGAAAGACGGCGCCTTCGCCTTTCTGGAGAAATCTGAAATGGAGTTGGATAAAGGATGCGAGAGATTCCTATCGGCGGTGGCGAAGATTGTTCGGAGTTTGAATTTGCAGGTTCCGGGTATGGTCGTGGCGGAGAAGTGACGAGCAAGAAATAGACCCTATTTGCGAGATCGCGCCCTTTGCGGTGACGTTGAATTCCCGTCCGTTATTCGCCGAGTAGAGAAGTGGTTCGTTAAAGAGCGCCGGCCCGGTTCTGGGTCACCGGTGATTAGAAAAGCGAGTACCGCGCCCTGGAAGAGTTGAAGCACTTCCTCGACTTGGGTTTGATCGGGCAAGAAATTCATGAGCAACTGCACCCACAGCCGTTGCTGTTCCGTATAGAAGGCCTTTGCTCTTACCGATCCGTTCCAGGCACGTCGGGAGAGATCCATTACAAGCAGCAGGACTCCCCTCGCTTGGGGGGCCGTGGTTTGTTCCCAGAGCACGGTCACAACGGTTTCGGGGGAGATCCCGGGCGGAAAGGATTGGGGAGCAAACTGGGCGCGCAGTTTCTCTTCAAGGAGCGCCATCGCTCCCTCTTCGATGTTCTCGCGGCCACCGAAATAATGGACCAGCATTCGCTTGCTGGTTCCCACCGTGTTTGCAAGTTGATCGAGACTGAGATCGATCGTCCCAGCTCGTACGAACGCGGCCAGACAGCGCTGCAGGAGTTCCGCTTGGCCGGCTTTTTTTTGGGGTTGCGCTTTCATGTACCACATGGTACATATGGTTTATGTACCGATCGGTACATGATAACGCGAAAGGACAAAACGATGAAAGCGCAAGACGCCACTCTCTTGTTTTTACTCGGTTTGGCCATCTGGATTGCGGGTACGCTGCACTATGCCAATCAGGGTCCAGTCATACTCGAGACCACCCGGGCGCGCTACTGGAGGGCCTTCGCTCTGTCACCGATCATTTCAGCGGTGCTGTGTATTGTGATTCTGCGCTGGAGACACATTGCTCCAGCGCATTGGACATCGGCAATGCTTCTCCTCGCGATTCCGGGAATGATCGGCGAAGCTGTGGTGCTTTCCAACCTATCAATATTCATGCCCAGGTTACACGCCACGTCGGGGGGAAGATACGGAGCATTTCTTTTCGCTACCTATGCGCTCGTTCTGGGAGTCGCGGAAGTCGTGACATTGAAGGCCACACGTTAAGGTGACCTTCCTGGAGGAGCAGTTGGTCTGAATGGAATTCCCGCGGATGTGTTTGAGTAGAGTCGCGAGCGATGCACGAACTGTGTCGTTTCTTGTGACCTGCTGAAAATAAATCACTTATAAGTGGGAACCCTGGCCGGGTGGGCGGAGTCTATGGCTGGTAGTCTCGGCTCCGCTCAAAGTTGGCGGACTGGGCCGTTGGTAACCGAAATTTGAGGCACAGTTGGGTGGAAAATCCTATAATTGCCTTTTAGGCATAGAGGGGACGCCATCATGGCGGGAGCAACCACCTTGGGTGATCTGGCAAGTGCCATAGGAGCAAGGTCGCAGGAAGAAGCGGCGATCGTCGCGGAGCTGAAGGCCGGTTCGGAAGCGGCCTATGCCTGGCTGATTGGAGAATTCCAGCTGCCGGTATATGGACTGGTGTATCGCATCGTGAACGATCCGGCAGACGCGGCGGATACGACGCAGGACGTTTTCCTGAAGGTGTTTCGCGGGATGAACCACTTCCACGGCGGATCCACGCTGAAGACCTGGATCTATCGTATCGCGCTGCACGAGGCGGCGAACCGGAGACGGTGGTGGTTTCGGCACAAGGCGCGTGAGACTTCGATTGAGCCGGTGGAGTCCGACGGAGCGGGCGCCGGAGAAGGCGCGATGCAGGTGGCGCTGACCGATCATGCCGACTCTCCTTTTGATAATGTCGCGCACCATGAGGTGCAGGCGCGGGTGGAAGAAGAGTTACGGAGGCTCGCCGAGCCCTACCGCACCACCCTGCTTCTGCGTGATCTCGAAGACATGTCGTACGAAGAGATCGCCGAGGTGCTGGAGATTTCGCTGGGGACGGTGAAGTCGCGGCTTACGCGCGGGCGAGATGCGTTGCGGCAACGGCTCACTCCGTATGTCCGCGAAGTGGGAAATGAATTGGGATTAACGGCTCCGGCTGGAAAAAATGACGGTAAAGATAATCATGACAATGGCCGGAGACAGGTTGCTGGCGGGGGTAGAAGGGTTGAGGTGATGCCATGATAGCGACAGGCACCGGGAAAATCTCGCGAATGCAGTGTCTTGAGGCGAAGCGATTGTTCTCTCCGTATTTGGATGGAGCGGTCACGGGCACGGAGATGCTCGGACTGGAGCAACATCTTTCGAGTTGTTCTAGTTGTACCCGGTACTACGAATCATTGCGTGACACGCAGCGGCTGCTGCTGAGCACGGGGCGTCCGAAGGCTCCGGCGGACTTGGGATTGAAGTTGCGGCTGGCGATTTCGCGGGAAGTGGCGCGAAACAGGCGCCCGCCGTTCGAGGGCTTGTGGGTACGGTTGGAAAATGCGATGCATGCGTTCATGGTTCCGGCGACAGCGGGCTTTTTAAGTGCGCTGGTCATTTTTGGAATCGCGATGGCGTATTTTGTGGTGCCCTCGACGCTGCAGGCGAGCAATGATGTCCCGCTGGTGATGGTGAATACCGCGCCGGAACTGCAGCAGGCCGCGTTTGGCATGACCTTGGATACGATCAGTGCGGATTCTTTGGTGATTGAAGCGTATGTCGACGCGAATGGCCGGGTACAGGATTACCGGATCCTCTCCGACACGGAAGATTCGAAAGAAGTGCTGCCGCAGGTGAAGCGGATGCTGATTTTTACTACATTCCGTCCGGCGTTGTCCATGGGACGGCCGACGCCCAGCCGCGCTGTGCTTTCTTTTTCGCGGATTAGCGTGCGAGGGTAATGTCGATCGCGCTGATCAGAGCGGCTGCTCGGAAGCTACATCCAGCTCGCTGTTGAAATGGCCGGCCGGCTGATTCTGATCCGGCTGATTCTGCTCTGAGTGATTCTGGTTCAGCAGGAGGGTTGCGATCACGACCGTTCCGCTGCCTTCCGAGTGGATGTCGAGACTGCCCCCGAGTTGCCGCAGACGTTCCCGCATACCGCGAAATCCTACGCCTCCCCGGCTGGACTCGATTAATTCCGCCTGCTTCTCGAGACTGATGCCCTTGCCGTTGTCCTGCACCTGAACTCGCAGGCTGTCTTCCTCCTGGTCAATCCGTATGGATGCCGCGCTGCTGCCGGAATGGCGATGGATGTTGGTCAGGCATTCCTGCACGATGCGGAAGATGGCCAGTTCGGTGTCACTGGGCAGACGCGGAAAATTGTCGGGGATTTCCAAATCGACGTTGATCTTGCTGCGTTCGGAAAAACCTTCAACGTACCAGCGGAGAGTGGACGCGAGTCCGGCGATTTCAAGGAGCGGTGGATGAAGTAAATGCGACAGAGTTCGAATTTCGCTCGAAGCCTGCTGCACCAGTTGAGCATTCTGCGCGATGGCGCGAGCTCCGTCGGCGTCAAGTTTGTCAGCCTGCATTTGAATCATGCCGATGTTCATGCTGAGAGCGGCGAGGATCTGCCCCACGCTGTCGTGCAGTTCGCGGGCCAGGCGGCGGCGTTCATCATCCTGGACTTTCAGGAGACTGGCGGAAAGGTCGCGCAGGCTTTCGTTGGCGGCCTTCAGTTCCGTGGTCCGCTCTTCGACTCGTTTTTCCAGGTGATCGCGGGCTTCGCTAAGGGACTGAAGCAGGCGGCGTTGCTCATCGATATTGGTGTTAGTGCCGAACCAGCGGGTGACCTTACCGTTGGCGTCGCAAAAGGGACGGACGCGGGTAAGGAACCATCGGAAAACGCCATCGGCGCCGCGTAGAGGGAACTCCATTTCGAATGGAGTCGCGGTGCGCACCGACTCGGTCCACTTTTTCATTACCTCCGGCAGCACCTCGGGATCGTGCAGGGCTTTCCATCCCCAGCCTTCCATCTGCTCCAGCGTGGTGCCGGTGTATTCGTACCAGACTCGGTTGTACCAGAAAATATGCCCGTCGGGGTTGGCCATCCAGGTCAACTGGGGAATGGAGTCCGCCAGGGTACGAAGTTCCCCCTCACTTCGGCGCAGATTTTCTTCCGCTTCCTTTCTGACCGTGACGTCGCGCGTAACCGCGAGCTGCACGATCTGGCCAGAAACAGGGTCGCGCATGGGCACCGCATGGGTCTCCATCCATCGCCGGGTGCCTTTCAGGCCGATGATTTGAAACTCAATTTCACCCTTGCCGCCGCTGCAGACTCTCTGATTGAAGTCGATGAAGGTTTGGCGGAATTCCGGCGCCAGGAGCCCATAAACACTTTGCCCAAGCACGTCCGTCTCGCTATTGGCCTCGACCATGGTGCAACCGGCGGAGTTCATGGCCAGCAGGGTGCCGTCGGCAGCGACGACCTTTACGCACTCGGGCGTGGCCTGCACAATCGCGCGAAAACGCTCTTCACTTTCGCGCAACGCCGTCTCGGCGGTCTTGCGGGCGGTAATGTCTTCGATTACGCCAATCATTTGCTGCGGTTTACCAGCGGCATCCCTGAGCAGGGTGACAGTGGTGAGGCTCCAGACAACCTTGCCGTCTTTCTGTAAATAGCGCTTCTCGTAGGCGAAGTCGGAAATGTTACCGGCCAGCAGGCGCTGCGAATTCGCCCGGGTCTTCTCCAGGTCATCGGCGTGAGTGATATCCAGAAACGTCAGATTTCGAAGTTCGTCGATGGAATAGCCGAGGATGTCGGAGAGTTTCTGGTTGGCTTCGAGAAAACGGCCGTCGAGCGTTGCCATGGCCATGCCTACGGCGGCCTGGTTGAACATGGCGCGAAGACGCTCTGCATTTTCCTGCAAGCCCTGCGCCGCCTGCTTGTTCCTGGTGACGTCGAGGAAATAGATGGAGAGGCCATCGCGCGAGGGGTAGAGGCGTACATGCAGCCAGGAATTCAACGGCGAATAAAACACCTCAAATTCCAGCTTGGCTTTCTCTTCCATCGCCCGGCGAAGGTAGGTCTCAGTTAGAGTGCCGGCTACGTCAGGAAATTCGTCCCAATAGCTTTTGCCGAGAAGGGAAGAACGGGTTTTATTCAGCGGTTCGTAGATCTGTTCGGCTCGCGGATTTACATAGGTGAAACGCCATTCCTGGTCGAGCGCAACAAAGCCGTCGCTGATGCTTTCGAGGATATTGGTGGTGCGCTCGTTGGATTCGCGCAGTTCGCGCTCGGCGCGTTCGCGGGCCAGAAAAACCGCCTGGGCATTTTGCAGGGCCACAGACCGCAGCAGTTTTTCTTCGCTCTCGTCTTCTTTCATCACTGCTTTCCGAGAAGTTCTTCCGCTAGCTGAGTGCCCTGAACGCGGGCGCGAATCTTGGCAAATGCTATTTTACGCGTAGTGGAGTTGTCGTCGCTGAAGGGGGCGAAGCCGCAATCGTCGGTCGTGCCCAGCTGTTCGAGGGGGATGTATTTTGCGGCTTCGAGGACGCGGTCGCGAACCTCCTCGGGCGTGTCCACGTGCGGGTCGATCGGGGAAACGACGCCCACGAATACGCGCTGATCTGGTTTGAGATATTGACGAATGATTTTCAGCACGCGTTCGCGATCGGTCTCGCCGGCCAGCGCCACGCAGAAATTGCCGGCGCGCAATTCGAACAGGCTGGGTAACAGGTCGGCATAATCGACATCCGCGCTGTGGGTAGAGTCGAGATCGCCGCCGGGACAGGTATGCACCGCGATACGTTGGCGCTCTTCAGGCGTGAATCGCGCCAGCGCCAGATTATTCAGCTCAATAAAACTGTTGAGCAGAGCACCGGAAGGATCGAGCTTCACCGCCAGCCGTCCTTCGGTGAAATCGATCTGAACTTTGTACGCGCCTTTGTCGAGGCAGCGGCGAATCTCCTTCTCATGTTCGCGCAGTAGATCGTCGATAAATTCCTGCCGCGAGTACCCGGGAATGTCTTCCGCCGGATACATCAAGCTAAGCGCGGAGGGTGAAATCACAGCCTGCTTGACCGGTAGCGTGGTGCAGCGCCTGGCGACATCCAGATAGCGATCAGCGTAAACCCGATAGCGAAAAGGTCCAGCCGTGAGCCGCGGCAGGCGCCGGACGTGGCCCGCAGCGAACGGAATCTTGAATCCGTCGGGCGCGGTATTGGGCAAGCCGTGGACACAATAAGTACAGAAGTTGTGGAACTTGCGCTGTTCCCCGTCGGTAATAACCGGAGAGCCGGTGGACTCGAATTCTTCGATCGTCTCGCGAACGGCTTTTTCGTAAAGCGGCTCGAGCGCGGGATCGGTGAAGTCCCCGGCCGCGGCGATGGCAGCGATCAACTCCGGTGGTCGCGGAATGCTCCCGATCGGCTCGGTGGGAATTTTCATGGCAGGGTCTTGCTGTCAGTATTCTACCGGGTTGGCCATCTCATCTTGACAGGTCGTTTAAAAGAAGACAGAATGACTTGGCCGGAGGGTCCCATGTCTTCCTGGAGTCACCTCTTTAGTCCTCGGTTGCTCATTCCTTGTGCTGTGTTTTGCGCCCTTACCGCCCCTGCCTTTTCCTCTGGCCCTGAACAGGTCGTCTATTCATTCGCTGCTGGACAAGGCGTTATCGGAGGCGCCTTCCCTGTGGCGGGTCTTGTCGCCGACGCCGCGGGAAACTTATATGGCACTGATAGTCAAGGCGGGGGCGGGGTGGTGGGAGAGTGCAATTGCGGTGCTGTTTTTGAGTTGAGCCCTCCTGCCGCCGCTGGCGGGGCCTGGACCCGCACGGTGATTCACATCTTCACCGGCGGCGAGGATGGATCTTATCCCGTAGGAACTCTGATTTTAGATAGCGGCGGCAATCTGTACGGCACCACCCGGGGCGAGGAAGACCACACCGACCAAGCTAGCAAGGGAATTGTCTTCGAATTCTCCCCTCCTTCGACGCCCGGAGGCGCTTGGACCGAAACGATCATCTGGAACTTCGATCCAGTCGGAGGTGTTGCACGGGGATTCGCGCCCTGGGGCAAACTCGAGGTGGATGCTCTGGGCAACCTCTACGGAACTGCTCACTTGGGTGGGAATCTCGAGGGTTGTCCCAATTGCGGACTTGTCTTCGAGCTAGTAAAGCCGCGGGCCGCAGGAGATTCCTGGAAAGAAAAGGTTCTTTATGAGTTCGGAGCGGTGTCGAATGACGGCACTAGGCCCGCTCCCAATCTGTTGCTTCGGGGCGGCATCCTCTATGGAACGACCGACTTGGGGGGCGCTTTCGGCAAGGGTACAGTTTTCCAGCTAACTCGCCAGTCAGGCTTCTGGGCTGAAACGATCCTGCACAGTTTTGATGGAGCAGACGGCATTGATCCCCACGGCGGTCTCATCGCTGACCCCGAAGGCAATCTCTACGGCACCACTTTCGTCTCACCGATATGCTCTGCAGGTTGCGGCACCATCTACGAGCTCTCGCCACCGGAAGTGCCTGGCGGTCCCTGGCAGGAGGCGACGCTTTACAAGTTTCAGGGGCCCGGCGATGGCTCCGAGCCGAATGCTGCGCTCTGGCGAGACAAAACGGGGTCTCTCTGGGGGACGGCAACATCCGGCGGCCTAATTTCGGTTGACTTTGGAAGGTATGGCGGCACGATGTTCAAACTAAATCCTCCTTCTACGCCGGGTGAATCTTGGGATTTTGTCACCGCGCATGAGTTCGGGTTAAGAACGGGCGACGCCGTTCAGCCCTACGGGGAATTGATTCTGCGTGACGGAACCTTTTACGGTACAAGTATCCTGGGGGGCAGCCTCTTTGCGGGTACAGTCTTCAGCTACACGCCGTAAATAAATCTCGAACGCTGTGGTACAAAGTTCGGATCGGATAGGGTTAACTGCTCTATTTTCGTGTCGCGACGGTAGTGGCGATTACACTCATTTCACCCTCTTCGCGCGAACGCCTGTGCATACCTGAGTTGCCCTCGCTCGCCAAGCGCGGACGCGCGATAGGGCCACCGGTCAGAGTCAGAAGCAACGCACGGGCTGGGGAGGGAACATTTTGCCGTCTCCTTATACCACCCCCCATGGGGTTTGACCCTCCGATGCTCAGCCCGTAAACTGAATAGGTTCTCCGCCTGTCGTTTCCTCGATGGCTAGCAGCCATCGTGCGGGAGGGATTCCTGAGTCGTTGCTTCCTGAGTCGTTTCCTTGGTCGTGGGTTTCGAGGCGTGGTGGTTGCGGCTTGTTTGGGGCTGCTGACGCCGCTTTGCGCGGCCGATGCCAATAATCCGATTACCCTGGATACCAGCGAAACCCTGTTCACCGTGCTGGCCGGGATGAATGCCTGCGGCTACGATGCAAACCTGAATATTTCCGATCCGCAGCGGCTCAACATTCGGGCCGAGGTGCAGAAGAACCTGCGCAATTCGGCGGCGGCGCAGGAGGCGACGGCTACCATGTGCCAGTGGTACACGGCCCATCGCTCAATCGATTCAGCGCATGATTTGTCGCAATACGTTTCCCTGGCGCTCTACCTCAAAGGACCGCCGCAGTTTCTTCCCCGGGTAAAAGAGGACGAACTGCCTCCGGACGCGAGCCCCATTGCCGCGTTTGGAGCGCAGTTGGAGAATTTCTACGACAAGGCCGGGCTGCATGGAATCTGGGAGCGGCACCGGGCTAACTACGCCGCGCTGGTCGACCGCTATCATGTGCCGCTGGCGAAGATGGTGTTCGATACCGACATTTATCTGAAGATGCAGTCCGGCGGTTATCTGGGGCGGACCTTTACCATTTATTTGGATTTTCTGGGCGATCCCAATCAGGCCAACGCACGCAACTACGGCATGGATTACTACGTGGTGATTTTTCCCTCGCCCGATCCGGAGTCGAAAACGCCGCTGAAGATGCCGGAGATCCGGCATACCTATCTGCATTACCTGCTCGATCCGCTGGCGGATAAACACTTCACTGCCATGAAGCGGATTGAGCCTCTGTTGCAGTCGGTCAAGCGCGCGCCGTTGGAGGAGAGTTTTCGCAACGATATTTCGCTGCTGGTTACCGAGTGCATGGTGCGGGCGATCGAGATTCGGACCGTCGGAAACAAGCAGACGGCGGAGGCGATGCGGCTGCAGGCGGTTGACGATGCCGTGAAGCAGGGCTACATCCTGACGCGATATTTTTATAACGCGTTGCTGGCCTTCGAAAAGGATCCGGCCGGACTGCGCACGGCTTACGCCGATATGCTCGAGGGCATCGACTTGAAAGCGGAGGAGAAGGCGGCGTCTTTGATACAGTACTCCGCTTCGACCACGCCGGAGCTGGTGCAGCTGTCGCGGATGGAAGACCGCCAGATGCTGATCACGGCCGAGAAGCGGCTGAAGGCAGGCGATCCCAAGGGCGCGCAGGAACTGGCCCAGCAGGCGATAGACAAGAAGATTGGCGACCAGGGACGGGCGCTGTTCATTCTGGCGCAGGTGGCGGTTGCCAATAAAAATATGGAAGGGGCGCGCGATAATTTCCAGAAGGCGATCCAGACCGCTAAGGATCCCAAGGTGATTGGCTGGTCGCACGTTTACCTGGGCAGGATTCTGGATCTGAAGGAAGATCGCGAGGCCGCGTTGGTGGAATACCGTGCGGCGCTGACCAGCGGGGCGGAGTTACCCGAAATCAAAGCGGCGGCAGAGCGCGGGCTGGCGCAGGCTTATGAGCCGCCGGCCAAGCCGCAATAGAAAGCTTTCGGCTCTCAGCTGTCACCTTTCAGTAAAAACTGGGCTCGCTGCGATAGAATGCACGGTTGCGGAATTATCGTTTCATCACTCGAGTTTTAATCATTACAAATGAAGACCCGCTGGGAGCCGAGGTGAAGGCATGAAGACAACAGGGACCGTGGTCGCGGTGCTGGCAATGTGCGTGTGGAGTATGGGGCAGAGCAATGACAAGGCCGCTGGCCAGACCCCGGCGGCGGGACAGGCAGCAACCGCGCCGGCGGCGCCACAGGGCAAGCGGCCACCACAGGCCAAGACTCAGCCCGAATTTCAGGCGTACAAAGATGCTATGGCGATGACCGATCCCGCGGCCGAGGAAAAAGCCGCCGACGACTTTGCCACGAAGTTTCCCGACAGCGAATTACGGGTTCTGCTTTATGAGTCGGTCATGCAGAAGTACCAGCAGACCAACAACGGCGACAAAATGGTTGCGATGGCGCAGAAAGCGCTGAGCATCGATCCCGATGACCCGCTGGCACTGCTGGGCACAGCTCAGGTCCTGGCCGAACGAACTCACGACACCGATCTGGACAAAGACCAGAAGCTGGCGGAGGCGAAGAAAGATGCGGAACACGCCCTGGTTACGATTGACACCGATGTTCCCACCTCGGGTTATTCGCCGGAGCAGTTGAGCATGTACAAGGGACGATTGCGATCCGACGCGTATGCGGTCGTGGGTACGCTGGCTTTCAACGCAAAGAACTGGTCCGAAGCTGAGTCCGATCTGAGGAA